>Ga0207414_1000032_pt1 | contig 66371 bp, 71 predicted proteins | sample PonA231FremontCA_2_FD_187269 | JGI IMG/M metagenome (GOLD analysis project Ga0207414, IMG submission 187269) | Marine sediment microbial community from Fremont, CA, USA - Pond A23 Sediment 1 (SPAdes) | ecosystem: Environmental > Aquatic > Marine > Unclassified | place: USA: Fremont, California...
CTCCCGAAAGTGGCGGCGACCCCGCCGCGTCGTACGCTATGACGGGTCGAAGGGCGATCTAGCGATTTCGGCCGGCGTCGCCGTGCCCCTGCTTGCGTTCGTTGAGTGGCCGCTTCTCGCGCTCATCGTGATCGCGCTGGCCGTCGGAACTGTTTACGCTCTCCTCCGGCGTCGGCTCGCCTCGCTCGCGCCGATCGTCTTCGGGGCGGTACCCGAACCGTTGGAGCAGTACGTGCCCGAGCGCTATTCCGAGGAATAGACCAGGGGAGTCGCCGTTCGACGCTCAACAGAATAGACGGCGTGCGGCCGGTGGGTCGACCACGAGCCGGTGGCAAACGGTCATCTTTTTCGGGGACCATCCGGATTTATGTCGGACGGCGTGAAACGCAGAGACATGGAGATACGCGAAGCCACGACGGACGACGGCCCGGCGGTTCGGTCGATCGCCCTGCGATCGATGGAAGCGTCGTACTCGTTGAGCCCGAGTACCATCGAGAGCGCGATCATGCAGTGGTACGGCGTCGACAGCTTTGCCGACCTCCTCAACGACGACGGGGTGCTGTTGCTCGTCGCCGAACGGGACGGCGAACCGGTCGCATTCTCCGAGAGCGCGCTCGTCGACGATCGGGGGGACATCCACTGGATCCACGTCGCCGCGATGCACCGCGGAGAGGGGATCGGGCAGTCCCTCTACGAGGCGACGCGCGAACGCTTGATGGATGCGGGCGCGGAGACGATACGCGGCCTCGTGCTCGCGATGAACTCTGAGGGCAACCGCTTTTGGGAGCAACGGGGCCTCCAAAAGGTGGGCGAAGGTACCGTCGAGGTCGACGGAACCGCTTTCGTGGAAAACATCTACGTCGATGAGGACAGCGTCGAACTAAAGCCGGTCGTGGTCGACGACCGCGAACTCTACATCGACCAGGGCGACATCGACCGGGGCTCAGAGGGGCCGTTCTACACCGTCTACACCGACGAGAACCGCGAGAACCGCTACAGCTACTACTGCGGCAACTGCGATACGCTCATTACGTCGATGGACACGATGGGTCGGCTCTCCTGTGAGGAGTGCGGCAACCAGTTGAAGCCGACGCGGTGGGACGCCGCGTACATGTAACGTTCCCCGGCCGGCGATAGAGCTCGTGCCGTCACACCCGAGCGGTTTAAGTATGGAACGATAGCGACCGACGGTCAGTCGGACTGTGTCCAACAATCGGGAACCGTGGCAATCTTTATTTTCCGGGGGGTCAAACCCTTCTGTGAATGGGAGCTGTTAGCAAACCCCTCGTCGAGAAGGCACGGGCCGTCTTCCGCGGGCTCGGCTACGAACTCACCGCGGAAGGCGAGGAGCTCCGGGCCGAACGAAAGTGGCGGACCGTCTACGTGACGACTGCGGACCCGGCCGAGGCGAACACACACGGCCGGCTCCGGTGTTTTGTCGCCCGCGCCGAACGCGCCCCGGAGATTCAGGACCGATTGCTCGAAATCGAACCCGACTACGATTGGGCGGTCCTCAGCATCGACGAGGAGGGGGAGTATCGGGTGTTACACCCGAGTGCGGACGTGTTGCCGGCACCGTAGCCGCGGGCTCTCTTGCGCCATTCGGGGCGAACGCGGTCACGATGCACGAAGCCGACCCGACGCCGCGAGTAGATGCTTCTTTGCTACCGCTACTTATAAAATAGACGACACATCTGGATACATTTACAACGTGTGCCGTCGAACCCGCACACGACATGGTGTTCAAAAAGATCACGCTCATCGGAACGAGCGACGAGAGCTTCGATGCCGCCGCCGACGACGCCCTTGATCGGGCGGAGAACACGCTGGACAACATCTACTGGGCCGAGGTTGAGGAGTTCGGCGTCGAGATGGATGCTGCCGACAACCGGGAGTACCAGGCCGAACTCGAGGTCGCTTTCGAACTCGAATAACCCGAGGCGGACCCGCGCTACTCGGTGTTTTTCCGGATAGCGCCCGCTGAAGACCGAAACTACCGCGAGCAAGACGACGCCGAGTTTGTCGAGTTTCCGGAGGTAGGTCTGCTCAACGAGTTGCAGACGCTCTCGCGGGATGCCTGTGGGGGCGACGACTCGCCCGTCTCGGTCGTGGCGGGGATTTTATTTAGCCGCCGTCGGTGGGACCGATATGAACGAACGGCGTCTGGTCGTCGCCGGTTTCGGAGCCCTCGTGGTCGGCGTTTTGGGGTACATCGCGTACCGTTTCATCGCGGCGTTCACCATCGCGGTGTTTCTGTACTACTCGACGCGCCGGTTTTACGCCTCGCTCGGGCGGTTCCGGCTACCGAAACGGGCGCGTGCCGTGCTCACCATCTCGCTGCTCGCGGTCCCGCTCATTCTTTTACTCAGCTACACGCTCGTCCTGGTGGCTGTCGAAGCCAGGGCGTTCGTCGAAACGTACCCGGTTTTCGAGGCCGCACCCGACGGAATCGCGTGGTTCCAGGGCCTCGAGGACCTGCCCGAACCGACGATAGCGGGGATCGTCGAGGCGTACCGGGCCGGCCAACTCGACGTGTTCATCGACTTTGCGGTCGAACAAGCGGCCTTCGTGACGAGCGTCGTGACGGGCCTGCTGTTGAACCTCCTTATCGTCTCGATCCTGACATACTACCTGCTCATCGACGGGGAGACGTTTCAAGGCTGGCTGTTGCGGTTCGATGACGACGGCATTGTACGTGAGTATTTCCAGGCCGCCGACGACGAACTTGAGGCGGTGTTGTTCGGCAACCTTCTGAACGTCATCGTGATTTCTCTCATCTCGATCGTCGTGTTCGGCGGCTACAACGCGGTCGCCCCATCGGGTGCCGAGGTCCCGTATCCCGCGCTCGCCGGGGCGTTGACCGGTATTGCGAGCCTGATTCCCGTGGTTGGAATGAAGATTGTCTATTTCCCGCTCGCGGCAATCGCTGCGGTACGGATCGCGCTCGGCGAGGACCCCGCGCTGCTGTCGTACGTTGTCGGGTTCTTGGTGTTGTCGGTCGTGATCGTCGACACGATCCCGGATCTCGTACTCAGGCCGTACTTCAGCGGGGAGCGGACCCACGTTGGGCTGTTGATGCTCGCGTACATCTTCGGCCCCATCGTGTTCGGGTTCTACGGGCTGTTCTTCGCCCCGATCGTCCTGGTGTTGGCGTTGACGTTCGCTGACACCGCCCTCCCGCGGTTGCTTGGTGCCGACCCAAAGCCTGACCGCCCACCCGAGAGCCAGACGAAACTCGATCGGTTCCGGTGATCGGCGGCGTCACAAGTGCACGAGCCTACGCCCGGGGGCCGTTTGAAAAAACTGTGTGGACCGTGTTTAGTCGGTGACGTTAGGTATCCCCGGAGTCGAACACCCAGATCATGTTCTGATCGTGGTGGCCGGTGTCCTCGCCGATTATGAGCCGACCGTCGTCCATGACGCGGATGTTGTCCGGGTTTGCGATCGTGTTCTCCGTATCGAGCGACGTCATGCCGGTTTTCGCCATTGAGGAAGCCATGTTAGCCATACCGGAGACGCCGCCATCCTCGCTGTCCTCGTTGGCCGGATTGAACGAACACGACTGACACGCCTTGCTGTTGGACTTCGGGTTCGCGTCGTAGGGACATCCACCGCAGATGTTCGCGTCCTCACCGCCGGTGACGATCGGCTCCATGCGGCTAACGTCGTATCGGTAGTCCATCCGCATCCGGTAGATCGCGCCGTAGTCGTTCCCCTCCAATTGGATCTCACCCTCGTCGTCCGCCATGGTCTCGGTGACCGCGGACATCGCCATATAAAGGTAATCGCCCGGATCGGCGTCGGGCCTGCGGCTGATGCCCTCCATTTTCCGGAACTCCATCGTCGCGCCCTTGGCGAGGGCGGCCTCACGTGTTTCGAGGAACGCGACGCGGTCGTCCTCGGCGTCGCCCGCAGCCCACGCCTCGATCTCCTCGTCAGTAATGTAGGAGTTCTCACCCGCCGTGTAATCAGCCCGGGTGATATCATCGTACTCGGCGATCCAGGATTCGATCTCCTCGTTCGATGCGGAGCCGAGTTCGACCCATTCGAGATCGAATCCGACAGAGTTCGGGTCCGTCCCGGCGTCGGCGTCGGCCTTGGCAGCGTACAGGGTTCCGGATGAGAGGTCGCCAGCGTCGTCGGCAACGAACTTGTAGAACCCCTTTCCGGTGCCGTCCGAGGACGTGTACACCGTCTTTTCGTCGGGCATTACCTCGGCAACTTCGTGAGCCGACCGTCCCAGCGTGAACTGCTTGACTGGCGTTGGCGACTCGCTTTTCGCATCTATGAACTCAACAATGTACCCGTATCGATAGGGGTTCGGGAACACCTCTTCATAATTGCCATCGGCGCCGAGATAGTCGGCGAGCGTCTCGATGTCCGCAGCGGAGTCCCACTCCGGATTGTTCCAGTCGTCACGCGCGGTATGTTCGTAGTTTTCCTCGGCAGACAGCGGCGTTCCCCACGGCGACACGGAGCCGAAGCAGTTGACCCACGTTCCTTCGACGTCGCGAAAGTCGACGTTCAGTCGTTCGACGGTGTCGAAACCGCCGTTTCCATCCGGTTTAATCTGTGTTCGACTGACCATCCCCGGGCGATTCTCCCAGTTCGTGAACACGTAGTAGCCGTCGTCGCCGTCGTCGATGACGCCATTGAAATCCGGGTTCGTTGAGGACGTCAACACTTCGCCGTCGGGTGAGATGGCAGCGCCCAACGGCTCCCCGTTCCTCGTCTTTTGTCCGCCGATAGCCAAGATTCCGTACTCCCCGTGGGCCGTCTGGACGTCCTGTTTTCGCCGCGGTGATTCGGGAACCTGGACGCTCTCGAAGTCCCGCGGGAGTTCGTTGATGTCGAACCCATCGACGTGGCCGACAGCACTTTTGTTCATCCCATACCACATATTGTCCGGGTCGGGATGCTGGACGTTGAAAAAGAACTCACCGTCGTCGGTGACGAACAACCCGGTGATCTCCGCGCCCGTCGCTGTGGTCGCAAATCGGTTAAGCGTCGCGCCCTCCTGTTCAATTCCACGACCGCCGTGGGCCGCCTCCGCCGTTCCAGTCGCGGTCTTGCCGATTGCGCCCGTCGTCAGTAGTGCAGCGACCGTTTTGAACGTATCTCGCCGTGTTTGTTTCGGCATTCACTTGTTGGTCGCACAGTTAGTGTATAAGCGATTGTATGTGGGATATATGTCGGTATATACGTGTACTTTTTCTACGTTACCGGGTACATCACATGGTTAGATATGATGCCGATCGGGCAATCGAGGTTTCCGTCGGCGCTCGTCGGATACTCAACGCGCGCCGAACGCCCGACACTGCCTGTTCCCGACCCAACGGGAAAACTACAATGCACCCCCCGTTGTATCCCGCAATATGAGCCTCTCGCTCGAAACCGACTGTCCGGACTGTGATTCGACGGAGTTCTACAAAGCCGCAAGCACGCGGATGCACCTCGGTACAAAAAAGAAGTGGCACTGTACCGAGTGCGACTACGGGTTCGTCACGATCAACGGAATCAACACGTCGGCCTAAGGGTCGCACAGTACTGTAACGGGCAGAGTCTATTCCGTCGGTATGGAACCTTTAGGGCCGAATGACGGGCCGTCGGGACACAGTCAAACAGCCAGTTGGGTGTGCTCGCTCAGTCAGTCTGACACGTCACGGTCCACGCTGACTCGGTCCTCGGGATCAGTCGCTCATAGAACGCCCGAAGCCCAGCACGGTCGGTGTTCGGAAGAACATACAGTTTGACCGTTCCGTCCCGGACGGCGATCCGAAACGTGTCCCCGGTTCCGTCGTCGTGGACGAGGTACACCGGCATCGGGAGGTCGAACCAATCGCCGTACCGATACGGTCCCCGGTCGAGCACCGATTCGACGAGTTCGGTGAGTGATCGGCCCTCAGGACTGCGCTCCGGGCGGAGCGTAAACACAGTTTCCCCCTCGTATTCGACGCCGCCACGGCTCCGGTAGCGTCGGGTCGGCCGTCGCGGGATCGAGAAGGTCGGATCGTCGTCGGCCACACTAGTTCTACGCCGCGATATCGTTTAAAATCGAGGGCGGAGTGGCCCGAGAGCGCCCGGCTGAGATCCGTTCCACGGCGAGGGTTTATATACTGTGATGGAAGCACCCTTCTCTGTGACGTAGCCGACAGCCGACGGCCGGTTCAGGCGAGAGTGCGGAGCGCCGCCGTCGGACGACGCCAAAACTGTCCGCTCCGCCTGTTCGCCAGCTATATCGAAGCCGGGGTCGTACTGTCGGGTATGTGTGGCCGTTACAGCCTCTTTGCCTCGCAGGCGGATCTCGAATCACGGTTTGACGTGTCGTTCGGGGACGACTTTGAGCCGCGGTACAACGCCGCACCGGGACAGAAACTTCCGGTGATCACCGACGAGGATCCCGGTGAGGTTCGCCGTCTCAAATGGGGGCTCGTTCCGCGGTGGGCCGACGATGCGACGGAGAATTACATCAACGCTCGATCCGAGACCGTTCACGAGAAGCCAGCCTTCGCCGAACCGTACAGGAAACGCCGCTGTCTCGTCTTGGCTGACGGCTTCTACGAGTGGGCTGACACAGGCGACGGCAAGCGGCCGTACCGCGTCGGCTTCGAGGATGATCGGCCGTTCGCGATGGCCGGACTCTACGAGCGCTGGACGCCCGAAACGGCACAGACGGGGCTTGATGCGTTCTCGGGCGGAGCCGCCGAGCCGGACGGCGTCGAACCCCTAGAAACGTTCACCGTGCTGACGACTGATCCGAACGACGTCGTCAAGCCGCTCCACCACCGAATGGCGGTGATCCTCAATCCCAAGACGGAGTCCGCGTGGCTGGAGGGCGAGGACGTCTCGTTCGACCCCGTACCCGGTGGCGAGTTCGATGCCTATCCGGTCTCGACGGCGGTCAACGACCCCGCAAACGACCGTCCGGAGCTCGTCCGTCCCGTCGAGGAACGCCCTGACCGAACGATCTAAACCGGCGGCAGCCGTCGAAGCGACCGATGGAGACCCCCGATTGGATCCCGCTCGTCGGCGGGGCGGGCCGGCCGGAGGAGCCGTTTCTCGAGCGCGCTGGGGATTGGGCGGCGGCGCTGTCCTACGGCGACATCCCCCGTCCAGTCCGACGCGCCGCACGGGCGCAGTTGACGAGCGGCGTCGGCGCTGCGCTCCGAACCCGGATACACCCCATCGGGGACCGGATTTGGGAGACGATCGAGCCCACCGGCGGGGACACAACAGTCCTCGGCTGCGGGCGAGCAGCCCCGGCGACTGCCGCGGTCGGGAACGGGGCGCTCGCGTCGGCCCTGGCGTTCGACGGATCGATCCTCGGCGGCCGTACCGCTGCCAGTTGCGTGTTCGTTCCGCTGGCGTACGCTGAAGCCGCGGGGGCCGACGGAGAGGATCTCCTCACGGCCCAGGTCGCCGCGAACGAAATCGCCGGTCGACTCGGCGCAGCGATACCGACTGGACCGTTCGCTGCTCCCGGCACAGCCTGGATACACGCCGCTGGCGCGGCGACCGGACGGGCGGTGATCGAGGGCGACGATCCCACCACGCTCGCGAATGCGCTCGCGACAGCGCTCTCGGACCCACCACAGCCGATCGATGGGTCGGCACTCGGGTCCGAGTCGGGCGTCTGGCGGGCAAGCGCGCCCATCAGGACCGGACTCGCTGCGGTCGAAAGCGCCCGATCGGGAATCGAGGGGCCAACAGACCTGATCGAATCGGACGACGGGCTGTTATCCGAACTCTGCCGCCGGCCGGCGCGCGGACATCTTTTTGACTTCGGCGAGCGCTGGCACACCGCCGCGCTGAGCGTCAAAGACGTTCCGGGGAGCGTCTACGTGGCGGCGGCGACCGAGGCTGCGCTTGCGGCGAGAGGGCGTCTCGATCGTGGACGAACGACCGTCGCGCGGGTTGAAGTATACGGCCCCCAGGCGCTACGTTCGATGGACTCGGCCGTGAGACCGTATCTCGACGGCGACCGGCCCCCACTCCCCGCGGTGGTGTGCTCGACTCGCCGAGCGACGGCGGAGGCGCTCGTTGATGGCGAGATCATACCCGAGCAGATCGGAACGGGAACCAAACGCGAGCGGGTCCAGCGAATCACCGACCGGATTAAACTCGGTCACGATCCCGAATTGACGATCGCGGCGCTTCGGTCGTCGATCCCGGAGGGCATCGAGTTTGACCGGATGGGCCGTAGCATCGGCCCACGGGTCGCCCGGGCCGTCGGGGCGCGAGCGACGCTCAAACACCCGCGGATCGTGCTCGGAACCGGTGGGCGGCTCACCGAGATCCCGGATCCCTCATCGATGGAGCGACTGATCGGCGCTCGTGTCGCCGTTCGAACCGCCGACGGTCGGACGTTCCAGGGGGCCATCGAGCGTCCATCGGGCATCGCCGGGGCGCCTCTGGCCGAGATTCGTGCTGTCGCCCAACGGAAGTGTCGGGAGTCGCTCGAAGCACTCGGCGTGTCGGAATCGACGGCTCGAAGCCGAACTGACCGACTGTCACGGATCGACGAGGAGTCCGAGATCCGTCTCGGGTGGTTATCCGACGGGATGTGAGTCAACACGCCGGCAGCGATGACAACACGTAAGAAACCGGCGGACGCCGAAGCCCGTATGAAGTACGCACGGATCGAAACGGCGGAGGGTGTTCTCGAAGGAGAGTACGACGATGGAACCGTCCGGACGGACGACAAGACCTACGAGCCGGCGGAATACGAACTGCTTGCGCCGTGTGAGCCGTCGGCCTTCTACTGCGTTGGCCGGAACTTCGGCGAGAAGGTCGAACAGATGGACTACGAGATCCCGGAGGAGCCGGACTTCTTCATCAAACCGCCGGTCTCGCTGCACGATCCCGAAACGCCGATCCCGTATCCGAGTTTCACCTCGGAGTTGACCTACGCGGGAGAACTCGCGGCGGTGATCGGGACCGAGTGCAAGAACGTTCCGGAGGAGGATGTCGATGATGTCGTCCGCGGGTACACGATTCTCAACGATCTCGATTGCCTCGACCAGGAGCGACGGACGGCTCGGAAAGCGTTCGACTCCTCCGGGCCGCTCGGTCCTGTCATCGCGGACATTGAGCCGGTCGGAATGGAAATGACGACACATATAAATGGCAAACTCCGGCAAGAGGACAACACCGAGAACATGTTCAATAAACCCCGCGAGACGGTCTCGTTCCTTTCCGAGCGGTTCACGTTCAAGCCGGGCGACGTGATCAGCTTCGGTAGCCCGGCGAACCCCGGCCTCCTCGAGCGTGGCGACGAGATAGAGATCCGCTATGAGGGGATCGGAACGCTCCGAAACACCGTTGAGTGACATCCTCGGCCGCCGTGAACGGCGGGATTCTCTCGATACTAAAAGATAGTTTAGCTGATATCGACGACGAGCACCGGACGATCGGCAGCCTTGACAACCCGCTCGGTCGTGCTCCCTAGGTTGAGTCGTTTCTCCCGGCCGGTCCGGCCGTGCGTACCGAGCGTGAGGAGGCCGATGTCGGCTTCGTCGGCGTACGAGAGGATTTCCCGGTACGGAACGCCCTCCGGCGTCGCGGTAGTAACTGAAGCACCAGCATCCTCAGCTTGTACTCTTAAGTCCTCGACGGCTTCGGTCGCCTCGTCAACCAGTTCGGACCGGATGTCGGATTTGTTCTCGATATCCGCGGCGAGGATGACACGCTGATCGACGACAGAGATAATATGTAAGGAGGCATCGTACGCCTCTACTGCACCGATCGCATGGTCTAATGCGGCGGCCGCGCGTTCACTCCCGTCCGTCGGTAAAAGAATCGAATGGTACATACGATTGAGTCCGCGGGCCACCTACTTGAAACGAACCGTCTCGCCGCAGCGAGAGCGGATCGATAGCACGCGGTACGGCTCACTGCTCGAAACCAGGTCGGTATTGAAGACCGCTCCTCCAGTAATTTTGATATGGCTACAGACAACGCGAGCGCGGCCGAAACGCCAACCCGGGAGGCGTACATCACCCCGGCGGTCGACTTTGTGGTTCTGTTGGCGCTCGCGTGTCTCGTCGCAGCCGCCGGCGTTGCAATTATTATCCCGTGAACTCACCACTTAAGCGTGAGTGAGACGACGACGGTCGCCGTGGTCGGTAGTCGTGACGTCTACGTCTGGATCGCCGCGATCCTGTTGTACGGAATCGGCGACACCGCAACAACGCTTTGGGGACTTTCAGTGGGCGGTATCGCGGAGGCCGGGCCGGTCGCGAAGCCGCTTATCGAGGCATATGGCCCGTACGCACTGATACTCGTCAAGACGGTCGTCTTCGCGTCATTTTATTTCGCGTGGGTGGTGCTCAGAACGCCGGGACGGATCGCGGTTCCGCTCGCGCTCGCGCTCGTGGGCGGCGTCGTCACCACCTGGAACCTGTTTGTCGTTGCGAGCGCTACCTGAACGGCTATCGCTCGTGCTGTCCGAAGGACACTGCGTACGTTTTTTATTGGCCAACGCGTACTCAGTGATATGAACCGGTACGAGCGGCCCGTTGTGGGGCTCCTGCGTCGGGCGTTCAAGAGTTCGATCCCAGGCTATCTGACCCTGCTTTTGGGGCTCGCATCGGTCGGGTTGGTGTTCGGGTACGCCTCGGATTCTATGTACGGCGTCTCCCACGGCATTAACCTCATCGCGTACTGGCACGTCCCGATGGCGGTCGTCGGCGGGATCGCGCTTACGATCACGTTTCTCGGGTGCGTCCTCTATCTCGTGACCGCGACACGGTTCTGGGAGCAACTCGCGCACGCCTCGGGCGAGATCGGTTTCGTGTTCGTGACCCTGACGCTGGTTACGGGCAGCGTCTGGGGGCGGGTCATCTGGAACACCTGGTGGGACTGGTCCGACATCCGGCTCGTGACGTTCCTGTTCATCTGGTTTATTTACGCCGGCTATCTGATCATTTACTCCGGTGCCGGTGGGTCCGGGTCTGTGTCGCGGCTCGCGTCGGTGTACGGCGTCGTCGGGTTCATCACAGTCCCGATCTCGTACGTCTCAACGCGGCTGTGGACTGCTCGGCTCCACTCGCCGTCGGTCGGCAACCCGGACACCGAGGCGACCATCACGGCGTCGGTGTTGCTTATCTCGATAGTCGCGGTGCTATTGTTGTACGTGTACCTGCTCGGGAGCCGGGTCCGGGTCCGGGAGCTGTCCGCGAGGGTAGATTCGCTGAAAGGCCGGACGGCGACGGAAACGCACAAACCGCTGGGGGATGACTAATCACTCATGGAGCCGCTACTCGTCTTCGGCTACGGCAGCATCTTTGCGGCGCTCGTCGTGTACGTCCTCCACCTTCGCAGCCGCCTCTCTGAGGCTGAACAGCGGCTAGAGGACATCGCCGCCTCGGATCGCGACCCCGGATCGAGGACTGGATCGGGAGGGGAGTGACGCCCCTCACTCCGCGCGCAACGTTCGGTTGATCCACCCAGTGGCACCGTTTGGGAATGGCTCGGTTTGCTCCTCCGGTTGGACTGTCCCCTCGCCGTCGATCGTCCGGGCGTACATCTCGTGGCTATCACGGTCGGGCTCGAACTCGTAGACCCACTGTCGCTCCGTGTCCGGGTTCGGAAGCGGCTGACTCAGCGTCGCCTCGTTCCAGGTCTCGCCGCCATCGACCGACACCTCAACCGCGTCGACGCCACGCGCGCCGGCGTAGGCGTGCCCACAGATCTGTATCCGTCCGTCCGGGCGGTTGATACGGTCGATCTTCGTGACCGTGTTGACCGGGTCCATCCCGTCCCAGCCCTTCTCCTCCCAGTAACCGCTCTCGTCCTCGGAAATGATCTCGATGTCGGTGAGCCACTTGACGTGGAGTTTGCCCCAGCGGTCGGGGACGAGCAGCCGAACCGGATAGCCGTGCGCCTGCGGTAATTCGATGCCGTTCATCCCGTAGGCCAACACGGCGTCCTCAAGATACGAAAGCGGCAGGGAATACCAGTAATCGTCGGCCCCGTTCAGCATCACGTGCTCGTCGTTGGGTCCGGCCGCGTCCAAGATATCGCCGACCCGACACCCAGTCCAGACGGCCGTGTCCATCGAGTCACCGTCGATACCATCGCTCAGACAGCGGATCGTCTTGTACCGGTGGACGACATCGTATGCAAGAATATCCTCATAGGAGAGCTCCAGTTCCTCGTCGACGAGCCCGGTAATCGAGAGACTCCACGCCTCGGTGTCGACCGATGGCGGGCTTGGGTTGATATCGACCTGATAGAAGTCGCCGACCTGGGCGATCAGCGGCTTGATCCCCTCGGCGTCGAGTTCGGCCTCGGTGGCCTCCGAGAGCATGTGCTCGGACTGCACCCGAGAGGCGCGCTGTTGAAGCTCTCGTTCGGCCCGCTGTGTCTGATCGCGGCGAAAGAGTCCGGCGGCGTGTGCGACAACGTTGAACGCTGCGACCCCGCCGACAGCACGCACGACTGATCGCCGATCAACGTCGATATCCTCGGAGTCGGGCGTTCGCCCGGCGAGGTACGCCACAACGACGCCACCGATGGCCGCCGGAGCGGCGACCGAGACGGCGGATCCGACGATCACGAACGTACCGATGAAAACGAGGATGGCAGCGACGACGCCGCCCGCGGGGCGACCGTACGGCGGACTCGCGCGAGATCCGACGACGTATCCGCCGAAGGCGGCAGCGCCGAGGACGACGGAGAGCAACACCCCCGAAAACAGCATACTCAACTCAAGAGCGATCGATCCGAACCGCTGGATTATCGCCGAGACGAACCATCCAGGGAGGTATCCGAGGACGATCCGATTGAAGGCAGAGACGACGAACGATTCTGAGGTAGCGTGTATCGCGAACGAGGTCGCGACCGCGGAGACCCCACTCGCGAACAATGCGACGATGTTCTGAGCCAGTTTTTTATTGTTCATGACGCGAGTGCGTGCCGTTTGATCTGATTCGTTCTATCGGCGGTCATCAAAACACTTGTTTCTGTCAACAACGCGCTGTTGAATGGGCTGTCGGCCGATCACGATGGCGCCGAGGGGACGTCTGTTCCGTTGTATCCGTCTTTTGTTCCGTTGTAACTCTTATTGTGGCCCTCAGGAGCGCCGCCCTCGCCCTCGTGCGCCCGGACTGTGAGCGACTCCGCGTGGACCGTTTCGCCGTCGAACTGTCCCTCCGCGACGACGAGTCGACCCTTGGACATTGTTTCGGGCATTTCCCCCTCGTAAACGACCGCCTTCGTGTGATTTGCATCGGCGACATCGAACGTGATCCGGTCGCCGTCTTGGAGGTTGACGACCCGGCCCTCGAGTTTTATCAGATCACCGTCGTAGGCGTCCGTCTCTTCAAGATCCGTCGGAGAGACGAACTCCGCGGTCGCACCCATCGTCGTCGACGCTAGGATCGCCAAGAGAACGACAATCCCGACGCCGCCAACGACTGCCTTCGTCTTCCGGTTCATTGAGTCTGCTTTTTGTGTCAAAGCACATCAACTCTTCGTCCAATACTCGATAGCGGGACAATGTGAGGAACCCAGAGGACGCGGCACGACGAATTACAACGCTTAACTTGCGTGTCCGACTACGTTCGGTATGTCGATCGTCTCGGTTGCCGGTGTCTCGAAGCGCTTCGGCGCACACGTCGGCGTCTCGGACGTCTCTTTTCGGCTCGCCGACGGGGAGCGGGCGGTCATCGTCGGGGCCAACGGCGCCGGAAAGACGACGCTTATCAGGATGCTCGCCTCGCTGTCGCGCCCGACGTCCGGAGAGATCGAGATCGGCTCCGAATCGCTCGTCAATGGACGCGCCGGCGTGCGTTCCCGGATCGGCGTGCTCACCCACGAGACGATGCTGTACGAGGACCTCACCGCCCGGGAGAACCTCCGACTCCACGCGAGACTTCATAACGTCGAGGAGTCGGTTTGTGAGGAGTTGCTCGAAACTGTCGGCCTCGCGGCGCGCGGCAGCGAACGAGTCGCTGGCTTCTCACATGGGATGGGAAAGCGGGTCGCTCTCGCTCGCGCGCTCGTCCACGATCCCGACGTGTTGCTCCTCGACGAGCCCTACACCGGCCTCGATCGATCCTCGCTCGATCGCATCGAAGCAGTCTTGGAGGATCTCGACGACCGGACGGTGCTGGCTGCGACCCACGATCTCGAACGCGGGGTCCGGCTGGCCGACCGGATTCTGTTCATGAATGATGGCCAGTTGATCGAGGACGCGAGTGCCGACCAGTTCTCCTCCGTCGAAGCCGCTCTCAACCGGTACGAGCGGCTCTGTCGGGGCCAGGTGACACGCGCTGAGGCAGCCGGGGGCGGATGCGAAAACAAGAACGGGAACGAGGAATGACCGCCCTTGGCCGGTACGTTCGGGTCATCTACGAGGTGGCCCGCAAGGATCTGTTGGTCGAGGCCCGAAGCAAACGAACGATCAACGCCGCGTTCGTCTTCGCGCTACTGATCGTCGTCGTGTTCTCGTTCGTCTTCGGCGAACAGGTTGGCGACCGCGACATCCTCGCCAGAGGGGCCCTCTGGATCGCCGTCGTCTTCGGCGGTGTCGTCGGAATGAGCCACGCGGTCGCCCGTGAGGGACGCAACGGGGCGCTCGGCGGACTCCTTCTCGCGCCGGTGGATCGATCCGCCGTCTATCTTGGGAAGGTCGTGAGTTCGACCGTCTTCGTGGCCGTCGTTGGGGTGTTGAGTACCGGGTTCGTCGTCGTCTTCCTCGACTACGCTTTCCCGCCCGACACCCTTCCGACGCTCCTCGTCGTCGTGGTGCTGGCTGCGGTGGGGTTCAGCGCCGTTGGGGTCCTAGTGTCGGTGCTGATGTTACATTCCGGGCTTCAGGAGTCGTTGTTGCCCGTCCTGTTGATCCCGCTCGTCGTTCCGATACTGCTCTCGGGGACCGAGTTGACTCGGCCTGCGCTGTCGGCACCCATGACCTCGGCGTGGTTTCGGATCCTCGTGACCTACGACGGGCTGATGTTGGTGGCCGGCTGGATGACCTTCGAATACGTCGTCGAGGGCTGAGGACGCCGAATATGTGAACAACGAACCGAGGGAGATGACCCACTCAGCGCTTTCGGAACCAGCCGTCGGCGACTGTGAGCGTCGCCATCCCGAGCAACATCAACACGACGCCGAACCAGATGTGGTTCGCCAGCGGGTAGGTGTCGATCGTGATCGACGCCCCGGGACCGTTCATCGAACCGACGATGTACGTGTCGCCCGTTATGCTGCGCTCTATGACCGGATCGTTGGTGTTCATTTCCGCGCGGAGATACTCCTGCTCGGCGATTGTCCCTGAGGCCACCGTTTCGTCTCCCTCGTACACCGTCACGTCGAGTTCGTGAGACGTCACCCGCGGTGTGTGAACCTCTCGGGGCGGGTCCGAAAGCGGCCCCATGTTCGGCCCGTCCGTGTAGACGTAGACGGCCTCGGCGGCAGTGCCGCTGTCGACCTCGAAGACGGTCCCGCGGGCGATGACCTCGGTGCCGACATCGAAGGAAGCAGTGCCGTCGGCGTTCGCCAGCCACACCTCCGAGTCATCGAGACGCGCGACCGCGGTCCCCTCTATCTCGTTGGTTTCTGTTATCTCTCCCCTGACGATCGAGACGTCCTCGTCGACCCTGAGCACCCCGGAGGGTGAACGGGCCGCCTCCTCGATCGTGGGGCTACCGACGGCCTCGTAGTCGGTTATCTCTACGGTGTACTCCGAGTTGGGGACGTCTTGGACGATCGGTTCGGGATCGTTTCCGACCTCGTCGACGCCGATGAGGGCGACGGACGCCGAGGTCGAAAACAGATAAACGAACGAGACGGCGACGACTAGCACCGCCGCACCGATGTGGATCAGCACGATCCCGGTCTCGCGGAGCTTGAATGACCGTGAGGGCACGCCACGGACCCGGGAGACGTATCGGGTGATCCAGCCCGCCGCAAAGAACGCTGCCGGCGGGATGATCGAGAGGACGCTCAGATTCCCGACGATCCGATAGACCAGCGGATCGAGCGCGCTTGGGTCGCTCAGATACCAGTTCGGCGTCGGGGCGACAAACGCCCCGACGGCGGTCAAGATGGCCACGACCCCCGTGACGCCGAGGGCGAGTCTGCGCCGCCCGGTATCGAGGAGCGCGTAGAGCCCCCCGGCCAACAGCGTGAGGACGACAACCGGGTAACTCCAGAGGTTGTAGTGGTCCTGGCTGACGCTGACCTCGACGCCGGTCGCCGCGTTCCGGATAACCGGGAACGCGAGCCCCCACATGGAGATGAACGCCAACACCGTGAACGCGAGGACGGTAACGTGGTAAACGGTCCGTCTGCTCAGCCATGATTCATTGGCCGGCCGGTCGAGATCGTCGGCCGCGAGGAGCCAGTAGGCGAGCGGGAGCGCAAGCGCGACGGAGCCGGTGACGGCAAGCAAAAACAGAATACCGGTTCCGATCCCGCCGGAGGCAAAGGAGTGGACACTCCGGAAGACGCCGCTGCGGACGACGGTGGTCGCGAACACGACAATTGGGAAGGCGAGCGCCGCAGACGCCGGTGCGAACACCGCGTACTCGCCCGTCTTCTCGTAGCGGTTGATCGCGTGAAGCGAAGCCGTGAGCGCGAGCCACGGGACGAGAACCGCGGTTTCAACAGGGTCCCACGACCAGAATCCGCCCCAACCGAGCACGCTGTACGCCCAGATACCGCCAAAGACGATCGCGGCGGTGAGCAGGAGCCACGAGACCCGGAGCCACTTGACCATGCTCGGCAGCCACGCCTCGAAAACGCTTTCCTCGCCGCGGAACAGCGAGACAAAGTGTGTCACCCCGAGCGCGAAGGGGACAATCAAAAGCGAGTACGCCGAGAACGTGATCGGCGGGTGGATCGCCATCCACGGATTGACGAGCAAGGGGTTCAACCCGTCGCCGTCAGGGGGAACGAACCCCGACGGCGTGTCGGGAAACGCGACCTCGATTGGCGTAAAGGGGCTCTGTGCAACCAACATTGTCGCGAAGATCGCGACGACCGACAGCGAGAGCGACTGGACGAGCCGCGAGCCGCGTCCCTCAAAGTATCCCGAAAAGACGGTCCACGTCGCGACCACGGCGGCCAGCGTCGCCCACAGGAGGATCGATCCTTCATGACTCGCGTACGCGCCGGTGAACCGGTACAGAAGCGGCAGGTAGTCGGCCGTGTTCCGCCAGACGTAGGCGTTCGTGTAGTCACCGACGATGAACTGGTAGGTGAGATAGCTGTGAGCGGCGACGAGCGCCCCGGCGGAGACGCCCGCGGCGCCGAGTATCACGCGGCGGAGGTCATCGGTTCGGTCGAGATAGCTGTACAACAGCAGTATTGCCGCGAGGCTGCTGGCGAACGCTGCAACAACTAAAAGCGCAGTCCCCGGGGTGGGTGTCGTTTGAAGCGAAAACATCGTATCTTAGGTCGCCACCGAATCTAGTCCGCGGCGAAGTTCCTGAAGGAAGCGATCGCGTTCCACGTAGCCGCCCAATTCCGAGACCTCCGTCCGATCATGGGTCATGATAACGTGTTGTGGCGGGTAGTTCGCGCCGTGGTCCATCGCCAGGTTAACCCCTGGCCCCGGATCATCGAGATTTATCGCGAGCAGGACGTACTCGTCAAGCACCTCTCGGACGTCTTCGTCTTGATAATGCTCATCATCGTACGTTTGACAGTACGTACACCACGTCGTCCAGTAGTAGACGAGGACCGGCTTGTTCTGTTGCTCCGCGACCGAAAGCGCCTCATCGGGATCCTCGTGCCACTCAAGACCGCCCTGATACGTGTACTCGTGGTTGCTGAGAACCGGTGCCGCGTTCATCGAGTAGTAGCCAAACCCTAACACCGCGACGAGTACGACAATCGTCAGTAGCTTTCGTGGCGTCATCGATCGGTTTGTTGCGTCAGTATTTGCTGTTTCGGTTCATCGCTAAAAGCCTCGTCGGTCGTCGAACTCGGGCTAATAGAACTGCCACCGGAGTGGAAGGGTGGCGACACCCCCTGTGGTTCGCGTTACTCGAACCGGCGGGTGCGGGCGATGAGTGCGGTTGCCAGCGCCAGCGCCAGCGCGACAGCCGTCAGTCCCATCGTGAAGCCGGGGGTATCCTCGATGATACCGCCGGACTCCTCACTGTCTTCTTGCATCTCGGTTTCTTCCTGCATCTCCGTTTCTTCTTGCATCTCGGTTTCTTCCTGCATCTCCGCATCCTGACCCATCTCGCTCGGCTGGACACCGGAGTCGGCCGGGACTATCGATTCACCGCTCGGGCCCGGAAGCATCGGCATCGTTTGATCGGGGTGCTCTCCGGAGAGGCTCGTGAGGAAGGCCCTGATGTTCTGGACCTGCTCGTCGGAGAGGTTCTGATTGAGCTGGCACGCGCCCATCAGTCGGATCTGCTCCTCAAGTGTCCTGACGTTGCCCGTGTGCGTGTACGGGGCGGTGTACTCGACGTTGCGTAGCGTCGGGACCTTGTAGAGGTACTGGTCAGCCTCGTCGTCGGTAACGCCCATCCGGCCGGGGTTCTCCATCAGGCCGTACTCGTCGACGTACTCGGAGCACTGCTCGTTGTCCGGGTACGTCGGATTCTTACGGTAGACGCCGTTACCCGATTCGGGCTCGTCCCACTGGCCGCTGAACATCGGACCGCTGTGACAGCTGGTGCAGCCGACCTCTTTGAACGTCTCCATGCCGTCGAGTTGCTGGTCTGACAGCGCGTCCGCGTCACCCTGGACGTACTGGTCGTATGGGCTGTTCGGCGTTACCAGCGTCCGCTCGTAGGCGGCGATGGCGTCAACGGTGCGCTCAAGCGTGATGATGTCTTCGGGGTTTTCAACGTCCGCTTCATCGCCGTAGACCTCTTCGTACGCCTCGACGTAGCCGTCGATCGATCGGAGCCGCTCGAGCACCGCACCGGTATCGGGCATCCCCATCTCGACGTCCGCGGTGAGCGGGCCTTGGGCCTGTTCGGCGAGTGTGTCGGCACGACCGTCCCAGAACTGCGTGTGGTGGAACCCGGAGTTCCAGACTGTCGGGGAGTTGACCGGGCCGGTCTGGCCGTGAACACCCATCGCGGTCGGCCGACCGTCGTGGCCACCCGGATCCATCACGTTGTGACAGGTGTTACACGAGACGGTCCCTGTCTGTGAGATGCGCGGGTCGAGGAACAGTTGTTTGCCGAGTTCGATCTTCGCCTCGGTATCACCCTCATCTTTGATGTACTCGTAGCCCGGATGTGCCTGTGTCGGTGGCTCAACCGGTAGTTCGTCCGTCTCGTTGTCCATCTGTTGGACCTGCGAGACGGCGTCCGTTTCGGCCTCGTCGGCTGCTGTCGAAGCCTCGGCTGCTGATACGGCCCCCGCTCCCGCTCCAGCGAACAAAAGAAGGCACGCACACAGCACGGCTAGCAGTCGTTGGCGTCTGTTCCGCATACTCGCACGATTTAATTGGGTGTATTATAAACGTACGGGTCTCGTACCATTTCGGTCTCCGGAGTACCCGGGAGGGGAGCAACTGGGACGCGCCACAATGGTGTGATTATCTGTGGACGGTATAAAACGCCAGAGACTGCCGAGAGTAAGCTTTACTACTGATCATTCAAAGTATAAATACTGTGTTCCGATCGAACCGGAGATTAGCTGTCGCGGCGCTGGTACTTTGTCTCGGGGTGGCGGGTTGCAGCGGGGCGTTGCCCGGCGGGGCGGGGGAGGACGGCGGCGCAACGCCGGAGGTCGACGTGGCTGCCCTCGAGGCGAACGCCGACGAACTCGAACGGTACCGCGTCGAACGAACGCGAACGCTCCGGTCGTCACAGGTGAACGAAACCATCGAAATCGGGGGAGCAGTCGACACCGAGTCGCGGCAAGCCAGGCTATCGATGCGTACTGAAACGAACGTTGGTACCGGCGTCCAAACCAGCGAGACTGAACAGTATGTCGAAGACAACACGCGGCACACGCGCAGTGGCGACAGCGACGAGTGGAAGCGTTCGGAGGGCTCGTGGGCGGCCACCGAAACGTTCAGCGACGCGGTCGCGACTCTCGATGGCGCGACCTTCGAGCCGGTCCGGACCGAGACCATCGACGGCACCGAGACGACGATGTTCCGCGTCAACGTGAGCAAAGAGCGGCGGAACGAAGTTCTCGGGACCGGGGAAGGCCAGCACGCGACCTATCAGGTCGAGGACTTTCTCTACTATGCGTTCATCGACACCGACACCGACACGCTCTATGGGACCGACCTCCGGATGGAGATCAGCCAGGGCGGCGGTGGCGCGGTGTTGACCATCGAGACGATTTTCACCGACCACGACGGCGGCTTCGAGGTGTCACCGCCCGATTCAGTCGAACGGTCGGACGACGGGCGATAGCGCGGTTCGACGACCGGGTGTGGCTGGGAGCTGTTTATAAACGGAGGCCGTGCAAGGCGGAAGGATATCTAAAAACCGTGGGGAGGCGCGTGTTCTCACCGATGGGTGGCCGGCGCGTCTACCCGCGCGATTGCCTCGGCGACGCCCGGAAGGACCGCCTCGCGAACGTCGTCAACGAACCCCACCGCCCGCAACGCCGACCACCACGACATCGACACGCCGCTCCCGCCGTGCCCGTAGTTGTGGACGACATCACCGTCTTGCTCTACTCGCATTCCGTCGGCCCGGTACGGTCTGTACCCGTACTTTACGTCCACGGCGTCCCGTTCGATTGGGACGTACTCGCTCATGATGTCTTTCGATACCTTGTACAGCCGTTCCGGGATTGTTACCCCGTCGACGGTCATCGGCCTCTCGGGGGACTCGCCGCGCCACTCGCCGTCCACGATGTCGCCTTTTAAATAAGAACCGCCGAAAAGAACGGTCTCCTTTCGCGGATACATATACGCGTAGTGATCGTATTCCGCGGGTGTGTAGGTGTACGAAAACGGCAGCGGCTCGTCCCCGTCGTACGGGACCTGAAGGATATGACCTTTTATCGCCCGCATCGAATCGTCATCGAACAACGCTTGACTCCCGTACCCGGAACAGTTAAAAACGGTGCCGGTGAGGTTGTCTACCTCGCTAGCTGCCACGGTTCGTGTCTCCGTTTCCCCACCCAGTTCGTGGTAGGCGTCGTACAGCAGGGGAACGTACTCCGGCATTTCGACGAAGTACTCCTTGCAGACGTACCCACCACGAACATCCGCACCAGGGCGGGCTGGTAGCTCCCCGTCGTACTCGGCAACGTCCGTGACCGCCATCCGATCCGGGTTCGCTTCGTCGTGGGGCTCCTCGTACAGGTAGTAGTGGGTGTGCTTTCGGACCGGAATCCCGTCAGTGTCATAGAACGGTTTGAACGTCGATTCGGCCCGCGCGATCAGCTCGTCCTCCGAGTACTCGGACTCGATCTGGACCGGGTATATCGAGGCGGCCGCGTAGTCCGTCGAGACTGTCGGCGTGTCGGCGCCGTCGACGTACGAGAACGATTCGCTGATCATCCGCGTGTCGTGTCCGAGGTGCTGAAGCAGGATCCCCGTCGACAACGCCTGAATCCCACCGCCGATGATCGTGCATTCCATTTGTCGACTCTGTTGGCTCTAGTAACAAGTAGTCTATGATCGGGGCGGGAACGCAGTGTCTGCGTGTTTACTTACATCTTCAAATATATACATATGTACGCTTATACGCTGCTCTGTTGGCCGTTCGACACATTCTAGTATCAGAATCCCGGACAGTGTGTTGGGGCTCCGTCGCAACGTATTTCGACGGGGGAAAGCGGAGGCTGTCCCAAAATCCAATGCGTTTCGAATTGAAATGCACGATGAAATGTCGATTTATAATTACTATCCTGTATTTCAACGTTCAGCCACGCATAAGAGTTGACAAAATGATATCTTGTTCGTTTCTCCGGTGAGGAGAGCCCGCGTTACCCGGCAAGGCCTTGTCGTCTGGAATACGGTATTCGTGGGGCGGGACGCGGTTTCGGCGTTGCTGGTGAAGTCTGCTGTTCAGCGTGTGCAAGTTTACTATCAGGTCTGAGTGCAGTTCATGATATATAAGTTTGCCCACCGATGTGTGTTCTACCGATCCCTCAGCTACGCGTTTCAACGACAAAGCTGCTCGCTCGCAGCGACTGGGCACTACCACCTGCTCCATGCCGAGTTATCTAACGGAGCAACTCTCCCCGATCGTCGCGGGATGATCCTGCCTCAGGCGCCGTCCGTTCCGTTTGCGTCGTCCGTGCCGTTGGCTCCGTTTTCGGTTTCAGCCCCGGTTCCGCCCCCGTCCTCGCCCCCTGACCCGACGGCCACCCGTTCGCGCGCCCGCTCGAAGCGATCCCGATGGGTGACAGCGGTGAGAAGCGGTTCCTCAAGCAGGTCGATTAGCGCGAGGGGGTCGCCCTCTACCAGCAACGTCCCCTCCTGTTCGACCGTGTCGAGGCGTTCGGCGTTCGCCGAATTTATCGCGCCGTCGACGGTGTTGATCGCCTCGACGAGGAGCTCCTGTTCGCGCTCGGCCAATCGGGTTCGAGCCTCCTCGCGGTCGATTTCGCCATCGTCGAGCGCCGTTCTGATTTCAAGTTGGGCCTCCCGCAACGCCCCGGGATCTGGCTGGACGATCATCGTGACGGTTCGGGTGGGTCCATCGCTCTCGGGTGTCGGTTCGGGGGCACCCTCTTGAGTCTCGGGCGTGCGCTCGCTTCGGAGTTCCGAACAGCCGGCGAGTCCGGCGGCCCCGGTCGTCGTCAAGGCGAGAAACCGTCGGCGATCGGTGTCGAGTTCGCGCTCGGTGTCCATCGCTCTGAGTTGGGATGGGCGGCGAAAAAACCCCCCGATCGGTCCCGTCCAAGTTCGTGGCCTGACCGCCGCGGGCGACCGCTGGCACGGATGAGAAATCACATATCGGTGTCGCGGACGGCGGTCGTGGCGGCCCGTCGGCAGAGGGCGAACATCGCCCCGGCGACTATTCCGAGGACCGCCCCGGCGACCGTGCCGACAGCGACCGCTCCGAACACCGACCGGAAGCCGGGTGCGACGGGCGCCGGAAGCGGCGAGACAAACCCAAGCACGAAGACGATCGTCAGGTACACAAGCGCGACTCCGGCGCCACTCGCGGCCGTCCGGCCCAGCCACGTCGCCGGGGCGAGGGCGTCGACACCGGACGGCAGTGCGGCCCCGGCCGCCACGATGGTCAGGAGCCACAGGTAGCCGAACAAGAAGGTTGCAGCGGCGGTCCCGACTGCCGGAAGGGTATCCGCGAGCGACCCATCGAGGTGGCTCGCGAGGATCGTCGCGACGACGAGGAGGACGGTCGTCGCCGTCCCGACGATCAACGCCCTGAGGTGGCGGGTCCACGGGTCGTCGCGGCGGTCAGCCACGGGCGAGCACCCCCGCCAGCGGGACGATTGTCGCGGAGAGCAGCGTCGTCGCCGCATACAGCCATCGGAGGCCGCGGGCCGTCGCAGTCTCGCGGTCCCGACGGCGGAGTTCGGCGATCGAGAGCGATCGGACGGCGGAGACGGCTGCAAGCAGGAGGATACACGCGAGTTTGATCGAGAACGCGCTCGCCCGGACCCCGGTGGTCGGGATGCCGAAGCCGACGAGATTGCCAAGGCCGGTGAACACCATCACGCCGAGGACGGCCCAGAAGCCGGCTTCGAACCACGAAAGAAGGCGGACCGAAACCGGCCCCTGGGCGCGCAACGCGAGCCACAGGACCGCCGACCCCCCGACCACGAACCCTGAACCGAGAACGTGGATCGAGCGGACGGCGACGTACTGCGTCACTGCCATCAACTCGTTTTCGTGGCGCGCCGACAAGTACGTACGGTTCCGCGGTGCCCGTCCCGTTTTTAATCCCTGGCGTCGTGGGACCGACAACGCATGGTCGTCGGAGATATCTCGACCGGAACCGAACTGCTGGTGATCGGCGGCGGCCCCGGCGGCTACGCCGCTGCGATTCGGGGCGGCCAGCTCGGCCTTGACGTGACACTCGTCGAGGCCGACGCCTACGGCGGCACCTGCCTGAATGAGGGCTGTATTCCCTCGAAGGCGCTCATTCACGCGAGTAGCCTCGTCCACGATGTCGAACACGCCGAATCGATGGGGATCGACGCCCACGCTGACGTCGACTTACAACAACTCGTCGGTTGGAAGGACGGCATCGTCGACCGGCTGACCGGGGGCGTCGAGAAACTGTGCACGGCCAACGGCGTCAACCTCATCGAGGGGCGTGCGGAGTTCGTCAACGAGCACACCGCTCGGGTCGCCCACGGCGGCGAGGGCCAGGGTAGCGAGTCGGTCGAGTTCGAACACGCCATCGTCGCCACAGGGAGCCGCCCGATCGAGATCCCTGGCTTTGAATTCGATGACCGGCGGATCCTCACCTCAAGCGACGCGCTCTCTCTTGAGACGCTCCCGGAGTCGCTCTGTGTCGTCGGCGGGGGCTACATCGGGATGGAGCTGTCAACGGCCTTCGCGAAGCTGGGGGCGGACGTGACGGTCGTCGAGGCTCTCGACGATATTCTTCCGAGCTACGATGACGACGTCACCCGCGTCGTCCGCGGGCGAGCCGAGGAGCTCGGGATCGAGTTTCGCTTCGGCGAGCCAGCACAGGGCTGGACGGAGGCCGACGACGGTGCACGAGTCACGACCGAGACCGAGGACGGGGAGACGAACACCCACACAGCAGAGCGCGTCCTCGTCGCTGTCGGCCGGGAACCGGCCGCAGACACCTGCAACGTTGAGGCGGTCGGACTCGAACCGAACCAGGACGGTGTCCTCGAAACGGACGACGCGACTCAAACCGCCGTCGAGGGTGTCCACGCTGTCGGTGACGTGGCCGGCGAGCCGATGCTTGCGCACACGGCCTACCGCGAGGGCCACGTCGCCGCCGAGGTCGTCGCGGGCGAGCCGGCGCGGCTCGATCAGCAAGCGATCCCCGCGGCGGTGTTCACCGACCCCGAGATCGGGACTGTCGGGCTGGACGCCGAGACGGCCGAGGCCGAGGGGTTCGACCCTGTCGTCGGCGAGATGCCGATGCAGTCGTCGGGGCGGGCGCTCACCCTCGGATCCGAGACAGGGTTCGTCCGGATCGTCGCCGACGCGGAGGCGGGGTTCGTCCTCGGCGCGCGGATCGTTGCTCCGAACGCCTCGGAGCTGATCGCGGAGGTCGGGCTGGCGATCGAGATGGGCGCACGGCTCGGGGACATCGCCGGAACGATCCACACCCACCCGACGCTGTCGGAGGCGGTCGCAGAGGCGGCCGCGAACGCGCAGGGGGCGGCGCTTCACACGCTGAATCGGTGACTTCGTAGCCGGCCGCACCATTCTTTCACGACGGCAATTCCTATGCCCGCTGCCCGCGACTCGTGGGTATGGAGATTTCTCCCTTCGAACTCGAACGGTGGTTCGCCGAGGTCGAGGCCGACGCCGACGTGATGTTGGCTGAAAGCGGCGTCCGGCCGCTCTCGACCGACCGCTTCGACACCGATCCCGGAACGCTGGGTTATGTCATCCCTACGTCTGGTGCCCCCGAGTTTAGAGCCGATGTCGGCGCCCACCACGGCCGCGACGCGGCAGAGACGATCTTTACTTGCGGCACCCAGGAGGCGAACCTACTGGCGATGCTCTCAGTGCTCGATAACCATGCTGTGGTCGTGACGCCGACATACGGCTCCTTTCTTGGCCTCGGTGAGGCGCTCGGGGACGTGACCCGGGTCCCGCTGGCGGAGCCGGACTGGACGCTCGATCCCGAGGCTATCGGCGAGGCGTTACGCCCAGAAACTGACCTCGTCATCGTCGTGAACCCGAACAACCCCACCGGACGGTACCACGACGAGGCGACCATACGGGCGCTTTACGAGTGCTGTGCCGACAACGGCACCTATCTGCTCTGTGATGAGGTGTACCGGCCGCTGGCCGACGAGCCGATCGAACCGGTTGCGAGCTTCGGTCGCTACGGGATTTCGACGGGCGGCGTCTCGAAGGCGTTCGGGCTCGCCGGGCTTCGATTCGGGTGGCTCTGTGGGCCGCGTGCGGTCGTTGCGGCCGCCGAGAACTGGAAGGATTACACGACCATCTCACCCCCCAAACTCGGCCAGCATATTGCCGAGCAAGCGTTCGAGCGACGCGTCGAGATTCTCGCCGAGAACCGCGACCACGCCGCCGAGAACCGCGCCGTCGTCGAAGCGTTCCTCGAGACGGCCGGTCTCGATTGGTCGGCCCCCGACTGCGGCGTTAACGCCCTCCTCCGCGTTCCCGAGGGCTTCGCCGGGGGGGAGTCGTTCTGCCGGAGCCTTCTTGCCGAAGAGTCAGTCGTTCTGGCACCGGGCGAAGCGTTCGACCGCCCCGAGTGGGTTCGGATCGGGTTCGGGCTACCGAGCGCGGAGCTTGACGAGGGCTTGACGCGACTCGGGGAATTCCTGGACCGACACTGCTAATCTGTTCCACTATTGTATATTTAATAGATAATATACTGTAGATATGTTTTAGTCTGTTTCAAATAGCTGCGTATACGAAAACTTTACTACGATATAGTGTCACACCCCGACTGTAATGTCTGCCGAGCCCCCGGACGATGCGATCGAGGCCGACCGGTCGATCGATAAGCGAACGTTGTTCTGCGTCTCCTGCCCGTATCACGGTCCCATCGGTGGCCGGTGGGCGGTCGTCGAGACGGACGACAGCGTCCACCACCTGTGCCCGAACTGCGGCACCGAACTGCCGACCCGGCGTCGACTGGGGGAGACCGCCGTGGTGTCGGAACGCCCGTTACTCGGCGGAACGGAGCGATGACGCGCACCGCCGGCACCGCAGGCGATCGAGAGCCTATCCGGCGGAGCGTCGAGGTCGAGTACTGGGTTATCGATGGGACGGGGCGGCTGGCCGATCCGGGCGACCTCGTCGATCTTCCCGGCGCCGAACGCGAGTTCGTCGTTCCGATGCTGGAAATAAAGACGACGCCCTGCGAGACCACGGCTGAACTCCGTGCAGAACTGTTCGAGCGGGTGGGCGACGTCCTCGAGCGTGCCGACGAACGCGATCTGGGGCTCGTCCCGCTCTCGACGCCGATCGCGGCCGACTCGATCCGCGACCTCCCGAGCGAGCGGACCCGCATCCAAGATCGGGTCGTCGGCGAGCCATTCGAGTACGTTCGCCGCTGCGCGGGAACACACATCCATGTCGAACAGCACTCCGGCTGTGCAGTCGATCAATTGAACATGCTCACCGCGCTCGATCCCGCGCTGGCGCTCGTGAACTCCTCGCCGTACTTCGAGGGCGAGCGCCTGGCGAGGGGTGCGCGCTCGTTGCTCTACCGGCGGATGGCTTACGACGACCTTCCCCACCAGGGGCAACTGTGGCCCTACGTCGACGACACCGAGGAGTGGGCCGAGCGGCTCGAGCGCCGCTACGCAGAGTTCAAAACGGCGGCGACCATCGCCGGCATCGATTCGGATGCGGTCGAGTCGGCGTTCGAACCCGAGAGCGCGGTTTGGACGCCGGTGAAGCTCCGTGCGGAATTTTCGACCGTCGAATGGCGCTCGCCGGACACCGCGCTCCCGAGCCAGGTCGTCCGACTGGCCGACGATATCGTCGGCGTCGTCGAACGCACGACCGAGATCAAGCCGCAAATTGCGGGTACGGCGGGTCATCTGGCTGACGACGCTATCGTGCTGCCGGAGTTCGAGGCGCTCAAAGAGTACGTCGATACCGCTATACGGGACGGACTCGCCGACGAGTCCCTTCGGGCGTACTTAGACCGGATGGGATTTGACGTGAGCGCGTACGACCCACTCGCCGCCGACATCGGGGGTAGCGAGGAACTCTCACCCGCCAGGGCTCGGGACCTCCGCCTTGAGTACGCTGCACGTCTCGAAGACGACATTCGAGAGGCACACAAGATCCATGCGGATTGATTTCAACCCCCTCGTCCACGGGGACGCGTCTGTCGGGTCCGTGTACCGGCAAAGGATGGCGAGACGCGACTATATTTTTCTTACAGAACAGCTATGAGTACGAATATGGGCTCCCCCCGTCTCGCGCTCTTGAACGCCGCCCACGCCGCCGCCGACACCCGCCGGAACTTCCAGCGAGAGCTTGACGCCGACGTCGTCGAGTTCCACTGTCCGTCCGGGGAGCTCCCCGAGACGTTCCGATACGACGGGTTCGTCGTTACGGGGTCGCGAGCCTCGGTCTACTGGGACCGCGAGTGGATCGGGCGGCTAAAAGAGTGGGTTGGGGACGCTCTCGAAGCCGGGCTGCCCGCCCTTGGCGTCTGCTATGGGCATCAGTTGCTCGCCGATGTGCTCGGCGGAAGTGTCGAGAGTATGGGCGAGTACGAGATCGGCTATCGGGCCGTCGAACAGGACGGCGAAAACCGGCTACTCGAAGGTGTAAGAGAGGACATGACGGTGTTCACAACGCATTCGGATCACGTCCAAGAGGCCCCGCCGGGGGCGACCGTCTTCGCAAAGAACGAGTACGGCATCCACGGCTTCCGGAAAGACCGGGCGTTTGCCGTCCAGTTTCACCCCGAATACGACATGGAAACCGCCGAGTCCGTCACGCGGGGCAAGGACGAGGAACTCCCGGCCGAGCGGATCGAGGCCGTGATCGACAGCATCAACGCCGACACCTACGAGGCGGCGTGTGAGGCGAAAGTGTTGTTCGATAACTTTCTCGAGTACGTCGAGGAGGTCCAACTGGAGCGCATCGGTGCGGACTGACCGGGATCGTTTCGACGAGTCCTCGAACGTTCTCTACTCGACCTCCGTGATGTCCCGTACCGTGCCGACGCCCTTCGAACTGCCCTCCCGAAATACGAACCGTTGGCCCTCCTCGACCACGTAGGGGCGGAATTTGAACCGGATCCGCGCTTGCCCGGTATCACCGGGGAGCAGTTGGCCGCCCTCCGGATGGATCGAAGCGGTCTCGCTGACAGTTTCGAGGTGGACGACCGGCTCGTAGCCGTCGTCGATACGAGTCGGGTGGTTCAACACCATCACCTCGGCCTCGAACTCTCTAGCTGCGGTCGGCTCGGAGTCGCGGGGCAGGAGGACCATCCCGCGCTCGAGGTCTGACTCGTTGATCCCTTTTAAGGCGATACCGACGATACGGCCGGCAGCGGCCTCGTCGACGCGGTGATAGTGCATCTCGATCGATCTGACCTCAACCGGCCGAAAGGCGCCGTCCGGAAGGGGGCCCACGAGCAACTCGTCACCGGCCTCAACGCTGCCCGATCGGATGGTCCCCGAGGCGACCGCGCCGACACCCGTCACGTTGTAGGTCCGATCGACGTACATCGAGAACGCCCCGGCCGCCGTGCCCGTCTTCGGGAGATGTTCGAACAGTTCGTCGAGGATGTCGAGGCCGGCCTTCGTCACCGCGCTCGTCGCCACGATCGGGACGACTTGCTCGCCGATCTCGTCGATCGCGGCCGAGACGCCGTGTCGGGCGACCGATAGCGGCGTCCGGTCAGCGTTCCTGAGCAGCTGTTCAACCTCGCGTTCGACCTCGTGGACGCGCTCCTCTGAGACCATATCGGTCTTCGTGATGGCGACGATCGTCGGGAGCTCGGTCGCAAGCAGGATACCGAGGTGTTCGCGCGTCGTCTTGGTCGGGCCGTCGTCGGCCGCGACCACGAGCAGGCCGTAGTCGAGTTTCTGGCCCACGAGTCCCCGGATGGTCGTCCGCAGCCACGGCTCGTGGCCGACGGTGTCGACAAACGAGACCAGCCGGTCGGCCTCCTCGACGATGCGAGCCCGATCGGACTTGCGGTGGGGATTGTCCATTCGAACCGTGCCGTCGTCGTCGAAGCCGTAGACGCCGTAGGAGAGATCAGCCGAGAGGCCACGCTCCATCTCGTGAGGTCGGACGTCGAGGAAGCTCCGGGTGCCGCCTTGGCCGTCGTCCGCGGAGCCGGTCACAAGCGACCCGACGAGCGTCGACTTGCCGTGGTCGACGTGGCCCGCGGTGCCGACGACGATGTGTTCGTCGTCGGCCTCCAGCATGGAGCCCTCACACAGCGTGGCGACGCCGACGAGCCCCTCGTCGTGGGGGGCCGTCTCGCCGCCGTCGACGCCCCACGTCTCAACGTCGTCGATGTGGGCGCCCGCCTCTTCGGCCAGCAGCGAGAGGACGTCCATCGACTCGGAGAACGCGTCCGCGGAGATGCCCGCAACGCCGCCGTCGTCGGTGACGCCGACGACGTAGGTCGCCTCGCCGTCGCCGGAGAGGACTCGGTGTCGGAGTTGGGCGACGAGCGATTCGAGGCGGCCGTCGGCCAGGTGGGTCGCCCGGGTGAGCCGTTCCTTGAACTCGATGCTGCCGCCCTCCCGTTCGCCCCGTTCGAGGGCGCGCTGGAGGGCCGCGCGGTCGGCACTCATACGCGAGTGAGTAACGACCACACCGGCAAAAGCTTTCCCCGGATAGTGAGGAAATCAGCCATGTTACGGTCGTGTACCGCAATTTCGCGTCTGTTTGGCTCCGGAGGGCTCCCGAGTGCTATCGAGCGCTATCGATTGTCCCGTGCCTCCAGATCAGCTACGCAGACGCCCGAAGCAGATCGAGCGCCTCCAAGAACCCGTCCGCGAAGGCGGCCTCGGTCACCTCATCGGCGGTTGCCATCGCCGTCTCGTCGGCGTTCGCAACGGCGATCGATCGGTCGACGAGTTCGAACAGTTCGGCGTCGTTCTCGGAGTCCCCGACCGCGGAGAACGCCCCGGGACCGGCGTCGAACGCCGCCGCGGCCGTCTTGAGGCCCCGTCCCTTGTCGACGTCCGGGGCCTTGACGTGGTAGGCGTAGCCGGTGTCGACGACGACCATGCCGTGGTCGGTCGCGATGTCAACAAGTGGGTCGAGGGGTTGCTCACGGGAGACGGCGAGTTCGGTCTCACGCCAGCGGTTGGTCAGGTCGACGGAGCCCCACCCGAGTTCGTGACCGGCCGCGACGTACTCGGCACCGACGGCCTCGGCGCTTTCGGGGTCGCCGTCGTAAACGACCGTCTCAGCGGACTCGACGTAGGTCGCGCCGCCGTTCTCGGCGACGACGTTGATCGGAATGCCGATGAACTCACACAGGCCGACGGGGTACGGGAAGGACTTTCCCGTCGCGATCACGACTGGAGCGTCCCACCCGCGGAGCGCGTCGAACACGCGGGGGTCGATCGAATCGTCGGGGCGGGTCAGCGTGCCATCGATGTCGACGGCGAGCGGCGGGACCATCGGCGGCGTTTCGAGCGCTAGGGCTATCAACGCCTCGCTCGTGTGCTGACGGTATATAAATGATCCCAGACAGTCGTATACCTGATCCTGGGCGGCGCGCTGGCTCCGATTCCGGTTACCCACTGCTGCGGTCGACAGGCGTGCGCCCGGCCGGGGGTACTTTTACGCTGTTCGAGACATAGTAACGAGTATGAGTGTCGCCGGCCGCTGTGAGGTTTGCGGCGCCGGGGAGGTCGAGGACGGCTGCGACCGCTGCGGGCGGTTGGTCTGTCCCGACCACTTCGACGAGCCGACGAGCCTCTGTACGGAGTGTCTCGCGGAGTTCGATGAGTCGCCGGAGCGGGGTCGAGATGGGTACCCCGACGGGGTCGACGAGTATCGGTTTTGAGGTCGTCGACCGGCGAAGGCGGGGAATTCATGCCGCGTGGCTATAGGCAAAATCGCGCACAGACCGTCGTCAGCGCGTCGACGGCTACTGGTAATATACGTCGTTACGACGTTCGCGCTAGTACGCGTCGCTACGCGTCCGTTTCGGACGGCAAAGAACGGTGTCTCAGTCGATGTGGCCTTCGCGCCGGAGTTGGTCGGCGTCTTGGCTGTCGTAGCGCCACTCGATGTTGGCTTTCTCGTCTTGCCAGTCCCACGGCTCGACGAGGACGGTGTCGCCCTCCTCGATCCAGACGCGGTACTTCATGCGACCGGGGATCCGGCCCATGCGGTTCTTGCCGTCCTCACACTGCACGCGGACGTGGTTCCCACCGTCGTGTTGGGTCACGACTGCGAACAGCTCGTCGTCTTTGGGCATTCGTAGGTTCTTGCGCCCTGTCTCTTCGCTCACGGCTTATATACGTGGTCCCAGCATTAAAAGGATGCGGGAGTAATGAGACCTTGTGCCACGGGACGCCCTGCTACTGCACGGTGACATACGTCAAGAATGCGATCGCAAGCAGTTCGAGCAGCCGCATCCCGACGACGATGCGCCCGACCAGCGGGTCCGAGGCGTACAGCATCTCCATGCTTCGGAAAAAGAAGAACACCGCGATCAGGTTCTCCACGAGGAGGACGGCGCAGAATCCGACGAGTCCCAGCACCATCCTTGATCCGAACTGCCGGTAGTTCCGGAGCCAGACCGTCAACAGAACCACCAACAGCGCGCCGTTGAGTGCGGAAAGCAACATGCCGCCGAACCGGAACCCCTCGACGGTCATCGTCACTCCACCTCCGATGCGACCCGCTCGAACGTCTCCTGATGTCGTTCGAACTGGTCGGTGACGAAGTACAGTTTCCCGTAATCGTGGTCGCTCGCCTCAACGACATCGTGTTCCTTGAGCATGTCTAGATGGTGTGTGATCGTATTGTAATCGACGGCCAGTTCGTCGGCGAGTTCGTTGGCGTTTCGCGGCCGATCCATGAGCGCTCTCACGATTCGGACCCTGTTCGCACCCCCACGGCTGCCGGCGAACAGGTACCACAGGGCCTTCTCCATTAGGTATACGCAGGTGCTAAGGGCAGGATAAAAGCCGTTTCGGCGGGCCGGGTCACGTTTCGATCGTTTTCGAGACCCACCCTGAGGCCCCCGTCGGGGCCGGATCGGACTCCGCCCGACGCTGTTGGGTGCCTTCACCGTCGACCGCACGGACGACAGCCTCGTGGGTGCCGGACGACTCGAACGTGTATCGCCACTGCCGCCAGACGTCCTCGTCTGGGAGCGACTCGGAGAGGTCGGCATCGTTCCACGTCTCGCCGCCGTCGACCGACACCTCGACCGAATCGATGCCTCGCGTTCCGGCGTAGGCGTGCCCGGTCAGTTCGACCCGTCCGTCACCGAGTTCGGTGATACCCTCATCCCAGAGCTTGGCGACGGTCTTGACTGGCCCGGTCCCCTGCCAGCCGCGCTCCTCCCAGTAGCCCTCCGCCTCCCGTTCGAGCAGTTCGATCTCCGTGAGCCACTTGACGTTCGTCTCGCCCCAGTGGCCGGGAATGAGCACCCGAACCGGGTAGCCGTGAGCGGTCGGGAGTTGCTTTCCGTTCATGCCCCAGACCAAGAATCCGTCAGCGAGGACATCGATGGGGAACTGGACGTAGTAGCCGTCCTCGGCACGGAGCATGGCACAGCCACACTCGCCCTCGGGGTCGACCGACTCTATGAGCGGACGGATCGGCGTCCCGGTCCAGACCGCCGTATCCAGCTTCCTGCCGTTTAGCTGTTCGCCGACGCAACGAAGCGACACGGCGCGGTTTTCGACATCGCGTTCGATCAGTTCGTCGTACGTGAGCGTCCGTTCAGACTCGATCTCTCCGGTCAGGGTCAGCGACCACTCCTCGGCGGGGAGCTCCGGATCCAACTCCGCGATATCGACGTTGTAGAACCCCTCGATGGAACTGACTAGCCCGGGGAGATCCGACGCCGCGGTGTCGAGTGACTGCTGTCGGAGCTCCTCGAGACGCTCGGCCGACCCTTCGGAGTTTGGCGCGTCCGGAAGCGGGGCGCCGCGAAAGAACCGGTTCCCAAGGATTCCAGTCCCAAGGAATGCAGCCACGGCCCCGAGAGAGACAAGCGTCCGTCGGCGGGACGGTTCGTACTCCCCCGTCGGCTGTTCGAGGCTGAGCGCGATCGTCAACACCATGATTGAGACCGCTGGCCCGAGCGCGTACAGCAGTTCCCCCGTCAGGGCCGTCGCAAGTAGCCACGTGCTGACGCCGGTTACCACACCGCCGACGAACGGGTCCTCGACGCGTCGGCCGAGCCGGCGTCCGGCGAACGAGAGCGCTCCGAAGGCACCGACTGCGGTGATTATCGCGAGACTCACGTGGAGTAGGTGTGCCTCTTCGCCGACGTTTTCGATCATATACGTCACGATCACCCCTGGAGTCCACGCGACGATCTGTGCGTCGATCGGTGCGATAACGAACGCCGGTGTATAGCCGGCGGCGACGTACGAACCAACCACTGCCGTCACTCCGCCGAGCACCGCGATCACCAGTTCACGGCGAGAAGGGATAGACATGGATTATTGCGGTGTTAGAGTCACTTGAACCGTAGCATCGACGGCGGGGTACTCGAACCCGTCGTCGACCGCCTCGAGACGACGGACGACACCGCCCTCGTCCGCTCCCTGATCCGGGGCGTCCTGTGCCGGCGCTTGATCCGGGCCGACGCCCGGTTGCCCGTTTGGCTCCGTTCCAGCGTCCAAGAGAACGACACTGCCCGTGACATCACCCTCGACCGGTGTCCCGTCGTCGAACAGCGCGATCCCCTCGGCATCGGGCGAGAGGAACAGGTCGTTCGAAGGCACGAACATCGACGCGAAGGACAGCCGCTGTTCGGGTTCGGCTTCAATGTCGAACTCGAACGCGCCGCCGGGGGCGATCGGCGGCGCCCCTGGGACCGCTTCCATCGGGTCGTTGGGATCGGCGACGGTGTTCGCCGGTGTGTACGCCCCGGAGGAAACCACCTGCATAGCCCCGTCCAACTCGTCAACGAGACCGGGCTCCCCGTCGAAGCCCGTCGGCGGGCCGGCCTCGGCGAGCGCTTCCATGCCGACGGACGCCGCTTCGCCCTCGGTGTATAGCGGGTTTTCGCCCGTGTGGACGGCGTAGGCCCCCGGCGTAATCCAGATCTGCCCCCCCGTCGCGGTGTCGGCCCCGTAGAAATCGGTCGACGAGACGTTTTCGATCCGTACGGTAAACGTCGTCGCACCGTGCTCCATGCTTTCATCATCCATACTTTCGTCGTCCATGCTCTCATCGTCCATACTCCCGTCGTCCATTCCGTCGCTACCGCCCTCGTCGTCCATGCTCTCGTTGTCCATCCCGTCGCTACCGCCCTCGTCGTCGCCGTCACCGGTACAACCAGCCAGTGCTGCGATCATGAGCGCGCCTGTCGCTCCGATGAACCGTCGCCGTGTCTCGTGTTCCGTCATACGAGTATCACGTCGATCAGTGGCTCAAAAGGTATTTTTCAACAACCGGACAGAGTGCGTCCGGAGTGGATCTAGAGTCTGTTCAAATTTCGTTCCACATTGGCGATTTAGAGGATCAGATCGGCAGCCCAGAGGCCGAAGCGCGGGGCGGCGACGGGACGCACGGACCACCTCTCGGGCGCAGATGATCGGACGGACGTCCCGCTCGAATCGGGGGCGTGTTCGGAATCGGCCGAAACGCGGTCACGGCCGCGCTGCTCGCGTGACACTCACACCCGCTCTCGGGGCGTTTAATAACCCTTTAGCGGCTTGTTCGACTCCATATGCGTAATGAGCTATACGATCGGACTCGTCGGCAAACCCTCCGTCGGCAAGTCCACCCTATTTAACGCAGCGACGATGAACGACGTCCCTGAAGGGGCCTATCCGTTCACGACCATCGACCCGTCGGTCGGCGAGGCGTACGCCCGCGTCGACTGCGCCGGCCCGGAGTTCGGCCACGACTGCACGCCGAATCACGGCTACTGCGCCGACGGCGTCCGGTTCGTCCCGACAAAACTCGTGGACGTGGCTGGACTCGTCCCCGGCGCACACGAGGGAAAGGGTCTCGGCAACCAGTTCCTCTCGGATCTCAACGAGGCGGACGTGTTGCTCCACGTCGTCGACTTCACCGGACAAACCGACATGGAGGGGGAACCGACAGAGGGGCACGATCCCCGCGAAGACATCGATTTCCTCGAGAATGAACTCGATATGTGGTATCTCGACATCCTCGAGAAGGGGATCGAGCGCTACCGATCGGGGTACGGCGGCGAGGAGCGGGCGATCGAAGCCGACCTCGCCGAACAGATGTCCGCGTTCGGAATCAAAGAGGAAGAACTCAAGCAGGTGATTCTCGCGCTGGGTCTCGAACTCGATCCGGACGCCTGGGAGGCGGCGGACCGCGAGGCGCTGGCCCGCGAAATTCGGATCCGAACAAAGCCGATGGTGATCGCGGCGAACAAGGTCGACACCGAGACTGCACAGGAAAACTACGCCGAGATCGCTGACGATCCTGACTACGAGCACCTGACGATCGTCCCCGTCTCGGCTCACGCCGAGAAGGCGCTCAAGAACGGCGACGAAGCCGGACTGCTAAACTATCGACCCGGCGATAGTGAGTTCGAAATTCTCGAATCGCTTCCGGATGAAAAGGAGGCCGGCCTCGATCGGATCGGCGACTTCCTCGACGAGTTCGGCGGAACCGGCGTCCAGCGGGCCATCGAGACAGCACTGTTCGGGGAGTTGGGCGCCATCGCGGTGTTCCCCGGTGCGCGAAAGCCACAGGACGACGGCTCCTTTCTGCAGGACTGTTTCGTCTTCCCCGGCGGCTCGACCGCCGAGGAGTTCGCCTACTTTCTGCACACCGACATCGGCGAGGGCTTTCTGCACGCCCACGACGTTCGCACGGAGCGACAGATCGGGGCCGACACCGAGTTGTCCCACCGCGACGTGATCGAGATCACGACGACGAACTGAGACGGACGAAATGTGCGGCCGGTTCCGGAGGCGGCTGCCGAACGCGAAAGCCCCAAGCCGCCGAGGGTATATATTAATATATGGCATCGCGACTCCCCGCACCGCCCGAGGCGGGTTTGGTAAACGGACTCCGCTTCGGGACCGACACGATCCGGTTCCTCGACGGGGTTCAGGCCCGCTACGACGACGGAATCAGCATTCCGATTCCGGGACGGCCACCCCTCGTCGTCCTGACCGGCCCCGACCTTGTCGGCGAGGCCCTCGAACGCCCCGACGACTTCCAGCGAGTCCCGGCACAGGACGCCGCGGCGATGATCGCCGAACGGGGGCTCGTCCAAAGTGAGGGCGAGTTGTGGTCTCAACAGCGCTCGGTCGTTGCGCCCTCCTTCAGCGGGCGGCAGATCACCGCCTATGCCAACACGACCGGCGAGCGGATTGAGGAGCGCGCAACGCGCTGGGCTGAGCGCGGCCCCCACGAGACGAACCTCCACCGCGAAATGACGTCGCTCACGGTCCGGGTCGCAAGCGAGATTCTTCTCGGAACTGATATCGGTAAGGCCCAAGCCGACCAGTTCCACGAGTGGATGCGTGTCGCGGGCGAGGAGTTTGAGTTCAGCATCGACACCGTCCTCCCGGAGTGGGTGCCCACGTCGGTTTCCGAGGAGTTCCGCGAGGCCGCCACCGGCATTCGCGAACTGAGCGAAGACCTCATACAACAGCGTCGAGAGACGCTCGCCGAGGGCAAGCGTCCCGAATCTATGGACATGCTCACGATGCTTATCCGGGCAGAGGACGACCCCGACATCGACTACCCGGAGAACCAGATCCGCGACGAGGTGGCAACGTTTCTCATCGCCGGCCACGAGACGACTGCACTGAGTCTCTCTTATACCTTGAGTCTGCTCTCGTGGCACCCCGAAGCTCGACGCCGTGTCCGCGAGGAGGCCCGCGAGGTTCTCGGGGACGGCCCGCCGACCCACGGCGATCTCGCTGGGTTGTCGTACACGAAGCGGGCCTACCGGGAGGCGCTCCGGCTGTACCCGCCTGCGTGGGCGATCTTCCGACAGGCGGACGGCGACGTCGAGTTGGGTGAGTACACCGTTGAGGACGGCTCGGCGGTCGTCATGCCGTTGCGGTCGATCCAACGCGACAGCCGCCACTTCGACGATCCCGAAACGTTCGATCCGGACCGCTGGCAGCGGCGCGATCCGAACGCCGTCGACGCCTACCGGCCCTTCTCCAGCGGCCCCCACGCCTGTATCGGCCAGGGGTTCGCACTGGCCGGCGCGACGCTCACGATCGCTCGGATCGTCGCCCAATTCGATGTCGACGTCCCAGAGACGGCACTCGACGACCTCCGGCTGACGCCGACGTTGCGGCCCGAAGGCGGCGTTCAGGCGACGATCGCACCCGTTGAGTGGCCCGAGCGATCGCCATCAGCGGCGACCGAACTCGACTAGTCCTCTAAGAGCGCCTCGTCGCCGTACTCCTCGCGAAGCCGTCTGAGATACTCACGCTGTTTTTTCAGCCGATCCGGCGGCTCCGCGTACGCGTCCGCGAAGAGGTCGTCAGGGTCGGGGTCGGTCGCCGTCGCGCGGTCGATCGCGTCGGCGACGGTCGATTCGATCTTGGCCTCGATCGACTCGATGTCCTCGTCGTCGAGTGTGCCACGCTCGCGAAGATACGTCTCCAACCGCGGGATCGGGTCCCAGCGCTTCCAGCGTTCGACCTCGTCGTCGTCCCGGTACACGGAGGGGTCGTCGGCCGTGGTGTGGGCGCCAAAGCGGTACTGGACGGCCTCAACGAGCGTCGGCCGCGTCGCCCGGCCGCTCGCGCCGTCTGGCGGACTCACGTCGGGGTCACGGGCGCGTTCGACGGCCTCAGTGACCACCTCATACGTCGCAAGCGGGTCCATCCCGTCGACGCGGACGCCGGGGAAGCCGTACGCCTCTGCCTTCCCCGCGAACGTTCGGCTCGCGGTCTGGGCCTCGGCGGGCACCGAAATGGCCCAGTTGTTGTTGTTACAGACGAACACCGCGGGAACATCGAACACGCCCGCGAAATTCGCCCCCTCGTGGAAATCGCCCTCGCTCGTCGCCCCCTCGCCGAAGTGACACACGACGACGCTGTCGTCACCGCGGAGCTTTGACGCCCACGCCATCCCCGTCGCGTGGGGGATGTGCGACCCGATCGAGATGTTCAGCGGCGCGATGTGGTGTTCGGTAAGCGTCGCGTTCCCCGCCTCGTGGCCCATCCAGTAGCGGACGTAGTCGGCGAGGCTGCCGCGGTCGATGACCGAACCGTGCTCGCGGTACTGGTAGAACACCCAGTCGTCCTCACGGAGGGCGTACATCGAGCCGAACTGTGAGCCCTCCTGGCCGGCCGAGGAGGCGTAGGTGCCGACCCGTCCCTGTCGTTGGAGGCTGATCATCCGTTCGTCGAAGTGCCGTGAGAGCCGCATATCGCGGTACAGTTCCCGAAGGCGATCCTCGGAGAGCGGCGGCTCGTACCCGTCCTCGAGTGGCCGGCCGTCGGCGTCGAGCCGCCGGTGGAGATCCGCGTCCTCAAAGTCCATACCGGAGCAACCAACGCGAGGGACATAGCTTTGGGGACGGACACGCGGAGCCGAGATGTGGACGGACATGCGGAGCCGAGACGGAGACGGACACGCCGAGTCGAGAGGTGCCAGACGGAGTCGAGCGAACGACCGAGAGACCGGCCTCCGCGTCCGGAACCACAGGGGGTCAGCGACCGGGAGCCGAAACGTCATATATATACCACTCACACGCCCCAACGCGAGTATGAAGGATTACCTTGCAGACGACGACGAACACGAGCTCTCACCGGTCGTCGTCTGGTCGACCGCCGTTCTCGTGGCCACGTTCACACTCGGCATGCTGTACCAGCTCGCTAGCCTCGTAGTATAATCGGTGGCACACCGAACTGGAGTAGTTATATACGGTAGTGATCCTGCCGCCGAGAGTGTATAAGTGCTCCCGCGGACGCGCTTACCGGCCAAGCCGCGTCGAGACGTACGGGCCGTCCTGGTAATAGCCGAGTTTTTTCCGGTAGTACTCCCTGGCTCCGACGCCCGAGATGACCGACAGCTTTCCGAAGCCGGCCTTGGTGGCCAGCCGCTCGGCTTCCTCAAGCAGGCGGCGGCCGTACCCCTTATGTTGGTGGTCGTCGCCGCCCGCCTCGCCGACAGCGACCTCGCTCCCGTAGACGTGGAGTTCACGGATCAACGCGGCGTCTTCGAGTTCCGTCCGGAGCGACTCGGCGGGGGTATTGGCGGCGGGGTCACCGGGGAACCGGAGTCGACAGAAGCCGATCAACAGGTCGTTTTCGAAGTCCTCGATCGAGATGAAGTGTTCTGTCCCGCCCGCGACCTCGTATCTGTAGGTGTCCAACTCGACGGTGTCGGGCTCCTCGTCGTTCATGCCGACCTCGCGACACCGGATGCAATCGCAGGTCCAGCCGTGTTCGTCCATTCGCTGTCTCGCGAGTTGGCGGAGGTTCGACTTCCAAACGCCGGCATCGATGAAGTCCGCGGGAATATCTCGCTGGACGCGCTGGAGGCGGGTGTAGCGGGGTATCATCGATTTAATCTCGGCGACGAGGTCGGCGGCCTCCTCGTTCGTGAGGGGGTCGTACTCTCCCTGGCGCCACATGTCGTAGGTAACCGTGTCGCGGACGACAAGCGTCGGGTAGATCTTTAGATAGTCAGGGCGCCAATCGGTGCTCTCGAACAGTTCCCGGAAGTCCTGAAGACACATTTCCTTTGACATTCCGGGCTGGCCGGGCATCATGTGAAAGCCGACTTTGAACCCGGCGTTCCGGAGGCGTCGGTTCGCGTCGATCGACGCCTGAATGCCGTGGCCACGGTGCATCTCACGGTTGATCCGCTCGTAGGTGGTCTGGACGCCGACCTCGACTTTCGTCCCGCCCAGTCGGAGCATTCGGTCGATCTGTTCGGGGTCACACCAGTCGGGTTTGGTCTCAAAGGTCGTCCCGATGTTGCGGATCGCGTTCGTCTCGTTTTCGGCGATCACGTCCTCGAGATAGCGGAAATCGGTCGCTTCGGGATCGGGTTTGAACGACTCCGATTCGCTCGGCGTGGGAGGCGAATCGAGGTCGTAGTCGTTCATCGCCTCGAGGGCGCGCTTGACAAACCACTCCTGGTAGTCGTGACTGCGGGCGGTCATCGTTCCGCCCATCAGGATCAACTCGATCTTATCGACCGGGTGGCCGATCTTCCGAAGCTGGTGGAGCCGTAGGGTCACCTGGCCATAGGGGTCGTAGTCGTTCTGGACGCCGCGGGCCGCGGCCGGCTCGTGGCCCGTATAGCTCTGCGAGGATGAAAACTCCGAGGCAGGGCCGCCCGGACAGTAAAGACACTTCCCGTGCGGGCAGGTGTGCGGCGATGTCATGATCGCGACCGGCGAGACGCCCGAAGCCGTCCGCACCGGTTTCCGTCGGAGCACCGGCTCGAGTTCCTCGCGGTGCTCTTCGGGGGCGTAATCGAGCAACTCCGTGTTCTTCGGGACTTTCGGCGCGGAGTGCTCCCGGCAGGCGTCCATCTTCGCGGCCTCAAGATCGTCGCGGTCGATTTCGCCCGCCAGTAAGGACTCGACGAGCGACTCACAGACGCGCTCGAACGCCTCGGACTCGGCGGGATCGACGTCGGTACTCATTCGCTATCCGCACAAAGGACATCCGAGGGGAAATGGCTAGCGGTCGAACGCCGTCTAGAGTCGTCGCAGTTCAGGCCGACGGCGTCGCGATCGACCCGGCGACCGCATCGACGACAGCCTCAATGACCGCCTCGCGCTCACCGGCGAGGAACTCGATCGTCGGTTGTCGAGTCCCTGGGTTCGAGACGCCGGCGTCCGGAACCGTGTCGTCGAGTTCGGCGACGACCGAACTGAGGTCGAGATCACCGTCGGCCCGGACATGGAGTTCGTCGGTGCCGACGCCGACGACGGCCGCCGAGTCGAGCCGCCGGTCAAGTTCGTCAAGCAGGAGTCGCGTCGGCGGGAAATCGTATCGGTGCGTGTAGGCGTCGGTGTCGAGGACAGCCACGGGAACGCCATCGACGATCCGTTCGTCGAGGTTCGGGACGACGGTGTCGAGTTCGTCGTCGAGCTTCGTCACGAACTGCTCGGAGACCTGCGCGGCAAGCCCCGTCCGCTTCTCGAACAGTAGGTCGATGATGAGTTCGCGTTTGTCCTCATACGACTGGTAGAACGCCTCCAGCGCGACCGCCTCGCGAAGTTGTTTCGTCGATTCGGCGTCGATGCCGGCGCCGGCAGCGAGGTCGACGTACATCTCGGGGGCGTCGGCCCAGTAACTGACCGCCGGCAGGTGGAGCAGATCCTCTCGGACGTCGCCGTTGGTCGTCGCGGCGAGCGTGGCCGCAACCGTCGAAACGGTCCGGGTCTCCGCGGTGACGAGCGAGTCGATCCGGTCCGCGACCGCGTCGTCGGCCGCTTGGCCGTCGATGACGACTTGGGGCGCGCCGTAGATATCCAATAGATCGAGGCCGTCGGCGGAGGCGGCGGTCGACCCGGCGGCGGCGAAGACGAAAAGCGGGATCTTCTCACCGTGGCGGTCCCGGTCGCCGAGCATCCGGGTCGCGTCTTTCGTCGCGTCGTTCATATCGTAGACGCCGTCCTCGAGCGGGCGGCGGTCAAAGTAGTGATACACCGAGTCGGCCGTGCCGTGTTCGGCTTCGATGAGAGGCAACACGGCCCGCTCGATCGCCGCACCGGCGACGTAGCCGTCAGTTGTTGCGTCGTGTCGAACGACGATGGGCCGTGACTCGATGACAGCGCGCCGGATCTCCGTCGCAACGGCCTCGATGTCGTCGACGATCGCATCGATTTCGGGATCGTCGGCGATCGGGTTAACGCTATCCGGACTAGCGCGGTCGTCGAGGGCCTCATTCATCCGGGTTTCGACGGCGTCACCGGCCTCCTCGGGGAGAGTCTCGATCGAGTCGGTCTCAACCTGGATCTCGTCGCGGCGGACCCGAGCCTCGCCGTCCAGACGGACGACGTCGCCGGCCTCGATGTCGGGGTAGGCACGCACGCCGGCCTCGACGAACGCCGCGCAGTCGACGATACCCGTCTCGTCCTCAAGTTCGAAGACGGTCGGGCCCGAGGTCTGGCGGACCGTGGCGATAGTGCCCTCGAGTCGGACTGTGTCGCCGACGCGGTCCTCAAGCGATTCGACGGTGACGCGCTCGTGTTCGGCGTCGATGTCGTCCCCCTCAGCATCGTCCGTGGAGCCGTCCTCGTCGGGCGAATCGGCAGCGATCTCGCTGAGTTCGGCGTCCCCCGGGCTGCCGCCGGTCTGTTCGTCCGCGCCACCCGTCGTTCCCGGTTCGCCGGGAGTGGGTTCGGGGGCGTCGGGTGTCGCGTTGCTGTCGTCGGGTTCGGGTTCGGTCCCGGCCTCGGCTTTGGGTTCAGGTTCGGCTTCGGTGTCGGTTGCAGTCTCGCCGCGTTCGTCCCCATCGTCTTCATCGTCCTCTCTGCCGTCCTCGGCGTCCTCATCGATGAAACTGTCTCCCTCCGGCGTCTGGAGGAGGTGCCCTCGGAAGTCTTCCGGCGTCTCTCGGATCGACCAATCGAGGTCGATATCGCCGTTGTCGCGGACGTTGTTCACCTGCACGCAGACGTTGTCGCCGACCTCCCACTCGAGGCTCTCAAGCCGGCGGTCGAGTTTGCTCCGGTGGAGGAGGCCGGTGACGTTGCCGATGTTGATGAACACGCCGAAGTCGGCGTAGCCGTCGACGCTTCCAACGTAGAAGCGACCCGGCGTCAACTGCGATGGTTGATTCCCTTCGAACTCGAAGACGACGTCTTCCTCGTGGACCTCACAGATCGGTCCGTCGGTGGACGTGCCGCAAATGATACAGCTACCCATTAGCGGAATACAACAGTCGGGGCTTAAAACGGTTGTCGGAATCCACGCGGGGGCCGAATCCGGCGTGAGACGGCGGGATCGGCACGCGGATCGCGTCGTTAGCGAACGCTGACGGTCCCCGAGTCAGTCCTCTGCGCCGACGTTCTGTGTCGACTCGATCGTCCGGGGGTCCGGTTCGATCCGCGCGTATTCAACCATCCGCTGGCCGAGCACCTCGACGCGCTCGCCGACACCGTCGTCGACGATCTCGCCGCCCTCGATACTGTTTCGCGCCGCCGGGATCGCCACCTGATGGGGGACAACCCAGGCGTCGAGCGCCCGGCAGACCGACCGAAGGTGATCAAGCGTCGTCGTCGGGAACGAGCCGCCGGCGACACACAACAGCCCCACCGTCGTGTCCTCAAACTCGTCGAACCCGCAGTAATCGAGGGCGTTCTTCAGCGCCGAGGAGTACGAGCCGTGGTACACGGGCGTGCCGAGGACGACCGCGTCGGCGGCGCCGATCCGCGCTTTGAGCGCCGACGCGTCGCCGGCGTCGTCCGCGTCGGCATCGAACACCGGCAACGAGAGTTCGCGGAGGTCGATGCAGTTCGTCTGGACGCCGTCGAACGTCGCCGCCGCGGCCAGGGCGTGCCGACACGCGGGGCGCGTGTAGCTTCCGTCCCGGAGACTGCCAACGATCGCCGCGACTCGCAGTTTGCTCATGTCAGTGGTACCGGGGCCGAAACCAAAGGCGCCCGGGATGCGGCCGTATCCGAACCGCGCCGAGCCTCGTCTCAAGCACGCTCGCCGGCCTTTTTATCGAGCGCGCCGAGACAGACGTATGAATGTGATTATCACTGGAGGGCGCGGGCAGACGGGTCGATGGGTCCTCGACCGTCTCGCCGACGCCCACAACGTGATTTGTCTCGACCGCGAGCACCCGGGGGCGGAAGGGGCCACGGGCGTCGAGTACCGCGCGCTGGATCTCACTGATCCGGGCGGAGTCCTCGACGTTGTCACCGAAGTCGATCCCGACGCGGTGGTCCACTGGGCCGCCATCCCAGTCGCCGATACGCACCCAGGGGTCGATCTCTACCGGAACAACACGCTATCGACGCACGCGGTCCTCACGGCCGCGGGTCGAGTCGGCGCACGGGTCGTACAGGCGTCATCTGATGGCGCATACGGCTTCTTTTTTGCCGAGGAAACGCCACTCCCCGAGTCGCTCCCGATCCCCGAGGATCACCCCTGTCGCCCCGAGGACCCCTATGGGCTCTCGAAGGTCGTCGCCGAGGAGATTGCCGCGACGGTCGCCCGCCGCGACGGCGTGCCGATTGCGTCGCTACGCCCGACGTGGATCCAGGAACCAGGCGAGTACCCCTGCCGGGAGCCCGCCTACGTCGAGGACCGATCAGCGGGTGCCGGGAACTTCTGGTCGTACGTCGATGTCCGGGACGTCGTCGACATGGTCGAACGAGCCCTCGACGCCGAGTTCGAGGGCCACGAGGCGTTCAACTGCGCCGGTCCGGACAACGCTCTCGGGGAGCCACTCGTCGAGTTGCTCGAGGCGTACTACGGGTCGGTCCCGGCGGAGTGTCACGTCGAGGGCGACGCCGCGGCCTACGATACGAGCAAGGCCGAGCGCGTCCTCGGGTGGACGCCCTCGCGGTCGTGGTGCGAGGCGGCCGACGAACAGGTGTCGCCGCCGGAGGTGTAGCAGAGGGGCGGCTGCCGGGGACGTGGTGTCGTCGACTATCGACGCAGCCGCGCTACCGTTTCCCCGTCCGCCCCCGTCGTCGTCACGAGGCCGTCTGATTCGAGGTCCGACAGCAACTCCTGGAGCCACTCGCGACCGTACTCGCCGCCGGGGGCATAATCGACGCGGACGCGCCGACCGAGGTCGTCGATCGGCGACTTGCCGTACTCCCGCAACACCGACACCACGCGCCCCCGCATCTGCCGACGGCTCCCCTCGAACTCGGGCTGTGTCGGCACGTCAGGGGCGCGGAAGTCGCCGGTCCCGTAGGCGTGACACCACTCACGCCACGGACACCCTTCTTCGTCGCATTGGGGGGTTTTCTGGCAGGCCACGCCCCCTAGTTCCATGATGGCGTTATTCCAGACGCGCGAGTCGCCGTTGGGCATCAGTTCGCCCGCAACCCGTTCAAACTCGCTGTCCTCGTCGGGAATATCAAAGGCTCGATACAGGACGCGCTTGACGTTCGTGTCGACGACTGCCCCGCCGTTGTCGAAGGCAAAGGAGGCGACCGCGTCGGCGGTATAGGGACCGACGCCCATCAACTCCTGTAGCTTCTTGGGCGTCTCCGGAAACTCCCCGCCGTGCTCGGAGACGACCTGTTCGGCCGCCTCGTGGAGGTACTTTGCGCGGTTATTGTAGCCGAGCGAGTGGTCAGTCCAGAGGCCGACGACCTCGGCGCGGTCGGCGGCCGCGAGCGCCTCGACGGTCGGCCACCGATCCGTGAACTCGCGCCAGGGCTCGACGACCCGGTCGAGTTGGGTCTGTTGGCTCATCACCTCTGAGACGAGGATCGGGTATGGATCATGGGTCTCGCGCCAAGGGTACTCGCGGTGGTCGCCCTCGTACCACTCGACGAGCGCCGCCCGGACCGACTCGACGTCGGCCGGGAGGCACGCCTCGGGGTCGTCCCTGTTGGAGGGGGACGCGTTGCGGTCGTCCTCGCCGGTGGGTTGTGCCCCGCGGGACTCGTCGGCGTCGGTCATCGCGTGTCCGTATCCACGGATGCCGCTTGGGTGTGACGATCCGGGCGGGATATGATCTGAACTGGGCGGATAGGGTGATCTCGGGCCGGTGGGCGAGACGACTCTCGGTCGGTGGGGGCAGGGTGCCTCCGGAGCAGATGTGACGGACGGTCTCGTGCCGCCCCAGGGGTTGTCGTAGCGGTAGCACTAATATAAGCTTGTGATACCATCAATTTATATTACGGTCGGGGCCGATAGTGTACGGTAGCATGGCGTTCAGCGACCGACTGCTCGAGGACGGAGCGCATATTTGGGACGCACAAAAAGAGCACCCATTCGTCGTGGAACTCGCCGAGGGGACCCTCGACGAGGCGGCGTTCCGATACTGGATCGAACAGGACTACCGGTACCTGCTCGACTACGCCCGCCTGTTTGCGATCGCGGGGGCGAAGGCGCGCGAGGAGGAACCGATGACGGACCTCTTGGGCATCGCCCACAGCACGCTGGAACACGAGATGGACCTCCACCGGGAGTTCGCCGCCGAGTACGGGATTTCTCGCGAGGAATTAGAGCGCGTCCGGAAGTCACCGACCTGTGAGGCCTACACCGGGTTCTTGCTTCGGACGGCCTACGAGGGGTCGATCGCGGAGATCGCCGCGGCGCTGTTCCCCTGTGGACAGGGCTTTCTCGACATCGGCGAGCACGCGGCGGCACTCGCGACGGACGAACACCGATACACCCCGTGGATCGAGATGTACACGGGCGAGGAGTTTCGGGACGTCGTCGGGCTCATGCGGGCGTTCGTCGATCGCTGCGGAGAGCGGTATCCGGGCGAACACGACGCGATGCGGGAGGCGTTTCTCACAAGCGCACGCCTCGAGTATCGCTTCTGGGAGATGGCGTACACACAGGAGGGGTGGGGAATCTGAAAGCGGGGAGCGGTGTCAACCCGATATTATAAACCGGGTGCGATCCCGATCCCGAGGAACTCAGATGCCGCCGAGACAGCCGTCTCCCAGATCGAAAAGCCAGTCGCCATTGCTAACACCGTGTCCGCGCCGAAGAAGAAGAACATCGCCGCGCCCCCAATGTGTGCCTTCCGGACGTCGAAGCGACTCGCGAATCGGTGGAAAAAGAAGGCGTTGAGTAGGCTCATCGGGATGATCGCGAGCATCTCGCCGGCCCAGATCGCCGACCCGGCGGAGTACTGCGCGGCGAGGCCGATGGTGACGAGTTGGGTCTTGTCGCCGAACTCGCCGGTTGCCATCATCACGAATATCGGCAGGAAGGTCCCGAACCGCTCGGGCACCTCCCGGCCAAGAACGGAGATTTCGCCGTTGAGTCCGGGGAGGCCGCCGTCGGTCGAGGGGGTTCCGTCCTCGCTTTTCTGTGGCATCGATCGCCAAAGTAGTATCCCGAACAGCAAGAACAGTCCGCCGGTGATTCCGTCGAGGGCCAGCGGCGGGAGCGCGCGCTGGAGCGCCTGTCCGAACTGCACTTCCAAGGCTGTCCACCCAGCGAAGGCGCTCGCGGCCGCGGCGACGACGACGAAGGGGTTGTACCGCGTCGATAGCCCGGCGATGATGAACTGGACTTTCTCGCCCGGCAGCACCGCCAACTGTGCCACGAAGGCGATCACCAGCACCTCGAACCAGGCGTTCACGGTCTCCCGCCCCCGGATATCGATCGATCAAGCGTCCGCATTCGTTCCGGTATATCCGAGTGTGGTTGTTAAGTCTTGACCTACGGGCGTCACATGCCGGACCGGGACGTACGGGCCCAATTCGGACGCGGACGAGGGGGCCACGGAGCCCCACGAACGAAACCGACTTCCGGGCGCCGACCCCACCGCAGGTATGGGACTAGACGACCTCGCTGGCGACATCGAAACCACATACGCCGAGTTAGGAGCAGAGCTGTCGGTCGAACTCGACACCGAGACGCGAAACGAACTGGCGATGCTTGAGAGCGCCTACGATCCCGACGAGACGGACGAACTCCTCCGGCGGGCGATCCACATGCTGTTTCAGAGCGCCGTCGAGACCGGCAATCTCGACTTCCATCTCCGCAGTGGCTACGACGTAACCTACGACGAGTACCTCAACGGGATGACCTACGACGAGATGGCCGGCGGCGTCGGTGGCGGGGGCGAGGAGATCCTTGGGGGCGACGACAACGCGCGGCGGTATCAGTTCTGACGTGGCTCCACGGGGCGCGATTCTGGCGTGGCAACACAGGTCGCGAGCGCGAACCACGGTGACGGAGTTAGCATAAGTTCATCCGGAACAGGGTTATACATAAAGCGGCAGCGAGAACGAGCAGCCCATGGACACCGGTTTATACATTATCCAGCTATAATAACGGTAACTCGCCCCGGCACAATATATAAATACCGCAGTTCCAGACACGTACACCCACCGCGCGCACCGTATTGGTGAAGCGGCTGTTCCGATCGCCTGTGTTGGCAGCCGCGAAGCGGCGTCGGTGGTCCCAGTCTTTGAGACACGGCCGGCGGTTGATAACCGATCAGTGATAACCATCAGAAGATCCCCGGTACCTATGACAGAAACGAGACAGCGAGTCCGATCCCACGTCGAAGCAAACCCGGGCGTCCACTTCAACGCGGTCAGTCGCGCGTTGGACATCGCAACGGGCCAGACGCAATACCACGTTCGCCGCCTCCTCAATAACGACGCCCTCGATAGCCTCGAGGTGTGCGGCCGGACGCACTACTTCCCGACCGAGTACTCCGAGACCGAGCAGGCGGCGATTGCGCTGTTGCGCCGGGAGACGACGCGCGAACTCGTCGTGTTGCTGTTGGACCACGAGACCGACCGACCCGACGAGTTGGCCGAAACGGCGGACATCGCCCGGAGCACGGTTGAGTGGCATCTCTCGAACCTCATTGAGCACGACCTCGCCGAGAAGGTCCGCGACGGCCGGCGGGTCTCGGTCCGGCTCGTCGAGCCGCAGTTGCTCAGAGACCTCCTCATCGAGATCGACCCGAGCCTGCCCGATCGGCTCGTGGACCGGTTCTCGCGGCTTGTTGACTCGCTACTTGAGCAGCCGGGACAGTCGGCGTAGGGCCGACGTTGGCACCACCGACTCGCCGAAGAGGGTCGGCAAACGAGAGCAAACGGCGGTGAGCATGCAAGAACAGCGGTTTTTCAGTATCGTACCAAACGGGCTATTGGTTCGGGCCACGGAGACCTAGGTATGAACGAAACGCGGACCGACGCGGACGGGCGGACGCGGCGGTCGGTTCTGACAACGGTCGCGGCCGGCGGTGTGGGGGCGCTCGCCGGGTGTCTCGGCGGCGACCGGAGCGGGCCGGACCCCGTCGCGCTAAACGAGGGCCAGGCGTGTGATTACTGCAACATGCGGATCGAAATGCACCCGGGGCCGGTCGGGCAGTCGTTCTACGGCGACGATGCCCCTGCTTCGCTCCCCGATGACCGCGAGGACGGGGTCGCATGGTTCTGTAGTTCGACGTGTACGTACAACTACATTCTCGAAAACGAACAGCGGGGCCACGAACCAACGGTTTCGTACGGAACCGACTACTCGAGCGTCGACTACGACCTCAGATCGGACGGAGGAACAACCGTCATCAGCGCCCACCTCGGGGCCGAATCGTTCGCCGACCTCCACGGCCTCACGTTCGTCGCCAACAGCGATGTCGAGGGGGCGATGGGCAAATCACTCATCGGGTTCACAGAGGAGGGCGACGCCGAGTCGTTCGCCGACGACCACGGTGGGGAGTTGTTGACCCACGGCGACGTGACGCGGGAGGTCCTCTCGGCGCTCGGCGGGTGACTCCTCGGGGCCCATCGGATCGAGACGGATTCACACGGCCGGAATCCGGTCGATGATCCCGGTTCCGAGCAGCCAAAACATGAGTCCGGCGAGGAACAAAAACAAGAATATGAGGATGTGAATAGCCTGCTCGCGGTCGAGTCGACGCATACCGGACTCACGGGCCGCCTACAAATAATGAATGGTGCTGGCGTATGTATATACACTCCAATCGAGTATATAAACAGCGTCGAATTTTGTCTAACTACTGGCGTCTGGCGGCGGTGACGACGGCCCGAGCACCTATCGCCCGACGGCGAACGCCGCGACAGCAAGCGACCCGGCCCACCAAACGAAGAGGCCGATCGCGCTGAAAAGCGGCGAGGCCGTCCGCGGGCCGGTGCCCGCCGTCACAGCAACGGTGGTTTCGAGCACCAGCCCGCGATAGGCGCTGAGTGGGCTGATAGCGAGCGAGCCGACGAGCGAGGACTCAGCGATCAACCCCCGCGAAAGCGCGAACAGGAGGCCGATGTCGGCCCCGAACAGTAGGGCGAAAAGCGCCAAACCGGCGGCGGCGATCGCAGTCCGGGTCGTCGAGACGAGCGCCGAGATCGCAACAGCGATCGCGAGGACCACCATCGCGAAGCAGGCGGTGAGAATGATAAATCGGAGGTACAACCCCGGCGAGTCAGCCCCGGTGTGGGTGGCGTAGAAGACGGGACGGTAGGATTCGGTGACGATGATCGGAAACGTGAGAAACGACAGCGCCGCCGTGACGATGCCGACAAGCCCGATTGAGCGCCCGGCGTACACCCCGAGGACGACCTGCCAGGGCTCGATCGGGTACGTCCGCAACACGTCGAGGACGCCCCGGCGTTCGTCGTCGAGGATCGTACGATAACCGAACGCGAACGCGACGACGGGGATCAGAAGCTCCAGCGGCGTCAACAGGTCGATGATCGTCGAGACGTAGCCCACCTGGATCCCCCCGCCGAACCACGCGATCCCGAGGAGCGTGCCAACAAACCCGAACAACAGCCCGACGGACGACCACTTCAGGACCGCTGTCGAGAGTTCCCGCCGAACGACGGCAAAGAGGATCTGCGGGGCGGCCGGCATCCGTCCGGTTCCGGTCGGTTCGGCGCCGGGCGTCTCGGCGGTATCGGTACCACTGCCCCCCGGCGTCTCCGGAGATTCGGTCGGCGTACTCATGTTTCCCCCCGGACGCGGACGGTCCCGGAATCGCCCGTGATCGACGATTCGAACGCCTCCAGCAACGAATCGGTTCCGAGTTCTGCTTGGATGTTAGCGGGGGCGCCCAGCTGTGCGACAGAGCCGTCGTCGAGGAGCGCGACCCGGTCGGCCGTCCGCTCCACCAAGGAGAGATCGTGTGAGCTGAGAAGCACCGCCGTCCCGGACGCCGTGAGCTCCTCGGCGACCTCGAAGATGCGGACGCTCATACCAGGGTCGAGGCCGCTTGCGGGCTCGTCGAGGACGATCAACGGCGGGTCGCCGACGGTCGCCTGCGCGATGCCGACGAGCCGCGTCATTCCACCGGAGAGGGCCTCGACGTTCCGGTCGGCCGCTGCCCCCAGCCCGACCCGTTCGAGACGTGCCACGGCATCGGCTTCGGTCTCTCCGACGAGGGCAGCGTAGAACGCGAGCGCCTCCCGGACGGTCTGGCCGGGTCGGAACGCGGGCCGCTGCTGGAGGTAGCCGATCGGGCGCGTCGCGTCGGGACCGCGGTATCGAACCCGTCCATCGCTCGGCTCGTGGAGGCCGACGATGGCGCGTATGAGCGTCGTCTTCCCCGACCCGTTCGGGCCGATGATCGCCGTCACGTCGCCCGGATCGACGGCGAATGAGATGTCGTCCAGCACGGTCACCCGGCCGTAGGAATGCTCTAACTCCTCGATCGTCAGTATCGGTGTCGTTCGGTCCTGTTCGGTCATCGTAGAGAGTCTCGCTCAATCATCGTCCGGAGTATCGTTCGGTCGTCGTATTCGGGGCGCTCGGTCGGTCGTCGTACTGTCGGTCGCCGCGTCATGTCTCCGCGGGTGTGTCGCCGCCGGAGCGACAGATCGGTTCGATGTCAGTTCGCCCGGTCCGTTCGAACCACTCGGCGTGGACCGGCGCACAGCGCGGCGCGGTGTCGATCACCTCGTCGGCCCGCATCCCGGGAATCGCCCCCTGGAACCCGGCGAGCGCGGACAGCGCCGGCGCCTGCGCGAGCGCTCCGGTTCCGTCGACGCGGTGGAGCCGCCCGTCGATCGGATCGGTCGGCGTGTATGGGCGCTGGACGACGGTCCCGTCGGTGGTGCCGATTGCGCCCTCCCAGTAGTTGCCCTCGCCGTCGTAGCTCCAGACGCGGAGCCGACCGCTGGAGACGGCGACGTGGCGCTCGTTGCCGACGAAGTCGTTGTGCGTGACCCGGTTCGTCGGGAGCAACGCCCACGTCTCGACGCCGTCGCGGTTGTCAGCGATGATGTTCCGCTCGACGATGGAGGCGGTCGCCTCGATCCGCAGGCCGAGGTCGTTTCCGGTGAGCACGTTCTCCGCGACGTAGCTGTTTGTCCCGCCGACGCTGATTCCCGTCTCCGCGTCGCGTATCTCGTTGCCGACGAGGGCGTTTCGCTCCGGCCCGGTCATTACGTATATACCGGCGGTCTCCTCGGTGGTGATGTTGTTGTCGTCGATGAGCGCCCCGGAGGTGAACATCAGGTGGACCCCGTTTCGGTTGTCGCGCATCCGGTTGTTCCGGACGACGATCCCGTCGGAGCGGTGGGTGTAGACGCCGTCGAGGCCGCCGACGAACGTCGAGTCCTCGACGACGCCCGGCGACCGCATCGCCACGACGCCCATGTGGCCCTCGCGGTAGTTCTCGCTGCCGACGACGGTCGTGTTCCGGACGACCGCCCCAGGTGACGCATAGAGGATGATTCCCGCGGCGTCGGTGTCGATCGTCGTGTCGGCGACGAGGACGTTCCCGGCGCCCGAGGCCTCGATCGCTGCGTCGCCTTGGGCGTAGTCGTCCTCGATTTCGGCGTCCCAGGAATCCTCGCCGTCGGCGTCGCCGTGATTGTGACCGCCCCCACCGACGTTGCTGCCGGCGTGGCCGTCAGTCACCGTCGGTCCCGGGGTCGAATCGCCGACGCCGGAGACGCGAATCCCCGCGAGCGCCGTCCGGTTCGCCGTGACCGTGACGACGGTGCCGTTCCCGTCGCCGACGATCCGGGCATCCCCGCTCGCCCGGAGCGTAATGGGGGTATCGATCTCGAGATGTTCGCGGTACGTCCCCGCCGGCACACGAACCGTCGTGTTCGGGGGAGCCGCCGCGACGGCCGACTGGACCGTCGGTTCGTCCTCCCCCACGACCACGCTGACGGGTCGTTTGAGCAGCGAGTCCCGTGTTTCGACCGTCTCGTTGGCGTCCCGCCGCTGGTCCTCGGTCCGGTCTCTGACCGCACCGGCGTCGTCGACCTCGACCGGCCGATCGAGCATGTCTTGCCAGTCTATGACGTCCCCACCGTACTCGTCGACGAACGCCTCGGCCGACGTGCGCGTCTCGAACGGCAGGACGGCCTTACCGGACGTGGTCCGGGCGTCACTGTCGACGACGTAGAACGCTTCCTCGGCGGCTATCCAGTTGGGGGCGAACTCCGTCACCGGCAACTGTTCGTCGTTCAGTTCGACGCCGGTGTCGGTGTATTCGGTGACGTACACCGTGTTCGGGAATCCGAACCGCTGTTCGTGGGTCGGCTGTCGCTGGTTTGCGACGAACGAATCGACACCGTAGTAGCCGACGACGTACGGATACTGCGAGTAAAACACCTGCGCTCGCGGGAGTTCGATCCGAGCGTCGAAGCGCTCCTCGTCCGCCAACCGCAACTCGTCCTCCAGGGTCAACCCGACGGAGACCGTCTCATCGAACCCGACCGGTTCCGGGGTCGCCGAACCAAAGTCGACGACGAAGATGCCGCCGGCGAGGCCGACGACGACGACAGCGATCGAGACTGTCGCGACGGTGCGGGTTTCGATCCTCGGCTGTGGCTCAGGCGGCATCAGTCGTTCACGCTCCCATCTCGGGAGCGAACGGTATTGTGTGATCTGGTTCTCGCATCGAAAGACGAGGAGGGGAACGAGCAGTCACCGCCCGGACAACCCGCCGGACGGTGCGGAAGCGGACGACTCGCCGAGTTACTGGGAATTGTACCGTTCATGTATACGCCGACGCGACCGCCGCGGCGTCGTCGCTGACGCGTGCGACCTCGGGAGCATCGGCGTGATAGACCCGTTCGACGCGACGGCCGGGGTTGACGAGGAACGTGACCGTCTGGTGGATGAACTCGTAGAGTCCGCCGGTCCCGCCATCGCGCTCATAAATGACGCCGAGGTCATCGGCGACGATAGCCTCGATAGCCTCGGCATCCGTCGGACGTATGCAGTGCCAGTTGCTGGCTTCGAGGTTGACGTCGTGGCGTTCGGCGTTCGCCTCCAGTTCCGACGGGGTGTCGCGCTCTGGATCGAAGGTGATCGCCAGGAACTCGACGCCGTCGGCGCCGTCCTCAATAAGGGTAGCCTGCACCTTCGAAAGCGAGTCGATCAGGAGCAGACACTCCGCGGGACAGAAGGCGTAACACGCTGTGACGACGAGTGTACGGCCCTCGATATCGGGGCTGTCTGTCGCCACAGTCGTTCCGGCAAGCGCGTCGGGAAGTTCGACACGCGGGAGTGGCTCGCCGTAGCTCGGATACGGGAGGTTCTCGCTGTCGTAGCCGTCGGTCTGCTCGTCAAGGACGACGTTCCCGGAGCTACCAATGGCGTTCCCGAGACAGCCGCCGGTGGCGGCGACCGTGCCGGCACCGAGCGCCGCGAGACAGCGACGGCGCGCGAGCCGACCGTCGCGTATCGACGGTAGCGGCGATGAATCTCGTCTCATAGACGCGAGTTCGGTGCCGACGGTCTTGGGCGGTCTGGTGCGGTTCTCGATCCAGCACCGGGGTCGGACGGGGCTGAGAGAAATATAAAGCCGGCTTCGACGGCCCGCATCAGCGATCCAGCGCGTCCGCGACTCGGGCGGAGAGTTCGCCGACGCCGGACCGGAGGCCCGCGAGCGGGCGGCGGTCGATACTGACCACGACCGCACCGAGGCTCGCGAGCAGCCAGCCCGCGAGGCCGGCAACCGCGGCGGAGACATCGATCGCGGCCCCTCGGTCGGTCGCTACGCCGACGACGGTCTCGAGGACGAGCCCCCGGTAGGCGGCGTTCGGGCTTGCCGCGAGCGCTGTCCCGAGGAGGCTATCGCCGACCGCGCCAGTTGTGAGCCCGACAAGCGCCAGTAGGTCCCCGCCCGCGACAACCCCGACGAGGACCGCGAGCGCGGCCGCGAGCGCTGCTCGCCCCGCTCTGACGAGCACCGATGCCGCCATCGCCATCGCCAACACGACGGCGCCGAAGCAGATCGTCAACGCGAGAAATCGGACGAAGAGGACCGGCGAGTCGACGCCACCGTGGGTCGCGAACACCCGCGATTCGTGCCCGCCGACCCGCGAGACGACGACGCCGACGGCGGCGAGCGGGGCACCGACGATGCCCGCAAGTCCCACCAACCGGCCGAGAAAGACGCCGGCGACGAGCGAGCGCTTCGAGACCGGGTATGTCAAAAGCACCGGCCGATCGTCGTTGTCGCCACCGAAAGCCCGGTACCCGAGCGCCACGGCGACGAGCGGGACGAGCAGTTCAAGCGGCAAGAGGAGGTCGACAGCGGTTGGGACGTACCCTCCTTCGAGGCCGCCGCCAGCGCGGAGCGTCCCCACGAACACGGCGAGGAGTCCGACCGTAAGAAGCAGGTAACTCCTGGTCCGGACGACCGTCGAGACCTCCCGCCACGCCACGGCGCCGAAAACCCGTCCGCGGCTCATCGGCTCCCCCCGACGACCGCGACCGCCTCAGTGTCGCTGACAACCGCGTTCAACACGCCCCTGAGCGAATCGGTCCCGAAGCGTTCCCGCAGTTGCGACAAGGGACCGGCGGCGGCAACCGATCCACGATCCAATACGACGACGGTGTCCGCCGTCGCCTCAACGAGTGCGAGGTCGTGGGAACTGAGAAGCACGGTCGTTCCCGACCCGGCCATCTCCGCCGCGGTCTCAAAGACACTCTCGCTCATATTCGGGTCGAGGCCGCTTGCGGGCTCATCGAGGACGATCAGCGGCGGGTCGCCGATGGTCGCCTGTGCGATACCGAGCAGCTGTCGCATCCCGCCCGAGAGGGCCTCGACGTTCCGGTCGGCCGCTGCCCCCAACCCGACCCGTTCGAGCAACGGCTCCGGGTCGCGGCCGTCGATCAGCGACGAGTAGAATGCCATGGTTTCGGCGGCGGTGAAGCCCGGACGGAACGTCGGCTCCTGTGGTAGATAGCCGATCGGGCGGTCCGTGTCGGGGCCGACGTAGGAGATGACGCCGGTCGTCGGCCGGAGGTCGCCGACGAGCGTCCTGATGAGGGTCGTCTTCCCGGATCCGTTCGGCCCGATAACAGCCACGACGGCCCCTGAGGGGACCGACATCGATACGTTCGAGAGCACCTCGACCGGCCCGAAGGACTTTGAAACGCCGTCGACCTGGAGCACGGGTTCGTCGCTCACGCGTCGCACACCTCACTCACAGTCGTCCGGCCGTCTGCAAGTCGCTGTGCGGTTTCGAGTCGGCTCGGGTTCGCCGGCGTCGATCGTGGGCTGGCGTCGATGACGCTTTCGCCGCGCATCCCCGGCGTAGAGCCCCGGAGCGTTCGGAGGCCACGGACGATCGGCGCATCGGCGAGCGTCCGTGCGGCCCCGGTTCGGTGGAGTCGGCCGTCGACCGGGTCGGTCGGACTGTAGCGCCGACTGAGGTCCTCAGCACCTGACCAGTAGTTTCCTTCGCCGTCGTGGCTCCAGACGCGGAGCGGCCCGGTCGTCGCCCGGACGTGTCGTTCGTTGTCGACGACATCGTTGCGGACGACGATACTCGTCGGGAAGACAGACGAGGCGCGGAAGCCGACCGCGTTCCCGACGACAGTATTGTCGGCGTACAGCGAGTTCCGCGCGCTCGTTGACATAGCCTGTTGGGTACCGACGATAGTGTTCTCGCCGACATAGGCGTCGGAGCCACTCGTGGAGATCCCCTGCCGAGAGTCGGTGATGACGTTGTCGGCGATGGCGATCCCGGAGGGGTTCGTCATTACTACGACCCCCGAGAGGTACTGTTCGGTCACGCAGTTGTCCGCGAACAGCACCTCCGAGGTGTACATGAAGTGCGACCCGAACCGGCCACCAATAAATTCGTTGTTCCGGATCGTGACCCCGGACGAGCGGTGGGTGTAGACGCCGTCTCGGCCGCCGTCGAACGTCGAGCCCTGGACGACCGCTGGCGAGCGGATCGTGGTGACGCCCATGAAGCCGTCCTCCCATCGGTCGGTGCCGTTGACCCGGATATCATCAACGACCGCCCGGTCAGTATCTCTGAGAACGACCCCAGAGGCCGGGGTTTCAACCTCGATTCGGGTGACGAGCAGTCGGTCGACGCTGTCGGCAGTGACGGCGGCGTCGGCATATCCGTATGCCTCCTCCGTCGCGCGATCCCAGTTCGCGCGGTCGGCATCGGCGGCCGATCCCTCGGGTTGCAGGGAGTCGCCCATCCCCTCGATCGAGACGCCAACGAGAGCGACATCGTCCTCGGTAACCATGACGACGCTACCGTTCCCGTCGCCAACGATCGTCGCGTTTTCGCCGCGGATCGTCACGGACTCGTTGACCGCGATCGGTCCGTGATACGTCCCAGGGGGGAGCCGGATCGTCGTATTTTCCTCCGCGTCGGCGAGGGCGGCCCGAAGCGTCGGGGTGTCCTCGCCAACGACGGTTTCGACGGGGCGATCAAGCAGTTCCCGCGCCGACGCGACTGTCGCGTTCGCGTCGGCGTGTTGTGTCTCGACCCGATCGCGGGCGCTCGATCCATCAGTCTGGGAAGTGTCGAACTGCCCGCGGTCGGCCCACCTGGTCACCGAACCGTCGTAGGATTCGGCGAAGGCGGCCGCGTCCGTCCGAGCGTCGAAAGCCAGCGTTACCGGCCCTGAGGGGGTCCTCGCGGCGCTGTCGACGACGAAGTACGCGTCGCCAGCGTCGATCCACTGCCCGGAGTACTCGCCGACCGGATATCCCGACTCGTCGAGTGAAACGCCGGGAGGTGCGGCCTCGACGTGGACCCCACGGGGGTAGCCGAACTGCTGTCTCACAAGGGGGTCGTCGACCGCCGAGGCGGCTAAGCCGACGCCGCGGTAGCCGACGACGTAGGGATATTGCGAATACGTCACCTGCGCGCGCGGCGCAAACCGGTTCGAACCGAGCAGGCGCTGCTCCTCCAACGTCAGTCCCATCGCGACAGTCCGGTCGAATTCCGCGGCTCCCGGGTCAGAAGCGCCCGGCGAGACGGCGAACGATCCGGCGCCGACGAGGACGAGCAAACAGCACCCGACCGCGACGGCGACTCGAAGCGACATATTCTGAGCAAACCGATCGGCACGCATATGTCGTCTGGTATAGTTGCCGAATTGGCCGACAGACACCCGCGAACTGTTTCCAAATAGGGTAGTCAGTCTTGAGTGTGTTGGGCACTCCCGGAACGGCCGATAACGATGTCGAGTTAGCCGACAGCCGGCGCGTCGCGCCCCTCGCGAACCGCTTTTGTCCCATAATAGAGGATCGTGACGGTGACGAACGCGGCCGACCCGATCAGTAGGACGAAGCTGACCCGATCAAGGATCGGGGCTTCGAGCCAGGTTGCGAGTTCACCGAAGGCGACAGCTACGCTGGCGAGCAACAGCATGATGCCGAAGTAGATCGTCACGTCCTCCTCATCGACGTAGGCGGTCGAGGCCGATCCGATCCGGGCGCCAAAGGCACTCCCAACGAGGAGCGCCGTCACGACACCGACGTCTATGACCCCTGAGAGCCCGTAGCTGAACGCGCCGACCGCACCCGACATTAGCGCCCCAAAAAGGCTGGTCCCGACCGCGGCGGCCAGCGGGACGCCGATGAGGTAGTAGATGGCGGGCATCCGAATGAACCCGCCGCCGACGCCGAGGAAGCCGGAGACGACGCCGACGCCGCCGCCGACGCCGGAGATGACCCACATCGAGGCCCGGCTTCCGTCGGTCAGGGTGACCATCGGGGGGATATCGTACGATTTGATCGTCTTTGCGAGTTCCGGGATGTCGTTGGGATCACTGTCACTTTCGCCCGTGGCATCGTCCTCATTTGTCTGCCTGAGCGCGTTGCGCGTGAACACGAGCCCGATCGCAGCCAACAACAGGATGTAGGCGATCCCGACGACGAGTTCGGCCCGACCGAGCGCCTCGAGACCGAACACCAACATCTTCCCGGCCTCGATGCCGAGGACGATCCCGGCGAACATCAGCCCGCCGAGTTTGTAGTCGACCTGCCCGATATCGTTGTGTTTCAGCGTCGCGATCACGGCCGTTCCAAAGACGAACGCCATCGAACTCCCGATCGCGACGGAGGCCGGGTAACCGAGAATCAAAAGCGTCGGTGTCACGAGGAACGACCCACCCATCCCAAAGAACCCGAAAAACACCCCTACCATGAACCCGAAGCCGACAAAAAGCACCCAAAGCTCCGGGGAGAGTCCGAGTACCGCCATCCGTCAGGCGTTCCGTATCGCGTTCAGGACGGGCGGTGCGATCCGCTGTTCGAGCGCACCGTAGCCGAGATAGAGGCCGATGGCCTCGAGAAGCACCAACCCGACGACTAACGCGGCTTGGACCGCTGTCGGCAGCGCGGCGAACTCGATCATGCAAACAGCCCTCTCGATCGACGTGGATCGGTGATCGTCTCGTTCATGTGTACTTTCAGCTACGCGCCCGGACGGTGATAATGGTTTTGGGATTGCTACACAATATTACTATTGTGTATTCCACGGGTAACTGATCAAAATATATGCGTATGTTATCTAAATATACGGTCCCGCGCCGCCCCAACGGGTGAGCGGCGGCTCGGTGGCAACTGGATATGCCGCGCGGCGAGGGCACCCAGACTGAATCCCCGCGTCACGGATCGAACGCGTCAGTGCCTCGGGACAAAGAGACCAATTACTCGTAGTAGCTGATCCGCTCGACGACCTCGGCGAAGGCGACGGTTTCGGCGACGTCCGTGATCTCGACGACCACGCGCTCGCCCCGGTCGGTGTCCGGGACGATGACGACGAATCCCCGCTCAACGCGAGTTATTCCGTCGCCCTGTTCGCCGATGTCCTCGATCTCGACGCGCCGTTGGTCGCCCTCCTCGACCGGCGGACTCTGGGTTCCGCGCTCGGCGTCTGGATCGGCATCGGACGTGGATGCGGACCCTACCTCCGGTTTCTCGTCCGTTTTCCGATCAGCATCGCTGGACGCTGAGTCGTCGTCTTCCGCCGGTGACGGGGGAAGGACTGCCACGCGGTACGTCTCTCCGGGGACTAGTCCGCCCAGTTCCACTTCCCGATCCGGAACGTCGATGACGTGGGAGCCGTCTACTTCCTCGATGTCGGCCGCAAACAGGCATTCGAGACGATCTGAAATTTCCATTCTCGTTTCGAACGACGGCCATCACGCACTTGGTGTTTTCTACGTTGTCCGATTGTTCCGTTCTGCTCCTGCGGGTAGCCGTCACCACACGAACCGAAAGAGGATGCTGAACGCGACGTAAGCCCCGACCGTCGAAAGGAGCGGGACGACGTTTTGCATGACGATGACCCGACCAGTCGTTGCTGGATCGAAGAGATCGCCCGCACTCGGGATGTCCTCGGGGTTTTCCTCGCCGATGTCGGGAGCCTCCTCGCCGGGGGTTTCGGCCGTCAGCGCGCCAACGGAGACGTTTGTCTCCTCACCGCGGACGACCTCTGGGAGCGTCGTTGTCCGGGTCGCCCGCCCCCATCCCAACCCGACGATCGAAGTCGTGGCGATGATGACGAACGACGCTGGGATGCCGATAGCCGAGAGGCCGACAACGATCGTTGAGGAGATGACCGCCACGACGATGGCCGCTGTCAACGGCAACTCGGTGATGTCGTTGCCAAGCGTATCGAGCGTCCGGCGAGCGATCGTGAACGCGCCGACTGCGACGGCCCCGCACCCGAGCAGAATCATCATATCGATATCGACACCGGCGCCGACCAGCGGCGCGATCGCGTTCGCGATGTTCGAGGTGCCCGAGGAGAAGGCCATCAAACAGCCGATCGAGACGACAACGACGGCCCCACTGAGTTCACGCCGGGTGGTGTTTGGGCCCAACGTGGGGCGCGGGAGAAGGCCGGTCCGGTTGATTTCGACCAGCGGCCCTGGTGTGGAGGTGATCGCCACCCATTCGTTAATCCGGGTATAAAAGTACCGTCCGATCATTCCCGACACCCAGAAGCCGACGATCGGTGCGACGATCCACCAGACTGCGATTTCGCCCATCACGACCCAGTTCAGCGCGTCCGTCGCGACCCCGAGGCCGGCGATGGCGCCGACGGCAGTCATCGACGTCGAGGCGGGGACCCCGTAGTAGTTGCCGACAAACAGTGCACCGCCAATAAAGAACAGCACGACAATACTCGATTCGATCGTAAACACGCCGGGGTTGGTGACGAGTTCGTTCCCCAACGTATCGACGACTTGGCGGCCGATCGTCCACCCACCTATCAGGAAAAAAACCGCCATCAGCGCGGCTGCACCCGTCTTCGAGATCGCGTCCGCGCCGACGGCCGGGCCGAAGGCGGGGCCAGTGGTCGCCCCGCCGATATTAAACCCAACGAACAGCGAGACAACGATTCCGACGCCGAGTAATAGGAGTTCGAACACAGTAGCTGAACACATCGGACAGTATTAAACGGCGCTATCTCGGTCACGTTCGGACGCCACTCGGCCACCGGGCTAGATAGATGGCTTTTCCCGTTCCGGGACCGATTATCTGAGTATGTTACTGTCGAAAACCCTCAATAGGGGTGAAAACCGATGAATCCGGGTCGTGTGGACTTCATCGTTGATCTTGCATACGGCGTTGCGATCCTCGCGGCGATCACGCTGATCGCCGTCGTCGGAACGGGCATCGGCGTCGCGTTCGGTATCGGCGTAATCGTCTCCTACGTGATCCACATCGTCTGGAAGATGTCCCGCTTCGACCCCGAGTGGATGACAAGAGAGGTCGCCGAACGGGTCGAGGAGACCGTTGGCGAGGAGGTTGAAAAGACAGTCGGCGAGGAGGTCGAAAAGACGGTCGACACAGTTAGCAGGGAGGTCGAAAAGACGGTCGGTGACGCTGTCAGCAAGGAGGTCGAGAAAACGGTCGGCAAGGAAGTGGAAAAAACGGTCGGCAAAGAGGTCGAGAAAACGGTCGGTAAAGAGGTTGAAAGGACTGTCAGCGATACGGTTGAAGAAACAGTCGAAGAGACGGTCGGCAATAAGGTCGAAGAAACAGTTCAAGAGACGGTCGGCGATACGGTCGAAGAGACGGTCGGCGATACGGTTGAAGAAACAGTCGAAGAGACGGTTGGCGATACGGTCGAAGAAGCGGTCGAAGAGACTGTCGAAGAAACCGTCGGCGAGACGGTCGAAGAGGCGGTCGAAGAGACGGTGGATGAAAAGGTCGAAGAAGCGGTCGACGAGACGGTCGATCAAAAAGTCGAGGAAACGGTTGAAGAGACCGTCAAGGAAACTGTAGACGAGGACGAAACGGACGACATTCGGACATAACGGGGGACACGCATCTCACTCCCCAATATAGGTATTCGCCCACCGACAGCCGTCAGACTGTATCCGTTCCGCCGGCCGTCCCTGCTTCGCCATCGGGTTGTCCCCCAACGAACTGCCGATCCGGAAGCGTCGGCTCGGGTTCGCGACCCAAGGTCAAGATACGCTCGGTGCGCGTGAGTTCCTCCGTCGAGGGGCTCGGCTTCGAGATGCGCTCGTACTCGACGGCGATCCCGTCGGCCTCGGCGGCGATTCGGACAGCCGGTAACTGATATGAGGGATAGAACACCGGCGGCAGGATGCCGATGAGACCGTCCCGGCGGTGCAGCCGTTTGAGCCACGTTCCGGTGTTGACGAGCAGCCCTCCCTCGACGGCCCGCGTCGTCGGGCGATGGGTGTGGCCGTAGCAGAAGATCGCTGTCTCCGGGTGCTCGGCGAAGACGTCCTCGGCGGCCTCGACGTAGGGCGTCTCGGCGTCGACGGTGAGGTCAGTCTCGAACACCCCGAAACGATCGATCGTCTTCCGGATGTCACGCCTAATAAAGTACAGTGGGATTCCGACGAGCGATAAAAGCCCCGCGACAGCCACGTTGAGGACGAGGAGGAACCACGCTGCGGTTCCCGCTCGCCCGAACCGATCCAGAAACGCCGCCGTGCGCTCGACCGGCATCGACCACACGCCCGCGAGATCCAGCCCCGCCCCGACCGCGAGCAGCGCACTCACGTTGAACAGCAACAGAAACGGGACGAGCGAGTACCGCAATAGGGGACTCATCTCCCGATAGAAATACTTCGACAGGATCCACACCGGCATCCGCTCGGTTGGCGTCACGGCTTGGACGTCCTTCAGCCAGTTGTACCGGCCGCGATCGGACAACTGGCCCGCCCGACTGGTAACAAGGGTGTTGTAGTAGTAACCCAACGGCGTCGAGTGGGGGTTCCCCCAGTCCGCGATGCGGTTGTTTGGGTCGCGTTGGTGGCCGTGTTCGAAGTGGATCACCCGGCCGCCGACCCACCGGGTGATCGACTGCTCAGGAACGAGGTCGACGTTGTATGCCGCGAAACGCTCGATGTACTCGTCGTACGCGGCGAGTTCGTGGTCGTGGTTCCCCGGCAGCAGCGTGATTCGAACGTTTTCCCCCGTCTCGCGGAGCGCCGCGAACAGTTCCGGATACGTCTGCGCGAGGAGTTCGAACTTCTCGATCCCCTCGGCCGTCGTGAACTCCCAGAGGCCGAAGGCATCGCCGTTGATAACCAACTCGGCGTCCTCGTCGGTGGTCGCCAGCCGATCAAAAAAGGCGAGCAACTCGGGCATGAACTCCACTTCCTCGAGTTGTTCGTCCCCGCCGATGTGGAGATCGCTGATGACGTAGTAGACCCGGTCGTCGGGGGCGTCGGCGCGCCCCCGACCGTCGGCGTCGTCAGTCATTACGGATCGAGTGGACGCCACAGCGAAAAGGTGTTGCGTTCCGTTCGGCAGCCGATCATCGAACACTCCGTTGCGGCAGTTCGCCTCGATCCCCTTGATGTCGGCGCGTCCGGGGATCCGGAGTTTCTCGTGGACGACTTATGATATCTGATTTCATGTCGATTCAACCGTATGTAGACTTGCTGATGGATTATATACCGCCGGACGAGTGATAGCACTCCACCGGCAGCTCTCTGTGAACGGCCGCGGGATTTCACCGAGACCACAACGGCCTTGTCGCTCGCCCCGGTGACACCGATCGTGCTTCCATCGCTTTCCGATGTCACCCCGCTGCCATCGGTCGCCCCAGGTACTTGGCGGCTCGCTCGGCCGCCACTTCTCCTTGCTGTCCCACTGGCGTTCCTGAGTCCGCCGCTGGCCATCGGCTGTCTGCTCGCCGTTGTGGTGACGGTTTGGTTCCACCGCGATCCCCGGCGTTCACCCCCGCCGTCGGGGATCGTCTCCCCTGCTGACGGTCGGGTATCGGTCGTCCGCCGCGAGGACAACCGCGTCCGTGTCGCGGTGTTCATGAACGTCACGGACGTCCACATCAACCGCGCACCGGCCGAGGGGACGATTGAGGCGGTCGAACACACTCCGGGAAAACACCTCCCCGCGTTCAGCAAGGAGTCAGAGCGCAACGAGCGCGTTCGGATCGATCTCGGGGATCACGGGGTGACCCTTGTGGCGGGCGCGGTGGCCCGCCGGATTCACCCCTACGTCGAGGGAGGCGAGACGCTTGCCCGCGGGGACCGTATCGGGCACATCTCCTTTGGATCGCGTGCCGACGTGCTCCTTTCCCCAACGTACGACCTCGACGATGTCCGGGTGATAGAAGGCCAGCGCGTCCGGGCCGGCGAGACGGTGATCGCCGCCCGCGACGATGACTGACCGGCCGTGATCGGCTCACGCCGTCGCTCCGCCGTCCTGTCGCTCCCCCGCCTGTTCGGTTCTGCGGCCCGGCGGCCCGCCCGAACCGTCCCCCTTTTGCCGGCGCCGCCCAAACGACTTCGGGATGACTGAGCGAAGCGACATCGCGCCCGAAACGCTCGGCGTCAGCCTCGACCCCGAGGGCGTCGAGGTGGAGTACGTCGACGGCCGGTCCGTCTTCTACCACGGCGTCCCACAAAAGCGCGAAGAGAACGTCGTCTGTCCACCCGGCCGCGACGTCCACGTCCTCGTCACCTCGCCCGGCGGGACCGAGGGCGTCATGATGTACGTCAACGACCGGACTACCGCCGATAGGATCCTCGAATCGACGGGTGTGGGTCGGATCGTCCTCGAACGCGGCGAGACGGCGTCGCTGTTCCCCGGCGTCGACGTCGAGAACCGCGGCTACCGGATCGAGGTCTCTGCCGACCCCGAGGTCGCCCGCGGCCGAGTGTTCGTCTTCGCCGAGGACGAAACCGGCGAGGCGGCCTACGAGCTCATTGCCGACACCGGAGATGAGGGCAACAGCGCCAACGCCGCAGGCACCGACGCCGCCGGCAGTACCGACACCGGCCGCGACGACGAAACTAACGAGGGGAGCGAGGCCTGATGCCGCTTAAAAAGGGATGGGAGGAACTCGAACGGTCGACGGTCGGGTCGGTGCCGGATCGCTACGGGATCTACGAACTCGGGGACGACGAAGGAACCGTTCTCGAGGTCGATCATGGACCGCTGCGGAGTGAACTCAAGGAAGCACTCGCCTACGGGGACGCGGCACGGGTCCGTTGGCAATCGACGCAGAACCGCGCCGAGGCTGAACAGTTAGTCGCGGCACATCGCGATCGATTAGATTCGAAGTGAGCGGCCGGGGGCGGAGTGAATGGCTGGGGGTGAACTGAGCGGCCACCCCCGGATCAGATGATCGGCTTCGGAGTGAACTCCCCCCGGATTGTCGGTCTCGATGCCGGAATCAACCAATCGTCCCGGACCGCCCGGCGGTCGGCGTCCGCTTCGGGCAGCAACACATTTGACATTTTATCGTTTACGGGAAATATATATTTACTGTTAATAAGTCTCTTGCTGTTTTCCCGCCGATTGATAACGGTGATACCACTTACACCCCCGAACGGGACACCATCGTCAGGGCGACAGTGTTTCACTACCGCTTTGGGAA
>Ga0207414_1000034_pt1 | contig 62647 bp, 56 predicted proteins | sample PonA231FremontCA_2_FD_187269 | JGI IMG/M metagenome (GOLD analysis project Ga0207414, IMG submission 187269) | Marine sediment microbial community from Fremont, CA, USA - Pond A23 Sediment 1 (SPAdes) | ecosystem: Environmental > Aquatic > Marine > Unclassified | place: USA: Fremont, California...
GACCGTCGGCGTCATAAACCTGGACCGCCGTGCGGGTCAAATCGGCGACATCGCCTTCCTCAAGGTCGATAAAGCGCCGCGTCACCGGCAGCAGGGCGGCCACGTCCGAGGCAATGAAATGCTCGCCGATGCCCACACCGATCACCAGCGGGCTGCCGCGGCGGGCAACGACCAGTCGCTGCGGATCGCGCCGCGAAATCACGCCCAGGGCGAAGGCGCCGGTCAATTCCGTGATGACCCCGCGGGTGGCGGCGAGCAGGTCGTCGCCCTGATCAAGGCGCGCGTGCACGGCGTTGACGATGGCCTCGGTGTCGGTCTCGGACTCAAAGCGGTAACCCGCGGCGGTCAGACGCTCGCGCAGCGCCTCGTGGTTTTCGATAATGCCGTTGTGGACGATGGCGACATCGCCACAGGCGACGTGGGGATGGGCGTTGGCTTCGGTGGGTGCCCCGTGGGTGGCCCAGCGCGTGTGGGCAACCCCCACGGTGCCGCTATGCGGCGTTGCCGCCTGGGCGGCGGCGAGGGCTTCAACCTTGCCCACGGCGCGGTGGCGCTGCAGCTCACCGGCGGCGTTCAGCAGTGCCAGGCCGGCGGAGTCATAGCCGCGGTATTCCAGCCGTCGCAGCCCTTCGAGCAGAATGGGGGCAACATCCCGTTCCGCGATTGCACCAACGATTCCACACATCCGGCATCCCCCTTGTCAGTGTTCGTCCCGGCCCGGGCGCCAGCCGGGAATGTCGCGGCGCTCGCCACGCTCGACCACAAGGCTGTCGGCGGCCACATCATCGCGCAGGGTCGATCCGGCGCCGAGCGTTGCCCCGGCGCCGACATGAAGGGGCGCGACCAGCGCGGTGTTCGAGCCGATGAACACCCCATCACCGATCTCTGTGACGTGCTTGGCGCGACCGTCGTAGTTGCAGGTAATGGTGCCGGCGCCCACGTTCACGCCATCGCCAATACGGGCGTCGCCAATGTAGGAGAGGTGGTTGATCTTTGTGCCGGCGCCGACCCGGGCCTGCTTGACCTCGACAAAATTGCCGACGCGGGCCGCCGTGCCCAGCTCGGTCCCCGGTCGCAGGCGCGCGTAGGGGCCCACCCGGCAGTCCGCGGCGAGGCTTGCCGAAGCCAGATCGCAGTGGCCGAGCACCTCGCTACCGGTGCCGATGACGCAATCCTGCAGGCGAGTGAACGGGCCCACGCGGACTTCGTCACCCAGCGTGACATGGCCCTCGATGACCACATCGACATCGATAAAGCAGTCCCGGCCCACGGTCAGCGTGCCGCGCAGGTCAAACCGGGCGGGATCCGCCAGTCCCAGGCCCTGGTCGCGCATCAGCGCTTCGGCCTGCCGACGCTGGCAGGCACGTTCGACCCCGGCCAGTTGCCGGCGGTCGTTGACGCCCTGGACCTCGTCGGGATCGGTGCAGAGCACCGGCGCGATGCGGCGGTTATCGGCATGCGCCAGGCCGATGCAGTCGGTCAGATAGTACTCGCCCTGGGCATTGCCGGTGTCGAGGGTATCGAGCCAGCCGCGCAACGGCCCGGCGGGCAGGCACAGCAGGCCGGTGTTGATCTCGCGGATGGCGCGCTGGGCAGCGGTGGCATCCTTTTCCTCGACAATGCCGTGCACCTGATCGCCGCCATCGCGCAGAATGCGGCCATACCCGGCAGGGTCAGCGACATTGACGGTCAGCACCGACACGCCCTGGGGCGCGGCGGCCACCAGCGCCCGCAGCGTGCCCGGACGAATCAGCGGCACATCGGCGCACAACACCAGGACCTGATGATCATCGGGGATCTGCGGCAGGGCCTGCTTGACCGCATGGCCCGTGCCCAGGCGCTCGGCCTGATGCACCCAGTGCAGATCGGCATCGGGGAAAGCCGCACGGACGGCCTCGGCACCGTGACCATGGATGACATGAATGGCCGCGGGTTGAAGGGCGCGGGCGGCATCCAGGACGTGGCCCAGCATGGGCCGGCCCGCCACCGGGTGCAGCACTTTGGGGGTGTGGGAGCGCATGCGCTTGCCCTCGCCGGCGGCGAGGACAACAACACTCAAGGGGGGACTGGACATGGGACTCCTTCCCGCCCGCCAGGGGCCGTCCAGCCGGGATCAGGTCCGGTTGGCGGCCTTGCGGATCTTTTGCACGGTTCGCAGCTGGGCCGCGGCCTCGACCAGTTCGGCCTGGGCGCGGGCGTAATCCACCTCGCTGGTGCGATTGGCAAGGGCCTCTTCGGCCCGCTTGCGGGCCTGCTCCGCGGCGGCTTCGTCGATGTCGTGGGCGCGGGTCGCGGCATCGGCGAGCACCGTGACCACGTCGGGCTGCACTTCCATGGTGCCCCCCGAGACATAGTAGAACTGCTCCTCGCCAAACTCGTCACGCACCGTCACTTCGCCCGGCTTCAGCTGCAGGAGCATGGGCACGTGGCGGGGATAGATGCCCACCTCGCCCCCCACCGAGCGCGCCACGATGAAGGTGGCGGCGCCGGAGTGGATCGACTCCTCGGCGCTTACGATGTCGATATGCATGGTAATGCCCATAGCGGCCCTCCCTTAGAGGTTGCGGGCCTTCTCAACGGCCTCGTCAATCGTGCCGACCATGTAGAACGCCTGCTCGGGCAGGTCATCATGCTCGCCGTCGACGATGGCGCGGAAGCCGCGGATGGTCTCCTTGAGCGACACGTACTTGCCGGGCGAACCGGTGAAGACCTCGGCGACAAAGAACGGCTGCGACAGGAAGCGCTGGATCTTTCGGGCCCGCGTCACGCTCTGCTTGTCCTCTTCGGAAAGCTCATCCATGCCCAGAATGGCGATGATGTCCTGCAGCTCCTTGTAGCGCTGCAGCACCTGCTGGACGTCCTGCGCGGTGTCGTAGTGCTCCTTGCCCACGACCTGCGGATCGAGCTGACGCGAAGTGGAGTCGAGCGGATCGACGGCCGGATAGATGCCCAGCTCGGCAATGGAGCGCGCCAGCACGATGGTGGCGTCCAGATGCGCAAACGTGGTCGCGGGGGACGGGTCGGTCAGGTCGTCCGCCGGCACGTAGACCGCCTGAATCGAGGTGATCGAGCCCTTGCGCGTCGAGGTGATGCGCTCCTGGAGCACACCCATTTCCTCGGCCAGCGTGGGCTGATAACCCACCGCCGACGGCATCCGGCCGAGCAGCGCCGAGACCTCGACACCCGCCAGCGTGTAGCGGTAGATGTTGTCGATGAACATCAGCACGTCACGGCCTTCGTCGCGGAAGTACTCGGCCATGGTCAGGCCGGTCAGCGCCACACGCAGACGGTTGCCCGGCGGCTCGTTCATCTGCCCGTAGACCAGGGCGACCTTGTCGAGGACGTCCGAATCCTTCATCTCGTGGTAGAAGTCGTTACCCTCGCGGGTCCGCTCACCCACGCCGGCGAACACCGAGTAGCCCGAGTGCTCGATGGCGATGTTGCGGATCAGCTCCATCATGTTGACGGTCTTGCCGACACCGGCACCGCCAAACAGGCCGACCTTGCCGCCCTTGGCGAACGGGCAGAGCAGGTCGATGACCTTGATGCCGGTCTCGAGCAGCTCGGTGGAGCCCGCCTGCTCTTCATAGGACGGCGCCTCACGGTGGATCGGCCAGCGCGTCTCGGCACCGACGTCACCCACCTCGTCCACCGGCTCGCCGAGGACGTTCATGATGCGACCGAGGGTCTTCTCGCCCACTGGCACCGAGATCGGCGCCCCGGAGTTGACCACTTCGACACCGCGCTGCAGGCCGTCGGTGCTGCCCATGGCGATGGCACGGACGACGCCGTCGCCGATCTGCTGCTGCACCTCGAGGACCAGCCCGTTGGATTTGATATCGAGCGCGTCATAGATCTTCGGGACGGCGTCGCGGGGGAACTCAATGTCCACCACGGCGCCGATGATCTGGACGACCTTTCCTGAACTCATAGCGCGGTTCCTCTTCGCGAAAGCGTTTTATTCGGTTGGGGTTTGCCGTTCACGCTAGACGGCCTCGGCACCGGCCACGATCTCGGAGAGCTCGGTGGTAATCGCGGCCTGGCGCGCCTTGTTGTAGGCGAGGTTCAGGTCGTCGATCAGTTTTCCGGCGTTATCGGAGGCAGCCTTCATGGCCACCATGCGTGCAGCCTGCTCACAGGCGATGTTCTCGACCACGGACTGGAACACCAGCGACTCGATATAGCGCTCGAGCAGCTGATCCAGCGCCTCGCCCGCGGACGGCTCATAGAGATAGTCCCAGCTGTGCGCCGAGCGGGTGCCGTCGTCCTGTTCCGGGGCCGGCAGCGGCAGCAGCTGCTCCACCGTCGGCTTCTGCGTCATGGTATTGACGAAGCGGTTGTAGCACAGCACCACGCGGTCAATCTCGCCGCTGGCGTACTGGTCCATCATCACCTTCACGGTCCCGATGATGTCCTGCAGGGCCGGCCGGTCACCCAGCTGCGAGACCTCGGCGACGATCGCCGGGGGCAGGCGGCTGAAGAACTGAATGGCCTTGGAGCCCACCGTGCACAGCCGCACCTCGCGGCCAGCGGCCTCCTGATCACGCAGATCCGTGAGGACCGAGCGGAACAGGTTGTTGTTGAGCCCGCCGCAGAGGCCGCGATCACTGGAGACCACGATGTAGCCCACGCGCTCGTCCTTCTCGGGCGTGGTCAGAAACGGGTGCCGATACTCCGGGTTGGCCAGGGCCAGATGGCTGATCACCTGGCGCATCTTCTCGGCATAGGGCAGAGCCGCCTGCATGCGCTGCTGCGCGCCCCGCATCTTCGACGCCGCGACCATTTCCATGGCCGTGGTGATCTTCTGCGTGTTGCCGACACTCTTGATCTGAGTGCGTATTTCCTTTGCGCCGGACATACCGTACTACCCTTGTGACCCGTTACCAGGTACCCGTTGCCTTGAAGTCATCGAGAGCTGCCTTGAGCTGGCTCTTGATGTCGTCGGTGTAGTCGCCGGTCTCGTTGATCGTCTGCATCAGCTCGGGCGCGTTGTTGGCGACATGCTGGTGCAGGGCCGCCTCGAAATCGCTGACCGCCTTGTTGTCGAGATCATCGAGGTAGCCCTCGTTGAGGGCGAACAGCGACACCGCCATGAAGGCCACCGACAGCGGCGCGTACTGGCCCTGCTTGAGCACTTCCATGGCGCGCTGGCCGCGCTCGAGCTGCTTGCGGGTGGACTCGTCGAGGTCCGAGGCAAACTGCGCGAACGCCGCCAGCTCGCGATACTGCGCGAGGGCCAGGCGGATGCCACCACCGAGCTTCTTGATGATCTTGGTCTGCGCCGAGCCACCGACACGCGACACCGACAGACCGGCGTTGATCGCCGGGCGAATGCCCGCGTTGAACAGGTCGGTCTCGAGGTAGATCTGACCGTCGGTGATCGAGATGACGTTGGTCGGCACGAACGCCGAGACGTCGCCGGCCTGGGTCTCGATGATCGGCAGCGCCGTCAGCGAGCCGGTCTTGCCCTTGACCTCGCCGTTGGTGCGGCGCTCGACATCGGCCTCGTTGATCCGCGCGGCCCGCTCGAGCAGCCGCGAATGCAGGTAGAACACATCACCCGGGAAGGCCTCGCGCCCCGGCGGGCGACGCAGCAGCAGCGACACCTGACGATAGGCCACGGCCTGCTTGGACAGGTCGTCGAACACGATCAGCGCGTCTTCGCCGCGGTCGCGGAAGAACTCGCCCATGGTGCAGCCGGCATACGGGGCGATGAACTGCAGCGCCGCCGACTCGGCCGCCGAAGCCGCCACCACGATGGTGTGGTCGAGGGCGCCGTGCTCCTCGAGCTTGCGCACCACGTTGGCGATCGACGAGGCCTTCTGGCCCACCGCCACGTAGATGCACTTAATGCCGGTGTTCTTCTGATTGATGATGGCGTCCACCGCCACCGCGGTCTTGCCGGTCTGGCGGTCGCCGATGATCAGCTCGCGCTGACCGCGACCCACCGGCACCATGGAGTCGATGGCCTTGAGGCCGGTCTGCACCGGCTGATCCACCGACTGTCGATCGATGACGCCCGGCGCCACCTTCTCGACCGGCGCCGTCTGCTCGGTGGCCACCGCGCCCTTGCCGTCGATGGGCTCACCCAGCGAGTTGACGACACGACCCAGCAGGGACTCACCCACCGGCACCTCGAGAATGCGCCCGGTGGTCCGCACCGTGTCGCCCTCGTTGAGGTGGGAGTAGTTGCCCAGCACCACCGCGCCGACCGAATCGCGCTCGAGGTTGAGCGCCATGCCGTAGGTATCGCCGGGGAATTCCAGCATCTCGCCCTGCATGACATCACTGATGCCGTGAATGCGCACGATGCCGTCGCTGACGCTGACCACCGTACCTTCGTTGCGCGCTTCGGCGACGGCTTCGAAGCCCTCGATGCGCTGTTTGATCAGGTCACTGATTTCCGTGGGATTGAGTTGCATCTAATCTGTCCTCTTAGCGACTGAGGGCGCTGGTCAGTCGGTTGAGCCGACCGCGCACCGAGCCATCGATAACCAGGTCGCCGGCACGGATCACCGCACCGCCGATGAGCGATTCGTCGAGCTGGGTGTCCAGGCTCACCACCCGTTCGAGCCGCTTCGAGAGCGATGCCTCGAGCCGGCTGCGCACCGCGTCGTCGACGGGCTGGGCGGTGATGAGCCGGGCGCTGAGCGTCTTCTCGTGCTCGGCCCGCAGCCGATCGTACTGATGGCTGATCTCGGGCAGCACACCGATGCGGTCGCGCTGCACCAGCAGGCGCACGAAATTGCGCTGCTGATCGTCGAGGGCATCCCCGCAGACGTCGATAATCAGACCCGCCTTGCGGTCATCATCGACCCGTGGATGCCCCAGCACCGCAGCGACCCGGTCGTCGGCGACGACCGCCGCCGCCATCGCCAGGCCGTCACTCCAGCCGGCGAGGGCGTCGGCCGCATGCGCGAGCTGGAAGGCCGCTTCGGCATAGGGACGGGCAACGGTGGTTTCCTGCGCCATATCCTTTTGCCTCAGACCTGCTCGGCCAGCTCATCGAGCATCTGCTGATGAGCCTTCGGGTCGACCTCGCGCTCGAGGATGCGACTCGCGCCGGTGATGGCCAGTTGCGAGACCTCGCGACGGAGCTCGGCCCGTGCCTGGCTGACTTCCTGCTCGATGCGCGCCTCGGCGGCGGCCTTTTCGCGCTCGGCGACCGTGCGGGCCTCCTCGCGCGCCTCATCGACAATCGATGCGCCCTGGCGGTTGGCCCGCTCAATGATCTCACCCGCCTGCGCCTTGGCCTCGCGGATGTGCTCGGCGGCCCGCTCCTTGGCGAGCTCCAGCTCGTGCTGGCTGCGCTCGGCCGAAGCCAGACCGTCCGCGATCCGCTTCTGCCGCTCGCTCATGGCCTGTTTAATGGGCGGCCAGACGAACTTCATGGTGAACAGGATGAACACCAGGAAGGTGATCATCTGTCCGAACAGCGTTGCGTTAATGCCCACGGTCTACTCTCCGATGGCTGCCGGTGAATGGCAGGTTGTCGTGATGTCCGAGGGGATCAGCTCAGCGCGCCGAGCAGCGGGTTCGCGAACATCAGCAGCGCCGCGAAGGCCACACCGATGATCGACAGGGCGTCGAGCAGACCGGCGACGATGAACATGCGCACCTGCAGGACACCAGCAACTTCAGGCTGACGGGCGATGCCCTCGAGAAACTTCCCGCCGAGCAGACCAAAGCCGATGCTCGTGCCGACGGCGGCGAAGGCGAAGATAAGTCCAATGGTGATGGCGGTAAATGCCTGGACCTGGGCGATTGCTTCCATGGTTCCTCCAATACAGGGGTCGTTTAAGGGTTAAAAGCGGTTCGTTGGGTGGCGTCGGGCCGACCCCTCAGTGACTCTCATACGCGAGACTCAGATACACAATGGTGAGCACCATGAAGATGAATGCCTGCAACGGGATCACCAGAATATGGAAGATCGCCCAGGCAACACCCGGCACCCACTGGGCCCAGATCGGCAGCAGCGCGATCAGGATGAAAATGATTTCGGCGGCGTAGAGGTTGCCGAACAGTCGCATGCCGAGCGACACCGGCTTGGCGATCATCTCGACGATGTTGAGCAGCAGGTTGGCCGGCCACAGCGCCGGGTGCGAACCAAAGGGATGGCAGAACATCTCCTTGCCAAAGCCCTTCGCGCCCTTGCCCTTGATGCTGTAGATGATGATCAGCACCAGCACCGTCAACGACAGGCCGAAGGTCGCGTTCATGTCGGCGGACGGCAGGATGCGCACATATTCCACGCCGAACAGCTTCATGATCTCCGGAAACAGATCCACCGGGATCAGGTCCATCAGATTCCAGAACAGCACCCAGACAAAGATGGTCAACGCCAGTGGCGCGACAAAGTCCTTGGGCCCGTTAAAGCTGTCACTCACCTGTTGGTCGATGAACTCGACGCAACTCTCGATGATGTTCTGCAGGCCGCCGGGCGACTCGACGCTGGCTTTGCGGGCGACGCCGTAGAACAGCCCCAGAAAAATCAGACCCAATACCCACGACACGATGAGCGTGTCGATGTGCAGCGTCCAGAACCCGTCGCCCACCGTGAGGTGCTCAAGGTGATGGGTGACATATTCCGTGGCCGAACTTGCCATAGTCGTTTCTGTCCCGTCGCGTCAGCGTTCAGTCAATGTCGCCCAGCAACACCAGGCCATACGCGGCCAGTGTCAGGGCCAGGGTTGTCACCAGTGCCGCCGCTTCGTCCCGAAAGGCATAGACGGCCATCACAATCAGCACCGTCCCGAGCAGCAGCTTCATCATCTCGGCGCGGTAGAAGGCCCCGAGGATCGCCCTCGGGTCATCTTCGGTCGCGCTTCTCAAGGCCCAGCGCATCGCGACGTAGAACGTCATGAAAGCGCTGATCCCCGTGCCCGCCATCGCGGCCAGCCCTGCCCCGCTGCCGCTGGCCAGCGTCCAGATGCCGGCGGCGATCAGCCCGATGGCGATCTGCCAGCGGATGACCTGCACCGCGACGCGCTTCAGCGGCATACACCCACGGCACGCGGCTGCAAAAGTGCTCGGAGTATAATGAACTCACCCATGGGCTTCAACGGATGTGCTCGAGAATGCCGTCAAGCTCGTCGAGGCTGTTGTAGCGGATCACCAGCCGACCCTTGCCGCGCTGACCCTGCTCGATGCGCACATTGGCCCCCAGTCGATCGGCCAGATCGTCCTGCAGGCGCCGGATATTGGGATCGGTTTGCGGGGGCTCGGCGGCCTCGGCGCTGTCCCCCGCCAGCAGCTGGCGTACCAGCGCCTCGGTCTGGCGCACCGTAAGCCCGCGCTGGACCACGCGCGCCGCGGCCTGGGCCTGAGTGGCCGCGTCCAGCGCCAGCAGCGCCCGGCCATGCCCCATCTCCAGCGCGCCCTCGCCAATATGGGCCTTCACCTCGGGGGCCAGCTCGAGCAGCCGCAGCAGATTCGAGACCCCCACCCGCGAGCGCCCCACCGCCTCGGCAATGGTCTGGTGGGTCATGCCGAACTCCTCGGTCAGCCGATGCAGGGCGTTGGCCTCTTCCAGCGGGTTGAGGTCCTCGCGCTGGATGTTCTCGATGAGCGCTACCGCCACCGCGCGGTCATCGGAGATCTCGCGGATGATGGCGGGAATGGTCTCGAGCTCGGCGAGTTGCGCCGCCCGCCAGCGCCGCTCGCCGGCGACGATCTCGTAGCGCTCGCCGTCGGGGAGGGTGCGCACGACGATCGGCTGGACAACGCCCTGGGTGCGGATCGACTGGGCGAGGGTCTGGAGCGCGGCGGGATCGAACTCGCGGCGGGGCTGATAACGACCGCCCTCGAGCTGGTCCAGCGGCAGGTCGCGCAGATCGTCGGCTCCGGCGCCGTCGGCGCCGCCGGATTCGCCCAGCAGGGCATCCAGCCCCCGGCCCAGGCCCTTGCGTCGGTTACTCATGACAATCCTCCCGCCTCGGCGGTTGTGCGTGGCTGTCGCCGCAGGAGCTCCGAGGCGAGGGCAAGATAGGCCACCGCGCCGCGCGAACTGCGGTCGTACTGCAGCACCGGCAGACCGTGGCTGGGCGCCTCGGCCAGGCGAACGTTGCGCGGAATCTGGGTGCGATAGACCTGCCCAGGAAAATGCGCCAGCAGCTGCGCCCCGACCTGGTTGGAGAGGTTGTTGCGGCCATCGAACATGGTGCGCACCAGCCCCTCGATCTCGAGGCTCGGGTTGACCGTCTGCCGAACCCGCTCGATGGTATTGAGCAGCGCGGTCAGCCCCTCGAGGGCGTAGTACTCACACTGGATGGGGATGAGGACGTGATCGGCGGCGACGAAGGCGTTGATGGTCAGCAGATTGAGCGACGGCGGACAGTCGATGAGGATGTGATCGTATTCATCGCGGCACGGCGCAAGCGCACTCTGCAGGCGCTTTTCGCGGCCTTCACCGACACTCATCAGACCCACCTCGGCGGCGGTCAGATCGCCGTTGGCCGGCAGCAGGTCAAAGCCGCCATGCACGGTGCGGCAGCGCACACCCCGCGCCGTGGCCTCGCCCATGAGCAGCTCGTAGTTGCTGGCCCGCACCGCGTCCTTGTCGATGCCGGCGCCCACGGTGGCGTTGGCCTGCGGATCCATGTCCACCAGCAGAACACGGCGGCCGTTACTGACCAGCGACGCGGCCAGATTGACGCAGGTGGTGGTCTTGCCGACGCCGCCTTTCTGGTTGGCGATGGCGAGTGTCTGATTCATCGGGTCACCCCCGTGGCAGCGATCGATCGCTCCATGATGAGCAAATGGCGTGACGCATCAAGCCCGGGTATCTCCAGCGGCTGACGCCGGCATGATACGCCCGCGGCTTCCAGACCGGCCAATGATTCCGCCTCGGGGCGCCCTTTCATGGCGATGACCGGCGCCGTTCGGGCGACCCGCGGCGCCGCCACCGCCCAGAACCCGGCGGCGTCGGTAAACGCCCGACAGATCGCCGCGGCAAACGGCTGGGGCGGGTCAAAGTCCTCAATTCGCGCGGCGACGAGGGTCACATTATCCAGCTTGAGTGCCAGACAGGCCTGACGCAGAAACCGGACTTTCTTGTTGTTGGGCTCAAGCAGGGTGACCGGGCGCTGCGGCTGGGCAATGGCGATCGGCAGTCCGGGCAGTCCGGCGCCCGAGCCGATATCCAGCAGCGCGCCCTCGGGCAGCCACGGCACCACGGCAAGGCTGTCGAGGAGATGGCGCGGGATCATCGCCTGCGGATCACGGACCGCCGAGAGGTTATAGACCCGATTCCAGCGCGCCAGTAGATCGCGATAGGCGATCAGGTGCGGCACCGCCACCGGGTCGAGACCCCACTGCTCGAGGCCGTCCCGCAGCCGGGCCGCGTCGCGATCGGCGCCGGTGGCCATTCAGGCGCTCTGGCGGGTCCGCCCGCGACGCAGATGCACCAGCAGCAGCGCCACCGCCGCCGGTGTCACCCCCGGGATACGGCCGGCCTGGCCGAGGGTGGCGGGACGGTGGTGGTGGAGCTTTTCACAGACTTCGGCGGACAACCCCGCCACCGCGTGGTAGTCGAGATCCGCGGGTAACGGCTCGTCCTCGTGACGCGCCTGGCGGGCGACCTGATCGGACTGGCGCTTGAGATAACCGTCATAACGCGCACCGATCAGCACCTGGCGGCACACGGCGGGGTCGTCCGGACCCGGGCCCGCGCCGGGCAGGGAGAGCAGGGTGGCGTAATCCATCTCGGGGCGCTTGAGCAGATTCATCAACGACTGCTCGCGGCGCAGGGGCTGACCGAGCCGCTGTGTGCCGTGGTCGTCACCGAGATCCGCCGGGCGCAGCCAGGTCTTCTCGAGCCGCCGGCGCTCGGCCTCGATGGCGTCACGGTAGGTGGCAAAGGCGGTCCAGGCGGCATCACTGATCAGCCCATAGGCGCGGGCCACTGGCATCAGGCGCAGATCGGCGTTGTCCTCGCGCAGATGCAGGCGATATTCCGCCCGCGATGTGAACATCCGGTAGGGCTCGCGGGTGCCGCGGGTTGTCAGGTCGTCCACCAGCACCCCGATGTAGGCCTCGTGGCGCTGGGGCACCCAGGGGCTCAGGCCGCCGGCGCGCGCCGCGGCATTGATCCCGGCCAGCAGTCCCTGCGCCCCGGCCTCTTCATAGCCGGTGGTGCCGTTGATCTGGCCGGCCAGCAGCAGGCCCGGCAACTGCAGGCTCTCGAGGCTGGGATGGAGATCGCGCGGATCGAGGTAATCGTACTCGATGGCATAGCCGGGGCGGGTGATATGGGCCTGCTCCAGACCCCGAATGCTCCGCACCATGGCGATCTGCACATCAAAGGGCAGGCTCGTGGAAATGCCGTTGGGATAGACCTCGCGGGTGTCGAGGCCCTCGGGCTCGAGAAAGATCTGATGGCCGTCACGATCGGCAAAGCGCACCACCTTGTCCTCGATGGACGGGCAGTAGCGGGGGCCGACGCCGTCGATTTCGCCGCTGTACATGGGCGAGCGATGCAGCGCCGCGCGGATGATTGCGTGACTGTCGGCATTGGTATGGGTGATATGGCACGGCACCTGGCGCGGATGCTCGTCCCCCCGACTCCAGCGCGAGAAGTACACCGGCTGATCGTCGCCGGGCTGGGCATCGAGTGATCCATAGTCGATGCTGGCCGCGTCGATGCGCGGCGGGGTGCCGGTCTTGAGCCGCCCGACCCGAAGCGGCATGGCGCGCAGCCGCTCCGCCAGGGCAATCGATGGGCCATCGCCGGCGCGGCCACCGCGGCGGTTGTGATCACCGATATGGATCGTGCCACCCAGAAACGTCCCCACCGTGAGGACCACGGCGGCGGCCCGCAGCTCAAGCCCCATGCCGGTGACCACGCCACAGACCTGGTCGCGCTCGACAATCAGGTCATGGACCGTGTCCTGGAACAGCGACAGGGCGGGCACTTCGTCGAGGATGCTGCGCACGGCCTGACGATAAAGGCTGCGGTCGGCCTGGGCGCGGGTTGCCTGCACCGCCGGGCCCTTGCGCTGGTTGAGGGTGCGGAACTGGATGCCGGCGCGATCGGCGGCGCGGCCCATGACCCCGCCCATGGCGTCGATCTCGCGCACCAGATGGCCCTTGCCGATCCCGCCGATGGCGGGGTTGCAGCTCATCTGGCCGATGCTCTCGAGGCTCTGGGTGAGCAGCAGGGTGCGCGCGCCCATGCGAGCCGCCGCATGGGCCGCTTCGGTGCCGGCATGGCCGCCGCCCACCACGATGACGTCATAGCCCTGATCGAACTGCATAGCCCCATCCACCCGTTATTTGCCGATACAGAAAGTCGAGAAGATCCGGCCCAGCAGGTCCTCGGTGCTCACTGCCCCGGTAATCTCGCCCAGCGACGCCTGCGCCGCCGCCAGCGACTCGGCGATCAATTCCTCGCCCGCGCCGGCGCGGGCCGCCGCAAGGGCCTCGTCAATCTGCCCGGCAGCGGCGTCCAGCGCTTGCAGATGGCGCCGCCGGGCAATGAAAACCGCCTCGGTGTCATCCGCGCCCAGACAGGCACGCAGATGCCCGCGCAACGCGTCCATGCCATCACCGGTCAGCGCCGAAACCGCGAGGCCTGCCGCCGACTCGCCGGCGGCCCGACCGCTGCGGTCGATCTTGTTGTACACCGTGGTCACCGGTACGTGGTCGGGCCATTCCGCCGGCGGTAACGCCTCATCGCCCGGGTCGCTATCGTCCACCACCCTGAGGATACGGTCAGCCGCCGCCATGGCCTTGTGGGCCCGGCGGACGCCCTCCTGCTCGACCACATCCCCGCCCTCGCGGAGGCCGGCGGTGTCCAGCACCCGCAGCGGCAGGCCATCGATATGCAGATACGATTCAAGCACATCCCGGGTGGTACCCGCGAGCGCGGTCACAATGGCCGCATCCCGGCCGGCAAGGGCATTGAGCAGACTCGACTTGCCGGCATTGGGCCGGCCGGCGATGACAACGCTCAAACCTTCCTGGAGCTGCTGGCCGCGACCGGCGGCCTGGCGGGTCGTCGCCACCTCGGCGGCCACCCCTTCCACCTGACGGGTGACGTCCTCCAGCGCCAGGCCTTCGAGGGGTTCGTCGGCAAAGTCGATGCCGGCTTCCAGATGCACGCGCAGATCGGTCAGACGCTGCACCAGCGCATCGATGGTCGCAGCGAACTCGCCCTGCAGCGAGCGCACCGCCGCGCGGGCGGCGGATTCGCTGCCCGCTTCGATCAGATCGGCGATGGCTTCGGCCCGGGTCAGGTCGATGCGGCCGTTGAGATAGGCACGGTGGCTGAACTCGCCCGGCGTTGCCAGCCGCGCACCCAATCCCAGCAGGCGCTGCAAGAGGCGGTCCATGACCACCGGACCGCCGTGGCCATGGAGCTCCGCCACATCCTCGCCGGTAAACGACTGCGGGCCGGGAAACCAGAGCACCAGCCCCGCGTCGATGGCGCTGCCATCATCACCGGCAAATCGCCGCATGCTGGCCCGCCGGGGGGCCGGCAGCGGCCCGACCACTGCTTCGGTCAGCGCCGCGGTATCCGGCCCCGAGAGTCGAACCACACCAATGCCGCCGCGCCCCGGCGGCGTCGCCACCGCACAGATGGTGCCGTCAGGCATTCGCCTTCTTGTCGCCCGCCTCGATCTGGCGGGTAATGAACCACTGCTGCAGGATCGACAGGCTGTTGTTGGTCACCCAGTAGAGCACCAGCCCGGCCGGGAAGAACATGAAGAAGATGGTGAACACAAACGGCAGCCCCATCATGATCTTCTGCTGGATCGGATCCATGGGCGCCGGATTGAGCTTTTGCTGCAGGAACATCGACGCGCCCATCAAAAGCGGCAGCACATAGAAGGGGTCGCGCACCGACAGATCCTGGATCCAGAGAATCCAGGGCGCCTGGCGCAGCTCGACACTCTCGAGCAGCACCCAGTAGAGCGCGATGAACACCGGGATCTGGATGAGGATGGGCAGACAGCCGCCCAGCGGGTTCACCTTCTCCTTTTTGTAGAGCTGCATGAGCTCCTGGTTCATCTGCTGGCGGTCTTCGGAGTAGCGCTCGCGCAGCTTCTGCATCTCGGGCTGGAGCTTGCGCATCCGCGCCATGGAGCGATAACTGGTCTCGGAGAGCTTGTAGAACACCAGCTTGATGCCGAGGGTCAGCAGGATGATGGACCAGCCCCAGTTGCCCACCACGCCGTGGATCCAGCTAAGGGCAATGAACAGCGGTTTGGAGATGATCGTCAGCCAGCCATAGTCAACGGTGAGCTCGAGGCCTTCCGCGACGGCATCCAGGCGGCTCTGCTCCTTGGGCCCGGCGAACAGACGATTCTCGAAGACGACGGTCTGGCCAGGCTCGACGGTCTGCCAGGGCGAACTCTGGCCGAGGACGTACTCGCCGTCGTCGAAGCGGCTGTAATAGCGCAGCTCGCGGTCGCGGGGCGGCACCCACGCGGCCAGAAAGTAGTGCTGGATCATCGCCAGCCAGCCGTTATCGACGTCCCGCGACAGGTTGCTGTCTTCCATGTCGCCGAAGCTGATCTTTTCGTACTTCTCGGACGGGCTGTAGATGACCCCGCCGGTGTAGCTCGCCGCGCCCAGAAAACCCGGACCATCGGTTTGCGACGAGCGGCGCAACTGGTTGTACTGGTAGGCCCGCCAGGGGGTGTCGCCGGTGTTCTCCACGCTCTGGACCATGCGCACGACATAGCGGTCACGCTGGAAGATGTACGTGCGCATCACCTCGACACCCTCGCCATTACGCCAGCGAAGCGGCACTTCGAGACGATCCTGACCCTCCTCGAGGACATAGCGCTCGGCGCCTGCGCTCCACTGCGCCTGATGGTCGGGCGCGCTGCCTTCGGCACTGACCAGGCCGCTCTGAGCCATGAACAGCGGATCATTGGGACTCAGCAGGGTATACGGCTCAGGGTCGTCCTCGGACACCGAATGACGGGGCAGTCGCGCCTGGACGATATTGCCGCCCTGAAGCGGGATCTGCACCGACAATGTATCGGTCTCGACCTGGACGACGTCGCCGCTGAAGCGCGTCTGGTCGTCGGCGTCAGCGCCGGGTTCGCGGGCGGGCGCATCGGCCGGCTGCTGGCTGGGCGATGCCTCGGGCGCCTCGGCCGATGGGGCCGGGCCGCTGGATTCGGTGGTCGCCTCGGTGGACTCCGCCTGCGGCGGCGGGGTGCTGTAATCGCGCTGCCAGGTGGTCCAGATCAGCAGCAGGACAAGGGCGAGCGCCCCGACCAGAAAAAGGCGTTGGTTGTCCATCATGAGTGACGACTCGTGGTTTCACTGCCCGGGACCGGATCGACGCCGCCGGGGTGGAAGGGATTGCAGCGCAGCACCCGGCGGATCGCGTAGTAGCTGCCGCGCAGTGCGCCGTGGCGCTCGACCGCTTCGATGGCATAGCACGAACAGGTCGGATGGAACCGGCAACAGGGCCCGAACAGCGGGCTGATGACAGTGCGATAGGCGCGAAGCAGGGCGATCAGGATGATTCGCATGGGCCGGATATCCGTTGCCAGAGTTTGTCGAGTGACCGGATCAGGACCGGATTGTCGCATTGCCGCGCGACCGGTCGAACCATCACGACCACATCCACCGCCGGCAGCTGCGCGAGATGGTGGCGGAATCGCTCTCGAATCAGTCGTTTCAGTCGGCTCCGGTCCACCGACCGCGGTGCCGCACGCTTGGAGACCGCCAGCCCGAGGCGCGCGGTATCGGCGCCGCCCTGTCCCACCAGCACGGTGAAATGGCGGTCGCCGTGGCGACGGGCATCGGCGAACACGGCCCGAAAATCCCGGGACCGCGTCAACCGCGCAGCGCGGGGAAACCGCTCGCTGCCCGCCGTCGCCGAATCCAACGTCAGGGCGTCAGCCGTGCGCGTCCCTTGGCCCGACGCCGTGCCAGTACCTTGCGACCGTTCCGGGTCGCCATCCGGGCGCGAAAACCATGATTGCGCTTGCGCTTGATCACACTGGGTTGAAACGTCCGTTTCATGACGGGACCGCCTTATCGAAGTGGTTAGCAGATAAACAGCCGTGAAATGTACTGTCGCAGCCAGCGACGTGTCAATTGCCGTGGGCGGCCGCCGGCGCGACGCTGCTGGTACAGGATCAGGCCAGACGATAGACTCGATCCCGTCCCGCGACGATCTTGAAGGAAGCGCATTCTTGTCCGAATCACTCTGGAAGGGCTGCCTGCAGCGGCTGGAGCAAGAACTCCCCGACCAACAGCTGAACACCTGGATCCGGCCCCTGCAGGCCGAGGAGCAGGGCAATCAGCTGCGCCTGTATGCACCCAACCGATTTGTCCTCGACTGGGTGCGCGAGCATTTCTCGACGCGGATCGAGGAACTGCTCGCCGTTCAGTTCCCCGACGCGCCGCCGCAGTTGATCATGAGCATCGGCGCCCAGCCCACGGCACCCCGGGCACCGGCGAGTGACGAGCGCGAGTCCCGGGCCCGCACCAGCGCCCCCGCTTCAACCCCGCACAATGCCAACCTGAATCGCGATTTCACCTTCGATACCTTTGTCGAGGGCAAGTCCAATCAGCTGGCCCGGGCGGCAAGCCTGCAGGTGGTGGACAATCCGGGACAGGCCTACAACCCGCTGTTCATCTATGGCGGCGTGGGTCTGGGCAAGACCCACCTGATGCATGCCATCGGTAACGCACTGATGAACGGCCGGCCCGATGCACGGGTGCTGTACCTGCATTCCGAGCGCTTTGTGGCCGACATGATCAAGGCCCTGCAACACAACGCCATCAACGAGTTCAAGCGCCACTATCGCGGGGTCGATGCGCTGCTTATCGATGACATCCAGTTCTTTGCCGGCAAGGAGCGCTCGCAGGAGGAGTTCTTCCACACCTTCAACGCGCTGCTCGAGGGCCATCAGCAGGTGGTGATGAGCTGCGACCGCTATCCCAAGGAGATCAACGGGCTCGAGGAGCGCCTGAAGTCGCGCTTTGGCTGGGGACTGACCATCGCCATCGATCCACCGGAGCTCGAGACGCGGGTGGCCATACTGCTGAGCAAGGCCGATCAGGCGGGGATCGACATGCCCCCCGAGGTGGCGTTTTTTATTGCCAAGCGCATCCGCTCGAACATCCGCGAACTCGAAGGCGCCCTGCGCCGGGTCATGGCGAATGCGCATTTCACCGGCGAGCCGATCACGGTGGATTTTGCCAAGTCGGCCCTGCGCGATCTGCTGGCGCTTCAGGACAAGCTCGTCACCACCGAGAATATTCAGAAGACCGTGGCGGAGTACTACAAGGTGCGTGTCTCGGATCTACTCTCCAAGCGCCGCAGTCGCTCCATCGCCCGCCCGCGGCAGATGGCCATGGCGCTTGCCAAGGAATTGACCAGCCACAGCCTGCCCGAAATCGGGGATGCGTTTGGCGGTCGCGACCACACCACGGTGCTGCATGCCTGCCGCAAGGTGCAGTCACTGCGCGAGTCGGATGCCCGGTTTGACGAGGACTATCACAACCTGTCCAGAACCCTGTCATCATGATGTGGATAACCGGTTGATAAAAAACCGGCCCGATTCTGTCCACAGGTTATGCAGTCTCCATCCCCGCGACAGCCACCTTAATGAACAGGATATGAATCAATAAAAACTGTTTTTAATCAGTGACTTGAATCGGTTATCCAAGGCTCTGCGCCGGCCTTGTCACTACAACAGTCTTTAATACACACTCTTGTAATAAGAGAAGAACGAGACAAGCCATGGAATTCCAGATTGAACGGGCAACCCTCCTTCGGCCGCTGCAGGCGATCATCGGCGTGGTCGAAAGGCGCCAGACTCTGCCGATCCTTGCCAATGTGCTCATCGACAAGACCGATGATCGGCTTTGTCTGACCGCCACCGATCTCGAGGTGGAGCTCAAGACCGATACACCGCTCGAAGGCGGCCAGACCGGGCAGGTCACGGTGCCGGCGCGCAAGCTCATGGACATTGTCCGCAACCTGCCGGATGACGCCGTGCTCAACCTGCGCCAGGAGCAGGAGCGGATCGTGATCAAGGCCGGACCGAGTCGGTTTTCGCTGGCCACACTGCCGGCGGAGGACTTCCCCACCGCCGATGATGTGGAGCCCTCCCATCGGTTTGCATTGGCGCAGTCGCAGCTCAAATGGCTGATCGAGAAAAGCCACTTCGCCATGGCGCTGCAGGATGTGCGCTATTACCTGAACGGCCTGTTGCTTGAACTCGAACCCCGTCAGCTGCGGGCCGTCGCCACCGACGGGCATCGCCTGGCGCTGGCCGCGGTGCCGGCTGCAGAGGATGCGGTCGAAAGAACCCAGGTGATCGTCCCGCGCAAGGGCATCCAGGAGATGCTGCGGCTGCTCGAGGATGACGAGGAATCGGTGGAGCTGGATCTGGGTCCGGGGCATATCCAGGTCACGCTGTCGGGAATCCGGTTTACCTCGAAGCTCATTGATGGGCGCTTCCCGGACTATCAGCGGGTCATTCCCGACGAGGAGGGCAGCTTTGCGGTGGTCGACCGCGAGACGCTGCGCAAGGCGCTGGTTCGGGCATCGATCCTGTCCAATGAAAAGTACCGGGGTGTTCGGTTTGGGTTTGAGGCCGATCAACTGCGGATCCAGTCCAATAACCCCGAGCAGGAAGAAGCCGAAGAACAGGTGCCGGCGTCGTTCAACGGTGAGGCCATGGAAATCGGATTCAACGCCAGCTACATGCTGGATGCCCTGGCGGCCATCGATGAAAACACGGTCCAGCTTTATGTCCGCGACGCCAACAGCAGCGCCCTGATTCTGGGTGAGACGATGCGCGACGCGCGCTACGTCGTCATGCCGATGCGCCTGTAGGGATGGACGAGTCAGCGGGTGTGGACGGTCTCACCCACTGTCGCTGGCAGTCCGTTCGCCATCTGGAAGCGGGGTCCATTGATCCCGATCCCCGGCTGAATATCTTTCAGGGCGCCAATGCCGCGGGCAAGACCAGCCTGCTGGAAGCGATCCACTTCCTGGCCCGCTCCCGCAGCTTTATTACCCACCGAACCGCGCGGCTGATTCGCACTGGCGAGGCCGAAGCACTGGTCAGCGGTCGGGTGCGCGCCGGCGGAAAACTTCACCGGCTGGGGGTTCAGCATCGGCCTGGCGAAACGCGGGTGCGGCTGGATGGACGGGATGTGACGGCACTGTCCGAATCGGCCTGGTTGCTGCCCCTGCAGGTTCTCAACACCGAGGCCCAGCGGCTTTTAACCGACGGGCCGGCGACACGTCGTGCGTTCCTCAACTGGGGAGTGTTCCACGTGGAACCACCGTATCGGGAGGAATGGCGGCGGTACCAGCGCGCGCTGCGCCAACGCAATGTCGCGCTCAAAGCCAGTGATCGTCGTCTGGCGCTGGCCTGGGAGCCCGAAATGGCCGCCTCTGCCGAGGCGGTCGATGCTCGACGCCAACGCTTTCTGCAGGCGGTGCTGCCGGATGCCCTCGCAATCGCCCGTCAGTGGTTGCCCGCAGTGACGCTGGACTGGCGCTATCGGACGGGCTGGCGTGCCGGTGAGGCACTCGACTCGATCCTGGCGGCCTCGCGGGACCAGGAGCTGGCCCAGGGCTTCAGCCTGCATGGCCCCCACCGGGCGGATTTTCGCGTGACCGCGGATGGCATCGAGGCCACGAGTTTTCTCAGTCGGGGTCAGCAAAAGCTGCTGGTCGCGGCGATCAAGGTGGCGCTGGTTGATCATTGGACGGCTCGGGCCACCCAGCGGCCGCTGTTGCTGGTGGATGATCTGCCCGCGGAACTGGATCGGTCGCATCGCTCGGATCTGGTCCGCCGACTGGAGGCCGGTGGGGCTCAGGTTTTCCTGACGGCCATCGAGGGTGATCTACTCCCGGTCGAGGGCAATGCCCGATGGTTCCACGTGGAACACGGTCGGGTGCAGGCGACGAGCGGCTAGTCCGTTATCGCCTGTTGCTTGTCGATATCGGTTATACTGGAGGCCTTGTTCGAAAAGGTTATCCGATGAGCGCAAACAGCGAATACGATTCTTCCCAGATCAAGGTGCTTCGCGGGCTTGACGCCGTGCGCAAGCGGCCCGGGATGTATATCGGCGACACCGATGACGGCACCGGGCTCCATCACATGGTCTTCGAGGTGGTGGACAACGCCGTGGACGAGGCGCTGGGCGGGTACTGCTCCGAAATCGAAGTCATTCTGCACGGCGATCAATCGGTCTCGGTTCAGGATAATGGTCGCGGCATCCCGGTGGATATCCATCCCGAGGAAGGCCGGTCGGCGGCCGAGGTCATCATGACCGTGCTGCATGCCGGCGGAAAGTTCGACAACAACTCCTACAAGGTCTCCGGCGGCCTGCACGGTGTGGGCGTGTCGGTGGTCAATGCGCTGTCGGATCACCTGCGTCTGGTGGTCAACAAGAACGGCAAGCTGCACATGCAGGAGTACAGCGCCGGCGAGCCCGTGGCGCCACTCAAGGTTGCTGGCGAGACGGAAGAGACCGGTACCCGGATTACCTTTCATCCCAGTCCCGAAGTCTTTACCAATATCGACTTTAACTACGACATCCTGGCCAAGCGCTTTCGCGAACTGTCGTTTCTCAACCCCGGCGTGCGCATCGTCCTCAAGGACGAGAAAAGCGAGCGCGAGGATGCCTTTGAATACGCCGGCGGCATTCGCGCCTTTGTCGAACATCTGAACAAGAACAAGACACCGCTGCACCCATCGGTGTTCTTCTTGAGCACCCACCGCGATGACATCCTGGTGGAAGTGGCCATGCAGTGGAGCGACTCCTATCAGGAGGCGATCTTCTGCTTTACCAACAACATCCCCCAGAAGGATGGCGGTAGCCATATGGCCGGGTTTCGGGCAGCGCTGACCCGCACGCTCAACCAGTACATGGAGACCGAGGGCTTCAGCAAAAAGCTCAAGGTAACGCCCAGCGGCGATGATATCCGCGAGGGGCTCACCGCCGTCATCTCGGTGAAAGTGCCCGATCCCAAGTTCTCGTCCCAGACCAAGGAAAAGCTGGTCTCCTCCGAGGTCAAGGGGGCTGTGGAGTCCAGTCTGTCCGAGGCGCTCCATGCCTTCCTCTATGAGAACCCCAATGATGCCCGGGCCATTGTCGAGAAGGTGATCGATGCCTCCCGGGCCCGCGACGCCGCCCGCAAGGCCCGCGAGATGACGCGTCGCAAGGGCGCGCTGGATGTGGCCGGCCTGCCGGGCAAGCTGGCCGACTGTCAGGAGAAGGACCCGGCGCAGTCCGAGCTCTATCTGGTGGAGGGCGATTCCGCCGGCGGCTCGGCCAAGCAGGGGCGCGACCGGCGTACCCAGGCGATTCTGCCGCTCAAGGGCAAGATCCTGAACGTCGAGAAGGCGCGCTTTGACAAGATGCTGTCCTCGGCCGAGGTGGGGACCCTGATCACGGCGCTTGGCTGCGGTATCGGTCGCGAGGAGTTTGATCCCGAAAAGCTGCGCTACCACCGCATTATCATCATGACCGATGCCGACGTTGACGGCTCGCACATCCGCACACTGCTGCTGACGTTCTTCTACCGCCAGATGTCGACGCTGGTGGAGCGTGGTCACGTGTATATCGCCCAGCCGCCGCTTTACAAAGTCCGGCGTGGCAAGCAGGAACACTACGTCAAGGATGAGCGCGAGCTGACCAACTATCTGCTCCAGCTGTCACTGTCCGGCGCCAGCCTGCTGCCATCGGCAGAGGCACCGGTGATCGGTCCCGAAGCGCTGGAACGGCTGATCCGCCAGTATCTGGACACCATGGAAATGATCGACCACCTGGGTCGACGCTCCGACCCGGTGATCCTGCGCGCCATGGTGGATCGCCCGCCGCTCAACGAAGACAGCCTGCGCGACGGCGAGGCGCTGCAGACCTGGTTCGACGCGCTGGGTGAGCAGATCAACCAGGGCCTGCCCACCGGTACCGAGTACCGGGTGAAGGTGCAGACTGGGCCCGACGGCGGATTCCAGGATGCGGTGATCACCAAGCGCATGCACGGCATCCTCTATCCCTACTCGTTCCCGGCGGCGTTTTTCCTGTCGCGGGAGTATGAAAGCATCCGTCGCCTTGCCGAGGCGCTGGAAACCCTTATTGGCGAGGGCGCCGAAATTCGGCGTGGCGAGCGCAGCCAGCCGGTCAGCGACTTTCGCCAGGCGGTGGAATGGCTGATGGAGGAGGGCCGCCGAGGCCTTTCCGTACAGCGCTACAAGGGTCTGGGCGAGATGAATCCGGACCAGCTCTGGGAAACCACCATGGACCCCGAGACCCGTCGCCTGCTGCAGGTCAGGATCGAGGATGTGGTCGGTGCTGATGACATCTTCACGACCCTGATGGGTGATCACGTCGAGCCGCGGCGTGCCTTTATCGAGAAAAACGCCCTTCAGGTCAGCAATCTGGATGTCTAGGCGCGCTCAGCCGCTCCATCGCTGACTCGATCCAGACTTCGGCCTCGCGGTTGACGGCCGCCGGCGTGCGACCGGCGGTGGCAATGGGCGGCCCGATTTCGATACGAATGGTCCCCGGGTTCATCCTGAGCCCCCGGCGCGGCCAGTGCTCGCCCGCGTTGTGTGCCACTGGGATCACGTCGACACCGGCCTGACAGGCGAGCAGCGCTCCGCCCTGCTGATAGCGTCCGCGCTCGCCGGGTGCGACCCGGGTGCCTTCCGGAAAGATCACGACCCAGCGCCCCCGCCGCAGCTTGTCGCTGCCCTGACGTACGACCTGGCGCAATGACTCACGGGTGGCGCGCCGGTCGATGGCGATGGGATCCAGGCGCGCCAGCCCCCAGCCAAACACCGGGATCCTGAGCAGTTCGCGCTTGAGCACCCAGCTCTGCGGGTAGAACCAGGGCAGCAGGTTAAGGGTTTCCCAGGCGCTCTGGTGTTTGGCGATGACCACCCCCGGCGGTGGTGGGCGATTCTCCAGCCCATTGATTTCTATACGGATTCCTCCGATATAGCGGACCATCACCGCGACAATGCTGCACCAGCGGGTGATCCACCAGTAGCGCCAGCGCAGCGGCAGGGGAAAACTCGGCAGACTGATCACTCCCCACACAACCACGGTGACAACCAGGCCGATCCTGAAGAGGATCCCCCGGATCAGACTGCCGCGGAAGGCACCATCAGCGGGAGCGGCACTCATGCGAGCAGCGCCTCCACCGCCGCCGCCAGGTCGTCATGGACGGGCACTGGGCCGCCCGGGTCGATCTCGGTCTCACGGCCATTGCCGGTGCGCACCAGCCAGGGCGTTACCCCGGCCCGGCGCGCGGCATCCAGATCGCGGCGGCTGTCGCCGATGAAAACCGCCGCATCGGCCCGGCAATCCAGCGCCTCGAGGGCGTGCTGGAGCAGTCCCGGAGCGGGTTTGCGGCAGTCGCAATCATCCGCGGGGCCATGGGGACAGACGAAAATCCCGGCGAGATGCCCACCGGCTGCCTCGATGGTGGCGGTCATGCGCTGATGGATGGCCGTCAGGTCTGCGGCCGAGATCAGACCCCGGGCACGGGCCGACTGATTGGTGCAGACCGCCACCGCAATGCCGGCCCGGGTGAGCCGCGCGATGGCCGTCACGCTTCCGGGTAAGGGCTCCCAGTCGTCAACGCTCAGGATGTAGGCGTCGGAATCCCTGTTGATGACGCCGTCCCGATCCAGCAGCACGCAGTGCGGGCGCACGGCTCAAGCCGACTCCGGCAGGGCCGAGACATCGGCAATCGCCAGAAACTGATCCTGCAGGCGCTGCAGCAGGGCCAGCCGATTGGCCTGGATAGCGGGGTCATCGCTCATGACCATGACTTCGTCAAAAAACCGGTCGACGGGTTCGCGCAGTTCGGCCAGCTGGGCCAGCGCTTCGCTGTAAGCGCCGCGCTGGATCAGGGCTTCCACCGCTGGGGTGCGCGACGCCAGGGCGTCGTTGAGTGCCTGTTCAGCAGGCTCGCCAAGGCGCGTCGCATCCACTGTCTCAGGGATCGCAGACCCGGCCTTACGCAGAATATTGCGGATCCGTTTGTTGGCCGCCGCCAGACTGCCGGCCGCAGGCAGTCGGGCAAAGTCGTGACAGGCCCGCAGGCGACGATCGAAATCCACGGGCGTCAGTGTCCCGGGGGCGCGGACCGAGCGGACCGCTTCAAAGAGTTCGGCGCCGTAGCCCGCCTCCTGATAGACCCCGCGCAGCCGCTCGAGACAGAACTCCACCAGCGGCTCCACCTGATCGGCCGCATTGAGCGCGGCGGGTTGCTGGGCCGCCGCGGCCTGGAAAAGCGCGGCGAGGTCGATGCCATGCTCGCCCTCGATCAGGCTGCGTAGCAGGCCCACCGCGGCGCGACGCAGGGCGAAGGGATCCTTGGCGCCCGTGGGGGCCTTGCCGATGGCAAAGATGCCCACCAGCGTATCGGCGCGTTCCGCTACCGCCAGTAGCCGTCCCAGCGCCGACGCGGCCACGGCGTCGGCGGCAAACCGGGGCTGATAAACTTCGTTGAGTGCCGCTGCCACCACCGGCGCCTCCCCGTCTTCGCCGGCGTAGTAGCTTCCCATTACGCCCTGCAGTTCGGGGAATTCGTCGACCATCTCGGTCAGTAGATCGGCCTTGGCCAGGCGCGCGGCCCGCTGCGCCTGATGGGCATCGGTCTCAAAGCGCTCGGCGTAACGGGCGGCCAGCGCTGCCACCCGGGCGGACTTTTCCGCCAGACTGCCCAGCTGCTTTTGAAACACCACCTGTTCCAGCGCCGGCAGACGCGACTCCAGGGATCGGGCCCGGTCCTGATCCCAGAAAAACGCCGCATCCGCCAGCCGTGGCCGAATCACCCGCTCATTGCCGGCGATGACCCGTGCCGGATCGCGACTCTCGATATTGGCGACGGTGATGAACCGCGGCAGCAGATGGCCGTCGGCGTCGCGCACCGGAAAATAACGCTGATGGCCCTGCATGCTCGAGATCAGCGCCTCGGGCGGGACCCGCAGGAAGGCCTCGTCAAAGCTGCCGGATAGCACCACCGGCCACTCCACCAGCGCATTCACCTCGTCGAGCAGCGCGGTGTCGATGACCGCATGGCCGCCAATGGCCTCGCCCTCGGCGCGGACGCCTTCGAGGATATGATCGCGCCGGTCGGTGCGGTCGACGAGTACGTGGGCCGCGCGCATGGCGGCGGTGTAGTCACCCGCATCGGTCAGGGTGACTGGCTCGGGGTGATGAAAGCGATGGCCGCGGCTCTCGCGCCCGCTGGCGACGCCGAATACGCGGGTCGGGACAACCGCTTCATCGAGCATCAGCACCACCCAGTGCACCGGGCGGACGAATTCGCTGCTCTGATCACCCCAGCGCATGCGCTTGGGGATGGGCAGCTGGGTGAGGGCATGGTCGATGATCGCCGGCAGCAGGGCCTCGGTGTCGCGACCCGTTTCGGTGCCGCGGTGGACCAGCCAGGCGCCCTCGTCGGTCTCGAGGCTATCGAGCTGGTCGACATCGACTCCGCAGGATCGGGCAAAACCCTCGGCGGCGCGGGTTGGCGCACCGGCGTCGTCAAAAGCCACGGACCGAGCCGGGCCGCGGCGTTCAAAGTCGCGATCGGGCTGCCGCCGGGCGACCGCCTCGATCTGCACCGCCAGGCGCCGCGGCGCACCCAGGGCGCGCACCCGGCCGTGGCTGATACCGGCCCGATCCAGACCCCCGGCCACCGCTTCGGCCAGCCGCTCGCTCAGCGTGTCCAGAGCGCCGGGCGGGAGTTCTTCCATGCCCAGCTCAAAGAGCAGTGTTGCCGTCTTGTCGGTCATGCCACGCTCCGGTCATGACCGCTGTCCCGGCACAGGGGAAAGCCGAGGGCTTCGCGGGAATCGTAGTAGGCCTGCGCCGATGCGCGGGCAAGTGTGCGAACGCGCAGGATGTAGCCCTGGCGCTCGGTCACCGATATGGCATGTCGGGCGTCGAGCAGGTTGAAGGCATGCGAGGCCTTCATGGTCATCTCGTAGGCCGGCAGCGCCAGGCCACGCTCGACCAGCCGCAGGGCCTCGCGCTCGCAGGTGTCGAAGGCATGGAAGAGGCTCTCGACGTCGGCCTCTTCGAAGTTGTATCGCGATTGCTCGCGCTCGTTCTGCAGATAGACATCACCATAGGTGACCGGGCCGTCGACGCCCTCGCTCCAGACCAGATCGAAGACGCTTTCCACCTCCTGGAGGTACATGGCGATGCGCTCCAGCCCGTAGGTGATCTCGCCCATCACCGGGCGACAGTCGAGACCGCCGGCCTGCTGGAAGTAAGTGAACTGGGTGATTTCCATGCCGTTGAGCCACACCTCCCAGCCCAGGCCCCACGCACCCAGCGTGGGCGACTCCCAGTTGTCCTCGACAAAGCGGATGTCGTGGACCAGCGGGTCGATGCCCAGCGCCTCGAGCGAGCCCAGGTACTGCTCCTGGATATCCTTGGGCGAGGGTTTGAGCACCACCTGGAACTGGTAGTAGTGCTGCAGGCGGTTGGGGTTTTCGCCGTAGCGGCCGTCGGTGGGTCGTCGCGAGGGCTGGACGTAGGCGGCGCGCCACGGCTCGGGGCCGATCGAGCGCAGGAAGGTCGCGGGGTGGAAGGTGCCCGCGCCGACTTCCATGTCGAGCGGCTGCATGAGCACGCAGCCACGCTCAGCCCAGTACTTCTGCAGCGCGAGGATCAGCGCCTGAAAGGTCATCGATGCTCTCCAGCAAACCGGCGAAAGGGCAAAGTATAGCCCGCGCGCGCCTCCCCTGTCAGGCAGCCCACCTGGGCGCTGTGCACGGAATTGGTGCGTTTGCGCGGCGAAACGCGTTAAGGTGGTGCATGCACCCCGATGATGCCCGAAATCGGTCACGACAGGGCCCGTTTTGGTGCGCTCCGGTGGGTTGGCATGGAAAATGCTTATCCACGAGGGACTTTTCAATGAACATGACTGGAGGCCGAACGATGGCTCATACCGCCGACGACGTTCTTGCGATGATCAAGGACAACGAGGTCCGTTTCGTGGATCTGCGTTTCACCGACCCCAAGGGCAAGCAGCAGCACGTGACGCTGCCCGCGCACGCCGTGGATGCCGATCTTTTCACCGAGGGGAAGATGTTCGACGGCTCCTCGATCGATGGCTGGAAGGGCATCAACGAGTCGGACATGATCCTCATGCCCGATGCCGATACCGCCATGCTCGACCCGTTCTTCGACGACATGACCCTGACGCTGGTCTGCCAGATCATCGAGCCCAACACCATGCAGGGCTATGGCCGTGATCCGCGCTCCATCGCCCAGCGCGCCGAGGCCTATCTGCAGTCCACCGGTGTCGGCGATGTCGCCTACTTCGGCCCCGAGAACGAGTTCTTCGTGTTTGATGACGTCCGGTTTGCCACGGACATGAGCGGTTCGTTCTACAAGATCGACTCGTCCGAGGCGGACTGGAACACCGAAAAGGTCTATCCCGACGGCAACATGGGCCATCGCCCCGGCGTGAAGGGCGGCTATTTTCCGGTGCCGCCGGTGGACAGCCTCCACGACATGCGCTCGGCCATGCTCGAGTGCCTCACCGAGGTGGGTATGACCACCGAGGTGCATCACCACGAGGTGGCCACCGCCGGTCAGTGCGAGCTGGGCGTCGGCTTCAACACCCTGGTCAAAAAGGCCGACGAGGTGCAGACCCTGAAATACGTGGTGCACAACGTCGCCGCCGCTTATGGCAAGACCGCCACCTTCATGCCCAAGCCCGTGGTGGGTGACAACGGCAGCGGCATGCATGTCCATCAGTCCATCGGCAAGACCGGCGAGATGCTGTTTGCCGGCGACCAGTACGGCGGTCTGTCCGAGACGGCGCTCTACTACATCGGCGGTCTGATCAAGCATGCCAAGGCCATCAACGCCTTCGCCAACGCCTCCACCAACAGCTACAAGCGGCTGGTCCCCGGCTTTGAGGCGCCGGTACTGCTTGCCTACTCGGCCCGCAACCGCTCGGCGTCGGTGCGCATCCCCTGGGTGGCCAATCCCAAGGCCCGGCGTATCGAGCTGCGCTTCCCGGACAGCACCGCCAACCCGTACCTGTGCTTTGCCGCCATGCTGATGGCCGGCCTCGACGGCATCCAGAACAAGATCCACCCCGGCGATGCCATGGATAAGGATCTCTACGATCTGCCGCCCGAGGAAGAGGCCGAGATCGACAAGGTTGCGTTCTCGCTGGAAGAGGCACTGGACGCCCTCGACCAGGATCGCGAGTTCCTGAAGGTCGGCGGCGTGTTCACCGACGATTCCATCGACGGCTACATCGAGCTCAAGCGCGAGGACGTGCAGCAGCTGCGGATGACGACGCACCCGATCGAGTTCGATCTCTACTACAGCGTCTGATACGCATCGATCGCGGAGACGGTCGCACAAAGACCCCCGCCTCCGCGGGGGTTTTTTCTTCAATCGAGGCCGATGATGACGGATGCGATGCCAATCGATGCGCGCGAGATTCTCGATAACCTCACCCGGGCGGTGGTGGCGATCGATGACGAGCGCCGTATCGTACGCATGAACGCCGCGGCGGAATCGCTTCTGCATGTCAGCAGTCGCCAGGCACTGGGCGAGCCGTTGATGCAATTCGTGCCGGCGTTGCAGGTCCTCGACCAGGCCATCGACCAGGCCTTCTCGCAGGCGGCCAGTTATACCGAGCGCGAGATGCGGCTGACCCTGGCCCCGGATCGCACCATCACCGTTGATTGCGCGATTACCCCGCTCGAGACGGTGAGTGTCCTGTTGCTGGAATTTGAACAGCTTGACCGGCATCTGCGCATTTCCCGCGAGAACCGGCTGATTGCCCAGAATCAGGCGATCCGCGAGTTGATCCGCGGCCTTGCCCACGAGATCAAGAACCCGCTCGGAGGCCTGCGTGGCGCCGCGCAGTTGCTTGAATCCGAGCTCTCCGACGAGGATCAGCGCGAGTACACGCGCATCATCATCAGCGAGGCGGATCGCCTGCGGACCCTGGTGAACGGTCTGCTGGGCCCGGATTCGCGGATCGAGCACGCTCCCACCAATCTTCACGAAGTGCTCGAGCACGTGCGCAGCCTGGCCGTGGTGGAGGCACCGTCGGGCGTGGCGATCCGGCGCGATTACGACCCCAGCATTCCCGTGATGCGGGCAGCCAGCGATCAGCTGATTCAGGCGCTGCTCAATCTTGTCCGCAACGCCCTGCAGGCGCTGGGTGAGACGGGGACGATCACCTTGCAGACCCGCACACAGCGGCGCTTTACGATCGGCGATCGGCAGCATCGGCTGGTGGCGCGTATTGATGTCGTGGATGACGGGCCGGGCATTACCCCGGCCATGCAGGATCAGATTTTCTACCCGATGGTGACGGGACGCGCCGAGGGCAGCGGCATTGGTTTGCCGATCGCCCAGAATCTGGTCAATCAGCACGGCGGGCTGATTGAGTGCACCAGCGAGCCGGGCCGCACCGTTTTCACCGTCTGGTTACCGCTGGAGGACGCCTGATGGCTGACGCGATCAATGTATGGATCATCGATGATGACCGCTCCATTCGCTGGGTCCTGAAAAAGGCCCTCGAGCGGGATGGCATGCAGGCCGTGGACTTTGAGACCGGCGAGGCAGCGCTGGCCGCCATCGAGTCCGATCCCCCGGACGTACTGATCACCGACATCCGCATGCCGCGCCTCGACGGCCTGACGCTGATGAAGCGGGTGCACGGGGTTGATCCCGACCTGCCGGTGATTGTGATGACTGCCCATTCCGACCTGGATGCGGCGGTATCGGCCTACGAGGGCGGGGCGTTTGAATATCTGCCAAAGCCCTTCGATGTCGAGGAGGCCATTGACCTGGTGCGCCGCGCCGCCGCCGCGGTTCGCAGCAGTGCGCCGGTGGACGAGCCGGGTGGGCGGATGCCCGAGATCATCGGCGAGGCACCCGCCATGCAGGAGGTGTTTCGTGCCATCGGGCGACTGTCGCGCTCCAACATCACGGTGCTGATCAACGGCGAATCCGGGACCGGCAAAGAGCTGGTGGCCGGTTCGCTGCACCGCCATAGTCCGCGGGCCGACAAGCCCTTCATTGCCCTGAACATGGCCGCCATCCCCCGCGATCTGATGGAGTCGGAACTGTTCGGCCACGAAAAGGGCGCTTTCACCGGGGCCCATCAGGTACGCCGGGGGCGCTTCGAGCAGGCCAATGGTGGGACGCTGTTTCTGGACGAGATCGGCGACATGCCCGCCGAGCTGCAGACCCGGCTGCTGCGGGTGCTCGCCGACGGCGAGTTCTATCGGGTGGGCGCACACACCCCCATGCAGGTGGATGTGCGCATCATCGCCGCCACCCACCAGAACCTGGATGAGCTGGTCGCCGACGGCCGGTTCCGCGAGGATCTGTTTCATCGGCTCAATGTGATTCGCATTCATTGCCCGGCGCTGCGCGAGCGTCAGGCGGATATCCCCGGCCTGGCGGATCACTTCCTGCGCCGGGCCGCGCGCGAGCTCAACGTCGAGCCCAAGCAGCTCGCTCCCGAGGTGGAGCGCCGACTGCAGTCGCTGCCCTGGCCCGGTAACGTGCGCGAGCTTGAAAACACCTGCCGCTGGCTGACGGTCATGGCCAGCGGCCGCCGGGTGGAGATGGAGGATCTGCCCCCGGAACTTGCCGGGGTGGACGACCCAGCGCCGGCCAGCGGCCCGGCCGATTGGGAAAGCGCCCTGGCGCGCTGGGCGGATCAGCAGGCGGCCGGGCAGGATGACGGCGCACTGGCCGCCGCCCATGGCCGGCTCGAGCGAGTGCTGATCGAAGCGGCGCTGCGCCGCACCGGCGGGCGGCGCCAGGACGCCGCGCGCCTGCTCGGCTGGGGCCGCAATACCCTGACACGCAAGATCCGGGATCTGCAGATGCGGGTATAATCCCGCCCATGCTGCCCCATGTCGTATTGCACGCCCCCGAGATCCCGCCCAATGCCGGCAATGTCATTCGGCTCTGCGCCAACAGCGGCGCGCGCCTGCACCTGATCCGCCCGCTCGGGTTTGTGCTCGATGACCGGCGGATGCGCCGGGCCGGGCTGGACTATCACGAATTCGCTCGCCTGCAGGTGCACGCTGACTACCCGGCATTTCTCGAGGCGGTGGCGCCGGCGCGGGTCTGGGCGCTGACCACGGGCGGGCGGGTGCGATTTGACCGCCCTGACTATCGCCCCGATGACGCCCTGCTCTTTGGCAGCGAGACCGCGGGCCTGCCCGATGCGGTGATGGCGCGCATTCCCCACCCGCAGCGACTGCGATTGCCGATGCAGCCGGGCAACCGCAGCCTCAATCTGTCCAACAGTGTGGCGGTTACGGTCTACGAGGCATGGCGCCAGCAGGATTTTGCCGGCAGCGTCGGGCCGGACTGATTCAGGTCCCGAGGTCGTCGAACTCGGGGCCGCGGCGGCGCTCCATCAAGGCCGTGGCGGCATCGATGGGCGAGCGTGTCCCGTCAACGACGGACTCGACGGCGCTGCAGATCGGCAGTTCCACCGCCAGCCGGCGCGCCATCTGACCGAGCTCGGCGGCGGTCCGCACGCCCTCAACCACTTCGCCAATGCGCGTGGTGGCGGCGTCGATGGACTCGCCGCGTCCCAGCGCCAGGCCCATGCGGCGGTTGCGCGACTGATCATCGGTGCAGGTCAGCATCAGGTCGCCGAGGCCGGCAAGCCCGGTAAGGGTGCGATCGTCCGCGCCCAGAACGGCCCCCAGCCGGCGGACTTCAGCGAGCCCCCGGGTGACCAGTCCGCTGCGGGCGTTGGCGCCAAACCCCAGACCATCGGCAATACCGGTGGCGATGGCCAGGATATTCTTGACCGCGCCACCCAGTCCCACACCGATCCGGTCGTCGCTGCGATAGACCCGAAAACGCGGATCATGGAAGTCGGCGCAGAGGCGCTCGGTGACGGCCCGATCGCGGCCGGCCAGGACCACGGCGGTGGGCAGACCGGCGGCGACCTCACCGGCAAAGCTCGGGCCTGAAAGCGCCGCCAGCGGCTGCCTGGGCAGGGCGGCCGCGGCCACGTCATGGAGCAGTCCGCCGCTGGCGTTGTCGAGGCCCTTGGTCGCCCACAGGACCGGTGTATCGGCGGCGATGACCGGCGCCAGAGCCTGCACCGTGGCGGCAAAGGCATGGCTTGGCACGGCAATCAGCACCGCGTCGGCGCCGGCCACCGCGGCGCGCTGCTCGACGGTCGGCCGGATGCCCGCCGGCAGCGGGTGATCGCTCAGGTGACGCGGGTTGTGCCGGGTATCGGCCATGGCCCGGACCGTGGCCGGATCATGCGCCCAGAGTCGGACCGCGTGGCCGTTGCGTGCCAGCACGAGGGCCAGTGCCGTGCCCCACGAGCCAGCGCCCAGCACCGCGTAATCCGCCACCGTTCTACTCCGTGGTGCCGGCTTCCTGGCCACCGGTCTGCGCCTCGGCGCCGGCGTTCTGCTGGCGCTGGCGGGCGTAGAGCGCATCGAAATTGACCGGTGACAGCGTCATGGGCGGAAACCCGGCCTTGCCGGTCAGGTCACTCACCGCCTCGCGGGCGTAGGCAAACAGCACACCGGGGCAGTAGGCCCCCAGCAGCTGATCGGTGGCGTTGTCCTCGAAGCCGGCGACGGTGAACAGCCCCGCCTGATGGACCTCGCAGAGATAGGCGGTGGTGTCGTTGACCGTGGCGGTCACAGTGACCGTCAGCACCACCTCGTAGAGGCCTTCGCTGACGGTGTTGCGACGGGTGTTGAGCTCGACCCGCGCCTCGGGCTTCCACGACTGGGTAAAGACCTCGGGCGCGCCGGGAGTTTCCAGCGAGCTGTCCTTGAGATAGATCTTCTGGATGGTGAACTGCTGGGGGTTGGCATTCTCGCTGGCGGCCTGGCCATTGCCCGCGCCGGCGGTGCCGTTGTCTGTCTCGGCCATGGTGTCTCCTGGATCCTGTTCGATGGTGATTGGTTGGCTCAGCCCCGACCCTCGGTGGGCAGGCTTGCGTCGCGCCAGGCGTTGATCCCGCCGCGCAGCTGGCGTACGTCCGACCAGCCCTGGGCCTCGAGGGCCTGAATGGCCTTGAGGGTGCGCTGACCATTGTCGCAGTACACCACGAGCGTACGCTGCTTGAAGCGCTTGAGCCGATCCTGGCGCTGATCGATGTAGGCCATGGGCACATTGATGGCCCCGGGCAGATGACTCGCCTGGAAGGCGTTCTCGTTGCGCACGTCGATGAACACCGCGGCGTCCTGGTTGTAGAGGCGCGTCGCGTCGGTGGCATCGATGGCCTGACGGCTGCGCCGGTAGTTCAGGTACTCGTTGGCCACCAGGGCGGCCAGCACCGCGAGCAGCGATGCAATGAGCAGCGGATGATTGGTGCTGAATTCTATGACTCTATCCATGACCCGGCGCTGTTAGGATGCGTATTGAGCCGAATAGTATACCAGCCGAGACGCCACGCCGATGAACCGATGCCTTCTGATCGCCTGTCTGTTGCTGCCTGTCGCCACGGCCAGCGGTCAGAGCGACGAATTGGCGTCGCGCGAGGCGCGGCTGGAGGCGCTGCGCGAGCAGATCGGCGACCTGCAGGATGAGCTGGCCCGCGATCGCGAGCGCGCCGGCGGCCTCGAGGCGGAACTGGGCCGCCTCGAGCGGCGCATCGGCGAAACCCGCGAGGGCCTGCGCGACCTCGAGGCGGGCATCCGGCAGCGGCGCGAACGGATTCGCGACCTGGAAGCCGACATCGCCCGCCGCGCCGAGCAGAGCGAGGCGCATCGCCGGCAACTCGCCGAGAGCCTGCGTGCCACCTACCGCCAGGGCCGGACGCCGGCCCTGCGGCTGCTGCTGAATGCCGGTGAACCGGCCCGCATGCAGCGGCTGCTGGTGTATCAGTCACGGCTTGCCGGTGCCCGCACCGAGGCCGTTCAGGCCGCGGAATCGGCGATCCGCGAGCTGCGTGAACAGCGCGCCGAGCGCGAAGACGCCCTCGCGGCCCAGCAGGCCGATCGCGCTCGACGCGAGCGCCAGCTCGAAGCCTTGCAGGACAAGGTCGACGAGCGCGACGCCCTGCTGGCATCGACCCGCGAGCGGATCCGCGAGCAGGACGACCAACTGGCCCGCCGCCGCGACGAGGCGGAATCCCTCAACCAGCTGATCGAGGATCTGCGCGAGCGACTGGCCGCCACGGGGCCGGGCGCGGAGGGCACGGTGGAAATCTCGGCGGGCGGGTTGATCTGGCCCCATCAAGGGCCGCTGCTGGCACGTTATGGCAGCCAGCGTGCGGCGGATCTGGACTGGACCGGCCTGCTGATCGGCGGCCAGGCGGGCGATCCGGTCAATCCGGTGGCGGCCGGGCAGGTGGTGTTCGCCGACTGGTTGCGCGGGCTCGGTTTGCTGCTCATCATTGATCACGGCAATGGGTATCTGAGTCTCTACGGACGCAACCAGGCCCTTTACGCCGACGTGGGTGACCGGGTGACAACACGCGACGTGATCGCCACCGTCGGCCGCAGTGGTGGACGGGCCGAGACGGCGCTTTATTTCGAATTGCGCGCGGAAGGTGAGCCGGTGGATCCGATGAGCTGGCTGCAATCGCGCGATAACCAGAATTGAGGATGGAATGATGCGCATATCCGGACTGCTGCAGGGCCTGACGGTCGGGGTGCTGGTGGCCCTGCTGATCGCCAACGTCCAGACGGTCACCGCGCAGTCGCCGGCCACGCCCGATGACGACCTGCCGCTCGAGGAAATCCAGCGCTTTACCGAAGTCTACGAGCGCATCCAGCGCGATTATGTTGAGTCGGTGGATGATGATGAGCTCATCCGCAATGCCATTCGCGGCATGCTTTCGGGCCTTGATCCGCATTCCGCCTACCTCGATCGCGACGCCTATCAGCGCCTTCAGGAGGGCACGCGCGGCGAGTTCGGTGGTCTGGGCATCGAGGTGGGCACCGAGGATGGCCTGATCAAGGTGATCGCCCCCATCGACGGCACACCGGCGGATGCCGCCGACATCCGCCCCGGCGACCTGATCATGCGGGTCAATGGCGAATCGGTGAAAGGCATGGGGCTGCAGGCGGCGGTGGAGCGCATGCGCGGCGAGCCCGGCAGCGAGGTCACGCTGGGGATTCTGCGCGACGACGCCGAAACCACCATCGAGGTCACCCTCGAGCGCGCCGTCATCCAGGTCGACAGTGTCCGGGCCCGGGTGCTCGAGTCGGCATTCGGCTATGTGCGGGTCAGCCAGTTCCAGTCACGCACCGGCGAGGATGTGCTCGAGGCCATCGATGGGCTGCGTGACCAGGCCGGGCCCCTCGAGGGGCTGGTGCTGGATCTGCGCAATAACCCCGGCGGTGTCCTGGATGCCGCGGTGGCGGTCAGCGATGCCTTTCTCAGCCGGGGCGAGATTGTCTCGACCAGCGGCCGGGTGGAGCGGTCCCGCGATGCCTTTACCGCCACGCCCAACGATGCCCTCAATGGCGCGCCGCTGGTCGTGCTGGTGAACGCCGGTTCGGCATCCGCGGCGGAAATCGTCGCCGGCGCCCTGCAGGATCACGGGCGCGCGGTAATCATGGGCGAAGCCACCTTTGGCAAGGGCTCGGTCCAGACCATTTTGCCGCTGCGCAACGGTGCGGCGGTCAAATTGACCACGGCGCGCTACTACACCCCCGACGGGCGCTCGATTCAGGCCGAAGGGATCCGGCCTGACGTCAAGGTGGCCAATCTGCAGGTGAGCGACGCCGAGGTCCGTTCCGGCCCGCTGCGCGAATCCGATCTGCCGCGGCACTTGCGCGGCGATGGTGAGGCGGACGGGACCGGCGATGCGAACCCGCCGGCGTCAGCGCTGGCGACCCGCGACTATGCCCTGGCCGAGGCGCTCAATCTGCTCAAGGGCCTGACCATCCTCAGGGACTAGTCGCGCGGCCAGGCCGCGACCCAGATCACCACACCAAGGCTGCCGATGACCCAGCTGACCAGCGGTGCTTCGCCCAGCATGGTGGGGCTGCGCCCATCCAGGCCGGCAACGATGAATGCCGAGACCACCAGCGCGCCGCCCACCCCGGTGGCAAAGCCGCGCCGCCCGCTCTGACGGATTTCGTGGCGCAGGGCGGTCAGCTGGTGCTGCTGCTCGACGATCTGCTCGCGGGTGCGGCTGACCTCGCCCAGGGCCTCGTCCACCCGCCGGGGCAGGGTCGGCAGGGTTTCCGCCAGGTGGGGGAGCTCCTGCCGGGCCTTTTTCAGGAACGCCGTCGGGCCGACCTGCTCGCGCATCCAGCGCTCCAGATAGGGCTTGCCGGTGTCCCACAGATCCAGCTCGGGATAGAGCTGGCGGCCCAGTCCCTCGATGGCCAGCAGCGTTTTCTGCAGCAGCACCAGCTGGGGCTGGATTTCCATGTCGAACCGCCGTCCGGTCTGGAACAGCCGCATGAGGAGCGCGCCCAACGAGATCTCGCCCAGCGGCCGCTCGAAGATGGGCTCGCAGACGGTGCGCATGGCGCTTTCGAAGGCATCGATGCGGGTGTCCGCCGGGACCCAGCCGGATTCGACATGCAGCTCGGCCACGCGCCGGTAATCGCGGTTGAAAAAGGCCATGAAGTTATCGGCCAGATACCGGTGGTCCACCGGGTTGAGCGAGCCCATGATGCCAAAGTCCACCGCCACGTAGCGCGGATTGGCAGGGTCGCGCACGTCGACAAAGACATTGCCCGGGTGCATGTCGGCATGAAAGAAACTGTCACGGAACACCTGGGTAAAAAAGATCTCGGTGCCGCGCTCGGCGAGGGCCTTCATGTCAACGCCGGCGCGGTGCAATCCCTCGATGTCGCTGATCTGGACGCCGTGGATGCGCTCCATGACCATCACCCGGCGATGGGTGCCCGACCAGTGCACTTCGGGCACATAGAGCAGATCGGAGTCACGGAAGTTGCGCTTGAGCTGGGTGGCGTTGGCCGCCTCGCGCATCAGATCGAGCTCGTCGTGCAGCGTCGTGTCGAACTCGCGGATCACCTCCACCGGGCGCAGGCGAAACCCCTCGGCCCAGTAGCGCTGGGCCAGCCGGGCAAACAGGTAGAGCACGCCCAGATCGCGGCCGATGGCCTGCTCGATGCCCGGGCGCACGACCTTGACGATGACATCCTCGCCACTGTGCAGACGGGCGGCATGAACCTGGGCGATGGAGGCCGAGGCCATGGGCTCGGTGTCGAAATGCGCGAACCAGGCATCCACCGGCTGCTGGTATTCATCCTCGATGATCGCGCGCGCCTCCTCGCCGGGAAACGGCGGGACGCGATCCTGCAGACGGGCCAGTTCGGCGGCGATGTCCGGCGGCAGCAGGTCGCGCCGGGTGGAGATGATCTGGCCGAATTTGACAAAGATCGGGCCCAGCTCCTCGAGCGCCAGGCGGATCCGCTCACCCCGCGGCCGCTGACGACGCGTGAACCAGGTCCAGGGCATGAACACCCGCAGAAAGCGGAACGGCCGGAACCAGCGGGTGGCAAACAGGACCTCATCGAGGCCGTGGCGCAGCAGGACGATGTTGATCTGCGCGAGGCGCAGCAGCAGGCGGATACGGCGGATCATTGCGTCCCCCCGCGGCGCTCGAGCCGCCGCAGCCGGGCTTCGAGGCGGTCAACGCCCTCGCGGATCCGGTCAACGTCATCGAGAAAATGCCGGGTTTCGGCGGCGGTGGGCAGCCAGCGGCGCTCTTCAGTGGCCAGTTCGACGGCATTGCGCAGCAGCGTATCGGCGCTCTCGCGGCCCCAGCGGCCGCCCTCGCGCAGCCCGGTGGCCATGCGGGCGGCGCTGGCCTCGCCCACCAGACGCGCCAGCTGGGCCTCGATATCCACATCAAGCTCGCTGAAAAGGGTGCGGACCTCCTGGATTGTGCCGATATCGCCGCGAAAGGAGACCTCGCGACTGCGCTGCCCGCGGGACAGGACCAGGCCGGTGAGCCCGGCCAGCGAGGCCTCCAGGACCACATCGCAGTCGTTCATGTCGGTGCCATCATTGATCAGCGTTACGCCGGTGTCGCTGAAGGTGACCCGCAGGGCCACCGCCGGGTCGGTCAGACGCAGCCCCATTTCGCGACCGTCCAGCGGTGCCAGGCGTGCGGGCGTGCCGGGATCGAGGGTCAGAATGCGGTTGATGCCCGCCTCAATGGGGCCCAGTGGCAGCCACTCAGTAGACATGGCCATGGTGGAGCGCGACCACCCCCCCGCTCAGGTTGATGTAACCGACATCCTCGAAGCCAGCGGCCTCCATCATCATTTTCAGTGTCTCCTGATCGGGATGCTGGCGGATCGACTCGGCCAGATAGCGATAGCTTTCGGCGTCCTGCGCCACCAGCCGGCCCATGAGCGGCAGCATGCGAAACGAGTAGAGGTCGTAGACCGGCTGCAGCGGCGTCAGGTAGAGCGATGAGAACTCGAGGATGACGAGTTGCCCGCCGGGCCGCAGGGCCTCGCGCATGGCCTGCAGAGCCTCGGGAATGCGGGTGACGTTGCGCAGGCCGAAGCCGATGCTGATCCGATCGAACTGGCGCGGCTGAAACGGCAGCTGCTCGGCGTTGGCGAGCACGTAGTCCAGATTGCCGGTGACGCCTTCGTCGAGCAGCCGGTCGCGGCCCGTCTCGAGCATGGCGGCATTGATGTCCGAGACGATCACCTCGCCCTCGGGGCCCACCTGAGCCGCGAGTCCCCGGGCGAGATCGCCGGTGCCGGCGGCCAGGTCCAGCACCCGCTGACCGGGCCGGGCATTGATCAGCCGCAGGGCCTGACGCTTCCAGAGCCGGTGCAGGCCGGCCGACATCAGGTCGTTCATGACGTCGTAGCGGCTTGCCACCGAGCTGAACACCTCGCCCACACGCCGGGCCTTTTCCGCCACCGGCACGCGCTGATAGCCGAAGTGGGTTTCGTCGTTCTGATCCGAATCAAAGCCTGTCATGCGCTGCCTCCCGCGTCCCGCTGATAGCCGGCGGCCGCCAGTGAATCGAGATAGTCCTGCCAGTAGTCCAGGGCGTTTTCGCCCAGATCGTAGAGCAGGTCCCAGGAATAGAGTCCGGTGTTGTGGCCGTCATCAAAGTGAATGCGCAGGGCGTACTGGCCCACGGGCTCGATGCGCTCGATGCCCACCGACTCCTTGCCCACCTGGAGGATCGCCTGACCCGGGCCGTGGCCGCGCACCTCGGCGGAGGGCGAGTGGACGCGCAGATACTCGGCGCCCAGATCAAAGTGGCAGCCATCGTCAAAGCTCACCGCCAGGGTGCGGGACTGGCGGTGGAGATGGATCTGCGTGGGCACACGGCCGGTGTTGCGGCGCTCGGGGCGTTTCATGGCGACCTCAGAGGATGTAGCGACTCAGGTCTTCGTTGCCGGCGAGATCCGCAAGCTGAGCGTCCACATAGTCGGCGTCGATGCTCACGGTCTGGCCGCTGTGATCGGCGGCGCTGTAGGAGATGGTCTCGAGCAGGCGCTCCATGATGGTGTGCAGCCGCCGCGCGCCGATGTTTTCGGTGTGGGCGTTGACCTGCCAGGCCATCCGGGCGATGCGATCCACGCCATCGGCGGTGAATGCCAGTTCAACCCCCTCGGTGCGCAGCAACGCCTGGTACTGGCGGACCAGCGAGGCATCGGGGTCGGTAAGGATGGCGACAAAGTCCTCCACCGCCAGCGATGACAGCTCGACGCGGATCGGCAGCCGACCCTGCAGTTCGGGGATCAGATCCGAGGGCTTGGAGACGTGGAACGCTCCCGAGGCAATGAACAGGATATGGTCGGTGTTGACCATCCCCGACCGGGTCGACACGGTACTGCCCTCGATCAGCGGCAGCAGATCGCGCTGGACGCCCTCGCGGGAGATGTCGCCGCCGCCACTGGCGCCGCTCTGCTCGGTCTGCCGGGCCACCTTGTCGATTTCGTCGAGGAACACGATGCCGCTCTGCTCGACGGATTCGATGGCCTTCTGCTTGATCTCTTCCTCGTTGACCAGCCGCGCGGCCTCTTCCTCGCGCAGCACCCGCCAGGCTTCGGCGATGGTCAGCCGCTGCCGCTCGCTGCGTTGATTGCCCAGATTCTGGAACATGCCCTGGAGCTGACTGGTGAGCTGTTCCATGCCGGGCGGCGCCATGATGTCCATGCCCGACGGTTGGCCGCGGACATCGATCTCGATCTCGCGCTCGTCGAGCTCGCCCTCGCGCAGCTTCTTGCGCATTTTCTGGCGCGTGCTGTCCTGGCTGCGGTCCTCGTTTTCGCTGCCTCGGGCCTGGGGCAGCAGGGCGTCGAGGATGCGTTCCTCGGCGGCGTCATCGGCGCGACTCGACTGACGCTGCATCTCCTGCTCGCGGATCATCCGCAGGGCATTGTCGGTGAGGTCGCGAATCACCGATTCGACGTCGCGGCCGACATAACCCACCTCGGTAAACTTCGAGGCCTCGATCTTGATGAACGGCGCGTTCGCTAGTCGCGCCAGCCGCCGGGCGATTTCGGTCTTGCCGACACCGGTGGGGCCGATCATGAGGATGTTCTTGGGCGTGATCTCGGGGCGCAGTGCCGGGTCCACCTGCAGCCGCCGCCAGCGGTTGCGCAGCGCATTGGCGACCGCGCGCTTGGCGTCGCCCTGTCCGACGATGTGCTTGTCCAGCTCCTGGACGATTTCGCGGGGGGTCATCTCGCTCATCAGGCCTTCCCGTCACCGAGGGTTTCGATGGTCAGCGTGTGATTGGTGTAAATGCAGATATCCGCGGCGATGCCGAGTGCCCGTTGGACAACCGTGGCGGCATCCAGATCCGTTTCGGCCACCAGCGCCTGGGCGGCGGCCTGGGCATAGCCCGACCCTGAGCCGATGGCCATCAGCTCGCGCTCGGGCTCGACCACATCGCCGTTGCCGGAGATCATCAGCAGGCTTTCGGCGTCGGCCACCATGAGTAACGCCTCGAGCCGCCGCAACGCCCGGTCCGCGCGCCAGTCCTTGGCCATTTCCACCGCCGCGCGGGTGAGTCGCCCGCCGTGGCGCTCGAGCTGGCCCTCGAAGCGCTCGAACAGCGTGAAGGCGTCGGCCGTGCCGCCGGCAAACCCGGCCAGCACCTGATCGTGATAGAGGCGTCGGACCTTGCGGGCATTGCCCTTCATGACCGTGTTGCCCAGGGTGACCTGGCCATCGCCGCCGACGGCGATCTGCCCGCCGCGACGGACCGCCAGAATGGTGGTGCCATCAAACTGCTGCAAGACTGCTCTCCGGAGGTTGCTGGATACGGGTCTTTCGACCCTCAATGTTAACGCAGCCGGGCGCCCGGGGGTTATTTTCGTCGTGCCCGCGGATGCGCCCGGTCATAGACCTCGGCCAGATGCTGGAAGTCGAGGTGGGTGTAGATCTGCGTGGTGCCGATGTCGGCATGCCCGAGCAGCTCCTGGACGGCGCGCAGATCACCGCTGGACTCAAGCAGGTGGGTGGCAAACGCGTGCCGCAGCATGTGCGGGTTCACTGGCCGGTCCAGGCCCTGGCGGCGCGCCCGGTCATTGAGCCGGGCCTGGATGGCGCGATGCGACAGCCGCCGGCCGCGGCGACTGACGAACAGGCCGGTCTCTTCGGCATCGGCCAGGGTATGCCGGACCGCGACCCAATCGGCGATGGCCTCGCGGGCCTTGCGCCCCACCGGCACGATCCGGGTGCGCGCGCCCTTGCCCAGCACCCGCAGTTCGCGGGGTTGGGGGCCGGTATCGTCGAGGTTGAGGGCGGCCACCTCGGCAAGCCGCAGGCCGGCCCCGTAAATCAGTTCGAACAGCGCCCGGTCGCGGCGCTCCAGCGGATCGGCGGTCTGCGTGGCCGTCGCCGTCGCCGGCGGGTCGAGCAGCTGCGCGGTGGTGTCCACATCCAGTGTCGCCGGCAGGCTGCGCGCCGCCCGTGGCGCCTGGATGTCGGCCCCGGGGTCGGTATCGACGCGCCCTTCGCGCTGCAGATAGCGGAACAGTCCGCGCGCGGCGGAGAGCTGGCGCTGCAGGGAGCGAGGCGACAGGCCCCGGCGATGGCCGCGACTGATCCAGGCCCGGATGTGATGGCTGCGTACCGATTCCCAGGTATCAATGCCGGCCTGCTCGAGAGACCTCGCCAGCCCGGTCAGGTCACGGCCGTAGTGCTGGCGGGTCAGAGGGGCCAGGCGGCGTTCATCGCGCAGATGGGCCTGAAAGCCGTCGATGTCCGCCCACAGACGCGCATCGCCGGCCATGGCTAGGTGCCGGCGCTGGCCCGGCGCAGGACCCGGGCGGCCAGTGCGCCCAGCTGACCGAGAAAGACCGTGCCCTGATCGGCGTGATAGCGATCGGCATCGCGACTGCCAATGGCGATGAACCCGCGGATGGGCGGCTCGTCCATGGGGATGACGGCCACCGAGCCGAGCCCGTCGGTCTGAGGGTCAAAAATCAGTGACAGATGCTCGGCATCAAGCCCGCCCAGCACCGGCTGGTTGCCGGGGAAGGCCGCTTCCAGCTGCAGCGCCCGCGAGTCATCGGTGCCGATGATGGGGGCGCTGGCGGTGGTCAGCTGGTCGTTGATCAGCAGGACCTGAACGACATCCGCCTTGAAGTCGTGGCGCAGCCCGTCGCGAATGGCCATCAGCACGCCATCCAGGTCGTCCGCAGCCAGCAACTCGAGGGTAAAGCGATGGATCTGCTCGACCAGTCGGTCGTTGTCGCGGGCCACCTGCAGGAGCTGATCGAGGCGTTCGGCCAGGGCATGGTTTTCTTCGCGCAGGATCGCGACCTGGTATTCGATCAGCGAGCGGTCGGCGCTGGTCGCGTGGGGGACATCGAGGGTTTTCAGTACTTCCGGGTGGCGCCGTAGCAGACCCGGATCGGCGCGCAGGTAATCAAGCACCTGTGCCTCGTCGATGGGCTCCGCCGGCATCGCTGATTCGCCCGTCTGACCGCTCATATCGCTCCCGTTGTCAGTCTGCCCTCGAACACATGCTGCGCCGGCCCGGTCATCCAGACCGGATGGCCCTCGCCGCGCCAGTGTATCACCAGCTCGCCGCCGGTCAGCGCCAGTCGGACCGTGGCGTCGAACCAGTCGTTGAGGATACCGGCCACCACCGCCGCACAGGCGCCAGTGCCGCAGGCCGGCGTCTCGCCCACGCCACGTTCATAGACCCGCAGCGCGCCGGCAGCGCGCCCATTGACCGCCAGAAAGCCCGCATTGACGCGGTTGGGAAAGCGCGGATGCGACTCCAGCGCCGGGCCCAGGGTGGCCACCGGCGCCGTCCGGATGTCGTCAACACGCAGCACCACATGGGGATTGCCCATGGAGACCGCCGCCACCGACAGGGTCTGGCCGGCGGCCTCCAGCGCGTAGCGAGGCTGCCGGGTGGTGGCAGTGAACGGGATGGCGGCCGGCTCGAGGATCGGTGCGCCCATATCGACCCGCACCTGATCGGCATCGACCCGCTCGACGCGGGTCAGGCCGGCATCGGTCTCAAGGCACAGATGATCGCCGTCATGCAGCCCCTGGTCGCGCAGAAAGCGGGCCATGCAGCGCACCCCGTTGCCGCAGTGCTCCACCTCGGTGCCGTCGGCATTCCAGATCCGGTAACGGAAGTCGGCATCCGGCCGGCGTGCCGGCGCGGCCATCAGCACCTGGTCGCAGCCAATTCCATAGCGCCGGTCGGCAATCCGGCGGATCCACTCCGGCGTGGGCTGGATGGACTGACGGATGGCATCGAGCACGACAAAGTCGTTGCCGAGCCCCTGCAGCTTGGAAAACGCCAGGGTCATGGCGATGCCAGCAGGTGCTCGCCCTGCCAGAGTGCTTCGAGCGGCTCGCGCTCGCGGATCAGATGCGCCTGATCGCCATCCACCAGCACTTCGGCGGGGCGCGGCCGGGCGTTGTATTGCGAGGCCATGACAAAGCCATAGGCGCCGGTGGCATGGATGGCCAGCAGGCTGCCCGGGCGCAGTGCCAGGGAGCGCTCGCTGCCGAGGGTATCGGCGCTTTCGCAGACCGGCCCGACGATGTCGTAGAGGCGCGGGTCGGCGTCCACCGGCTCGGCCGTCTCGATGCGCTGCCAGGCGTTGTAGAGCGCCGGGCGCAGCAGGTCGGTCATTGCCGCATCGACAATCGCGAAGTCGCGGTGGCCGGGCTTGAGGTACTCCACCCGGGTCAGCAGCAGGCCCGCTTCGCCCACCAGCGCCCGGCCCGGTTCCATAAGCAGGGTCTGGCGCCGTCCGGCGAGCAGCGGGCCAAGGCGCTCGGCCAGCGCGGCGGGCGTGGGCGGTGTTTCGTCCTCGTAGCGGATCCCCAGACCACCGCCGATATCGAGATGGGTCAGGGGGATGCCGTCGGCCTCCAGCCGATCCACCAGCGCCAGGCTGCGTGACAGGGCATCCACCAGTGGCTCGAGCTCGGTGAGCTGCGAGCCGATGTGGAAATCCATCCCGGTCACGTCAATGCCCGGCAGCGAGGCGGCATGGTGATAGAGCGCCTCGGCGGCCTGGATGTCGATGCCGAACTTGTTTTCCTTGAGCCCCGTGGAGATGTACGGATGGGTGCGCGCATCGACATCGGGATTGACCCGCAGCGACACCGGCGCGCGCTGACCGCTGCGACCTGCCACTGCGTTGATGCGCTCGAGCTCGGCCGCCGATTCGATGTTGAACGCCAGGATACCCGCCGCCAGCGCCTGCTCGATCTCGGCCTCGGTTTTGCCCACGCCCGAGAACACCACCCGGGCCGGATCGCCGCCGGCGCGCAGCACCCGTGCCAGCTCGCCGCCCGAGACAATGTCGAAACCGCTGCCAAGCCGCGCCAGCAGCTGCAGGATCGCCAGACTGCCGTTGGCCTTCACCGCATAGCAGATCTGGTGGTCAAAGCCGGCAAACGCCTGGTCGTAGGCCCGCCAGGCCGACTCGATGGCGGCGCGGGAGTAGACGTAGAGCGGCGTCCCGAAGCGCTCGGCGAGGGCCGGGGCCGGGCAGCCCTCGATATGCAGGGTCTCGTCTGACCGGTGGATCACGATGCGGTCTCCGCACTGGAGGCAGCGGTTTCGGCCTCGGGCATGTAGAGATCGCCCTTGACGCCACAGCCGGTGAGCAGGATTAGCGTGATCAGGGCCAGACAAGGCAGGATACGTAGCGACATGCAGACTCGGGGTTTCATGTGGAACACCAGTATAGGGGGACACAGGCAATGGCGGAACAGCCGTTGGAGACAGTGGAAACGGGCGGCCCGGCGCCGCAATGCAGTGTCATCTGGCTGCACGGGCTGGGTGCCAGCGGCCATGACTTTGAACCCATCGTCCCGCAGCTGGGACTGCCGTCACCGGAGGCCGTTCGGTTTGTGTTTCCGCATGCGCCGTCCCGACCCGTGACGCTCAATGGCGGGTTGTCGATGCCGGCCTGGTACGACGTTTATGGCCTGTCCGCGGGGACGCCGCAGGACGAGCGCGGTCTGGACGAGGCCGCCGGCTGGATCGAGACCCTGATCGAGCGCGAGACCGCCCGCGGCATCCCGCCCCATCGCCAAGTACTGGCCGGATTCTCGCAGGGCGGCGCGCTGGCGCTGCATACCGGCCTGCGCTATGCCGAGGGGCTGGCGGGCATCATGGGGCTGTCCACCTATCTGCCGCTGGCGGATCACCTGGGCCAGGCCCGGGCCGCGGCCAATCGCGACACATCGGTCTTTCTGGCCCACGGTCATCACGACCCGGTGCTGGCGTATCGCCTGGGCACCGACTCGCGCGACGCCCTCGAGGCGCTGGGCTATCCGGTGGAGTGGCGCGACTATCCCATGGAGCACCAGGTCTGCATGGAAGAGATTGCCGATATCGGCGCCTGGCTGCGCCGGGTGCTGGCCCTCTAGCCGTCGCCTTTGTGATCCAGCCGCCGGCGCGCCGCGGCCACCTGACGGCGGACCTGCGCCGGGGCGGTCCCGCCGATATGGTCGCGGGCCGCCAGGGAGCCCTCCAGGGTGAGCACGCCAAACACATCCTCGCCGATGGCCACTGAAAAGCGCTGCAGTTCGGCCAGGGACAGATCGGCCAGATCGCGGCCCTCGGCCACGCCATAGGCCACCGCCTTGCCCACGATCTCGTGGGCATCGCGAAAGGCCACGCCCTGCCGGACCAGATAGTCGGCCAGGTCGGTGGCGGTCGCGAACCCCTCGCGGGCGGCGGCCCGGGTGCGCTCGCGATTGACGGTCAGCGCCGGGACCATGTCGGCGAACGCCCGCAGGCTGTCGCGCAGGGCATCGGCCGCATCGAACAGCGGTTCCTTGTCTTCCTGGTTGTCGCGGTTGTAGGCGAGCGGCTGACCTTTCATCAGGGTCAGCAGGGTATGGAGGGCGCCGTGCACCCGCGCGCTCTTGCCGCGAACCAGTTCGGCCACATCGGGGTTCTTTTTCTGCGGCATGATCGAGCTGCCGGTGCAGAAGCGGTCGGGCAGATCGATGAAGCCGGTCAGCGGTGATGCCCAGATCACCAGCTCTTCGGCCATCCGCGACAGGTGGGTCATGGTCAGCGCCGCCGCCGAGACGAACTCGATGGCAAAGTCGCGATCCGAGACCGCATCCAGGGAGTTGCGGGTGGGCGCGTCAAAGCCCAGTGCCGCACAGGTCTGATCGCGGTCGATGGGGAACGTCGTCCCCGCCAGTGCCGCCGAGCCCAGGGGCATTTCGTTGGCGCGCCGCCGAACATCGTGCAGACGCGATTCGTCGCGGACCAGCATTTCGTACCAGGCCAGCATGTGGTGGCCAAAGCTCACGGGCTGCGCCACCTGCAGATGGGTAAAGCCGGGCATCACGGTATCCGCCTCGCGCTCGGCCAGATCCACCAGGCCGGCCTGAAACCGTCGCAGCAGGGCGAGGTTGCCATCGATGACCGTGCGCAGCCACAGGCGGATGTCGGTGGCGATCTGGTCGTTGCGCGAACGCCCGGTGTGCAGCCGCTTGCCCGCCTCGCCGATGCGCTCGGTGAGGCGGGCCTCGATGTTCATGTGGACATCCTCGAGGGCGGGATCCCAGGGAAACCCGCCGGCCTCGATCTCGGCCTCGATGGCTTGTAGCCCGGCGTCGATGGCCGCGCCGTCGTCGGCGCTGATGATGCCGCAGTCCGCGAGCATCCTGGCGTGGGCGCGGGAGCCGCGGATGTCCTCGCGATAGAGGCGTCGATCGTAGTGTTCCGAGGCGCTGAAGGCCGCCACGAAGGCATCGGTTGCCTCGCTGAAACGGCCACTCCAGAGACCCTTGGCGTCTGACTCGCTCATGCCCATCCATTCCTGTCGACTGAGCGCCGCAGTATAGCAGCCGACCGGCCGACTGCAGCGGATGTCCGGTCTGTGAACCGGTTGGCGATATCCGTCGACGCGCTTTTCCATGCTCGAGCCTCCACTTGATGAGCGCCCGGGAGGGACCGACATGATGAAGATTGTGATTGCCTGCGAGCAGGCCGCCCTGCGTGAGCGTCTGGCGCGACTCGCTGCCAACCGGACCGGCTGCCGTATTGCCGGTGTTTTCGAGACGCCGGCGGAGGCGCCGGCCAGCCATCGCCGCGATCCGGTGGACGCCGTGGTGCTGGGGGTGCGCGATGCCCGGCACCTGGCCGCGGCGGTGGCGTTGGCCAATGCCACGCCGGCCCCGGCGATCCTGCTGGCCTGCGAGATGACGGATCCCATCGTCCCGCAGCTCGAGGCGAGCGGCATCGACTATGTTCTCGACAGTGTCCACCCGGCGCGTTTCGAGGCCGCCCTTGAGGCCGCCCGCCCCCTGAGCGCGGGCCAGATCATCCGGCTTCAGGCCCCCGGCGCCGGTGACGAGCGTCGCCATATCCTGTGCCGCCGCCGCAACGGCCTGAGCCTGATTCCGGTGGATGACGTGCGCTGCTTTGTGGCCGATCACAAGTACGTCAGCGTCCAGCACGATGCCGGTGAGGATCTGATCGAGGAGTCGCTGTGCGGTCTCGAGGCGGAGTTCGGGCAGCGCTTCCTGCGGGTGCATCGCAATGCCCTGGTGGCCCGGGATGCCCTGCGGGGGCTGGAAAAGGATCTCGATGGTCGCACCCGCGCCCGCGTCGATGGCAGCGACGATCCACTGCCGGTCAGCCGGCGCCGTCTGCCCACGGTTCGACGCTGGATAAGGAGCGCGGCTGCACCGGGCTGACGCTTTGCGTGGGGGCGATCAGGCGGTATTGTTGCGCATTATCGCAACTGATCGCCCGGCTCGCCCCGGGCCCATGCATTCATGTCCACGACGCATCTGCGCATCGCCACCCGCCGTAGTCCACTGGCCATCTGGCAGGCCGAGCATGTCGCCGAGCGGCTGCGGGCCCGCCACCCCGGGCTCGAGGTCGAGCTGGTCCGCCTGTCCACCCGCGGCGACGAGATCACCGATCGCCCGCTGATGGCGGTGGGCGGCAAGGCATTGTTCGTCAAGGCGCTCGAGGAGGGCATGCTGGCGGGCAAGGCCGACATCGCCGTTCACTCGATGAAGGATATCCCCGCCGAGGTCCCGGATGAATTCCGGGTGCCGGTGATCCTGGCCCGCGATGATCCCTTCGATGCCTTTGTCTCGCGTCACTACACCGATCTGCAGGCCCTGCCCGTGGGCGGTTGCGTGGGCACGGCGAGTCTGCGCCGCGAGTGCCAGATCCGCGCCCGGCGCCCCGATCTGACCGTGGAGTCGCTGCGCGGCAACGTCCAGACCCGGCTTGGCAAGCTGGAGGCCGGGGATTTTGATGCCATCGTGCTGGCGGCGTCTGGTCTGCGGCGACTGGGCATGGCGGATCAGATCACCCGCGCGATGCCCGCCGAGGAGAGCCTGCCGGCGGTGGGTCAGGGGGCCCTGGCCATCGAGTGCCGCGCCAATGATCCCCGGGTGGAGTCGCTGATCCGCGACCTCGATGACCCCGACAGCCATGATCGGGTGGCCGCGGAGCGGGCAGTCAATGCCCGGCTCGAGGGCAGCTGCCATGTCCCGCTGGCCGCCTACGCGGTGCTGGAGGGCGATGACCTGTGGCTGCGCGCCCTGGTGGCGCGTCGTGATGGCCGTCAGGTGCTGCGTGCCGAGGGCCGCGCGCCCCGCCGTGAGGGCGAGGCCCTGGGCAACAAGGTAGCCGGGGACCTGCTGGCGCAGGGAGCCGGCGAGATCCTCGCCGATATTCAGTGACCGCCGGGGACGCCCTGGCCGGCCGCCGGATTCTGGTGACCCGGCCGCAGGGCCAGGCCGACGGGCTGATCCACTGCCTTGAAACCGCCGGCGCGACGGTCCTGCACCGTCCCACTCTGCAGATTGTTGGCCTTGCCCCGCCGCCCCTGACAAACCCCCGCGCCGACTGGATCGTCTTTACCAGTCCCAACGCCGTCCGGCATGGCGTCGGCCGGCTGCCACCGGCGGTGAGTGGGCACGCCCGGGTGGCCGCGGTGGGGCCGGGTACCGCGGCCGCCGCACGGCGACAGGGCCTGACGGTGACTGCCGCACCGCGGGTCGGGGGCGGCGCGGATGACCTGTTGCGCGAGGCGGCCTTTGACGCCGGCGCCGATGCCCGGGTGCTGATCATTCGCGGCGAGGCCGGCCGTCGCCAATTGTCGGAGGCCCTGCGCGAGCGCGGTGCGGTGGTGGACGAATGGGTGGTCTACCGGCGCGTGGTACCGACCGGTGGACTGGCGATTCCCCGGGAGTGGCAGGCCCGGCCGCTTGACTGCACAATTGTGACCAGTACCAGTGGCCTGTCGGGTCTGCTCGGCATGGCGGGGTCAGGCGCGCTAGAGTGGGTCCGCAAAAGCCGACTGGTCACCGTGAGCGAGCGCATCGCGATGGCCGCCGTACGCGCCGGATGGGACGCGCCCGCCGTCGCCAGTGGCGCGGACGACGAGGCAATAACACGGGCGGTGTGTGCCGCGCTGCAGAGAGAGAGCGATGAGCAAGACAGACAAGGACGCGCAGAAGGCCCTCGAGACGACCCCGGGCGATAATGGTTCGGCGCCGGATGATGCCTCGACGGCGGCCCCTGCCGAATCCGCGGCTCCGGCGACAGGACGAGCGCCCGGGCGCCTTGCCCTTTTCGTGGCCCTGCTGGTCGCCCTGCTGACGGCCGCGGGCGGAGGGTATCTCGTCTGGCAGATGCAGCAACTCGCCGACGCCCAGGCCCAACTGGCCACCCGCAGCGCCCTCGAGACCCTGCGCAGCGACCAGCAGAGCGACCTGGGTGAGCTCAACGGCCGCATCACCAACCTCAACGAACAGCTCGAATCGCGCCTGCAGTCGCTGGCCCAGCTCGAAAACCGCATGGCCGATCAGGTCAGTGCCCGTCGTGAACTCGCCGACCGGGTGGATCAGCTCTACCGCCGCATGAACTCCGAGACCGATGACTGGCGCATCGCCGAGGCCGGTTATCTGGCCCGTATGGCCGTGCATCGCGTGCGCTTCAACGGCGATATCGCCGGTGCCCTCGAGGCCCTGGAGGCCGCCGATGTCCTGCTCTCGGGCCTGGGCGGCGTGGGCATCGACCGGCGCGAGGCCATTGGCCGCGCCGTCGATCAGTTGCTGGACGTTGATCGCATTGATCCGGTGGCCATCAACCGGGGGCTCGACCGGGTGGCCGATCAGCTGGGCTCGCTGCCACTGGCCGCCGGCATCCAGCGTTTCGAGACGCCTGACACCACGGCCGGGGCGCAGAGTGATGCCCCGGACGGCGGCTGGCAGGCACGGCTCGATCGTGCCGGGGATCGGCTCATGGCGGGGCTCAACGAGCTGGTCACGGTCAGCCGCGATCGCCAGGTCGAACCGCTGCCCGAGCCGGAATCCCGATTCCTGCTGCAGCAGAACCTGCGGCTGCAGATCGAGTCGGCGCGACTGGCCGCTCTGCGGGGCGAGCCAGCCACCTATGACAACGCCCTGCAGCGGATCGATGACTGGGTGGGCGCCTATTTTGATTCCAGCGCCGAGAGCGTGACTGCGGTTCGCGACCGCCTGGCCGATCTGATGGACCAGCCGGTGGAGGTCGAACGGCCCGCCATTGGCGAGACGCTGGCGCCGGTACTCAATGACGGTGGTCAGTCATGATCCGCCGGCTCATCTTGCTGGTCCTGCTGCTGCTGGCGAGTGTGTCGGCGGCGCAGTGGTTTGCCAACGAAGGCGGCTTTCTGCTGGTTCGGGTGGGCGAATGGACCCTTCAGACCAGCCTGTTCGTGGCGGTGCTGGCGTTCATTGCTCTGTGGGCGGCGGTCACCCTGGCGGTGGGGCTGCTGCGACGCACGCTCAAGGCCCCCGGCCAGGTGCGCGAACGGCTTGCCAGCCGGCGCACCCAGCGCGCCCAGCGCGAGCTGATCGACGGGCTGATCGAGCTGGCCGAGGGGCGCTACGCCCAGGCCGAGCGTCATCTCGAAGGCACCAGCGGGATTTCGGAACAGCCGCTCATGCACCATCTGCTGGCGGCGATCGCCGCTCAGCGTCGCGGCGAATGGCAGCGCCGGGATGACCTGCTGGTGGCGGCGGATTCCGCCAACCCGCGGGCGCGACTGGCGGTGGGGCTGCTCCAGGCCCAGCTGCAGGTCGACGCCGAACAGTGGGAGCAGGCCCTTGCCACCCTGGGCTGGCTGCGCGAGAAAGCGCCCCGCAATCACCGCGTGCTGATGCTGCTGGCACGGGCCATGCGGGCGGTGGAGGATTACGCCGGGTTGATGGACCTGCTGCCGGACCTGCGCCGCGAGCAGTCCCTGCCCAGTGCTGAGCTCACCAGCATTGAGCAGCGCGCCCTGGACGAGCGCATCAATGCCCTGGGCGCCTCGGCCAATGCCGACAGTCTGGGCCGCATCTGGAAGTCGCTACCCAAGAGCCGGCGCCGCGATCCGGCGCTGCAGGCGCGTTACGCCCGGGCGCTGATCGACGCCGATTGCCCGGTCACTGCCGAGCGCCAGCTGCGCCGCTGGTTGCGCCAGCGCTGGGAGCCTGCCCTGGTGGAGGTCTATGGCGAGTTGCCCCTGGCCCCGGAGCGGGTCTACAACCGCCTCACGTCCTGGCTCAATGAACGCCCCGACGACCCGGCGCTACTCTACGCCGCGGCCCGGCAGGCCGCCCGCTGCGAGCGCTGGGGGCCGGCCCGCAGCCACCTCGAGGCGGCGGTGGCCCGGGATGACAATCCCACCACGGCGCGGCTGCTTGCCGAGCTCTACGAGCGCCTCGGCGAACATGACCGCGCCCGCCAGACCTATCGTCAGGCCCTGGGCCTGGACCCCATCGGCAACAGCCTGCCGCGGATGGACGCCCCGGCCGACTAGGGCCGCAGGATGATCGAGCCGCTGCTCTGGCGCGACTCCAGACGCTGATGGGCGGCGGCCGCCTCGGCCAGCGGCCATTCGCTGTCGATGCGGATCTGCAGATCACCGGCGGCGACACGGGCGAACAGGGCATCGGCCGCCGCCTGCAGTTCGGTGGGGGTGCCGATGTAGTCGAACAGCGACGGCCGGGTCAGAAACAGCGATCCCCCCGCCGCCAGCTGACCCACTTCGATGGCCGGCGGCGCGCCGGATGACTGGCCAAAGCTGACCAGCAGCCCGCGTTTGGCCAGACAGGCCAGCGACGCCGTCAGGGTGTCCGCGCCCACCGAGTCATAGACCACCTGCACGCCCTCGCCGCCGGTAAGGCTGTGGACCCGCTCGCTGACCGACTCCTCGCGGTAGAGCACCGGGTGGTGGCAGCCATGGGCGCGCGCCTGTTCGGCCTTCTCGGGGCTGCCGACGGTGCCGATCACGGTGGCCCCCAGGGAATGGGCCCACTGACAGAGCAGCAGCCCGACGCCCCCCGCCGCGGCGTGGATCAGTACCCGATCCCCCGGTCCCACGGCATGCACCCGCTCGAGCAGCATGTGCGCGGTCATGCCTTTCAGCATCATGGCCGCGGCCTGATCACCGGCGATGGCCGCCGGCAGCGCCACCACCCGATCGGCGCTGATCACCCGATCGCGGGCGTAGGCACCCGGCGGACCGCCGACATAGGCGACACGCTGGCCGGGAGCCAGCGCGGTGACACCGTCGCCCACGGCCAGCACCTCGCCGGCGGCCTCGAGCCCCGGCGTAAACGGCATCTGCGCGGGTCGGTAGAGCCCGGTGCGAAAGTAGACATCGATGTAGTTGACGCCGACATGGGTCTGGCGGATGTGGACCTCGCCGGGACCCGGCGTGGCATCGGCAACCTCGGCGAGGCGCAGCTCGCCGGGGCCACCAAAGGTTTCGACGCGAATGGCCTGATTCATGAGGGACTCCCGTCCTTGCCGCCCGCGATACCGGCTTCGACGCCGGCGAGGGCCGTGAGGTTGACGACGCCTCGTACCGTCACCGACGGCGTGAGGATATGGGCGGGCTTGGCCATGCCCAGCACGATGGGACCGATCGACACGGCGTCGGTAACGGTCTTGAGCAGATTGAAGGCGATATTGGCGGCATCCAGCGTGGGCATGATCAGCAGGTTGGCCTCGCCCTCGAGCTGCGAGTTGGGAAAGATCCGCCGGCGGATCTCCTCGTTGAGCGCTGCATCGCCGTGCATCTCGCCCTCGACCTCCAGCGAGGGGTCGCGGGCCTTAACCTGATGGAGGGCCTCGCGCATCTTGCTGGCTTCGGTATCGTCCGAGGTGCCGAAGTTGCTGTGCGAGAGCATGGCCACCTTGGGCACCATGCCGAAGCGGCGGATTTCATCAGCGGCGAGGGTGGTCATCTCGGCGAGCTGATCGGCGCTGGGGTGGTGGTTGACATAGGTGTCACACAGAAACAGCGTACCCTTGGGGGTGATGATGGCGTTCATCGCCGCCAGATTGGCGACCCCGTCGCGCCGGCCGATGACCTCGGTGACATAGTCGAGCTGGCGGTGATACTTGCCCACCGCGCCCGAGAGCATGGCGTCGGCCTCGCCCCGGTGCACCATCAGCGAGGCGATCACGGTGTTGCGCGTGCGCACGATCTGGCGGGCCCGGTCGGGGGTTACGCCACGACGCTCCATGAGCGAGTGATAGAGCTGCCAGTAGGCCTTGAAGCGCGGATCATCCTCGGGATCCACCAGCTCGAAGTCGTCGTCGATGGCCAGCCGCAGGCCCAGGCGCTGGATGCGCATTTTGACCACCCGGCGGCGGCCGATGACGATGGGCCTGGCCAGCCCGTCGTCCACCACCAGCTGTACCGCCTGGAGGATGCGCTCGTCCTCGCCGTCGCCGTAGGCCACCCGCCGCGGGTTCTGGCTGGCGCGCTCAAAGATCGGCTTCATGAGCAGGCCCGACTGGAAGACATAATTCGACAGCCGGCGCCGGTAGGCGGCGAAATCGTCGATGGGACGGGTTGCCACGCCGCTGTCCATGGCGGCGCGGGCCACCTCGGGGGCGATACGCGTGATCAGGCGCGGGTCGAAGGGCTTGGGGATGAGGTATTCGGGCCCGAATGACAGCGGTTTGCCGCCATAGGCCGCGCGCACCACATCCGAGGATTCCATGGTGGCCAGATCGGCGATGGCGCGCACGCAGGCCTTTTTCATTTCGTCGTTAATGGTGGTGGCGCCCACATCCAGCGCGCCGCGAAAGATGAACGGAAAGCACAGGACGTTGTTGACCTGGTTGGGGTAATCCGACCGGCCGGTGGAGATGATGGCATCGGGGCGCGCGGCCAGGGCGTCCTCGGGCAGGATCTCGGGGGTGGGGTTGGCCAGCGCCATGATCATGGGCTTGTCGGCCATGCGCTTGACCATTGCCGGGGTCAGCACGCCCGGGGCGGACAGTCCCAGAAAGATATCCGCGCCGTCGATGGCCTCGCCCAGGGTGCGGGCATCGGTGTCACTGGCATACACCCCCTTGCGCGGATCCATGTACTCGGTCCGGCCCTGATAGATCACGCCCTGGCGGTCGGTGGCGATGACATTGGCGGGGTTGAGCCCCATCGATACCAGCAGATCCAGGCAGGCCACCGCCGAGGCGCCGGCGCCGGAGGTCACCAGTTTGATGTCCTCGAAGCGCTTGCCCACCAGGCGCAGACCGTTGTAGATCGCGGCGGCGGCGGTGATGGCCGTGCCGTGCTGGTCGTCGTGGAAGACCGGGATGTTCATGCGCTCGCGCAGCTGGGCTTCAACCTCGAAGCATTCCGGGGCCTTGATGTCCTCGAGATTGATGGCGCCAAAGGTCGGCTCGAGTCGGGCGATGGTCTCCACCAGTTTATCGGCGTCGGTCTCGTCGATTTCGATGTCAAAGACGTCGATGCCGGCGAACTTCTTGAACAGGACGCCTTTGCCCTCCATCACCGGCTTGGAGGCGAGGGGACCGATCGCCCCCAGCCCCAGCACCGCCGTGCCGTTGGTGATCACGCCCACCAGGTTGCCGCGGGCGGTGACATTGGCGGCTTCACGCTCGTTCTCGACAATCGCCTCGCAGGCGGCGGCCACGCCGGGGCTGTAGGCCAGGGCCAGATCGCGCTGGTTGGCCAGCGGCTTGGTGGGCGAGACCGTGATTTTGCCCGGCGTCGGGTTGCGGTGGTAGTCGAGCGCGTTCTGTTTAAAGTCCTCAGCCATGGCGGTCTCTCTGCGTGGTCAGGGGTGGGGTTGCGTCACGAAATCGTTCAGCTCGGCGATGAATCGCTGCGGCGCCTCGGCATGCAGCCAGTGGCCGACGCCGGGATAGCTCACCACCTCGGCGTGCGGAAAGTGTCGGGCAATGGCGGCGCGTCCCGCGGTGTCGACGTAGTCCGATGCCCCGCCGTGGACAAAGCGCGCCGGCCGGTCGGTCAGCTGGCCCAGGCCCTCCGGCCAGCCCTGGATGACCGGCAGCTGATCAGCGAGGGTGGCCAGCGGAATGCGCCACATCCAGCCCTCGCCCCGACGCTGCAGGTTGGTGAGCAGAAACTGCCGGATCATGGGATGAGCGACCGCGGTGGCCAGTTGCGCATCCACCGCGTCGCGGTTGGGTGCCGCCGCCAGATCGATGGACTGCATGGCACGGATCAGCCCGCCGTGCTCGTGTTCGTGGTCGTAGGCCATGGGCGCGATATCCACCACCATCAGGCGGCGCAGCCGTTCCGGCTGGGTCAGCGCCAGCGCCATCGCCACCTTGCCGCCCATGCTGTGGCCCATGACATCGGCCTGTTCAATGCCTTTGGCATCCAGCAGGGCGATGACATCGGCGGCCATGGCGCGATAATCCATGTCGGGACAATGCGGCGACTGGCCATGGTTGCGCAGGTCGGGGCGCAGTACCCGGTGGCTCGACTCGAACGATCGGGCGATGCCGCGCCAGTTGTTTCCCGAGCCGTACAGGCCATGGAGCATGACCAGTGCGGGACCATCGCCGCCGTCGGTGCAGTGCAGTGCCACCGGATCAGTCATTGCAGGCGTTCCTGGGCATTCGACGCGACATGCCGCAGCGCCTGCAGTGCGACGCCGAACATGGCGCTATCGGGCTGGGCGCTGGCCTGGATCTGGTCGGTGATCTGGCGCAGGTAGCCGACCCGGTTGCCCTCGCCGGCCAGCCCGTCCTCGACCCGGGTGGCCGCCGGGCCGTCGGTGGTATGCCGCAGGACGGCTTCGGTGACACGGCGGTGTTCCTCGTGCAGCGACTCCATCAGCCCGATCCGGTAGCGCGTCTGCCAGTCGTCCTCGGGCTGGAAACGATCGATGGCCGCCCGCAGGTCATTGAGCGCCAGATAGTCGCCGGCCTGGAAATGCACGCCGGCGGCATCGGTCAGTTCGGCGTCGGCCACGCAGGCGGCGGCGTGGATATCGAGCGCGGGATAGAGCCGCGGCAGACGGCTCAGGCGCTCGGCCAGGGGCGCCGGCACGCCGGCCGCGATATGCTCGTCGCGCGCCGCGGCCAGCTGTTCGGCGGCGGTTTCGGTAAGCAATGTCGGCAGCGCCTCGTCCAGGCGGGCCACCGCCTGCTGCATGGGCCCGATGCCTGCCTCGGCATCGCCGCCAGCGCCGCCCGGATGCCGCAGCAGCCAGCGCGTGGCCTGCTCCTGCAGTGCCCGGATGCTATGCAGCAGCGACTGCTGATGCTGGATGGCCACCGCGTGATCGAGCCCGTTCACTTCGTGCCACAGTCCGCGCAGGCCATAAATGTCACGGGCCGCCAGATACGCGCGGACCGCCTCGGCGGTATCGGCGCCGGTGGCCTCGGTCATGCGCATCAAAAACGTCGCACCCATGCGATTGAGGACATGATTGGCCAGATGCGTGGCGATGATCTCGCGGCGCAGCGGGTGCTGATCGATGCGCGTCGGAAAGCGCTCGCGCAGGGGCGCGGGAAAATAGCCCACCAGCTCGTGGAGGTTTTCCTCACCCTCCACCAGCGGCGAGTCGAGCAGCTCCTCGAAGCCGCGAATCTTGGTGTAGGACAGCAGGATCGCCAGCTCGGGGCGGGTCAGCCCACGCCCCTGCTGGGCCCGTTCGGCGAGGGTTTCGTCATCGGGCAGCTGCTCCACCGCCCGGTCGAGGCGGCCCTCGCGCTCGAGCCGGCGCATGCAGCGATCCTGCTCGGCCAGCCGGGCCGCGGCGCGGTCCTGCATCAGGCTGATGGCCTGGGTCTGGCGATCGTTGTTGGCCAGCACATGCTCGGCCACGGCATCGGTCATTTCCACCAGCAGCTGGTTGCGCTGCTTGACGGTCAGGTCGCCATCATCGACGCCGCCGTTCATGAGGATCTTGATGTTGACCTCGTGGTCGGAGCAGTCCACCCCGCCGGAGTTGTCGATGGCGTCATTGTTGATCTGCCCGCCGGCCAGGGCAAACGCGACCCGTCCCAGTGGCGTTACGCCCAGGTTACCGCCTTCGCCGATCACCCGACAGCGCAGGTCTTCGGCATCCACCCGCAGCGAATCATTGGCTTTGTCGCCCACCTCGGCGTGGCTCTCGGCGCGGGCCTTGACGTAGGTGCCGATCCCGCCGTTCCAGAGCAGGTCCACCGGCGCGCAGAGGATGGCGGCGATCAGGTCGTTGGGCGTCAGGCGCGGCTGCTCGATCCCCAGGGCCTGGCGGGCCGGTTCCGACAGGGTGATGGACTTGGCGCTGCGGGGCCAGACGCCCCCGCCCTCGGAGATCAGCGCGGTGTCGTAGTCGGCCCAGCTGGAGGGGCCAAGGGCAAACAGCCGCTCGCGTTCGGCATAACTGCGCTCAGGGTCCGGCTCGGGGTCGATGAACACATGGCGATGGTCAAAGGCGGCAATCAGGCGCGTGGTGCGCGACTGCAGCATGCCATTGCCAAACACGTCCCCCGACATGTCACCCACACCCACGGCGCTGAAGGGCTCGGTCTGAATGTCGCGGCCGGCCTCGCGAAAATGCCGCTGGACCGCCACCCAGGCGCCGCGTGCGGTAATGCCCATGGCCTTGTGGTCGTAGCCGCTGGAGCCGCCCGAGGCAAAGGCGTCATGCAGCCAGAAGCCGTATTCCTCGGCGATGGCGTTGGCGTCATCCGAGAAGGTCGCGGTGCCCTTGTCAGCGGCCACCACCAGGTAGGGGTCGTCATCGTCGTGGCGGACCACGTGCGCGGGCGGCCGGACGGCGTCGTCGACGATATTATCGGTCACATCCAGCAGCGCGCGGATGAACAGCCGGTAGCAGGCCAGCACCTCGTCGCGCTGGGCCTGGCGGTCGCGCGGCAGGCGCTTGCAGACAAAACCGCCCTTGGCGCCCACCGGCACGATCAGGGCGTTTTTGACCATCTGCGCTTTCATCAGCCCGAGGATCTCGGTGCGGTAGTCCTCGCGGCGTTCCGACCAGCGCAACCCGCCCCGGGCCACCTTGCCGCCGCGCAGATGCACGCCTTCGACCCGCGGCGAGCTGACGAAGATCTCGAACGCCGGGACCGGCTTGGGGACGCCGGGGATCTGCTCGGGCCGAAGCTTGAGGGCCAGACTGGGGTGGGGCTGGCCCTGGGCATCGCGCCGGAAGAAGCTGGTCCGCAGCGTCGCGAGCATGGCATCGCGCAGGCGCCGCAGGATGCGGTCGTCATCCAGGCTTTCCACCGCCTCGAGGCGTGCGTCCAGATCGTCGGCCAGGCGGCCGGCCTGGTCGGCGTCGGCATGCTCCGGGTCGAACCGCGCCTTGAACAGCTGGATCAGCCCGCTGGCGATGGCCGGATGATCGGCGAGGGTGCATTCCATGTAGGGCTGGCTGTAGGCCATCCCCGCCTGGCGCAGATACTGGGCGTAGGCCCGCAGGACAACAATGTCCCGCCAGGTCAGGCCGGCCAGCAGGATCAGTCGGTTGAAGCCGTCATCGTCGGTCTCGCGTCGCCAGATGGCGGCAAATCCCGACTGGAAAGCGTCCCGCAGCCGGCCTGTGTCCAGCTCGAGCTGAGGGTCGTGGCTGAGGCCGAAGTCATGGATCCAGCATGGCGCCTCGCCGGCCGGGTGGATGCCGTAGGGACGCTCGTCGATGACCCGCACGCCCATGTTTTCGAGCACCGGCAGCACGTCGGAAAGGCTCATCGGCTGGCCGGCGTGGTAGAGCTTGAGCCGCAGGCTGCCCACCGGCGCCTCGAGTGGGCGATACAGGCTGATCACCAGGCCGTTGTTGGCACTCAGGGTCTCGAGGCGTTCGATGTCCTGGGTGGCGGTGCCGGGCGGGGTGTCCTCGCGATAGGCGGCGCTGAAGGCGTCGCGATAGCGGTGATGCAGCGGGTTGCCGCGGGCCTCGCCGCAGTGTTCGAGCAGTGTCTGTGCCAGATCGTCCGACCATGACCGGGTGGTGGCCGCAAGGCGGGCCTCGAGGGCGTCGGTGTCCACCGTCTGGGCCTCGGGGCCGCGGAAGTGGATGATGAAGTGGATGCGCGCAAGCACCGCCTCGGAGAGCTGGACGGTGAACTCGGAATGCGCGCCGTCGAACGCCTCCATCAGGATCTGCTGCATGCGCTGCCGCGTGGCCGTGTCGTAGCGGTCGCGCGGGGCGTAGATCAGACACGAGACGAAGCGGCCAAAGCGGTCATGACGCGTGAACAGGCGCACCCGCTGGCGCTCCTGCAGCTGCAGAATGCCCAGGGCGGTCTCGTGGAGCGTCTGCGAGTCGATCTCGAAGAGCTCGTCGCGGGGATAGGTCTCGAGGATGTGCACCAGTGCCTTGCCGGCATGGCTGTTGGCGCGCAGCCCGGCGCGCTCGAGCACGGCCGCCACCTTGCGTCGCAGCAGCGGGATATGGCGCGGATTGCGGCTGTAGGCGCCCGAGGTGTAGAGCCCCAGAAAGCGGTGTTCGCCGATCACCTCGCCGCGGGTATTGAAGCGCTTGATGCCAATGGTGTCCATGTAGCCGTGGCGGTGGACCGTGGCGCGATGACTGGATTTGGTAAGGACCAGCGGGTCGGGATCGCTGGCCTGTTCGCGCATCGCCGGCGGCAGCGCCTCGAAGCTGCTCGACAGCCGCTCGGCGTTGCGGGTGGGACGCAGCAGTCCCAGGCCGGTGTCCTGGACGGCCTCCAGCCGCAGGGTGTCATGGCCACGCTTGAGGTCGTAGCGGCGATAGCCGAGGAACGTGAAATGGTCATCGAGCACCCATTCCAGAAACGCATCGATCTCGGCCGGATAGTCATCATCGGCGGCGGGGGCGCGGCGTTTCAGCGACTGCCGGGCCTGCTCCGCCTGATGGCGCATCGCCTGCCAGTCGGCCACCGCGACGTCGACATCGCGCAGGGTGTCGCGCACGGCGGCCTCGAGGGCGTCGAGGGGAGCGTCGCCGGCCTGGCGATCCACTTCGAAATGGATCCACGCCTCGGGCTCGCCGTCGCTGGTGGAGCGGTCGCTGACCGCGTTGACATGGCCACCGGCGTTGCGCACGACCTCGAGCACCGGATGACTGATCAGGTGGATCATCAGGCCCTGCTCGTTCATCGCCATGGACAGCGAGTCGACCAGAAAGGGCTGATCATCGGCGACGATCTGGATCACGCTGTGGGTGGACTCCCAGCCGTCCTGCTCGGGGTCGGGGTTGTAGACGCGCAGCGCCACCTCGCCGCGGGGCCGCCGGTAGCCCAGTCGCCAGTGCGACAGCGCCATGCCGTAGAGGCTGCCGGCCGTGCGCGCGGTCAGATCCTCGGTGGCCATGCCCGCGTAGTAGCAATCGATGAAACGGTGGATGAGTGCCTGATCCGCCTCGGACCAGCGTTGATCCGCCAGTTGCTCCAGCGCGTCCAGCTGACGCTGGCGTGTCTTGTTGGCCGCGTGGTTCATCGGCTTGCGCACTCCTCCAGTCTCAGGGCAACTCCTGCCATGTTGTAACCTACGCCCGAACCCACCAGCGTGACCAGATCCCCCGGCCCGGTCAGGCCGTTTTCGATGGCGTGATCGAGGGCGATGGGGATGCAGGCCGAGCCGGTATAGCCGTAGCGATCCATCAGCGTGGGGGCCCGTTGGGGGGCGATACCCAGTGTTTGGCAGGCCTCGTGAATGCTGGCGGCGTTGATCTGGGTAAAGATCGCCTGATCGATGGCGGTCAGGGCAAACCCGCCCTGGCCGGCGAGCCGGCGCATTACCAGCGGCCAGCCGACGGCGTTGATGGCCGGGGGATAGCGGCGATGGACCTGCACCCGAGTGCGCCCGGCCGCCACCGCGTCGTGACTGGCGGGCTCGGCGGTGCCGCCGGCGGCAATGTCCCAGTGATCGGCATAGCGCCCGTCGGCGTGGAAGGCGCTGGTGATCACGCCGTCGCCGTCGGTGGGCGCGAGCAGTGCGGCGCCGGCCCCGTCGCCATAGAAAAACACCATGGGGTCGGCGGG
>Ga0207414_1000035_pt1 | contig 61769 bp, 61 predicted proteins | sample PonA231FremontCA_2_FD_187269 | JGI IMG/M metagenome (GOLD analysis project Ga0207414, IMG submission 187269) | Marine sediment microbial community from Fremont, CA, USA - Pond A23 Sediment 1 (SPAdes) | ecosystem: Environmental > Aquatic > Marine > Unclassified | place: USA: Fremont, California...
AGCAGAAGCAGAAGCTTCCGGCTTAGCCTGTGAAACAGTAACAAATGGTGATCCTACATTTGCAGGTCCATTGGCAGGAGTCCAGTTAGGACTCGCGTGCTACCATATTTTAGAACCTGAAATTAAAGATGAAATTGATGCCGAGGTCTATGATGAACAGGTATCAATGATGGAAATGGTTTTAGATGTTGACGATATTATTGACGAGACTAAAAAATATAGGGAAATGTATTCTGAATATACCGAATAATTGTTCCCAATGAAAGGGGGCGTATGTTAAATGGCAAAATATAAAATTGTCCACTATTTAAACCAATTCTTTGGACAAATTGGTGGCGAAGAAGAAGCAAATATTGCACCGAAAGTAGAAGACGGCTCAATAGGGCCCGGCAATGCTTTTAATAACGCTTTAGGAGATAAAGCAGAAATAGTTAAAACTATAATCTGTGGTGATAGTTATTTCAATGAAAACAAAGATGAAGTCCAAGCTGCAATAAAAGAGAAGCTAAATGAAATAAATCCTGATATGGTCATTGCAGGGCCAGCTTTTAATGCTGGGCGTTATGGAATGGCTTGCGGTGGTGTTGCAGAAGTTGCTTATGAATTAGGTATACCTGTAGTGTCAGGGATTTATCCTGAAAACCCTGGCTATGATATGTATAAACAATATGCCTATTTTGTAGAAACAAGTGATTCTGCTGCCGGTATGAGGAGTGCCTTACCAAATATGGCAGATTTAGTAAAAACATATATTGAAAAAGAGGGTGAGTTAGGTTTACCTGAAGAAGAAGGATATTTACCTCGTGGAATTCGCAAAAATATTTTTGCAGATCAAAGAGGTTCAAAAAGAGCTGTAGAAATGTTAGTTGCTAAACTAAAGGATAAAGATTTTAAATCAGAATATCCAATGCCTAACTTTGACAGAGTAGATCCAGTTGATCCTTTAGAAAATGTTAAAGATGCCAAAATAGCCTTAGTTACTTCCGGAGGTATTGTACCAAAAGGTAACCCCGATCATATAGAATCTTCAAGTGCATCAAAATATGGGAAATATAGTATAGATGAGATCTATGAAATGACACCTGAAACTCATGAAACAGCTCATGGTGGATATGATCCAGTATACGCTAACGAAGATCCTAACTGTGTTTTACCAGTTGATGTATTAAGAGATATGGAAAACGATGGTAAAATCGGTAAACTGCATGATTATTATTACTCAACAGTAGGTAATGGTACATCTGTGGCAAATGCAAAAGCATATGCACAAGAAATTGCGCAAGAATTACAGGAGGATGGAGTTCAGGCTGTCATACTCACTTCTACTTGAGGTACTTGCACACGTTGCGGAGCAACGATGGTAAAAGAGATTGAAAGAGCAGGTATTCCAGTAGTTCACATTGCGACAGTAATACCAATTTCCAAAACTGTTGGAGCAAATAGGATAATTCCAGCAGTAGCTATACCGCATCCCTTAGGAGATCCTAAACTTGCGAAGGCTAAACAGAAGGAAATTAGAAAGGTTTTAGTTGAGAAGGCATTAGACGCACTTCAAACTCCGATTGATACACAAACAGTATTTGAATAAAATAAAATAAATTTAGAAGATTTGAAAGGACTGCAGTTAATTTTTGCAGTCCTTTTTTTCTATTTAAGTATATTTAATAATTATTGAGATTAATAAAATATTATATAATTTAATGAAAAAATTAAAATTTAGGCAGGAATTAAGTAATTTATATAGTATGTATTATAATAACGAAACATCGTTCCACTATTATAAACAATAAACCGGGAGGTTGGATTTATGAGTACTGAGAACGAAAATTATATCCATTCTATTCAAAGAGCTGTGAATATTTTAGATTTGTTCGATAATCAGGTTAAATATTTGGGAGTATCTGAGATTGCTAGAGATTTAGAACTTAATAAAAGTACTGTTTATAGATTAGTTAATACACTTAAAAAAGAAGAATTATTAATACAAGAGGAAGACAGTAAAAAATATAGGTTAGGGTATAAAATATTGGACATTGCCAATAGAATGAGAAATCAAGTAACCCATAAAGATGCAGCATTAGAAGAAATGAAGAAATTGCGAGATCTGACTGGAGAAGCTGTTTTACTTTCGGTTTATACCAATATTGGTGGTGTCTGCATCGAAAAGATTGATACGAAAAATGCAATTAAAGTAACATCTAAACCTGGTCATACAACTCCCCTACATTGTGGAGCAACCGGTAAAATTCTTTTAGCTTATGCAGAACAAGATGAAATCAATAGAGTACTAAAAAAAGAATTAGAAAGCTATACAGCCAATTCAACTACAGATCAAGAAAAGATAAGAGAAGAACTTAAAGAAATTCGAAACCAGGGTTATGTAATCAGTTGGGGAGAAGTTGATAAAGGGGCAATAGGTATAGGTGCTCCAATTTTAGATGAAGAAGGAAACCTATTATATGGTTTGAGTTTAGTAGGACCTGAAGACAGAATTAAATCTAATGGTTTAGAGAAAACTATTGATCTTATTGTAAATTCTGCGGATGAAATATCAAGAAAGATCAATATGTTAGAGTTTGCTTAATTTTTTCTAAGTATTTAGTGGAGGTGATAGGTTCAAAGTGAGACTTATTGTAGAGAGTATTGAGTAGAAAGTAGTATATAATTAGCATTAATATTATTTTAATAAAACACAAAAAGGAGGAATTGAGTAGTGAGAAGAAGTGAAGAGATTATTTCATTAGAAGATAAGTATGGTGCAAACAATTATAATCCATTACCAATCGTTATTTCCAAAGCAGAAGGAATTTGGGTTGAAGACCCAGAGGGTAATCGATATATTGATATGTTAAGTAGTTATTCAGCAGTTAGTCATGGACATAGTCATCCTGAAATTATTAAAACCTTAAAAGAACAATCTGAAAAGTTAGCCCTAACATCCAGGGCATTTTATAATAATCGATTAGGTACATTTTATGAAAAATTGGCTGATGTTACAGGTAAGGATATGTTTTTACCAATGAATACAGGTACAGAAGCAGTTGAAACTGCTTTAAAAATGGCAAGACGTTGGGGATATTATAAAAAAGGCATCCCGGAAAACAAAGCAGAGATTATTACCTGTTCTAATAATTTTCACGGTAGGGCAATATCAATCATAACTTTTAGTACTTCTGAAACATCACGTGATGGTTATGGTCCCTATGTACCTGGTTTTAAAGTTATTGAATATGGCAGCGTAGAAAAACTTAAAGACGCAATTAATCCAAATACTGCGGCCTTTTTAGTAGAACCAATTCAGGGAGAAGGCGGTATTATAATACCTCCTGAAGGATATTTGCAAGAAGCATATGAGGTTTGTCAAGAAAATAATGTATTATTCATGGCAGATGAAGTTCAAACCGGTTTCGGTCGGACTGGAGAAATGTTTGGTTGTGATTGGGAAAATGTAACTCCTGACGTTTATATACTTGGTAAAGCATTAGGTGGAGGAGTATTTCCTGTTTCTGCAGTAGGAGCAGATAAAGAAATTATGGAAGTATTTGATCCGGGTTCACATGGTTCTACATTTGGTGGTAATCCATTAGGTTCTGCAGTTGCTAAAAGGGCGATAGAATTACTTGAAGAAGAAGATATGGTCGAGAATTCCAGAAAAATGGGTGAATATTTACTTAAAAAACTAAAAGAGATTGACAACTCAGTGATTAAAGAAATTAGAGGTAGAGGGTTATTTATTGGAATTGAGTTGGAAGAAAAAGCCCGTCCATACTGTAAAAAATTAAAGAAAAATGGAGTATTAGTTAAAGAAACCCATGGTAATATAATTAGAACTTTACCACCATTGATTATAAATAAAGAAGAGATTGATGAAGCTGTAAGAAGAATAAAGAAGGTATTTTAATTAATTAACTAAAATTAAAGATGTATATTATTATTATAAGGCCTGTTAATTCAGGCCTTTTTTAAGTTGTATAATAATCTATTCATCATATACTTTGACAAAAATAAACCTGAGTGGTATACTTTATATAAATATACCCAATGGGGGTATATTTATATAAAGTTGAAATACTTAGGAGGAAAATTATGTTTAAATATATAAGTGTATTATTTATCCTATTTTTAATATTTGGTTTTGCAGGTAATAGTGTATTAGCCCAACCTGGAATGGGATCAATAGGGAACGGACATATGATGGAATCTGTAAATAGTGAATATGAATTTTTAATTAAAATGATTCCACACCATGAAGAAGCAGTTTATACTGCAAAAATATTAAAAGAAAAAACTAATCGTAAAACAATGAAAGAATTTGCTGAAAGAATTATAGAAAATCAAAGTAGAGAGATAGAACAAATGAGGAGTTGGATCGATAAATGGTATGTAGATTGGGATAACGATTATGAATATCAGGCAATGATGGGGGATGATGAAAATATAAAAGGTGCAAAACTAGATCAAGTATTTTTACAAGATATGATTTTTCCTCATATGTCAGCTGTTATGATGTCTCAACAGTTAATAGTGAAAGGATTAGCACAGCACGAAGAAATATATGAACTAGCCTTAAGTATAAGAACCAATCAAAGAAATGAGATTTTTCAAATGAGAGAATGGCTTGGAACCTGGTATTAACTTAAATAATTGAAGATCATTCATCTATTATTCATATTATTTTCATATTTATATATTATTTTTTAATTAATCTAGTAAAACATATGAAAAACCAAAAAGAAATTAATATATTTAGGTGGTTAATATGATGGGTGGAGGAGGATTTTTGTTGTTCATTTTATTGATAGTATTAGTTATAGTTTTCTTTTTGTTTAATAACAATAGTAAAAATAACTATTCAAGAGAAAATTTTAGTTATGTTAATAATTATAGTGAGAATAAGAAAGCAGAAGAGATGGCAAGACAAAGATATGCTAAAGGAGAAATAACCAAAACAGAACTAAATGAAATTTTAGATACATTGAAAAATAGAAGATAAAGAGAATTTAATTTTGTCATATTTTACAATATTCAATATGAAAATAGCATAACCTAAAATATATAAATTTAGTATTAGAAGTTATTAAATGAATTTTTTCATTTAATTTTAAGCAAGTTCACCTAATTTTTTAGGGGAACTTGCTCTTTTTTTATAAAAATATAATAATTCTGAATATTATATATAATATTTATAAGATATGATCACTGATATAACAAGGTTCTATTGATTAAACAATAATTATTTCACAATCATGGTTGATATATAATCATGATTATGTTATTATAATATTGTGAAAATAAAAACGATTATGGAGGTGTAATTTAGTAATGCTTGAAGGTAAAAAAGTCGCAATTTTAGGTGACAGAGATGGAGTACCTGGCCCAGCTATTAAAGAATGTATTGAATCAGCAGGAGCAGAAGTAGTATTTACAACTACTGAATGTTTCGTCTGAACAAGCGCAGGCGCCATGGACTTGGAAAATCAACAACGTGTTAAAGATTTAGCTGAAAAACACGGAAAGGATAACCTTGTTGTTATTTTAGGTGGAGCAGAAGCAGAAGCTTCTGGCTTAGCCTGTGAAACAGTAACAAATGGTGATCCTACATTTGCAGGTCCATTGGCAGGAGTCCAGTTAGGACTCGCGTGTTATCACATTCTTGAGCCAGAGATCAAAGAAGAAATCGACCCAGATGTTTACGAAGAGCAAGTTTCGATGATGGAAATGGTCTTAGATGTAGATGAAATCGCTGATGAAGTATCTACTTATCGCGAAAAGTATTCTGAATTTGCTTAATTCCTACTATTATTTATTAAAAATTTAACTTAATGAAAAGAGGTGGACTAAGGTGAAACTAGAACTCGGTAATTTTCATGTAGAAGATATTGAGTTTGGAAATGAAACAACTTTCAATGATGGTCTTTTAACTATTGATAAAGAAGAAGCTCTTGAAGTTGTTTATAAAGATGAACATATCACTGAAGCCGATTTAAAAATAGTAAAACCCGGTGATATGGTCCGCCTGGTTCCGGTTAAAGAAGCAATTGAACCCCGTTATCGTGAAGAAGGGGGACCGGTATTTCCCGGTGTAACTGGTGATTTAATGCAGGCCGGTGATGGTAGGACACTTGCAATGAAAGATATGAGTGTACTTGTCGTCGGTAAACATTGGGGAGGATTCCAGGATGGTTTAATTGATATGGGAGGAGAAGGTGCAAAATATACATACTTCTCCCAACTAAAGAATGTTGTATTAGTTGCAGATACAGATGAAGACTTTGAAAAACATGAACAGCAAAAGAAAAATCGTGCCTTGAGATGGGCTGGAATGCGTTTATCAGAATATCTTGGTAAAGCTTTAAAAGATAAAGAACCTGATGAAGTTGAAACTTATACTTTAGATCCTATTACCAAGAGATCTGAAGAGGTTAGTGAACTACCAAGTGTTGTCATGGTAATGCAGCCACAATCTCAAATGGAAGAACCTGGATACAATGATCTCAATTATGGTTGGGACACAAATAATATGTTGCCTACCTTCATGCATCCTAATGAAGTTTTAGATGGTGCTATGATTTCAGGTAGTTTTATGCCTTGTTCTTCAAAATGGTCTACGTATGATATGCAAAACTTTCCTTTAATTAGGAGATTGTATGAAGAACATGGTGAAACTATTAATTTTATAGGAGTAATAATGTCCAATTTAAATGTAGCTATGGAGCAAAAAGAAAGATCTGCTCAATTTGTAGCTCAAATGGCAAAATCTCTCGGAGCAGACGCTGCCTTAGTAGCAGAGGAAGGATACGGTAATCCTGATGCTGATTATATTGGATGTCTAGTTGCATTAGAAGATGCCGGTGTCAAAACAGTAGGAGTAAGTAATGAAGCTACTGGACGTGATGGTGGATCACAGCCTCTCGTTTCTTTAGATCCTAAAGCTGATGCTTTAGTTTCAACAGGTAATGTTTCTGAACTTATTAAACTTCCTCCAATGGATACTGTTATCGGTGAATTAGAAGCTTTGGCTAGAGACGGTCTATCCGGAGGTTGGGATGATGATGAAGTGCTAGGATCTTCTGTTAAAAAAGATGGTTCAATAGTTATGGAAAATAATTCAATGTTTTGTGGAGACCAAATTGCTGGTTGGTCCACTAAAACAATGAAAGAATATTAATATACGGGAGGTGAATTGGATGTCAAAAGCAATTGTATATTTAAATCAATTTTTTGGACAGATTGGTGGAGAAGATGTAGCAGACCATGAACCGGAAATTAGAGATAAAAAGGTTGGGGCTGCTATGCTTTATGACCAATTATTAGATGCTGATGTAACCCACACTATAATATGTGGTGATAATTTTGTGGGTTCAAAAGAGGAAGAAGCTATAGATAGAATTTTAGGGTTTTTAGAAGATAAAGAATTTGATATTTTCTTTGCAGGTCCAGCTTTTCAAGCAGGTAGATACGGTAATGCTTGTGGTGCTATAGGAAAAGCTGTTAAAGAAGAATTTGATGTACCTGTAATTTCTTCAATGAATGAAGAAAATCCAGGTGTAGATATGTATAAGAAAGATATTTATATTTTTCCTGGTGGTCAGAGTGCTGCCAAAATGAAAGATGACGTAACTAAGATGGTTGAATTCGGTAATAAAATATTAAATGGTGAAAAGTTACTTCCTGCTGAAGAGGAAGGATATTTTATAAGAGGTATTAGACATCAATATTTCTTACCTGATGAAACACCAGCTTATGAAAGAGCCATTGACATGTTACTAAAAAAGATTAATAATGAAGAATATGTAAGCGAACTACCTATTCCTGAATTGGATACTGTAAAGATAGCTGATCCCATTGAGGATTTAAGCAAAATAACAGTTGCCCTAGTTACTTCAGGTGGGATAGTTCCAATTGATAATCCAGATCGTATACAATCTGCATCAGCTACTCGCTGGGGTAAGTATTATATTGATGATGTAGATCAGCTACAAAATAGAAGACAAGAAGCATTTAAGACTATTCATGCTGGTTATGACCCTGCTGCAGCCGATACGGATCCAAATAGAGTGGTTCCCGTTGATGCGATGCGTAAATATGAAGAAGTAGGTAAAATAGGAAAACTTTATAAGTATTTCTATTCTACTGTTGGTACAGGAACTACTCAGGGTGAAGCTGCTAGAATGGGTCAAGAAATTACTGAAGAATTATTGGAGGATGGAGTTCAAGCTGTAATACTCACTTCTACTTGAGGTACTTGCACACGTTGCGGAGCAACGATGGTAAAAGAAATTGAAAGAGCAGGTATCCCTGTAGTGCAAATGGCAAACTTGATCCCCGTAGCTAAGACTGTTGGAGCAAACAGAATGGTTCCAACTATTTCTATACCTTATCCATTGGGTGACCCTTCTACTAGTGAAGAAGAACAGTGGAAGCTTCGGTATCACCGTGTAGGAGTAGCTTTAGATGCTCTTACTACTGATATTGAAGAGCAAACTGTCTTTGACGTAGAAATTTAAATATAAGATCCTCATCTCTCTCCAAAGAGGGATGAGGAATTATTACTTTAATGGTATTTAGTATATGTTCAAAAAATATTACATAAAAGGGTGAAATTCATGGAAAATCTAAAAGATAAAAATGGCAATATTATAAAAGAACGTGGAAAAGAAGTATTTTATATTTCACTTATTGTTGTATTTTCAATAGTTATCTGGGGTATTACAATGCCTAATAATTTCAGTAGTATAGCAAATGGCTTATTTGATTATCTAACCGGTAATTTTGCCTGGCTTTATCTCATTACCATGTCATTATTTGTAATCTTTTGTATTTGGGTTGCACTAAGTAAACATGGTAAAATAAAATTGGGTAAACCAGATGAAGAACCAGAATTTAGTACAATTTCATGGTTTGCAATGTTATTTAGTGCTGGTATGGGAGTTGGTTTAGTATTCTGGGGAATGGCAGAGCCTTTAAATCACTTTGTTAACCCTTTAAATATAGAGGGAGGAACTGCTGCAGCAGCAGATTTTGCTTTAAAAACCTCCTTTTTTCATTGGGGCTTACATCCTTGGGCCAGTTATGGTGTATTAGCTCTTGCTTTAGCCTATATGCAATTTAGACATGATAAACCTGCTCAGATCAGTAGTATTTTCATTCCATTGATTGGTGAAGCTAGAGCAAGAGGAGGAATTGGTAAAGTTATAGATATCCTCGCGATTTTTGCTACAGTTGCAGGTGTTGCTACTTCATTAGGTTTAGCAACTTTACAGGTAACAAGTGGTTTTAGTTTTCTTTTTGGAATACCTGAAACTAACCTAGTTCGAATCTTAGTTATTGGTGTTATTACACTCTTGTTTATGATTTCAGCTATAACCGGAGTAGATAAGGGTATTAAATATCTATCTAATGTTAATATTTCCTTAGCCGGTATCATTATGTTAATTTGTCTAATAGTTGGTCCAACAGTTCTAATTATTAACAATTTAACAAATTCATTTGGAATGTATATGAGTAACTTAGTTAGAGATAGTTTTAAAATTGGTCAAGAGCCCTGGTATGGTTGGTGGACAATCTTCTACTGGGCCTGGTGGATTGCTTGGGCACCATTTGTAGCTACATTTATTGCCCGTATATCTAGAGGTAGAACAATAAGAGAGTTTGTTGGTGGAGTTTTATTTGCTCCAACACTAGCTTCCTTTGTATGGTTTTCAATTTTAGGTACTATGGGAATAGAAAGTGGAATGGAAGTTGCAGAAGAAGCGATTGCTACTACTGAAACAGCTTTCTTTGTTGTAATGCAGAACTTTCCATATGGTGGTCTGATTTCGATTGTTGCAGTTATCCTGTTAGTAACATTTTTCATTACTTCAGCCGATTCAGCTACCTTTGTATTGGGTATGTTATCTGATAAAGGTAATAAAAACCCAACTGTCCAAAGAAAAGTCACCTGGGGATTTATTCAATCAGGATTAGCTATAGCATTGATGCTTTCCGGTGGACTAGGTATGTTACAAACCGGATCTATTGTAGCTGCCTTCCCATTTGTAATTATTATGCTTTTTGCAATGTTAGCGATGATTAAATCATTGAAAGCAGAGCATAAGGTAGAAGGAGTTGCCGATTTAAATAAGGTGGCAGATACTTCTTTAGAGGATCTCTCAGAAGCAGATAAATTAGATGAAGCTGTAAATGAATAAACAAATAAAAAACCCGGCATTGATTTTAATGCCGGGTGAATTTACTATTAATTCTCACAACAGATTGCGTCATTAACTATTGTTCTGATATGTGATGTGATTTTATTAACTGCTTCATCTGTTGAATAATTTATTCGATTATTGATTGTTAAGGTGAGCATACCGTGGTAAATATAAGTAATCATATTGTCTACTTCATCAGCTTTTTTTTGGCTCAAATAACCATTTTCAATTAAAGGTTTGGATGCTATGGAAGCTCTACGTGAAAGATCAGGGTCTAAAAGCATAGGAACTAATCTTTCTGGCGGATCACCCAATTTTTCAGGAAAAATTTGAAAATATTTTTCCATTAGGGTTTCAGGATGATCACCTAATTTTTCAGTAAAAATTGCATAATAGATATTTGGTTTTTCAAAAGTATATTTACAAAAACATTCCCACATCAAAATAAAGCGTTCAATTTCGTCATCTGCTTTTTTTATGTAGTCAGGCATTGCCTGGATATAATCACTTAAAAAATCTAAAGAGGCAAAGAAAATAAGTTGTTTATAATTATCAAAATAATTATATATAGTAGCACTATTATATCCCGCTTTTTTTGCTACATTGCGGATAGTAACTTTTTTAATACCTTTTTCTTCAATTACTTCTTTAGTTGCTTGAATAAAATATTTTAAGATTCGTTTCTTTTTAATATCTTTTTTATCAATGTCAATCAAAATTAATCCATCCTTTCTAGCCCTTAATTGGCAAATAATTACTATAGTAAGGATATAATAAAAATAAATTAAATGCAACATTGATTGACTTTATGTCAGAATTTTAATATAATTTCTTATGGAAATATATTGTGAATTCAATTACTAACAGAGGAGGAAAATACATGAGCAATACATATGACCTAATAGTTATTGGGGGCGGTCCAGCAGGAATGTCATCAGCAATTTATGGTTCTCGTTCTCGCCTCAATACATTGGTTTTAGAATCAAAAAGAAAAACAGGTGGACAACCATCTACATATCATGATATGGAAAACTATCCGGGAGTACCAGAAACTACTGCTCCTGAATTGATGGACAATTTTAGAGAGCACGCCGAAAAGTTTAATACTGAATTTGAAAGAGGAGAGGTTGTAGACCTCGAAGTTAACGGTCTTGAAAAGATAGTAAAAACTAAAAAGGGTACAGAATATAAAGCTAAGAGTGTTGTTTTAGCAACAGGTGCTGAACCTAGAAAATTAGGAATCGAAGGTGAAGAAGAACTTAAAGGAAAAGGTGTATCATATTGTGCAACATGTGATGCAGATATTTTTGAAGGTCTTGATGTAGTAGTTGTTGGTAATGGTAATTCAGCTGTTGAAGAATCTATCTATCTTACTAAGTTTGTAGAAAACTTAACAATGATTGTAATCCATGATGAAGGAGTAATGGATGCTGAAAAGATCTTACAAGAAAAAGCAATGGAAAATGATACAATCGACTTTGTTTGGAATTCTGTTGTAGAAGAAATTAAAGGTGAAGGTATGGTCGAGAAGGCTGTAGTGAAAAATATTAAAACTGGTGAAAAGCAGGAACTAGACTGTCATGGAGTTTTCTTTTTTGTAGGTAGAGTGCCTAACACAGATTTCTTAAAAGGAACTATAGAATTAACAGAAAACGGTTATATAAAAACAAATGATGAGATGGAAACCAATCAACCAGGAGTATACGCAGTTGGAGATGTTAGAAATAAAGTTGTAAGACAGGTTATAACAGCAGCTGGTGATGGTGCAACTGCAGCAGTAATGGCTCAAGGATATATTGAAGAAGAAGATTACTGGCAGAACAATGTATTGAAATCAGATAATTCTGTATTGGTTGCTTTCTGGAGTGTTACAGACCAGGAAAGTATGGATATGATTAGTGAATTAGAAAGCATGGGAATTGAAGATAATGACTATAGGTTTGTAAAAATTGATACTTATAAAAATAGATTAATATCTAATCGTTATGATATTGAAGAAATACCAACTATTGTAAAATTAGTAGATGGTGAAGTTACAGAAAAATTAGTGGAACCTTCCACAAAAGAAATTGAAAGTATATTATAAAAACAGGAGGTAATGATAATGCTTGAATTAGGAAAAGAAAATTTTGAAGATGAAGTATTGAACTCAGATGGTGTTGTTTTGGTAGATTTTTGGAGTGATAATTGTGACCTATGCTTAGATTTGATGCCTGATGTTGAAGTATTGGCCGAAGAATACGGTGATGATATTAAATTTGCTAAACTTAATATTAAAGGTAACAGAAGATTAGCAATTGGTCAGAAAGTACTTGGACTACCTTCCATTGTATTATATGAAGATGGAGAAAAAGTAGAACATTTAAGTGGAGACGAATTAGAAGTAGAAGATATCCGTGAGGCTATAGAAGCAAGAGTTTAAAATAAAAGTAAAAAGATACAATGCTCTTCTCCTTATTGGAGGGGAGCATTGTCATGAAAAAATTCGGAGGTGGAAATATTGAGTTTTCCAGTAATTAAAGGTTCAAGTTATATACTTGTACACACACCAAACATATTAAAACAGGGTGGGTCTACACAGACTACCACAAGAGCAAAAAACCCTAATGATGAATATTTAAATCAAATGGATAATCATTTACGTAGTTTCGAAGAATTTGTAGGTTATGCACCTAACCAGGCATACATAGGAAATATTTTACCAAATGATCTAGAAGATATAGAACAACCCTGGTATGAAAGTGATAATCTTCTAGAAGCAAAAAAAGAAGGTGAATTTGGAGAAATTATGCCTGAAGATCAATTCATTGCCCTTGTAAAACATGTTGATGTATTCGATCTTGTAAAATTGAGTCAAGATTTTTGTGAAAAAGGTCAGAAATTAGTAAATGAGCATCCGATTTTAAAAGATATGGATATTGATTTAGGAGATGGAGAAACAAAAGAAGATTTACAAAAATTAGTTGATGAACATTCAGAACCTCTTTATTTAGATGATGAATTAGTAGGTTGTGTAAAAAAAGCTCATGAAACTGATATTAATTTAAGCGCACATGTTATATATGAGAATTTAATAGCTAAAGCTTCAGCAGTATTAGCAATGAAAAATCTTGAGTTTAGAAATGATGATGTGGATCTTTCAGAAGTAGATTACATTTTAGAATGTTCTGAAGAAGCTTGTGGAGATATTAATCAACGTGGTGGAGGTAACTTTGCAAAAGCAATTGGAGAAATGGCAGGTTGTGAGGATGCAACCGGTTCTGATGTGAGAAGTTTCTGTGCTGCACCTGCTCATGCAATGGTGAATGCTGCTGCATTAGTAAAAGCGGGAGTTTATGATAATGTAGCTGTTGTAGCTGGAGGATCTGTGGCTAAATTAGGAATGAATGGTAAAGATCATGTTAAAAAAGAAATGCCAATTTTAGAAGATGGTCTTGGTGGCTTTGCAATTATCATTTCTAAAAATGATGGTGAAAACCCAATTATTAGAACCGATGTTGTTGGACGCCATAAAGTAGGTACCGGGTCTTCACCACAAGCAGTAATAAGTTCTTTAGTTACTGATCCACTTGATAAACATGAGATTAGTATTAAAGATATTGATAAATATTCTGTAGAAATGCAGAATCCAGAAATTACAAAACCTGCTGGGGCTGGAAATGTACCGGAATCTAATTATAAGATGATAGCAGCCCTCGGTGTTAAGAGAGGGGACTTAGAACGGAAAGAATTGATGGATTTCGTTGGTAAACACGGTATGCCAGGCTTTGCCCCTACTCAAGGTCATATACCTTCAGGAGTACCTTTTGTGGGACCTGCTGTAGAAATGATGAAAGATGGCGAGATTAATAATGCTATGATAATTGGTAAGGGTAGTCTTTTCCTTGGTAGAATGACAAACCTATTTGATGGTGTATCTTTCGTAATGGAGAAAAACGAAGGTACTGAATCTGAAGAGGCAAAAGTAAGTGATAAAGAGATTAAAAATATGATTGCTGATGCCATGCGTCAAATGGCTGAAAACATGACCGGCGAGTCTAATTGAGGTGAATGAGATGGCAGATAAAACAAAAGAAAAAGTAGCTGGAATTTTTAACGAACTGGCAGATGCAATTGAATCAGGACAGTTTGGCGAAAAAAAGAAAATCGGGCTTACTTTACTAGATAGTGAACACGGTCCAGAGGAACTTAAAAAAGCTGCTCAAATGGCTAGGAAAAATAATAGTGATTTAGATGTTGTAGAAATTGGCTGTGACGGAGAAAAATGTTCTTGTTTAGCTGATGCTCACGAGGTTATGGATGGAAAGTTAAAAAATGAAGAAATTGATGCCTCCGTGACTTTACACTATAATTTCCCTTTTGGGGTTTCTACTGTAGGTAGAGTGATAACGCCCGGTAGAGGTAAAGAAATGTTAATTGCCACTACAACCGGAACTAGTGATACTAATCGTGTGGCTTCTATGTTGAAAAATACTGTTTATGGAATAGCAACCGCAAAATCTTTAGGTATTGAAAATCCTAAGATTGGTATATTAAATGTTGACGGTGCTCGTTTAGTTGAAAATAATCTAAGAGAACTTAAAGATAATGGTTATGATATAGAATTTGCAACATCAGTTAGATCAGATGGTGGTGTTGTAATGCGTGGGAACGACCTTTTAATGGGAGTTCCTGATGTAATGGTCACTGATACATTAACTGGAAATATGTTAATGAAGATATTCTCTGCTTATACTACAGGCGGTACCTATGAAGCGAAAGGCTTTGGTTATGGACCTGGTGTAAGTGCAGAATATGACCAACTAGTGGGAATTATATCCAGAGCATCCGGTGCTCCTGTAATAGCAAATGCCATTAAATATATGGCAGAAGTTAGTAAAGGTAATCTGCTTGAAGTAACAAAACAAGAGATGCAAAAGGCTAAAAAAGCAGGACTTACAGACCTAATTGAAGAATTAAAAAGTAAGAGTGAAACCAAAGAAGTAGAAGATGTAAAACAACCTGAGAAAAAAGTTACTGGTGAAGAAATTGCAGGCATTGATATCTTAGAGATTGAGGCCGCTCAAAAATCTCTCTGGAAAGAAGACATATATGCCGAAACTGGAATGGGTTGTACTGGTCCTGTAGTTTTAGTAGCAGAAGAAGATGAAGAGAAAGCAAGAGAAATTCTTAAGAAAGAAGGATTTATTCATTAATGATATATTTTAATAATGCGGCGACTACTTACCCAAAACCTGAAAGTGTTTATCAAGAAGTTGATAATTTTTTCAGGCAGGATGGGGTTAACCCTGGTAGGTCGCAGGATGTAAAAACAATGAATATAAATAGAAGAATCTTTAATACAAGGGAGAAGATTGCCCATTTTTTCGGTATTAAAGATTCTTCACGTTTTATTTTTACATCTGGAGCAACTGAATCTCTAAATTTAGCTATTAAAGGTTCTTTAAATAAAAATGATCATGTAATTACTACTAAGCTAGAACATAATTCAGTAATCCGCCCTCTTAATAAGTTGAGTAATGAGGGGCGGATTACTGTTACTTATCTTGATTTTAATGAAAATGGTTTTATTTCACTTAAAAATATTAAAAATGCAGTACAAAAAAATACAGCTCTTATAGTAATTTCTCACGCTTCAAATGTGTTAGGAACTGTAAACAATATTGCTGAGATTGGAAAATTTGCCAGAAACAATGATATACTATTTTTAGTTGATGCAGCTCAGACAGCTGGTGTTTTAAATATTGATATTGATGATTCAAATATTGACTTACTATCGGTTCCAGGTCATAAATCTCTTTATGGGCCTCCTGGTATTGGTGGTCTCTATATTAGAGAAGGGCATGAGCTTGACACAATGATGGAGGGTGGTACTGGTAGCAATTCTTTAAACACTTTACAGCCCGAAATTTTGCCGGATAAATATGAAAGTGGTACTTTAAATACCTTAGGTATTATTGGTCTAGGAGCGGGAATTGAATTTATCAATGAGACTGGTATTCAAAAAATACATAGACATAAAATTAATTTATTAAGACGATTTTTAAAAGGCCTTAGAAGTATTAAAGATATACTAATTTATGGTTCCAATGATTTGGATAAAAAAGTTGGAGTTGTTAGTATAAATTTAATGAATCTAAGTGCAGCACGTTTTTCACATCTCTTACAAAATGAGTATAATATATCTGTAAGGGGAGGATTGCACTGTGCTCCTATGCTTCATAAAAAGATGGGAACTGCTAGCAAAGGAATGGTAAGATTTAGTTTTAGTTATTTTAATACTGCAAAAGAAATTGACAATGCTTTAAATGCTATTGATATTATTTCGAAAAAAGAGGGATAAATTATGAAAAAGGAATTATTTAAAAAAATACCGGCCGTAAATGATCTTTTAGAGAGTGAAAAAGGTAAAGAATTAGTAGAAACCTATAACCATAGTTTAGTACTCAAAGGAATTAGAAATGTATTGGATCGGAAAAGAAAAATGATTTCAAAAGCTGATGAAAAAAATCTTAAGGAGTTATCTCTTTCTTTAGAACATACAAATTTATATAAAGAAATTGAAGAGTATTTAATGGATTATTTAGCTCCTTCTTTGCAAGAAGTCATTAATGCTACCGGTACTATAGTTCATACCAATCTTGGGCGTTCCTTGTTATCTAAAGAAGCAGTTGATTCACTAGTAAAAGTAGCTAAAAATTACTCTACTTTAGAGATAGACAAGAGAACAGGAGAAAGAGGTTCCCGTTATAATAATGTAAAAGATCTATTAATTGACCTAAGTGGAGCTGAAGATGGCTTAGTAGTTAATAATAATGCTGCTGCTGTTTTATTAATCTTAGATACACTAGCTAAAAATAAGGAAGTCATTTTAGCTAGAGGAGAAATGGTTGAAGTTGGTGGATCATTTAGAATACCAGAAGTGATGGAAAAAAGTGGAGCCCATTTAGTAGAAGTGGGGGCAACTAATAAGGTATACATAGAAGATTATGAAAGAAAAATTAATGAAAATACAGGTTTACTTTTAAAGGTTCATACTAGTAATTATAGAGTGATGGGATTTACTGAAGAAGTAAACCTAAAAGAACTTGTAGAATTAGGTAAAAAGACTAACTTACCAGTTGTAGAAGATCTAGGAAGTGGTATAATAGAGGATTTAAGTGATTTGGGATTAAAAGATGAACCCACTGTTAAAGATAAAGTAGACCAAGGAGCTGATTTGGTTTCTTTTAGCGGTGATAAGTTATTAGGGGGTCCTCAGGCTGGCATAATTGTAGGTAAAAAAAGATTTATTGAGAAACTCAAGCAAAATCCCCTGACTAGGGCTTTAAGAGTGGATAAATTTACTTTAGCGTCTTTAGAAGCGACTTTAAAGGCATATATAAAAAATGAAGCCCGAGAAAAATTACCTACCTTAAAAATGTTAAGTCAAAATATAGATATAATTAAAGAGAAAGCACTAAGTTTAAAAGAAAAGTTAGAAACCTTAGAGAAAGAAAATCTAAATATTAAAGTGGAAAAAGATTCTACAAAAATTGGTGGTGGAGCATTTCCTTTACAGGATATACCTACTTATGTTGTTAAAATTGAAACAAATAATATAGAATTAAATGAACTTTCTTATAAATTAAGGATGAATAAACCTCCAATTTTTACACGTTTATATAATGATAATATGTTCTTTGATTTAAGGACAATTAAAGACGAAGAAATAGAACAAATAGTTTTAGCTTTTAAAAATATATTATAATTCAGGAGGAAACGTTATGTCCCAGAAAAATTTCATAATAGGAACTGCCGGACATATCGACCATGGTAAAACTACGCTCATTAAAGCTCTTAGTGGGACAGATACTGATCGTTTATCAGAAGAAAAAGAAAGAGGCATTTCTATAGATTTAGGATTTACAGATTTAAAATTAAACGATGATTATACATTAGGTATTGTTGACGTACCAGGCCATGAAAAATTTATTAAAAATATGTTGGCAGGAGCAGGTGGAGTTGATATTGCCCTGCTTGTAGTGGCTGCTGATGAAGGAGTTATGCCGCAAACCAGAGAACATCTTGATATTTTGAGTTTGTTAAATGTCAAAAGAGGAATAACTGTGGTAACAAAAGCTGATCGTGTAGAAGAAGAATGGTTAGAATTAATGATAGAAGAAGTAAGAGAAAAACTATCTAATACCTTCTTAAAAGATGAACCAATATTACCTGTTTCTGCAGTTGAGGGAACTGGTTTAGATGAGTTGAAAGAAACAATAATAAATACAATAGATAGTATGCAAAAAAAAGAAATCACCGGTAATGTATATTATCCTATTGATAGAGTATTTACAATCAAAGGGCATGGAACAATTGTTACAGGTACTTTAGTAAGTGGAAAAATCGAAGTAGAAGATAATTTAACAGTATTTCCTTCTAAAAAAGAAGCGCGAGTAAGAAGCCTTGAGGTACATAATAAAGATGCAGCAGCTGCTTATCCTGGTCAGAGAGTGGGTATAAATCTATCAGGGATAGATAAAGACGAAATTGATAGAGGAGATGTTTTGGCTACTCCCGAAAGTTTAATAAATACAAAATTTTTAGATGGAAGATTAACCGTTTTAAAAAATGCTCCTTTGATAGTTGAACATGGAGATCGCATAAGATTTCACATTGGAGCTAAAGAAGTTATTGGTAGGGTTTATCTTTTAGATAAAGAAGAACTATTACCTGGCGAGAGTGGATTAGTTCAATATAGGTTAGAGGAAGAAGTTGTAGCTCGGTATAATGAAAATTATGTAATTAGACGATATTCTCCTATGACGACTATTGGTGGAGGTAATATTTTAGACACTCATCCTAATAAAAGAAAGCGTTTTAATGATAAAATAAACGAAGAATTGAATAAGAAAGAAAAACTAGATGATAAAGGTAGAATTGAATTTATAATGAATTTGAATAAACAAAATACAATAACTACTAGTTATTTAATAAAAAAGAGTAGTTTAAGAAAAGAAAAGATAAATGATATTTTAAATACATTAAATAATGAGGTAAAAGTTAAATATTTTGATAAAGGTAGTAGTAAGACGTGGCTTCATAATGAAAATTATACAAAAATAGAAGAAGAGATAATCAATAAATTAGGAGAATTCCATAATGATAATAGACTTAAAACAGGTATGTCAAAAGAAGAACTAAGAACTAAAATAAGTATAAAATTAGATAATATTGAATTTAATCAATTACTTCAAGAATTAGAAAATAAACAAAAAATTAAAATTAAAGATTCATTTGTTAAGTTAGTTAGCCATGAAATTAATCTAAATAAAAAAGAAGAAAAATTAAAAGAAGAAATTTTACAGGAATTTGAAAATAATATTTTTATGCCACCTCAAATCGAAGAAGTAGTTGAAAATGATGACAAAAAGGAAGAAATATTTAATTATTTAATAGAGAAAGGAACAATTGTTCATATTAAAGAAGATTTATTTTTTCTTTCTTCTGCTGTAAAAGAAGCTAAAGATTTATTAGTGGATTATTTAGAAAAAAATCAAGAAATTACTTTAGCAGAATTTAGAGACTTATTGGATAGCAGTAGAAAATATACGTTGGCATTACTTGAATATTTTGATCAAAATAATATTACTAAAAGAAAAGGTGAAAAAAGAATTTTAGTAAATTAATTTACAACTTCTATTAAATGTTGTATAATTAATTTTATGAAAAACAAGGGAGCGGCTGTGTCCATGGTGGACACCTTGGACTTCAAATCCAATGGGAGGTCGGCAGACCGGCCTTTGGTGGGTTCGATTCCCACACGTTCCCGCCATATTATAAAACATTTAAGTCCTTTTTAATTAAAGGGCTTTTTTATTTGGAAAATAATATTAATTTTTGTAAAATCATAAAATATAATTAATATTATTTTAAAAAATAGTAATGTTGAGATCTTAAATTCATTATCATTCCGGGGATATTATCCCCGGTTTTTGTTATTTAATAGGTATAAATTTTGATCTAAAAATGAATTTAGAATAAATAAAGGACATTTCTACCCTATACATAATAATAAAAAATATACATAAATATAAGTTTTTGATAACAAATCAATTTCCCAGTAGATAATATCCAAAAATATTAATGGGGAGATGATAAATATTTTTATTAAAAAGAGTTTACTTTTGGTCATTTTTATTAGTCTAATTTTAGTAATGAGTGCGAGCGTTACCGGTGCACAAAATGATGAGACAGTTTTTGAAAACCTACAATTACCATCTGATGTCGAAGAATTAGTAAAAAATTTTAGTTATATGAATTATGATTTGGTAGTTATTAGAAGTGGTCAGAAAGTTCAAGATTCAACTATTGAATATGATTATTTAGGTAAAGAAAAAGTTGGTAATGTAGAGACAGATAAAATTTCTTTTAATATGACAGATAGTTTAACTGAAGAAATGACTTCTGATATGTTGTTTTGGTTTGATGGAACTGATATAAAGAAGATGGAAATCGATGGTGAAGTTATTCCTGAACAAATGGCTGGTGTAATGGGAGATAGATTACTTAGTGCTATTTTTTCTCCTTTCTATAGTTTGTCAGAGTATGATTTAGAAGAATTTAAGAAAATGGGAGATGTTAGTCATTCACGTGAAACATTTGGTGGCAAAGAGATTGATGTTACTACAGTTGAAGTAGAAAATATTCCTGAATATGAAATTGAATATGGTACTATAAAGGTAGCAAAATATAATGAGATGTCATTTGTATTAAGTTTAAGTCATAAATCTTCTAAAGAGGACCAAGAAGTTAAATTTAAAGTCAATGATATAAAGTTCCATTAATAATTTAAAATAATCATAATAATTCGAATAATAAATATAGTGATAGTTTATTACTAGACCGCCCACTAATTCATTAGGGTGGTCTTTGTCTTTTGTAGTAGTATTTATTTTTAAAAGTTTTATATATTATAAAATTAATTGTGGGGGTATTTTAATGTTTAAAAATCATAAAATAATTTTTATTGGTTTTTTGGTTATTCTGTTCATCTGTGTTTTTTCATTAGCAATTTATGCTTTTTCTGAAGATGCTAAAACCAATGATGTGCCAAATAGCAGGGACCATTCCTTAATTTCTCGATTTGATGGTTCTTATATAAGATATTTCCAACATAAAAATTATGATAAATATATCTTGCCGATTAATAATTTAAAAGAACCAGAAGATAAAGAAGATATTTTGGTTGAAGATACAAGCATAGAGGGTGAAGTTTATCAATACTTTTATGTTATACCAGACGGTCATTCAGTATTAGAAGTATTTAGAAATTATGAAATAGCTTTAGAGGAGGCTGGGTTTGAGATAATACGAAAACAGACGAGAGATATTTCCCATAGTCTTTCAAATAGTTTATATTCGAAAATAAACTGGGATTCTTGCCGAGGAAATAATTTCAACGGAGTTGGAGTCCATTATGATACAGGAGATCAATCATATCTAGCAGCCAAACTGAAAAGACCTAAAGGAGATGTTTATCTATCTCTTTATGTAGCAGACCATGTTATCCATGGTGGTAGTTGGGGAGAAGAACGACCTGCGGTTTATCAGGTAGTAGTGGAAGAAAAAGAAATGGAAACAGGTCTTGTAACAGCAAATAGTAATTTTAAAAAAGAAGAAAAAGAGAATGAAGAAGCATTATTCCCTATTAAAGCAGAAACAAAAGATGTACCAAATAGTAGTAATCATCCTGTGATCTCAAGATATAAAGGTTCATACCTAAGATTTTATAAATATATTAATTATGATGAATTTGTTTTTCCTTATAGTCTTTTAAAAGATAGTGGAAAAGACCTAAGGGTGGAAGGGGAAATCACTAGAAACTTTTATGTAATTCCTAATGGGCATTCAGTATTAGAAGTATTTAGAAATTATGAAACTGCCTTAGAGAATGCTGGTTTTGAGATAATACGAAAACAGACTAGTGATATTAGCCATAAACTTTCAAATTGTTTATATTCAGAGATAAACTGGGATTCCTGCCCAAGAAACAACTTCAACGGAGTCGGAGTCCATTATGATACTGGTGATCAATCCTATTTAACAGCAAAGCTTGAACGGTCGGAAGGTGATCTATATTTATCCCTTTATGTAGCAGATCACGGTATAAATGGTGGTAATTGGGGTGAACAGCGTCCTGCTGTTTATCAGGTGGTAGTGGAAGAAAAAGAAATGGAAACTGGTCTTGTAACTGCCGGAAGTATAATACAGGATATTGAAAGTACAGGAAAAGTTAGTATCTATGGAGTATATTTTGACACAGACAGTGCTAAAATTAAATCTGAATCAAAACCCACAGTTGAAGAAATTGCTAAGGTATTGAAAAATAATACTAATTTAAAACTCTATGTTGTAGGACATACTGATAGTACTGGAAATTTTGATTATAATATGGATCTTTCCCAAAGAAGAGCAGAAGCTTTAGTGGATAAACTTGTTAAGGAATACAATATTAATAGAAATCGTCTTGAACCAGCCGGTGTAGGACCATTGGCTCCTAAGGAAAGTAATAAAACTGAAAATGGAAGGGCAAAAAATCGTAGGGTTGAGTTAGTAAAAATGTAATTGATCAAAAATAGTGATTTCACATTATAAAGGGTTTCATATAAAAGTGGAACCCTTTATAATAATATATAAACATAAAATAATTAAAGTAGAAGTTATTTACACAAGTTTAAAATAATTATAAATATATTTGACTTCAATATTTTTTTAATATATTATATGAGTATAATCGATTATAATCATATGGAAGGTGAGTTTATGGAACTAATAAAAATTATAAAAGCGTTATCACATCAAAATCGGATAAGGATTCTTAATTTAATTAATCAACAAGACTTATGTGTATGTGAATTAGAATATATTATGAATGTAAAACAGTCTAATGCTTCTCGTCATTTGACAAAACTAAAAGAAGCAGAAATTATTTACGGTAAAAGAAAAGCCCAATGGGTTTATTATCAAATAAATGTAAAACTTTTAGATGAGCATAAATTTTTGAAAGAAATTATTGAAAACGAATTGCAAAATATAGAATTAATTAAGAGAGATAATGAAAAATTAAATAAGTATTTAAATAGTGAGATGTCCTGTGCGGATCTAACATAAAAATTACAATACATGGAGGGCTATATGATGCAAAAAGAAGAAATTAAAGTGGAAGATAAAACTAAAAATATAGGTTTTTTCGAAAAATATTTAACTGTATGGGTCGGAATTTGTATAGTTGCTGGTGTTATTATTGGGAGATTATGGCCGACTGTTCCAAACACTTTGAGTCAATGGGAATATGCTCAAGTTTCAATTCCTGTTGCAATATTAATTTGGTTTATGATTTATCCTATGATGGTTGAAATTGATTTTAGTAGTATTAAGGAAGCTAGTAAAAGGCCGAAGGGTTTAACTATAACATTAGTAACAAATTGGATTATAAAACCATTTACTATGTTCTTTTTCTCCTGGTTATTTCTAAGGGTTATATTTCAACCTTTTATCTCAGATGCCTTGAGTCAACAGTATGTCGCAGGGGCCATATTGTTAGGTGCTGCTCCCTGTACTGCAATGGTTTTTGTATGGAGTTATTTGACTGATGGAGATCCTGCTTATACACTTATTCAGGTATCAATTAATGATGTTGTTTTGGTTTTTGCTTATGCACCTATAGTAATGTTTCTTTTGGGTTTAGGTCAGTTAAGTGTTCCATGGAATACTGTATTACTTTCTGTAATTTTATATGTGGTCGTTCCACTGGCCATGGGATATGTTTCTAGAAAATATATTTTAAAGAAAAAAGGAAAAGATTGGCTTGAAAATGTTTTTTTAAAAAAATTAGATAATGTAACTATAATAGGATTATTATTAACTTTGATTATATTATTCTCATTTCAAGGTGATGTAATTGTAAATAATCCATTCCACATAGTCTTAATTGCTGTACCTTTAATCATACAAACTTTCTTTATTTTTACAATAGCTTACAGTTGGGCAAAGATATGGAAGGTTGAACATTCTGTAGCAGCTCCGGCTGCAATGATTGGTGCAAGCAACTTTTTTGAATTAGCAGTTGCAACTGCAATATCTGTGTTTGGTATAAGTTCAGGTGCTGCATTAGCCACTGTTGTTGGAGTATTAGTTGAAGTCCCAGTAATGTTAGGGTTAGTAGCTATAGCTAATAAAACAAGGCATTGGTTTCCGGAGAAGATTTAAATATTAATAGTAAAATATATAATCTTTAACCGCTCTATAATTTAATTATTATAGGGCGGTTTTTCAATTGTAATTGATTTTAGGCTAATAATATGTTAATCTAATATTAGTTAACGATAACTAACATATATAATAAATTATTATATATTGTATAAGGAGGATAATTATGCCGAGGAAAACGACAGCTGAAAGAAAAAAAGAGGTTATAGAGATAACCAAAAAAATAATCTATGAAAAAGGGTTTTATAAATTGACTATAAGGAATATAGCGAATAGAATGAATATTTCTGAAGCAGCGATTTATCGTCATTTTGATGGTAAAGAAGATATTATTGATCAATTAACAGATTTAGTTTTTTCTGAGGGTTGTTCATTATATTTCGATGATAAAGATAATCCTGTAGAAACATTAAAAAAGTTTATTGATAAACAAATAGTATTTTTTGAAAATAATCCTTATCTATCAATTATTAGTTTTCAGGATGATATGTTTAGAGAATATCCCACAATAAAGGAAAAATTTATCAACCATCAAAAGGAAAGAGAAAATGAAATAAATAATTTAATTAAAAAGGGTATTAAACAAAATTTAATTAAAAACAAGGTGAATCCTGAGGCGTTTGCATCATTATATATGGGGAGTATAAGAATAACGGTTTTAAAATGGAAAAACAGTAATTTTAAGTATTCTTTAAATGATAAATTACAAGAAATCAAGAAAGAATTATTTAAATATCTAGAAGGTGATTATTAAATGGTAGCTTGGATTATTAATATATCAACAATTTTATTATTTATCTATACGATCATAAAAGATAAAGAAAAGGCTAAAAAAGCTTTTGTTAAATCAATTATTAAGTTTTTAAATCTATTACCAATGATGATTGTTATAATCGTATTGATAGGATTAATATTTGGGTTTATTCCCCCTGAGTTAATTAAAAGCTATCTTGGATCTAATGATAATATACTTCAAGTAGTAGCTGCAGCCATTTTTGGTGCAATAACTTTAATCCCGAGTTTAGTAGCGTTACCACTGGCAGGTTCATTAGTAGAAGCTGGTGCTTCTTATACACCTATTGCTGCCTTTATAACTACCTTAACTATGGTGGGGTTTGTTACATTACCTATTGAATTAAAAGAACTAGGTAAAAAATTAACTATATTAAGAAATGTATTTGCTTTCATATTTGCAATTATTATTTCACTTATTATTGGGGTGTTAATGTAATGGAGACACAAAATATTAAAATTGAAAATAAAATCAAAAATGGTTTGATAAAATTAGCAAAGTATTTAATGGTTATTATAGTAATACTTTTTAGTCTTTATTATTTTTTCCCCACTAAAATTACAGCTGGTTTAGATATTTCTGCTAATTATGGAATCGAAATGATAGCCATATTTCCTGCTGTTATAGTCTTAATGGGTTTAGCAGATGTTTGGATACCAAAATCATTAATTAACAAATATCTTGGTGAAGAGTCTGGTATTAAAGGTATTATATTATCGATTATTATGGGTACTTTACCAACTGGCCCTGTATATATTGCATTTCCCATAGCGGCAGAATTATTAAGAAAAAAAGCACGGATAAGTAATGTAATGATCTTTTTGGGAGTTTGGGCCTCTTCAAAAATCCCACAAGTAGGGGTTGAAATAAATTTTCTAGGCTTTAAATTTGCAATGCTGAGATTAGTATTTACTTTAATATCATTAATTATTATTGGATATTTAATTGAATATATTATCAATGAAAAAGGAAAAAGAGAGGCCGAAGTTTAAACTTCGGCCTCCTTAATATTATTCTACAAAAGAACCTTTTATATTAATTTCTTGATTCAATGGTTTACCGGTTATAAGAAGAAATCTAGATTTTTCTTTAGATTCAATAATTACTTTCTCAATTTCTTCAAAGAGAAATGCATTACTTTCATTTAAATTATTATTATTTATTTTAATAGATCCTTGGACCATATATATTAAACCTTGATGGTTTTTATTTATTTTTTGTTCATATTTATAATCTTTATTAAGTTCAATATCCAGGTATTCTACTTCAGTATTCAAATCAATCGATATATTTTTCCCTAATACCTTTCTAATATTAATTTCTTCATCATCTTTTATAATTTTATTTTCTTTCAATTGTTGATAAGTTGGATCAGAATTTTTCATATTTTTAGGTAAATTAACCCAAAGTTGAATTCCATGACTGTAACCTGTTTTACCAGGTTTTTCAGAGTGAATAATACTTTTCCCAGCATTAAAGGTTTGAAGTCCTCCAGTACTTAACTCACTTTTATTTCCTAAATTATCTTCGTGAACAAATGATCCTTCTAACATATAAGTTATAGCTTCAAAACCTCGGTGTTCATGTTTGGGAAAACTAGCTGGACTTTCAACAAAAAATTCATCCATGAGTACAAAGGGATCGTGATGTTTTGGATAATTCCTAGATGGGAATAACCTTTTTACTGTGGCGCCTTGACCTTCTCCCATTTCTTTACTTTCTATTATTTGAATATTTTTCATTTTAATCACCTCGAGAATTTATATTATTTATCTTATATTTAGATTAATTTTATAATATTAAAAGTATATATTCAGTCAAATAACTTACTATTATATGGGGAATTTGTTATAATGTATTTGTAAAGATGAAATATATTAGTAAGGGGGAGACATCATGTATTCAAAATTAGGGGAAGCAATTATTGGGAATGACAAAGAAGAGGTAAAAAATATTATTTCAAATCTTAAAGAAAAGGATATAAATTTAACCAATTTTGTTGATGAATTTGCTTCAATTATGTTAATGGAAGCAAATTTATCGTACGGCAACTTTCATTTTATAAAGATGGCATTGTTTTTAAGGGAATTATCTATTAAAGGTTTTTTCACTAAGGAGACAGAAAAAGAACTTATTAATCTTTTGTCATTAAATATGACAGAAAGACACTTTGTGAAAGTTGAAGCTTATAGGCTTGGATATATGGAAGAAGCAGCAGATCAAAATACTATTAAAAAGATGGTAAAAGAATTGGATAATGGTAATTCTCATAATGCTTATTATTATAGTCTAGGACTCTTAAAATATAAGCCGGAAGCATTAAGAAACAATTTACTTTCACTTGGAACCGAGTCTTTATCAGAATCTTTAGGACATAGTTTTTCTTGTTTTTATCCTGTCTTAAGAGATCTCATGGTTGAAAATTCTCGTCATGATACTAACTCTTTATTTAGTTATATTTTATATTTATCTCGTTTTGATTATGATGGTGAAGTACATATCCAATATGATAAGGATAGTTTTAGTAATGTTTCAAATTTAATGGAGATTTGTTCGTCAGGTGAAGGTATAGTTAATCTTCATCATATGATTACTCTGACTATATATTTATTATGGGAAAAAGATGAAATTAACGGTGATTACATTCCATATCATAATTTTAATAATTGGATTGGAACTAAAAATGTAGATGAAAAGCAGAAAGAAAAAGTTTTAAATATGCAAAAAGAAATGGACCTACCAGAAAATTTCCTTGATTTTGAAAATATCTTTTCCCTCAACGCTTTAGATGCTTCTTTACCAATTTATTTTAAATTATTAGAAGATGATTATACAGCTGCAGTAGACTGGATGTTTCGATTATATACAACCTACTATAATCCAAAGTGGGATCCTCATTATTTTACAAGTCTATATTCAGCTTTAAAATTATATAAGATGGATAAGAGCGAAAAGAAAACACCTTCCAAAATGGCCATTTATCAAGCTTTAAGATATTTTGCTCAGAGGATAGTTTAAAAAAACACAAAAACATCTATAATACTAAAATAAATTTTGAAGGTAAGAAAACAACTATATATAATAAGAGAAAAGGGTTCTGAATAAGTTTGAATTACTTATCCAGAACCCTAATCTGTTTTAAAAAAGTATCTTGTTGTCTGAATAAATTTTAATAACTTTTGTCCTTAAAATTCATTTGCTAAATCGGCTGGCTTTTTACCAATTTCAGCAAATAATATTTCCGAACTACCATCTCTAATTATTTTAATCATAATTGTTTCCCCAATACCATTATTATCAATAATATTTGAAATTTCATCTATATTTTTAATTGGTTTTTCATCAATTTCTTTAATTATATCATATTGTTGTAATCCCGCTTCTGCAGCTGGGCTATCTTTAATAACTTCGTGAACCATAACACCTTGTTTATTATCTAATTTAAAGTAACTTTGTACTTTATCAGTAACAGGACCATATACTATACCTAACCAAGGCCTTCTAATTTCTCCTTTGGTTTTTAGATCATCTATATATCCTTTCACTTCATTAATTGGAATTGCAAATCCGATACCTTGACCTCTCCGACTTACAGCAGTGTTGATACCAATTACTTCTCCATTAATGTTCAAGAGAGGTCCCCCACTATTACCTGGATTAATAGCTGCATCAGTTTGAATTAAGTTTTTATAAGTTCTAGATGGTCCTCTGTTAGTAGGAATTTGAATAGGACGACCTAAGGCACTAATAACACCGGTTGTTACTGTATGGCTTAATCCAAATGGATTACCAATTGCAATTGTCCAATTACCAGGTTTTAATTCATTAGAATTTCCTAATGGGATAGGATTTAAACTTTTATCTACCTCTACTTTCAAAATTGCTAAATCAAGACTGTAATCTGCCCAAACCTGTTCTGCAGGTATAGGTTCTTCAAAACCATTAATGGTGACATTAATTTCTTTTGCATTGTGAACTACATGCTCATTTGTAATTATATATCCATCTTCAGTTACAACAAAACCACTACCATATCCTTCTCTTACTCTAGGCTGTTGTTCAGGCAATTGTTCACCAAAAAAGTATTCGTAAAATTCTTCGTCGTAATAATAAGGCATATTACCATTAGAAACTTCTATCTTTGAAGTTACTTTTACTACTCCTGAATCTACTTCTGAAGCAATTTCACTAAATATATTATTTGGCCTTACAGTGTCCTGACCTTCTTCTTGAGCCGCTACACCAGTTGAAATTAATCCGATTAATACAATTGAAAATGTAATCATTAATAGGGTTTTAGGAACTGAATTTATTTTTCTCATATTATATTACCCTCCTTTATTTTTAATATAATGTTTTTTTCTCCATTAGTCAAGTTATTTTCTAATTATAAAATAAAGGATAAATATAAGAGAAATATGTGATAAATATAAAAAAAAATGAAATTGTATTATATGAAAACAAAGGTATTTTAGAACTTGTTTGAACAATGAAGAGAAGCAAACAGAATATTTTAAAAAATGTGTTAATTTTGTAATTTAACTTGAATTATAATACTATTTATATATATAATAATATCAAGTGAAATATTAACATGTTACATACAGGAGATATAAATGATTTTCATTATAATTATTTAGAAAGGAGCGGTTATGGAGAAAAGTAATAATATTATTGAGTCTATTCAGGAGTTTATTCAGATTCCTTCTTATTCTAGGAATGAAAAGAGAGCAGCTCAATATCTTATGGATTTAATGGAAAAATTAAATTATGATGAAGTTAATTATGATGAATGGGGTAATGTGATCGGATTTATTGAGGGAAAAAGTGAAGAAACCGTATTATTCGATGGACATATAGATACTGTAAAGGTTGATAATCAAAAAGATTGGGAAAATAACCCCTTTGAAGCTGTGATAAAAAAAGATAGAATTTATGGTAGAGGAACTTCTGATATGAAAGCTGCATTGATTATAATGGTGTATGCAGCATCTACCTTTATAAAAAACAGCAGTTTAGAAAAGAATATTGTAGTAACCGGGACAGTTCAAGAAGAACTTTACGAAGGAGTGTCTCAGGCAAAAGTTATTGAAGAAATAGAACCAGATTTAGTAGTTATAGGTGAAGCTAGCAATTTAAATTTATGTATTGGACAACGTGGAAGAGCAGAACTTAAATTAAAAACCTTAGGTAAAAATGCTCATTCTTCTAATCCAAAATTAGGAGTTAATGCGGTCACGAAAATGACAAAATTATTGAATAAGATTGATATTCTTGAAATAGTAGAAGATGAGGATTTGGGAGAAGGAATATTAGAAGTAGTTGATATAAAGTCCAAACCATATCCAGGTCATTCAGTTGTGCCACATGAATGCACTGTCACAATTGATAGGAGATTACTGCCTGAAGAAAATAAGAAATCTGTATTAAAGCCTATAAATGATCTAATTACTGAAATAAAAAGGAAAGACAATCAATTTATAGCTGAAGTTGAGATAGCAGTTGCTGAGGACGTTACTCACCAAGGAAAAATTTTTAAGACAGAAAAGTTTTTTCCAGGATGGAAATATAATGTTAAAGATAATTATATTCAAAATATATTAAAAGGACTTAATAATAATGGTTTAAATACAGAGATAGATTATTATTCCTTTTGTACTAATGGTAGTCAATCTGCTGGCAAAAAAAATATTCCTACTATTGGATATGGTCCGTCACAAGAAGGGTTGGCTCATATGGTAGATGAGTATATCGAAATTAATCAGATAGATAAGGCATATCAAGGATATATTAGTATAATAGAAACTTTTTTAAAGGGTTAACTCTTTTTAAAAAGATATAAAGATTATATGGTAGGACAAAGGCCCTAAATGAAAATTTTAAATAAAATAATTGAAAAGTAGGTGTTAAAATGGAATTTAAAAAATTTAGTAATAAAATTGCTGTAGAACAGCTAGTTTTTAAGGTAAAAAAAGAAAAGGTTGATGAATTTATAGAGTTGGATCAAAAAATTTGGACCGAAGAATTAGCCAAATGGCCGGGCTTTTTAGGCAAAGAAATATGGATAAGTGAATCTACACCTGTAGAAATTATTACAACTGTTTATTGGCGTTCATTAAAAGAGTGGAAGTCAATTGATCATGAGAAATTAAGAGAAACAGACCAAAAATTTAAAAAGGCTTTAGGGGAAAATAACTTTGAACTTTATAGAGAATTACATAATGAAAAACAGTTTTTTAAAGTAGCAGAATATAAATAAAATAAGGAGAGATTTTAAATGGCACAAAAATTTACGTCAGAATATCCCAAAATAGATTATGATTACGATAAAATTAATTTAGACAGGATCTTCGAAAATGAAAAACTTAAAAACTATCCAAATAATGGAATTCAAACTAAAGAAGCTAAAAAAGTATACGGAAAATTAAAGTTTCCGTCTTTGCCCAAAAACCGGACCTACACAATGGCTTCGTTTGTGACTTCAATAGATGGTAAAGTTGCTTATCTTGATGATCCTGCCGGTCCTATTGTTGCAAAGAGTAATCGTTTAGATCCTCAAGGTGCTGAAGCCGATTTCTGGATTTTAAATTTAATGAGGGCAAATTGTGATGCTATTTTTGCTGGTGCAGTTACACTTCAAAAAGAACCAGATGGGACAGTTTGTATTTTTGATGAAGGATTAGAAGAAGCAAGAATTAAAAATGGTTTAAAAGCTGTTCCATGGGTTGTAATCTGTTCCTTAGATGGTACTGATATTCCTTTTGATGATAAAGTTATTAAAGAACAAGAGGTAATATTTAATACTTCACCTGAAGGCTTAAAATATATAGAAAATAATATGTCAAAAGATTATTTTTCTGTAGGTCCATTTAACAGTATAGAGGAATATAATAATGAAAGGTTAAAAGAACTATTTATAAAGAATAAAGGAAAAAAGATTCCCATTATAGCAACCGGGGAAGGTAAAAAAACGAATTCTGAAGTACTACTTCATATATTAAAGTTATGGGGTATTGATAAAGCTATGGTTGAATCACCTTCATATTTCCACAGTTTGTTAAGAGAAGAATTATTAGATGAAGCTACTTTAAATTATTCCTGTGTTTATATAGGTGATCAAGCTGTTGGTCTAGGAAAAGGAATGAGACCATTTACTTCCAAGAAACATCCCCACACTGAAATGCTAACTATTCATAGTCATTCTCCTAGTTTCTTTTATTTTCGCCATAAGTTCATTTATGAAGAGGAATCCAATAAATAAAATTTAAAAACTGTGAGGAGGGCCTAAATGAAAACAGTAGTTTTTTTCGGATCGGCCAGAAAAAATGGAAATACTAAAGATTTATTAAATTCATTTTTAACTAACTTAGAAGGATCAGTCGAAATAATAGATGCTTATCGTTCAGAAATTTCCCCATGTATAGATTGTAGATATTGTTGGAAGAAGAGAGGATGTTCGATTGATGATAAGATGCAAAAAATATATCCCTTAATAGATAAAGCTGACAACATTGTATTTGCCACTCCAGTATATTTTGGCAACATTCCAGGACCTTTAAAAAATATAATTGATAGATGTCAAGTATATTGGGCTTCTACCTTAAGAGATGATAAATTTGAAAAAGGAAGTAAAAAAGGTATTATGTTTTTATGTGGTGGTGCTCCATCTTTTGAGAATCAATTTACGGCGACTGAAATGGTACTAGAAGGTTTATTTGGTGATTTAGGTGCTTTCACAGCAGGTAAAGTTTATGTACCAAATACTGATGAAGTTCCAGTAAAAGAAAATTTCAGGGCTAAAGATAAAGCAGGTGAAATAGCCAAGAATTTAAGGAGATGAAAATATGAATTCTTATGAGAGAGTATTTAAAAGATTAAAGGGCGAAAAAGTAGATAAAATTCCTAACTTAAATATTATAATGACATTTGCGGCTAAATTTATTGATGTTCCATATAGTAAATATGTTAAGGATTACAGATATCTTGTCGAAGGAAATATAAAATGTTGTGAAGAATTTGGAATAGATATGGTAAGCGCTATATCAGATCCATGTCGTGAAGGACATGATATGGGTGCTAAAATTAATTTTCCTTATGATGATGTTCCCCGTTTTAATGGCAATCTAATTCAGGATTATAAACAACTAGATTCTTTAAATGTTGTTGATCCTCTAAAAGGAGAAAGAATGTTAGATAGAATAAAAGCAGTTGAACTTTTCAGAAAAAAAGTAGGCGGTACATATCCAATCTTAGGTTGGGTAGAAGGCGCTTTTGCTGAAGCCTGTGATCTAAGAGGGATGAATCAAACGATGCTTGATATTCATAAAAATACTGAAAGATTAGAACAATTATTAGAAATCTGTACTGAACAGGCAATAATTTTTGCAGAAGAACAGGTGAAGGCGGGAGCAGAATTTATAGGTATAGGTGATGCAGCTGCTTCCCTAATAGGACCTGAAAATTATAAGAAATTTGTTTTACCCTATGAAAAAAGAATAATTGAAGCTGTACATGATCTTGATGCTAAAGTTAAACTACATATCTGTGGTAATATTAATCCTCTATTTGAACAATTAGTAAAGACTAAAGCTGACATTATTGATCTAGACTGGATGGTTGATTTTAAAAAGGCGGTTGAAATATTCCAAGGGCAAGCTTCAGCAAATGGCAACTTTGATCCTGTGGATGTTTTAATGCAGGGTTCGCCAGAAAAAGTCAAAAAGGCTGTAGAGGAATGTGTGAATAGAGGAGATGAAACCACCTTTATTGCAGCTGGTTGTGAGGTTCCTGCAAGTACACCATATGAAAATATGTATGCTGTAAATGTACCTTTATAATAAAAGAATAGAAAAATTCATATTATTTATGGTCAATTTAAATAAACTCAACTATTAAAAAATTCAAAAAATTGAATAAATAAAAAGGATTTTATGTATTTGTATAGAAAATAAATAATAGATAAATAATTAAATAAACATTTCAAGACAAAAAATTTTTTTAAGTACTGCATGTAACATGTTACATAAAAATAAAGGGCTTTATCAATTGAAAGGAGGTAGATAAAGCAATAAAACATATGAGAAAGTAATTTTAGAAGCCAGTAGTTGCAAGTAATTAAATTATTTCTCTATCAAAAAGAAGGAGTGAATTATTAATGAAAAAATTATTAAGCGTTTTATTAATTTCCTCTCTAATGATTCTATCTATAGGATCAATAGTTCAAGCTCAAACAACAGTAGAAGTATGGCATTATTTTGCTGATTCAGAGGGAATGGAATATGTTGTGGAAGAATTCAACAGTAGTCATTCAGATATAAAAGTCGATAGCAGGTTTATACACTTTTCAGAATTGGAAAACCAAATAACAAAAGGTCTTTTATCTGGTGATGTACCTGATGTATTAATTACTGGTTCAGATACCCTTGCCAAATGGGCGGAAAATGGTGCATTATTAGATATAACAGATCGAGCTAAAGAATGGGGAGTTAAAGATAATTTTTATAAAGGTGGTTGGGAATCTGGCATGTATGATGGGAAACTATATGCTATTCCTCAAAATATAAACACCTTAGCAATTTTTTATAATAAAGACTTATTTGAAGAGGCAGGATTATCAGGTGCTCCCAAAACTTGGGATCAACTTAGAAATTATGCAAAAAAAATTAGCCAATTAGGTGAAAAGACTCACGGTTTAACATTTTCTGCTACAAAAGATGAATCTGGTACTTTCCAATTTGCTCCTTTCTTATGGCAATCAGGAGCCTCTTTTGAAAACGTAAATGGAGAAGGTGGCCAAGCAGCTTTAAGTTTATGGCAAGAAATGATAGAAGAAGGATATACTCCTAAATCTGTATTAAACACTCCTCAATATGAATTAGCCGTTAATTTTGCTGCCGGGAATGTTGGTATGGTAGTAAATGGTCCTTGGGCTTTAAGCGCATTTGGTGATGCCGAATTTGATTATGGCGTTTTTACAATGCCTGTTAAAAAAGATGTAGGTATCCCTTATTCAGTTCTCGGTGGAGAAAGTATTGGTATTATGAAAGATTCTGAGAATAAAGATGCAGCTTGGGAATTTATTAAATTCTTTAACGAACCAGATGTTATTAAAGAATGGTGTAAAATTGAAAACAGAATTCCTGGACGTAAAGACGTTGTAAATAATACTCCAAGATGGAGTGAAGACGAGATAATGTTAGTATTTGCTAAACAGTTAGAAAATGCCAAAGCGAGACCTGCACACCCTAAATACCCTCAAATGTCAGCCGCTATTCAAATAGCTATTCAAGATGCATTAACTGGCGGAAATGTTGAAGAGGTATTGGATAAAGCACAAGGAAAGATAGATTCAGTATTAAGTGATTAAATTATAATATAAGAAGGTGTCCTTTTTGGGCACCTTCTTCCATTTAATAAATTTTTAATTATTAACGTACATAATTTTATGTTAACCAATAAAATATAAAAGGTGATAAAAATGTTAACTAAATTAAGAAGCTTAATATGTAATTCGAAATTAACATTATATCTATTTTTATTACCTGCAATTATAATGGTTACAATATTTGCTATATATCCTTTACTTTATAACTTTAACTTAAGTGTACATGAAGTTACTTCATCAACGCTATTAAGTGAGGATAGACCATTTGTGGGTTTGAACAATTATAAAAGTGTTATATTTGATAGTGATTTCAGAGAGATTTTATTTAACACGCTTATATTTACATTTTTTAGTGTGCTTTTTCAATTCTTATTTGGTTTAGCTTTTGCCTTGTTTTTTCATCAGGAGTTTCCACTACACAAACCATTAAGAGGTCTCTTGTTAATCGGATGGGTAATTCCACCTGCGGTGATAGGTACGATTTGGCGTTGGTTATTTAACAGTGATATAGGTGTAATCAACTATTTTTTAAATCTATTAGGTTTTAGTTCTGTTGGGTGGCTAGTAACAAGTACTTTTGCTATGTCCTCTGTTTTAGTAGCAAATATATGGTTTGCTATACCCTTTAATATGATATTAATGACATCTGGTTTAGTTAGTATACCAGATTCTATACATGATGCTGCAGCAATTGATGGGGCCTCATTTTTTAAAAAATTGTGGCATATTATTTTACCAATGATTAAACCTAACATATTTGCTACAATAATTTTGGATATCATTTATTCATTTAGAAGTTTTCCTTTGATTTGGAATATGACAAAAGGTGGACCAGTAAATGCTACTACTGTCTTACCTGTCTGGTCTTATATACAGTCCTTTAATTACTTTGATTTTGGTGTGGGTACTGCGATAGCTGTAATTATATTCCTATTATTGTTATTTATATCTATTATTTACATCAAATTTTTCGTTAGTTCGGAAGAAGGTGTCGTATAATGTTAAAACAATTTAAAAACAGAAAAAATTTAATGCTATTTATTATTGCTATAGTTTTGTTAGCTATTTATCTTTTCCCTGTATTTTGGGTTTTTTCCACCTCATTTAAAACTTTAGGTGAAACGATGAGTTGGCCGCCTAATTTAATACCCAAACAGTTACGTTGGGAAAATTATACAGAAGTATTAGAGGCTAGAGCTTTTATGCATCTTAAAAACAGTTTAATTATTGGTGTAACAGTCACATTTTTAACAGTCTTTTTAGCAATGCTTACTGGATATGCGCTTTCAAGAATAAAGAAAAAATGGATACAGTGGATAATACTTGTATTTTTAGTTGGTCAAATGCTTCCTCAGGTATTAATGGTAACCCCGCTTTTTATGATTTTTGATAAGATGGGATTACTAAATACCTATTGGGCAGTTATTTTAGGAAAAACGGGAATAGCTTTACCACTTGCGGTTGTATTTCTAAGAACAACTTTCCTTTCTATTCCAGAATCTCTAGAAGAGGCTGCCTGGATCGATGGTTGTAGTAGAATAGGAGCATTTTTTAGAGTAGTTATGCCTGTTGCTAAAACGGGTATTTTAATAATTGCTGCGATCACCTTTATGTTTGCATGGGGCGACTTCATTTATTCCATTTCATTTTTAAGTGATATGAATATGCAGCCGGCAACTGTTGGCCTGTATTCATTTATAGGTGCTAATGTAACCAAATGGAATAAAGTAATGGCGTTTACAAATGTAATTATACTTCCGGTAATAATAATATTTATTACCTTACAGGATAAGATTATAAAGGGCTGGACTGCCGGTTCCTTTAAATAAGAAAATTTTAGGAGGTTATTTAAAGATGAATAAATTTTTTCCAGACGTGGAAGCAATAAAATATGAAGGCGAAGACTCAACAAACCCTTTATCTTTTAATCACTATAATCCTAAAGAAAAAATAGGAGATAAAACCATGGAAGAACATCTCCGTTTTTCAGTAGCTTATTGGCATACCTTTAAAGGTGATGGTTCTGATCCTTTTGGCAGTTCAACAATGCAGAGGCCTTGGGATGATATTAAAGATCCTATGGAGAAAGCTAAAATACGAGTTGAAGCTGCTTTTGAGTTTATGTCCAAACTTGGAGTTAATTATTTTTGCTTTCATGACCGAGATATAGCACCAACTGGGGAGACCTTTAAAAAAACCAATGAAAATCTCGATGAAATAGTTGATTTAATTCAAGAAAAAATGGATGAAACCGGTATAAATTTACTTTGGGGTACAGCCTGTTTATTTGACCATCCCCGTTTTATGAATGGGGCTGCTTCCTCACCAAATGCAGATGTGTTTGCTCATGCTGCTGCTCAGGTTAAAAAAGCGATGGAGATTACTAAAAAACTGGGTGGTGAAAATTATGTCTTCTGGGGCGGACGAGAAGGATATGAAACCCTCTTGAATACTGATATGGGAATAGAACAGGATAATATAGCGCGATTTTTTGATATGGCTATTGATTACGCTGAAAAAATTAATTTTGAAGGACAACTTTTAATTGAACCCAAACCGAAAGAACCAACCAAACATCAGTATGATTTCGATGTCTCAACCGTACTGGCGTTTCTAAGAAAATATAATTTACAGGATCATTTTAAATTAAACATTGAAGGTAACCATGCAACTTTAGCCGGACATACTTTTCAGCATGAATTACAGACTGCTAGAATTAATAATGCATTAGGCAGTGTTGATGCTAACCAGGGTGACATGCTTTTAGGTTGGGATACTGACCAGTTTCCAACTAATGTATATAAAACCACTATGGCTATGTATGAAATCCTTAAAAATGACGGTTTAAAACCTGGAGGTTTAAATTTTGATGCAACAGTAAGAAGACCTTCCTTTAAACCAATAGACTTATTTTACGGCCATATAGCAGGAATGGATTCTTTTGCCCGCGGTTTAAAAATCGCCCATAAATTATTAGAAGATGGAGTATTTGAAGATATACTTGAACAGAGATATAAAAGTTATACTGAAGGTATAGGAAAGAAGATTAGAGAAGGTAAAGTTGGTTTTGAAAAACTGGAAGAATATGCTAAAAAGAATGAAATAACTAATAGTTCAGGTCATCAAGAAAGATTAGAAGCAATTTTAAATAGTTATATTTAAAGATGAAAAAGGGAGGAGTACTTTATGCAATATTTAATGGGTTTAGACATTGGTACAAGTGGTGTAAAAGCCTTACTACTTTCACAAAATGGAGAAATAATAACAACAGCTACGGAAAGTTATCCTCTTGACACACCTAAAGCAGGGTGGGCTGAACAAAATCCCAAAGATTGGTGGGAAGCAGTGGTTAAGGTCATAAATAAAACGATAAATAAAGATAATATAAATCCTGCTGATATTGCTGGGTTAAGTCTTTCAGGACAGATGCATAGTTCAGTATTTTTAGATGAGAATATGGAAGTTATTAGACCGGCAATTCTCTGGAGTGATACAAGGACAGAAAAGCAGTGTAAAGAGATAGAAAATAAAGCAGGTGGATTAGAAAATTTAATCAAAAAAGTATCTAACCCTGCTCTGGAAGGCTTTACTGCGCCCAAAATATTATGGCTCAAGCAAAATGAACCTGAAAATTATAAAAAAGTCAATTATGTATTAATGCCCAAAGATTATATCAGATATAAATTGACTGGAAAGATTAATACTGAAGTATCAGATGCTGCAGGTACTCTCCTGTTTGATGTTAAAAAGAAAGAATGGTCAAAAGAATTAGCAAAATTAATAGATATTGATACAAACATTTTACCTCCTGTTATTGAATCAGTTGAAGTAGGAGGTAAAGTTAATAAATCTACTTCCCAAATCTCTGAATTGAAAGAAGGTATTCCTGTTGTAGCAGGAGGTGCCGATAATGCTTGTGGAGCAGTGGGGAGTGGAATAATAAAAGAAGGTAGAGTTATGGTTAGTATCGGCTCTTCTGGAGTAGTTTTAGCTCAGACAAATAATGCAACCGCTGACAGCAAAGGAAGAATACATCTCTTTAACCATGCAAAACCAAACAGCTGGTATATGATGGGAGTTATGTTATCAGCCGGAGTTTCATTTAATTGGCTTAAAAATAGTCTTTTTGACCAAAATATGGATTATGAAGAATTGAATAAGAAGGCTGAAGCAGTTGCTCCTGGTAGTGAAGGTTTAATATTTTTACCATATTTATATGGTGAGAGAACCCCTCACAATGATGCTAATGCCAGGGGAGTATTTTTTGGAATCTCGGGTCGTCATAAACAAGGACATTTTATTCGAAGTGTAATGGAGGGTGTCACGTTTGGTTTGAAAGATTCTCTTAGATTAATAAAGGACCAAGATGTAAAAATTGAAGAAATTAGAGCTATTGGTGGGGGAGTAAAAAGTAGAGTTTGGCAACAAATTCTGGCTGATATTATGGGACAAAATATAAAATTACTAAATGTTGAAGAAGGGCCAGCATACGGTGCAGCAATAATAGCTGGGGTTGGAGTAGAAATTTTTAATAGTTTTCAAAAGGTCTCAGAAAAAATTATTAAAGTTGAAGAAGAAATCACCCCAATAAAAGAAAATGTTAAAAGCTATGAGAAGTATTATCAAATTTATAAAGATCTTTATCCTTCTTTAAAAACAGAATATAAAAAATTAAGTAAGTTAAATTATTAAATCATATATAAATTATAATTTATAGGAGGGAAATCATGGAACTATTAAATCAAATATCCGAAAAATTACAACAGGGTAGTGTTGAAGGTGTAGAAAATGGTGTAAACAAAGCACTAGAAGAAAATATAGAAGCAGAGAAAATTTTGCATGAAGGTTTAATGGCAGGAATGAAAGTTATCGGTGAAAAATTCAAAAATGATGAAATTTTTGTGCCTGGAGTATTAGTAGCTGCCCGAGCTATGAATGCTGGTATGGTAATTTTAAAGCCAAAATTAATAGAAAGCGGAGTCGAATCAGCTGGTAAAGTAGTTTTAGGAACTGTAAAAGGAGATTTACATGATGTAGGAAAAAATTTAGTAGCAATGATGTTAGAAGGAGCTGGATTTGAAGTTTATGACCTTGGAACTGATGTTCCAGCTGAAAAGTTTGTGGAAAAGGTAAAAGAAGTTGATGCTGATATTGTAGGTTTATCTGCATTATTAACGACTACGATGAATGAAATGGAAACTGTAATCAAAGCATTTGAAGAAGCTGGTATTAGAGATGAAGTAATTGTTATGGTAGGTGGAGCGCCTATTACTAGGGAGTTTGCAGAAGATATTTCAGCTGACCACTATGCAAAAGATGCTTCTGAAGCATCTAATATCGCAGGTAACATAAAAAGGAAAATAGCTTAAAATTAAATAAATTATTTTAATAAGGGACTTATATTAGTAGTTTATAAAAAGAAATATTAAGATATACGTTGTATATAGGAGAATTTAGTTTTAACTTTTTATTTAAATAGATTTGATAAGGAGGACCTACTATGAAAACTATGACTTCAAGAGAACGTTTGACTGCGGTTTTTAATGATGAAAAACCGGATTATCTACCGTGGTCCCCCCTTATAGATTATTACTTTTTATCCTCTTGGGATTCAAAAAAGGCTGAAGATATTATATTAGCAAGCAAAGAACTAGATTTTGATTTAATGGAAAGACATGTACCTACTTATAGCGAACCTTTTGGGGCTTCACTTGGAATAGTATGTAAAAATGATGTTAAATATGAGAGCATTCGAAAAAAAGATAAAATATTTAATAGATATATTACCCCCAAGGGTACTATAGAAGAAAAACGAGTAACAACTGAAAAAATAAAGTACGGTTTTATTAAAAAACATTATATAGAAGACATTGAAGATCTAAGAATATATAAGTATGTACTTGAAAATATAGAATTTGAATCTATGAAAGAGCAATTTATTAAAAGAGATAAAGAGATAGGTGAGGCTGGTATTGCAGTCCCTTCTGGCCCTTTAACTCCAATTCAACAGTTTTTACAGTTTTTAATTGGACTAGAAAAAACTGTTTATATGTTAATGGATTATCCCAAGGAAATAAACGAAGTTTTAGATTTGATTCATGAAAAGAACAAGGAATGTTATGAGATATTATTAGATTATCCATCTGATGTGATAATTCCATATGAAGATACCTCTACAACTGTACTAAGTCCAAATATGTATCGAGAACACTGTATGGATTATATAGATGAATATGCCGATATGGCCGCTCGAAATAATACAAAATATATAACTCATATGTGTGGTAAATTAACTAAACTACTTGATGAGTTAGCCCAAGGAGAGATGGATGGAATTGATTCGATGTGTCCTCCCACTAGTGGTGATTTGTGGCCGTATGATGCAAGAAAGAAACTAGGGAAAGATAAAATAATCATCGGGGGAATTGAACCGGCCTCTTTGCAAAAATTATCAAAAAAAGAAGTTAATGACTATGTATTGGCATTATTAAAGAAAATGCAGCCTGGACATAATTTTATATTAAGTACTGGTGATGCGACACCTCATAATACTCCAATTGAAAATCTAAAAGCAGTAGCAGAAATACGAAATAAATATGGAAAATTTCCTTTAAACATTTAGAAAATAATGCAAAATGATTAGGGAGGAATAATATGTTTGATGTCTTAGATTTTGATGAATTAAAAAAGACGGTATTAAGAGAAGACGATACTGTATTTTTTATACCTAAAAAAGTTAAAGAAGTTCAAAAACATGATATGGGTATCGATTTCAAGTGCGAAGGTTGGAAATATCAAAAAGATATAATGGAAATTTTATTCAATCAACTAAACCCGAATTTAACTCCAAAAGATAGTAAGTTAGATATGATATTAAGAATTGAAGTAAAAACAGATGATATTTTAAGAATCAGATTGGTTAATGGTTCTGAAATCAAGAGACATTCTACCCCAATGGTAGTTGAAGAATTTAAAAATCAATATAGTGACTTTAATTTTAAAGAAGAAAAAGAGAAATACATAATTAGTACTAAGGAATTAAAAGTAGAAATTTTAACTGAACCAGTGAATATAACCATAAAAGATAAAGAGGGTAAAGAATTACTTAAACAATATAATTATGATAAACATTCCATGCATGAATTAATAAAATATCAAGGAGAAGCCAAAAATGATTACTCAAGTTTTGAATGTTTTCCTTTTGGTTTAGCAGAGAATTTAAAAACTGGTAAAAAAGCAGCTTTTGATTCTCTTTGGCTTTCACATAATGAAAATTTTTATGGATTAGGGGAAAAATTTACTGATCTTAATAAAAGAGGAAAAGAAGTTTTATGTTGGCAGGTGGATGCCTTAGGAACTTCAACTCAAAAATCATATAAAAATATACCATTTTTCATGAGTTCCAATAATTATGGTATTTTTATGAATACTACATATAAATCCAAATATAAATTGGGAGATTACTTCCAAAAAGCCTATCAAATTGAAACCACAGAAGGTGAATTAGATTATTACTTCATTCACGGAGATTATATGAAAGATATCTTAAGTAATTATACAGATATAACAGGCAAGACCCCTTTACCTCCAAAATGGAGCTTTGGTCTTTGGATGAGTAGAAATAGCTATAATTCCCAACAGGAAATGATAGAAACCGGTGAAAAATTGAGAAAAGAAGAATATCCATGTGATGTATTACATCTGGATGCAGGTTGGTTCGATGAGCCTCTCCGCTGTGATTTTGAATTTGCAGAAGAGAGATTTCCAAAACCGGAAAAACTAGTTAAAGATCTTAAAGATATGGGCTTTAAAATGAGTATTTGGCAGCTTCCCTATGTTCACGAGGCTACTGATATTTATGATGAGGCAAAAGAAAAAGGCTATTTTGAAAAAGGTTCTGATCCCTCTAATATGGATGGAATAATTGATATAAGTAATCCAGATGCTAAAAAATGGTATGAAGGAAAACTTAAAAAACTTCTAGAACTTGGAATAGATGCTATTAAGGTAGATTTCGGAGAAGGAATAGAAGTGGACGCTTGTTATGAAGAATATACTGGAGAAGAGTTTCATAACCTTTATTCACTTTTATATAACAAAATAGTCTTTGATCTTACTAAGGAAATTCATGGTGAGAATAATGGTTTGATTTGGGCTAGATCTGCCTATGCAGGTTCACAAAGATATCCGGTTCATTGGGCGGGTGATACAGATTCAGATTTTACAGCCTTGGCTTCAACATTAAAAGGTGGTTTATCCTTTGGTTTATCAGGTTTTCCTTTTTGGAGCCATGATATCGGTGGTTATTTTATGACACCCGAAAATGAATGTTATATCCGCTGGATGCAGTTAGGTATGTTTTCATCTCATGCTAGATTTCATGGTACGAGCCCACGAGAGCCCTGGCATTTTGGTGATAAAGCTGTTGAAGTATATAAAAAGTTTGCGGAACTTCGATATAGGCTTATCCCCTATATTTACTCAAAAGCATACAAATGTACAGAAGAAAGTATACCATTGATGAGACCATTAATATTAGAATATGAAAATGATCCAAATGTGAGTAATATAGATGATCAATATCTATTTGGCTCTGATTTATTGGTTGCACCTATTTTAACTAAACAAAACACAAGGAAGATATATTTACCTGAAGGAGAATGGTTAGACTTTTGGACAAAGGAAAGTTATTCAGGTAATCAGTGGATTGAATATAAAGCTGAATTAGATAAAATGCCCTTATTTATAAAAAGTGGTAGTATTATACCCATGGGGCCTATGATGCAGTATATAGGAGAGAAAGAATTTGATCCGTTAACTATTAATATCTATCATGATGAAGAAGAAAAATTCTTATACTATGATGATCATGAACAATTTGAAATAAAATGTGCAGAAATACAAGATTCAATAAGTATTACTATAGAACCTACAGAACATGAATTTGTAATTAAATTATTTAATGATAAAGAAATAAGTGAAATAAAAGCAAATGATAAATCATTAGAATTTAATAAAAAAGAAAATTATTTAGAATTTAAATACGAAACTAATGGAAAACAAACTCAAATTGTAGCAAAATAATTCCAACTTAGAGATCCATTTTCATAACCGATCTCCCCCCCTATTACAGAATAAAAAGGAGGATTTTATGTTTATAATAGGAGCTCAGATTAACACAAGTGAACATGAAGAAATAACTGAACTAATTGAGAAAAAAGATAAAAAGAGCCTGCTTTCAATAGTAGAACATCAGATTAATTTAGGAGCAGAAATGATTGATATAAATGCTGGCGAAAGAATAAAATCTGAAGTAAAAGATATAGCCTGGTTATTAGAAACAATCCAAAAAGAATATGAAGTTCCAATCAGTATAGATACTCCCAATCAAGAAGTATTTAAAGAATGTTTAAAATTACATAATGATGAATATGGAAAACCATTAGTAAATTCAGTGACTGGTGAAGAAGAACGTTTAGATAATGTTTTGCCTCTTGTAAAAAAACATGATGCTAAAGTTGTCGGCTTATTAATGGGGGAAGCTGGTATTCCCGATAAACCTGAAGAAAGAATAAAAATTGCAGATAGAATTTTAAAAAGAACAAGAAAACTTGGTATAAAGGATGAAAATGTATATTTAGATCCTTTAGTTCTTCCAGTTTCAGTTAATACAAAAAATCCGATGACTACAATACAAACAGTTAGATTAATCAAAGAAAAATATCCAAAAACCAAGACAATTTGTGGTTTGGATAATATATCATTTGGCCTTCCCGAACGACCTCTGGTGAGTGCAACCTTTATAGCAATGATGGCCGCAGCGGGTTTAGATTCGTTATTAGTTGAGTTAAGTAATATTACCTATTCAACTATCAAGACAGTAGAGATGCTCAGAGATGAAGATGACATGTGTATGAACTATATTAAAAATTATAAGAAGGATAAATTAGATATCTATAAAGAAGAAATGAAAGAAGTTTTATAATATGAAAAGGTATTAGGTGAAAAATATGGTAACCAAAAATTATCCTGATTGGTTAAAAAAGAGAATAAATTTAGACGATACTTATCAAGAAACAGAAAAAATTTTAAAAGATTTAAATATAAATACAGTCTGTCAGGCTGCTTTTTGTCCTAATATGGGAGAATGTTTTAGCTCTGGTGTTGCAACATTTATGATCTTAGGAAATATTTGCACTAGAAATTGTAGATTTTGTGATATTAAAAATGGTGATACTGAAAAAGTAGATACAAAAGAACCAGAAAATATAAAAAAAGCAATTAAACATCTAAATTTGGATCATGTAGTTATAACTTCAGTTACTAGAGATGATCTAGAAGATAATGGTTCAAAACAATTTGCAGCTTTATTAAGTGCTATTAAAAATATTAAAGCGGTTACTGTGGAGCTATTAACACCAGATTTTAAAGGGAACTATAAGGATATTGAAAGAGTGGTAAATTTGGGTCCAGATGTATATAACCACAATATAGAAACAGTACCCAGATTATATTCCAAGATAAGACCCCAAGCTGAATATAATAGGAGTATCGGTCTTTTAAAGACAGTTAAAGAAATTAATAGTGATATTGTAACCAAATCTGGCATCATGCTGGGATTAGGGGAAAAAAAAGAAGAAGTTATTGATGTAATGAAAGACTTAAGAAAAGTTAATTGTGACATTATAACAATAGGTCAGTATTTACAACCCTCTTTAGAACATGCAGAATTAAAAGAATATATAAGACCTGAAAAGTTCCAAGAATTTAAAGAAATAGCTTTAGATTTAGGATTTAAAGCAGCAGCATCAAATCCATTTGTTAGAAGTTCTTATAAAGCCAAAGAATTGTATTTTAAATCTATAAAAAAGTAATTATACAAATCTAACTATCCAAAGGGGGTATAAATATGGGATTTAATGAAAAAACAATTGTTATAACAGGATCTGGACGAGGATTGGGTAGACAAATAGCCTTTTCCTTTGCAGAAAGCGGAGCAAATGTTGTAGTTACTGCCCGGACTGAAAAAGAGATTAAACAGACAGCAGAAAAAATAAATAGAGAAAAAGAAGGTAAAGCTATATATGTTTCGGCAGATATAAGTAATGAAAAGGATGTAAAAAATCTGGTAAAAAGAACTGTAAAAAAATTTAATAAGGTTGATATTCTGATAAATAATGCAGCTATACATGAAGCCAACACGATTTTAGAAACAGATCTATCAACATGGAAAAAAATTATTGAAGTAAACCTAACAGGTACCTTTTTGTGTTCTAAAGAATTCGGACAAGTAATGAAAAACCAAAAAGGTGGAAAAATAATAAATATTTCTTCTACTGCAGCTAATAATTACTTTCCAGGCTTTGGTGCATATACTGCTTCTAAATCAGGTATAAACGGCCTCTCAATGGTTTTATATGAGGAATTACATGAGTTTAATATTAATGTATTAACACTTAATTTAGGATTGGTAAACACACAATATACTAGAGAAAGAATAAAAAATGGTAATCCAGATGAATGGATTCAACCTGAAAATTTGGCAGAAGTAATAAAGTATTTTAGCTCAAATAAAGCTGATATTATTTCTGGAACTACAATAGATATAAATGGTAAAAGGAAGTAAAAGGAGTGATAATTAGCTATGGTAAGTATTAATGAAGAAGCGGTGAAAGTAGTAAAAAATATAATTAAGGATGCTGCTAGATTAGGAGTTGAAATAAAGAAGTTAAGTAATGGAACAACCATTCTTGATATGGGTATAAATGCTGAAGGTAGTTGGCAGGCTGGAATTGAGTTTGTAAACTTAAATATGGGTAATTTAGGAATGGTTGATATAGTTCCTTATCAAGTTGGTGATTTAGAACTATCTGGTGTTTTAGTGCATAGCGATCAGGTGGTAACTGCAACTATTGCATCTCAGATTGCAGGCTGGAAAATTACAAATGGAGATAATACTATTATTGGTTCTGGACCAGCTCGTGCTCAAGCTGTAGTTGAAAGTGATTATTATTTTAAAATGACAGATTACAGGGATAAAAATGATGAATGTGTGCTTTGCTTGCAAATGGAAGAATTACCAGATGTAAATATTGCCAACCAAGTAGCTAAAGCTTGTGGTGTAAACCCAGAAAACATATATTTAGTAGTGGCACCAAGTGCCAGCTTAGTAGGTAGTATTCAGGTAGCAGCACGTTCAGTAGAGCAGACGGTACATAAAATGTTTGAGCATGATTTCAATTTAAAAAATATTCAATTTGCGAAAGGTTTAGCACCTATAGCACCAATAATAAATGATGAAACAGAAGCTATGGGAAGAATAAATGATGCCCTTTTATATGGAGGTTATTCTGAGTTTTGGGTTGATTGTGATGACGATGAAATTAAACAGGTTATAAACAAATTAGTATCAGAAGCATCTGATCATTGTGGAAAACCATTTTCTAAGCTTTACAGTGAGGCAGAAAATGATTTTTATAAAATGGACAAGAATATTCATGCAATGTCAAAAGTTAAAATGCACAATATGAAAACTGGGAAGTTATTCGTAGCTGGAACTATTCATACCGATGTTATAGAAGAAAGTTATACAAGTCAGATTTTAAAATAAGATTTATATTTATTTATATGAGGAGGTTATTTATAAATGGGATTAGAAATAAATAAGTTAAAGCAGATGTATTATGATATGAATTTGATAAGAAGATTTGAAGAAAAAGTTGATGAGCATTCTAAAAAAGGAAATATACCCGGATTTATTCATTTAAGTATTGGACAGGAAGCAGCACAAACTGGTGTGATGCATGTATTAACTGAATCAGATTATAAATTTCCTGACCATAGAAGTCATGGTGTGTGTCTTCTATCCGGAAGTCCCAAGAAAAAAGTCATGGCAGAAATTTTTGCTAAAAAGACAGGTTTATGTGAAGGCAAAGGTGGAAGTATGCATATTGCTGATGTAGAGGTTGGTAATATGGGTAATAATGCGATAGAAGGTTCTATAACTGCCACTGGACTAGGTACTGCATATGCAAGCAAATATCGGGGTGAAGATAATGTGACAGCAGTTTTTATGGGAGATGGAACTTGTGGTCGTGGTGAACTTCATGAAAGTATGAATATGGCTGCGAGTCTAAAAGTACCTCTTGTCTATGTTTTAGTTAATAATGGGTATGCAATTTCAACAAAAGCTGAAGAAGCACATTCATTTCCCGAAAATCTATCAGACAGAGCGGCAGGCTATGATATACCGGCTGAAGTTGTAGATGGTAATGATATAGAGGAAGTCTATAATGCAATGAATAGAGCTGTTGAAAGGGCTCGTAATGGTGAGGGTCCAAGTATGGTGGAACTTCTAACCTATAGATGGCAGGGACATTTCTCTGGTGATCCGGCTTCCTATAGACCAAAAGATGAAGTACAGAAATGGAAAGAAGAAAAATGTCCTATCAAAAATTTAAGAGTTAAATTAGAAAACGAGGGAGTAGTTTCTGAAAAACTCGACAAATTAGAAGAAGATGCTTCAAAAGAAGTAGAAGATATGGTTGAATTTGCATTAGAAAGCCCTGAACCTGAATTAGAAGATGCTGTGAAGTATATATATGCTGAACCATATGAATCAATGAAGGAGGGAAAATAATGCGTGAGTTAAAATTCTCCCAGGCTTTAAACGAAGCCTTACATCAAGAAATGGAAAGAGATGAAGATGTATTTGTACTAGGTCAAGACGTAGGTAAAATGGGTGGAGATTTTGGAGTTACCAAAGGTCTATGGAAAAAATACGGAGATAGGAGAGTTATAGATACTCCCCTTTCTGAAGCTGCGATGCTGGGTTTAAGTAATGGCGCCGCATTTACAGGTTTAAGACCAGTTGTAGAAATTATGTTTGCCGATTTTATAACAGAATGTTTTGATCAGATAGTAAATAATTCGGCTAAAGCACATTACATGTTTTCAGGTCAATTGACAGCCCCAATAGTATTAAGAACTGCTAACGGGGGAGGATTTAGAGCTGCCTATCATCACTCCCAAAATCCTGAAGCCTGGCTGATGAATATACCAGGTATAACAGTGGTAGCTCCTACAACACCATATGAAGCTAAGGGTTTGTTAATTTCCTCTATTAGAAGTGAAAATCCAATTGTGTTTTTTGAACATAAAATGTTATATAATACTTCAGGTGAAGTACCCGAAGAATCTTATGAACTTGAGTTAGGAAAAGCTAAAGTGAAAAGAGAAGGGTCAGATGTTACTATAATTGCTTCAATGAAAATGTGTGAATATGCATTACAAGCAGCTGAAGAATTAGCAAAGGACGGGATTAGCGTAGAAGTTATTGATCCCCGTACTTTAGTACCTTTTGATAAAGAAACGATCTTTGATTCTATAGCTAAGACCAATCGAGTTGTAGTTGCCTATGAAGCTCCTAAAACAGGTGGATATGGAGCCGAAATAGCTGGTATGTTAAATGATGAAATGTTTGAATTTTTAAAAGCTCCAGTTAAAAGGGTTGCTTCAAAAGACAGTCCTGTAGCATTTTCTCCAAAGCTGGAAGATTACATATTACCTAATTACAATGAAGTATTAGAAGGAATCAAAGAAGTTGTAGAGTATTAAAAAACAACTAATAGAGGGAGGTATATAACTTGGCAACTGAAATAGAAATGCCCAAACTGGGTTTATCCATGCAAGAAGGAAAAATTACCAAATGGTTACACCAGGAGGGAGACGAAGTTAAAAAAGGAGAAGCAATAGTTGAAATAAGTACAGATAAAATTTCTAATGTAGTTGAATCTCCAGTAGATGGAGTTTTAATAAAAATATATTATGAAAAAGATGAAGTTGTACCAGTTCATAAAACTATAGCTGTCGTTGGAGAAGCTGGTGAAGAAATTAATGATGAATCAGAACTAAAAGAAGAAAAAGAGGAAACTGATCATAAGAAAAAAGAACAAAAAGAAATTTCTAAAGATAAAAAGGTTTCAAGTTCAGTAGAAGTTGATATTGAAGATAAAATATCACCGGTGGCAGCCCAATATGCTAAAAAAGCTGAAATAGATGTAGAAGAGATAGAAGGTACTGGACCAAAGGGAAGAGTAATGAAAAATGATGTAAAAGAATATTTACTAAAAAATGATATTGAATTACCAGAAGATAGGCTTGCTGGCTATGGTACTGAACAAGTATCTCCAGTTGCACATAAGTTAGCTGATGAATATGATATTAAATTAGATAGTATTATAGGTTCAGGTCCGAAAGATCGTATTTTAAAAAAAGATGTATTAGAATATATTGAAGAAAACAATATAGAAAAACCAAGAATAAAAACTGAGGAACAGAAAATATCATATGATAAAGTTTCTCCTGTGGCCAAAAAATTATGTGAAGAAGCTAATATTGATCCATTAAATATTACAGGAACAGGGCCCGGGGGAAGAGTTATGAAATCTGATGTAGAAAGATATATAAGTTCAGAGGAAGGTAAAACAACTAGCCAATTAACAGAAAAACGAGAAATATTAAGTGGACGTAGAAAATTGATCTCAGAAAAAATGCAAGAAAGTAAAAATAAGGCTGCTCATGCTAGTGTTACTATCGAAGTAGAGGCTACTGATTTTATGGAACTTTATAAATCTCTCTCCTCTAAGTTTAAAACAAAATTAAATTTAAATGCCTTGTTTATTAAAGCAATTACTGAAGTTATTAACGAGTTTCCTGTAATAAACGCAACTCTTAAAGGTGATGAAGTAATATACCATAATAGTATAAATATGGGTTTGGCTGTTGATAATAAAGAAGGTCTTATTGTTCCGGTTTTAAAAAATACAGAAGATAAAGGTCTTAATCAATTATCCGAAGAAATAAATATTTTAGTTAATAAGGCGCAAAATAATGAACTAAGGATGGAAGAAATGCAGGATGGAACTATAACTATTAGTAATTTAGGAATGTATAATATTAAAACCTTAACTCCAATCATAAATCACCCTGAAGTTGCAATTTTTGGAATTGGGGAAATTAAAGATAAACCTCTAATTAAAGATGGAGGACTTTTTATAGGAAAAGAGTTAAATATCACATTAAGTTTTGATCACCGATTAATAGATGGTGCCCAAGCTGCAAGAGTATTAAACACCCTTAAAAATAAGTTAGAAACCCCTGAAGATTTAATTTAATCAAAAAGTAAAGGAGTGGTAGTTATCATAGTAAAAAAATTATTTAATGCTGAATACAAAAGAACCTGGGATCAGATGGAAGAAATAGCTGATAAAAAGAAAAAAGGTTTGGAAGAAGACTATCTACTCCTTGTAGAACATAACCCGGTATATACAATTGGAAGGGATGGAAGTAAAGAAGACTTACTGGTTACTCAGGATTTTTTGCAGGAACATGATATTGAATGTTATAATGTAAACAGAGGTGGTAAAATAACATTTCATGGTCCCGGACAATTAGTCGGATATCCAATCTTAAATTTGCAAAATTTTGAAAAAGACATTTTACTATATTTAAAAAAAATTGAAGAATCAATAATAATTCTTTTAAAAAAATATGGGATTAAAGGGAAAAGAAAAAAGGATTTTCCCGGTGTTTGGATAAATAACAAAAAAATATGTGCTGTTGGAATTGGGATTAATCGCTGGGTAACCCGACATGGTTTTGCTTTGAATATAAATACTGATTTAGATTATTTCAATCATATAAATCCCTGTGGATTTGTTGATAAAAAAGCGACCAGTATTTATCAAGAAACAGGAAAAAAATATAATTTAAACAGGGTTATGGAAGAATATTTACAAATTTTCAGAGAGGTATTTAAAATAAAAAAGATAGTAAGAAAGGGTGTTTAATTATGGAATTAGGTATTGAAGTAGCAACAAAAAGTGAAATTGTTTATGATAAAATCAAAAACTATATAATCAAAGGTGAACTGGAGCCGGGAGAAAAATATAGTATAAGTAATTTAGCTAAAGAGTTTGGAATAAGTCGTTCACCGGTTTATGAAGCTGTAAAACTGCTTGAAAAAGAAGATTTTGTGACAATTATACCTAATGTGGGTTTTAAAGTTAATACTTTAACTAAAAAAGAGATACATGATTTATTAAGAATTCAGGGAGCTCTAGAAGGTTTAGCTATTAGAGAAGCAATGAAATATATTGGCGAAGAAGAAGTTAAAGAACTTAACAAAATATTGGATAAAACAGAAAAGTATTATAATAATAATGAAATTGAAAAGTATATAGAAGAAAATAAACATTTTCATTTTAAATTATATCAATACTCACATTCAAATAAACTAATTAATGCTCTCAAAGATTACTGGAGATATGAAATATGGTATACTCAGAATGCTGAAGAGATAAAAACCAATATTTGCAATTTAATAGACGATCATAGAGAGCTTTTGGAAATAATAAAAAACAATGAAGAAGATAAGGTACATGATTTTATCGAAGAGCATATAGAAGATTGTGAAGAAGTTGTTCTAAATAATCTTGAATCAACCAAGATGCTTATAGACTAGATTTATAATTTTGCATTTTGGAGTGGAGGTATCAAAATGACAGCAGATATTACAATTATTGGAGGCGGTCCCGGTGGATATGTTTCTGCCTTGAGGGCAGCTCAAAAAGGTGCAGAAACTGTTATAATAGAAAAGGATAAGTTAGGCGGGACCTGTCTAAATGTAGGTTGTATACCTACTAAATCATTGTTAGCATCTACAGGTATTGCTAATGAAATAAAGAAGTGGAATGGTCAGGGAATTAATGTAGGAAAGATAGAGTTTGAAATTGATAAATTGATGAAACGCAAAAATAGAATAGTAAATAAATTAGTTGGAGGAGTTAATTCTCTGCTTAGTAAAAATAAAAATATTAGATTTATAAAAGGGAAAGGTGAGTTAGTAGATAAAAACAAAGTGCAAGTTGTAAAAAAAGATGAAAATAAAGAAGTTATAGAAAGTGAGAATATTATTTTAGCTACGGGTAGTAAGCCGATTGAAATACCTAGCTTTCCTTTTTCACATGACTTAATAATGGATAATAAAGATGCTCTTGAAATAAATCAGATCCCTGAAAATATATTAATAGTAGGGGGCGGAGTTATTGGAGTAGAATTTGCTAATATTTACAATAATTTAGGTTGCCAGGTAACTATTGTTGAAAAAATGAATAGATTAATTCCTACAGAAGAAACAGAGGTTGGAGATTATTTAAAAGAAGCCTTTGAAAAACAGGGAATAAATATTTTACTCAATAGTGAAGTTAATGACTGGAATGAACTTGATAATCAATTAGAAGTAAGTTATACCCATGAAAATGAAAATAAAATTTTAACTGTTGATAAAGTAATGATTGCCGTTGGGAGAAGTCCACTACTTGAAGAAATTAATCTCGACAAAATAGGTATAGAGTATGATAGGTCTAGTATTAGAGTAAATAATCGTATGGAAACTAATATAGATGGTATTTATGCAGTTGGAGATCTTAATGGTAATTACCAACTTGCTCATGTTGCTTTTCAGGAAGGAATTACGGCGGTTGATAATGCATTAAGTGATGACAAAGAGATAGATTATAATAATGTACCAAGGTGTGTTTATACAGATCCAGAAATTGCGGCTGTGGGACTTACAGAAAAAGAAGCAACTCAAAAATATGGTGATAAAATTAAAATTGGTCAATTCCCCTATAATTTTAATGGTAAAGCTTTAAGCGGAAAAGATGAAGGTTTTGTAAAGACTATTGTAGAAACTGAGTATAATCAGTTAGTAGGTATGTTAATTGTTGGATCACATGCTACAGAATTAATAGGTCAAGGTACAATTGCTATGGCATTAGAAAGTACAGTTGAAACTATTGATGATATTATATTTCCTCATCCTACTTTAAGTGAAATGATAAAGGAAAGTACTCTAAATAGTTTGGATATGGCCCTTCATATTTAAATTTTTTTAAAAATACTGCTTGCATGTAATATGTAGGAGATTGGGTGATAAAATGGTTAGTGTAAACAGGAAATCATTTCAATTACTAAAGAAATTAATAAAAAATAAAGATATATTAAAATTAGATATTTCATATTTGGAAAATGGAACTACGGTTATTGATTTAGGACAAAAGGTTAAGGGGAGTTGGGAAGCCGGTCGTATTCTCACAGAGATTCTTTTAGGTGGATTAGGGCAGGTAAGTTTTGAAACGTTTCCTGAAAAAATAGCTGGTACCCACTTACCTGCAGTTAATATTAGAGTAGATTGGCCCTTACTTTCCCTTGCTGGCTGCCAAATATCGGGTTGGGAGTTATCTCCTGGTAATTTTGCCCCCATTTTAGCAGGTCCTGGACGTACCTTAGGGAGAAAAGAAAATGATTGGTTAACTCCCTATACTGATTATGAAGATGACTTTGATAAAGCGATAATTACTATAGAAAGTCCATCTGCAGTTACTTTAGAACAGGCTAACAATCTATCTAAGGCCTGTAATGTAGATTCAGATATGTTATATATACTTATAGCTCCCCCTGCCAGTTTGACTACCTATATACAGGTTTCTGGTCGTATATTGGAACAAACATTACATAGATTAATGGAAGAAAATTTTGATTTAGATACTATTATACAGGCTCAGGGATTTTGTGTGATTCCGCCTTTGATTAAAGATGAGTTAATATCAATGGGTAGAATGAATGATGCCTTAATTTATGGTGGACATGCTAACTTTACTGTTAATACAAAAGATAAATATATAAAAAATATTATAAATAATATAACTTCAGATCAGTCAGAAGTTTACGGCAGACCTTTTAAAGAAATATTTAAAGAAGCCGATTTGGATTTTTATAATGTTCCTAGAGAATTATTTTCACCTGCATCAGTTACAATTATAAATGAAAGAACAGGTAACATTTTCAATGCAGGGAAAATCAATAAAAAAGTTTTAGAAAAATCTTTTACTGATTCAAATTAATAAAATAGGGAGGAATAAGTAGTGAGTTTAAAAGATAAAGTTGTTTTAATTACAGGAGGCGCTTCAGGAATTGGAAAAGCAAGTGGACTTAAGTTAGGTCAAGACAATGCAAAAATTGCTATATGTGATATTGATCAAAAAAATGGAAAAGAAGTTGAAAAAGAATTTAATAGTAAAGACATAGATGCAAAGTTTTTTCAATGTGATGTAACTGATGAACAGTCAGTAAAAAAAGCTGTTAAAAAAATCGTAGAAAAATGGGGGAGAATTGATGTAGCATTTTTAAATGCAGGTATAGAAGGTCCTAATGAAAAAATTTCAAACATAGATTATCAAGATTGGAAAAAATTATTCGAGATAAATGTTAACGGAGTATTTTTATGTGCCAAAGAAGTTTTATCTGTAATGGAAGAACAAGGTTACGGCAATGTAATAATTACTAGTTCAAATCTAGGTATGTCTGCTCTACCAGAAAAGGCAGGTTATTGTACCACAAAAGGTGCTTTAATAATGTTAGGTAAATCAATAGCTGTTGACTATAAAAATGAAGATATAAGAGCAAATATAGTATGCCCAGGACCGGTTAAAACACCCCTGGTTACCAGTAGATGGGAAGAAATTGACGATCCTGAAGAAAGAGAAAAAGTCAAAGAAGCTATAATGAATATACCACAACTTATGGAGGTACAAGAAGTAGCAAATACCGTATATTTTCTTGCTTCTGATGCCTCAAAAGCTTATAATGGTGAGACTTTTGTAATTGATAAAGGAGCTCAGGCTGAACTTGTTGAATAAAAGGAGAGCTGATTAATATGGAGTTGAATAATAATAATAATATAAATTTAGATATTCTTATAGAAAATGCCAAGATAATAACAATGAACGATAATGAAGAAATAATAAATGATGGTTTTATTGGCATTCAAAATGATGAAATTAAAATAATAGATGAAATGGATAATTATAATAAAAATATTACAGCAGAAAAATATTTAAAGGCAAAGGGAAAAATTGTGTTTCCGGGCTTAATAAACACCCATACTCATGCCTATCAAATATTATTAAAAGGATTAGGTGCTGATCTTAAGTTGATGGATTGGGTAAAAGCGGTAGTTGCACCTTATAGTCAAAAGATTACTAAAGAAATAAATTATTATGCTGCCTTATTAGTTGCTCTAGAATCACTTCAATCCGGTTGTACAACGGTAGCAGACTTCTTTTATGCTCATCATCAACCTAAATTAAGCGATGGAGTAATTGAAGGATTTTTAGATATGGGAATAAGAGGTTTGATGATTAGAAATTTCCATGATTGTGGTGTCGAAAATGGTATTCCGGAAGCTTATCTTGAAACACCAGAGGAAGCTTTTGAAGATGTAGAGCGTTTAATAAATAAATATGAGTTAGAATCTGATGGAATGATGAAAATTTGGACTGGACCGGGAGTTACATGGGGAATTTCTAAAAGAGGTCTTGAAGCTACAGTGGAATATAGTAAAAGTAATAATATACCTTATTCTATACATTTATTAGAAACAGAAGATGATAATAAGCACATCGAAAAAGAGTATAATAAAAAAGCAATTGAACTAATGGAAGAAGTAGGTTTTTTAACACCTAATTTACTTGCAGCTCATTGTGTTAAATTAACAGATGAAGAATGCAAGGTACTAGGATCAAATGGAGTAAATGTTGCATATAATGCTGCCTCCAATATGTATTTAGGTTCTGGTATTCCTCCTATAATTAAATTAAGAAATTCGGGTTCAAAAATTAGTCTGGGTACTGATGGAGCAGCCAGTAATAATTCAATGGATATGATTGAGACCCTTAAATTAAGCGCTTTATTACAAAAAGTATCTCATGAAAAACCAAATATAATATCTTCTGAAAATGTTTTAAAAATGGCTACCAAAGAAGCAGCCGAAACATTAAAAATGGATAAAGAAGTGGGCTCTTTAGAAGAAGGAAAGAAAGCTGACTTATTTATCTTTAATCCTGAAAATCCTAAAAGTATACCGATGCATAACCCGGTGGCTACCTTAGTATATTCTTCTAGTTTAGAGAATGTAGAAACTACAATCGTAAATGGGAAAATATTATATGAAAATAATAATTTCAAAACAAAATATGATAAAAAGTATATATTTAATAAAATAAATAATTTGATGGTTGATTTGATAGAATGATTATTTCAAAAGTATTTATAGCTTAAATTAAAAATAAAAAAGAATAAACATTTTTATATTTCCTAGTAAATAATAATAGGAGGTTGCGTTTATGAAACCGAAGGAAATATTATTTGAATCAATTGAAGGTAATAGTTCTAAAAGAGTTCCGTGGGTAACTTTCGTAGGTTGTCATGGTGGTAAACTTATTGATGTTAAGGCAGAAGAATATCTAAAAAGTGAAGATTTAATTGTAAAGGGAATATCTAAAGCAATTGAGTTATACGAACCTGATGGAATACCGGTAATTTTTGATTTACAGGTTGAAGCTGAAACTTTAAATTGTAAACTACAGTGGAATAAGGATAATCCCCCTACTGTTATCGGCCATCCTTTAAGTGAAGGTACTGAGTTAAGTGAATTACAAATTCCAAATAAAACTGAAGGCCGTTTTCCTAAAATTTTAAATGCAATGGAAAGAATAAATGATAAATTCGGAGATGAAATTGCTTTATATGGACTTATCACCGGCCCCTTTACTCTGGGATTACACCTTTTAGGTTCACAAATATTTATGGAAATGTTTGATAATCCAGCATATGTTAAAAAATTAATGAACTTTACAAAGAAAGTAGCAAAGAAGACAGCAGAAATGTATATCGAGGCTGGAATGGATGTAATAGCAGTAGTCGACCCGATGACTTCTCAGATTTCACCTAAAGATTTTGGGTCAATGGTAAAACCAGAGGTAAAAGAAGTATTTGAACATATAAGAAGTTTAGATGCATATTCTTCATTTTTTGTATGTGGAGATGCAAAACAAAATATTGAGGAAATGTGTAAAAGTAAACCTGATAATATTTCTATTGATGAAAATATACCTTTAGATTATGTAAAAGATATTAGTAACAAATATGATATTTCTTTTGGAGGAAATATGGAATTGACTACTGTATTATTAATGGGTTCTCCCCAAAAAGCAAAAAAACATGCTTTAGAATGCATGGAAATTGGAGGAGAGAAAGGTTATATTCTATCTCCAGGATGTGATATTGCATATGATACTCCCGCTGAAAATATCCAAGCAGTTAGTGAAGTAGTCCATAATAAAGACGCATATGATCTGATGGATGATTTTGAAGAAATTGAAGAAGAGAATATAGAGATTGAATTACCTGATTATGAAAATGAGGAAAAAGTATATATTGAAATATTCACATTAGATTCAAAATCATGTGCTCCCTGCCAGTATTTGGTGAATTCAGTATATGAAGCTATATCTGATGAGATGAAAGAAGAAATAGTTTTAAATGAATATAAAATTAAAGAAAAAGAGTCGGTAGCGCGAATGAAAAAGTTGAATGTAGATAGTATACCTTCTGTTTTAATTGATGGAGAATCAAAATATCAGGGTACACCAAATAAATCAGAATTACAGGAAGAAATCATTAATAAAATTAAAGAAAAAACTAGAAATCTTTCTTAAATATCAATAAAAGGAGCAAAAAATATTGAATAGGCAGATTAACTTAACAGATTTATACTTAATAACAGGATTTTTAGGTTCAGGAAAGACTACAATGTTAAAAAGACTTTTAAAAAAACATGAAGATATTAAAAGTGGAGTTATAGTGAATGAATTTGGTAAAGTGGGAATTGATGGTGAATTAGTTGAGGATAAGAATATGGATTTAATAGAGATAAATAATGGTTCAATATTTTGTTCATGTTTAGAAAATTCTTTTATTAAAGCGACTGTTGAACTTTTAACATATGATCTAGATATGATATTCATAGAAACTTCTGGACTATCTGATCCTTCAAATATGGATAAAATTATAAAAGAAACAAAAAAGTTAAGTAATAATCAATTTAGATACGTTGGCAGCATATGTATTGTAAATGCTAATAATTTTTTAAAGGTCATTAACACTTCACAGGCAGTTGAAAAACAAATAATATTTAGTGAATTAATTATAATTAATAAAAACGACCTAGTAGATAAAGAAACAATTAGTGAAATTAAAAGTAAAGTAAGAAAATTAAATAATAACGCCCATATTTTAGTAACAACATATTGTGAATTTGATTTGGAACAACTAGTTAATTATTTTGACTTAAACGCGGTAAAAAAATCGGATGGAATTCAAGAAAGTGAAAGAGATACTATAAATAGACCGAATAACCGACCTAGCAATTATACTTTCGAATTTGATGAAATAATTACTAAAGAAAAATTAAATATTTTTTTAGATGAAATATCTAAAAAAGTGTTTAGAGTAAAAGGGTTTGTTCAAACTTATCAAGGCTGGTTTTATGTTGATATGGTGGGAAATGAAATTTACTATAATAATGTAAATACTAGACAAGAAAAAACAAAATTAGTACTACTCTCTACACATCAAAATAATAATATAAAAGAATGGATTAATAATAAATGGGATCAATATACTTAAGTTAATTTTAATAGCAAGTAAGTTGTAAATTTTAGTTGAAATTATAATAAAAGTATCTCGTTTTAAATATTATCTCCAAACTTCAAGGTGACAAAAAATATTTAATTAATATAGATGTTTGATTTAACTAATCAATTCTAAAGTCATATAGTTTTTATTGTTTTTTAAAAAAGAGATGACAACATAACATTTAACTATATTGATAATTATTATTGTTTATGTTATATTGTAAATAATATAATTAATAGGAGGTAATATTAATGTTAAAAGTTGGGAAAAAAGCACCAGATTTTGAAGGAAAGGCTTATCACAAAGGAGATTTTAAAGATGTCAAACTTTCTGATTATGAAGGTAAATGGAGAATAGTTTGTTTTTATCCAGGAGATTTTACTTTTGTATGACCTACTGAATTGTCGGCAGTTGCCGTCAAGTATGATGATATTAAAGAATTAGGAGCAGAAGTAATATCAGTAAGTACAAACAGTCATTTTTCTCATAAGATTTGGGATGAAGTAGAATTGTCAAAAATGGTCGATGGAGGAATTCCTTATCCAATGGTTGCTGATCCTTCTGGAAGTATTGGTAAAAAATACGGAGTATATGATGAAGAAGAAGGAGTTAATGTAAGAGGAAGATTTTTGATAGACCCCGATGGTGTTTTACAGGCAATGGAGGTTCTTACACCTCCCGTCGGAAGAAATGTAGAAGAACTGTTTAGACAACTTCAAGCTTTTAAACATGTTAGAAAAACCGGAGAAGCAACACCTTCTGGATGGCATCCCGGTAAAGCAACTTTAAAGCCTGGTAAGAATTTAGTTGGAAAAGTTTGGAAGGAATGGCAGCCTGAAAATAATTAATAATATTCTAGATAAACTATGCCTCCTGTAAAATGGGGGCTTTTTTTATTATAAATAATAATCTAAATTGTATAATTGAAATAAATAAGGATTAAGACAATTTATATTATTAATATTATATTTTCATGATAAAATATAATGAAAGACAAACAGTAGAGTTACATAATTTGAAAGTTAAAAAAATAGTATCACAAAAGATAAGTTAATAAGAAAGAATAATTTAAGGGAGGAGGAAATCGAAGATTAAACTTAATAAAGCTATAAAAGAAGATGTTGAGTTTTTAGCTAAATTCTGTCGGGATGCAAAAGATGTTTATACTGATATTATGCCGGAATTATTTGAAAAACAGGCTAAAGAATTTGAAGAAAAAGGTTTGCCTGAAGATTACAAGATTTATGTAATCAAAATTGGGGAAAAGAGTATTGGTTTTGTTGGTATCACTGATTTAACTGAGAAAACTGCTTATCTTGTAGGATTATATCTTCTAAAAGATTATCTGCGTAAAGGTTATGGTACAGAAACTATTGATGAATTAATAAATATCTTAAAGGATAAAGATTATAATAAGATCTGTCTTTTAGGAATAAAGAGCAAAGAACCACCCTTTTTTCAAATGGGTGATGAATATGCTCGGTTTTGATTTTGTCATACCATATGTAACATCAACAACCTTTTATTAAACTTAACTTTATGATTG
>Ga0207414_1000036_pt1 | contig 61759 bp, 50 predicted proteins | sample PonA231FremontCA_2_FD_187269 | JGI IMG/M metagenome (GOLD analysis project Ga0207414, IMG submission 187269) | Marine sediment microbial community from Fremont, CA, USA - Pond A23 Sediment 1 (SPAdes) | ecosystem: Environmental > Aquatic > Marine > Unclassified | place: USA: Fremont, California...
GAGGAAAGTTCTTCGGCCATGTATTTAGGATTTGCGGACAGGGTTATGTTGGGCAGCCTATCAGCCCTGGCAGCAGCTACACTCCAATCACTGGCCTTTATCCGCATCCATGCCGCCTTGATATCCGGGCGATTGTAAAGTATCCCCGCCTTTAGTCCCTCCTGGGGCACTTTCGGTATCCGGGGGAGTTCGGAATTAATCTCCCCCAGCTCTGCTCCAGGGGATTTGCCCAAAAGTACGGCCAAAGCGTGCCTGTTTTCTTGTTCTCTGGATACCAGTTTTGGCAACTGAGAACGTGTCCGTGACAGGGTCTGTCTAATGTCCAAGACTTCCGTTCCGGGTGAGATGGCATTTAGATATCGCTCTCTGGTTAACCTCAGCAGCTTTTCATAAACCTGCAACTTGGAGTTTAAAACTTGTTGCCTCTTTTGAAGGGACCGGATGGTGATCCAGTACTTGACAGCCTGAGCACTCAAGGAAAGCGCGGTTGCGTACAGATCCTGCCTGCTCGCTCGATATTCGTAGGACCCGGACCTTGCCTGAGAACGGATTTTGCCCCACAGGTCCAGTTCGTAGTTCAGGGCCAGCCCTAGGGAAAAACTTTTTGAATTTGTATCAGAATCCACCCTGGGTGAGGTACTTTCCCGGTGTTCCCTTGTATAGCTATATCCAGCCTGAGCATTGAGCCCCGGATAAAAGGAGGACTTAGATTTTTTTGCAGTCTGCCTGGCCTGTTCCATCCTGGCCCATGCCTGTTCCAGTTTGAGATTGCCCTGCCAGAGACTTTTTAGCAATGTATTTATTTCAGTGCTGTTGAATGTATGCCACCACTTTTCAGGCATCTCTACACTGGTATTATTGCTAACCACATAATCCGAGGGGAGAACTTGCGGGACTTTCTCCCTGGAAGAAGGGGCAAACGGCATACAAGAACAGAAAGAGAACAAAAAAACGATCAACGGGACAAAACACTTTATTTTTGCATCCACACCGGACAGATTACTCATAATCCATATCATTCCTGAATATTATATTTTTCAAACTTAACCAACCCTTCAAAGGGTTTTAGTTCCAGGTTCACGGTCCTGGGGTCACTCCCTTGCCATAACGGACACAGCATGAAAGCTCTGTCAATTGTTGAATAATTGGGACTCCTCCGCCGCTTTTTTACCCCTTTGCTGATTAACCTTGAACAAGAGAACAATCCCGACTATAAAAAACAGGTTCAAGGCCAGTATGGAGTATCTGGTGGAGTCTGTCATATGCGCGATAAATGCAAATATGAATGGCCCGAAGATGGAGGCGAACTTGGAGCTCATGGCATAAAATCCGTACAACTCCGCATTCTTGCCACTGGGGACCATGGATCCAAACAAGGAGCGGGATGCTGCCTGGCTCCCTCCCAGCACCAGGGCCACGCAAAAACCCAGGATAAAGAACTCGGTATTGGATTCCACAAACCCTGCATATACGGTAACCCCGATAAACACGACCAGGGATATTATCAGACTTCGCTTGGCACCCCAACTCTCAGCCAGTTTACTGAAGATTAATGCCCCGGGCATGGCCACGAACTGGATCATCAACAGGCAGCCCAGAATAGCCGCCTGGGACAGTTCCAGCACATCCTTGGCATAAATCGCTGAGACAGTAATGATTGTCTGTATCCCGTCGTTGTAAAACAAAAACGCGATCAAGAAATAGAAAAGATCATGATAGTTCCGAATATCAGAGAAGATCTTCAAATAACCCTTGAGTCCCGAAGGGAGCGAAACCAGCCGCTTGGGGATCTGAATACTCCTCAGGGAAAAATAAACCGGAATTCCGAACAGGGCCCACCAGAGGCCGGTAAACAGGAACCCGGTCCTGATAGCCGCATCCCTGCTTTCCAGGCCCAGAAAAGAATGGAAATGTATGATAACTACCACCAGGACCAAGCAAAGGCCGCCACCCACATAACCCAGGGCAAACCCGTAGCCGGAAAGCCTGTCTATTTCCCTGTCCCCTGCCAACATGGGCAGAAAGGCATTATAGAATATGTTTGCGGTTGCAAAGCAAAAATTGGCCAAAATGAAGATCGACGCAGCATACAGATAATTCCCGGTTTTTGCGAAATAAAGCAAACAAGTGGCACTTGCACCCAAAAGACAGAAAAGCGTGAGCAACTGTATGTGGTTGCCCTTCCTGTCAGCAAGTGATCCTATATAAGGGGCTACTACTACCACAAAGAACATGGAACAGGCCACTGCGTAACTCCAGAGCACGGAAGCAGCCACCGGATCCCCCAATAGCGGGAGGTTTGCACCTTGCTCCGGGACAATATATTCAAAATACACAGGGAGCAAAGATGCCAATATAATAGTAGCAAAAGCAGAATTCGCCCAATCGTAAAGGCACCATCCCAACCAATTCTTTTTGCTAATCCCTGCCTTGTCTTGCATGGGCAAAATCCCCTGTACAGTACTCCAAGTTATTTGTCAGGACAAATTGGTATTGAGCAGATCTGAAAAAAAATTACTTGCAGTGTTGATATTCAACCACTTGACTCCCAAAATGAAAAATGACACATTAAAAATACTGCAATTCAATTTCCATCAGCCTGTCTCGATTCACGAAGTCAACAACAATCAACTCACTCACAAATACTATTTTTATCTTTTCTTATTTGATTTCTCAAACAAAAATATAAGGGAGTCAATTTATGAACAACGGCAAAAAACAATTATACCACACTTTCTACCAGGTGGTTAGAGATGTGAATTCCAGTCTGGATCCGGAAACAGTCCTGCATAAGATTGCAGAAAAAGTTAGCTGGGCCATGGATGTAAAAGCCTGTACCATAAGACTGCTTAGCAGGGACGAAAAATACTTGCTTGCCAGCGGTCAGTACGGGCTGAGCAAGGGATACATGATCAAGGGCAAGGTGGAAGTGTCCAAGAGCGCTATTGATCAGGAAGTGTTGTCCGGTAAAACCGTTTATGTCAAGGACGCCCGCTCGGACAACAGATTCCAATACCCGGAGAATGCTCAAGAGGAAGGCATCGTATCAGTAATAGTACTCCCACTGATAAAAGAAGGGGAAAAAACCATAGGTGTGTTAAGGGCCTACTCAGGTACAGAACGGGAATTCAGCGAAGAAGAGGTGGAATTCTTGAACGCCATGGCGGATATTTGCGCAATAGCAATCGAAAACGCCCATTTGCACGCCAAGCTGAAGTCGGATTACGAACTGCTTGCCGCATATGAATTCCAACTCTTCGAAGATTAACAAGGAGGTAACTAGGTATATGGAACCTATCAAAATAGGAATAAACGGTTTCGGGCGTATAGGACGCCAGGTATTGAAGGCGATATGGACACGCCATTCCGATGTAATGCAAGTAGTCGCGATCAACGATCTCTTTGATTCGGAAAAGAATTCCAACCTCTTGAAACACGACAGTACCTATGGTCGATTTCCAGGCAAAATACAATTAAAAGACGGGGATATGCTGGTGGACGACTGGAGGATAAAGAGCTTTTCGGAACGGGACCCCAAGATGATACCCTGGCAGGATATGGGAGTGGATATAGTAATAGAAGCCACCGGAATATTCAAGGAAGGCCCTTTGGCAGAGGGTCACAGGCAGGCGGGAGCGAAAAAGGTTATTATCACCGCCCCGGCCCAACAGGAAGATGTCACCGTGGTTCTGGGGATAAACGAACAAGACTACGACCCGGAGAAACATCATATTATTTCCAACGCATCCTGTACCACCAACTGCCTTGCTCCGGTAGCATCTGTTATTCACAAGAAATTCGGGATCCAAAAGGGCAAGATGTGTACAGTACATGCCTATACCAACGATCAGCGCATCCTGGATCAACCCCACAAGGATCCCAGGCGAAGCCGGGCTGCTCCCAACAACATAATACCCACCACCACGGGTGCTGCCAAAGCCGTAGGGACGGTGCTTCCGGAGCTAGCCGGGAAAATCGACGGCTACTCGGTAAGGGTGCCAGTACCCACGGTCTCCAGTATAGATTTTACTGCAGTGTTGGAAAGGGACACCAGCGTGGAGGAACTAAACAGCGAACTCAAAAGGGCTTCAGAGGAGGAACAAAAAGGTATCCTGGCATACAATCAAGAGCCGTTGGTTTCCTCTGATTTTATATCTGATCCGCATTCCGCGATAATAGATCCGGAATTCAACAGTATCCAGGATGGCAACCTGGCCGGTATCATGGCATGGTACGACAACGAATGGGGGTACTCCTGCAGGATAGCCGACTTGGCTAAACACATAATAGACAAGGGTATATAAGATGAAAAGTTTTAAGTTTTAAGGTATCAGGTTTTAAGGTGTAAGAATAAGAATTTCCACCATTTGTTGTGCCCGTCAGGGCATGAGAGTTAAAATGAAAGACAGTTATCTGTTAACTTTTTTATACTTCATTGTTCCCGTGACAAGGAAATCAAGAGATCACGAGGAGGCGTATCTAAATACCTCGACGAGTAATTTTGCAGATTGACGAAATCAAACTTCAATCTGGCAATTTCCGTATGAAAACTAAATACATTTTTACGTCTAATCAGGGAGAAAGAATGAATATACTGTTTTTATGCACCGCCAACTCTGAAAGGAGTCCCACAGCGGAAAAACTGTTCGAATATTCTCAAGGATACGAAGCCAGATCCGCTGGAGTACACCCCGCAGCGTACAGGGTTGTAAATCAGGATCTGGTGGATTGGGCGGACAAGATATTCGTGATGTCGGAAAAAGAAGACGGCCATCTTACTTTTTTGAAACAACAGGCAGACATATCCGGCAAAAGCGTTTACGATCTGGACATACCGGACATATTCCCCAGAGGGGATCCGGAACTGGTAAACCTGTTGTACGAACGCCTGTCCTATTATCTGGATCTAGACATCTAAAGCGTAACCGTGCACGGTTCACCGTTCATCGTTCACGGTTCCGAGTTAAAAAGGACACTAACACTACTGAGACAGTTTTTTTAACACCAAGATAGCTTGGATCAATTTAAGTCGCAGCCGGGTGGTCCACTGTGCGACTTGATTATCCAGGCCTCTTGAGGGCTGGACAAAAGTGGGCTACCCGGCAAGGCTTGTATGTCGCTGCAGGTCTAGAACAATCCAAACAAGCCCTTCCTGGAATAAAATCATTGCAGTATGTTCAAATTTTTCAACCGTGAGCTTTAAACAATGAGCCTGTGAATGATTACTGTTCACAACACCCTTTTTCGCTTGGGAAGCGGTATCTCCTGCAAGTCCCTGGCCGCAGTAACATCTGGATGAATTGCCCCCGCTTCCCGTACAAAGGGTTTTAAACTCTTATAACGCTGCGAATAGTGGGCCAGAACCAACTTCTTCACTCCCGCCTGTTTGGCTATCTCTGCAGCCTGTTCGGCGGTAAGGTGAAAATACTGTTCAGCCTGCATGCTTTCCGAGACCAGATAGGTGGCTTCCGAAACAAGCATATCCGCATTACTGGCCAGCAACCTGGCACTGTCGCAAGCCCGGGTATCCAGGATATAGGCGAAGCTCTGCCCTATCCTGGGCTCACTCACTTCTTCCAGGGTGATTATCCTTCCCTGGCATTCTATGCTTCCGTTATCCTTGAGTTTCCCGATGGCTTGCCCCTGTAGCCCACTGGGCAGTCTATCCGGAACTAGGGTCCTTGTATCCGGCTCCTTGATCCTGTAGCCCCAGGTATCCGCCCGGTGTTCCAGTTGCCTGGCAGTTACAGTAAAGTTGTCTGTTTCCAGGACCGTACCTGGTGAACTTATCGGATGGAGCTTAAGCTTCACGTTCCTGTAAAACACTGCTGCATCCAATAAATGATTCAAGTATTTCTGTCCCGAGGCAGGGTAAAAGATATCAACCTCCTGCTCAGCACCAGCCAGGGAGAGGCGCTGAACCACACCAGGCAATCCCAGGCAGTGATCCCCGTGAAAATGGGATATAAAGATCCTGGTAATCCTGGAGGCGGAGATCCCGGCCATCAAGAGCTGCCGCTGAGTTCCCTCCCCGGGATCAATCAATATGCCTTCCTTGTCCCAACGCAAAAAAAATCCTATATGGTTTCTGACCGGAGTAGGCACCTGGCTTGCCGTGCCCAGTACAGTCAAGGTCCTTTCAGTCATTTGCAGATTCCCTTTTGCTTTAAGATTCGTCCATATAATGCTTGTGTACCAAGCACCCGTCGGCGCACTTGGCAGTACAATTGCCATCGCAGGGCTCCACGTGTATGGTGAGACTCGCGTCGTATAATTGCTTCTTGATCAAATCGGACACTTCTTCAGTCATTTTATGGGAATCCCGAACAGAAATCTCCGGATCCATCATGAGATGGAATTCAATAAATCTACTGGAACCGGACTTCCTGGTACGTAAATTGTGATATCCCCTTACCGCTGGACTGAACATCTCAATGCTTTCCTTTATAATCGCTTCTTCACTTTCCGGAAGTCCTACGTCCAGCAAATCAGCAACCGTTTGTCTGGTTAATTGAAAAGCTGCCTTTAATATCAGTAGTGCCACGAAAATTGCCACTGCTGGATCTATCCACCGCAGATCCATTTGAGAACCCGTCAGATCACCGGCCCAGATAATCAACATTGCAAGCAATACACCGCCGGAAGTATATACATCCGTGCGCAAATGCCAGGCATCTGCCTTCAGGGCCATGGATTCTGTTTCATTCCCCACTTTAAACAAGATATTGGAAACAAAGATATTTACCAATACTGAAAAAAGCATTACCAGCGCACCCCATCCGGCATGCCCTATCACCGTAGGATGCATGAACTTGTGTATGGACTCGTAAATAATCCAGCCCGCAGCAACAAAAATAAGCAGGGCCTCTATCGCACCCGAGACATTCTCCACTTTACCGTGGCCGAAGGGATGATCCGAATCAGCGGGTTTGGCGGACTTTTTCACTGCAAACAGGGCGATCAAAGCCGCCAAAAGGTCCACACCGGAATGTATGGCTTCCGAAATTATGGAGATGGAACCGATTAATAATCCAACCACCAGTTTGAACAGGATCAAACTGGTGTTGGAAATCACTGACAAAAAAGCGGTTTTTGACTTTTTGTCTGCAAAAAACACTATATCGCTCCCAAGATAAAAAAATCGCAGGTCAATCTTGCAAAGCCTTGAAAACGGAAATCAGATCTATAGTTGGACGAATCCCGGGGAGGCTTCCTGCGAGGCGGTATAACTTCCGGACTTATCACCAGCGAAAATACACGAAGGTGCGCCCGGAATTTTTAAAATCCTTTTTAACCCTGTTATAAATCTGCTTGATGTCCTTGCGGTCCAGAAAACGCATAACCCGCTTTTTGAGCTGTCCACTGCCCTTCCCGTGAATAATCTCCACTTCGCGCGCCTTTTTCTCTCTGGCTTCACTGATGATCCGCTCCAGTTCCTGGTCTATAAGATCCCCTTTATTATAGATCGGATGCAAATCCAGAACCAATTTTCTAGTGGACATAACTAAAGACAAATGACTAAATCCGAAATTCCAAAAACTCAGCCTGCGCAACGAAGCATGGGCAATCTCGTCAACGAATCTTTTCGTTGCGAGAAAACGTACTCAACTTGTTTAATAAACAAGCTATTAGTTCTTTTTCTTACTTAAAACCATAAAACTTTAAACCATAAAACTTTTTTATATTAACTATCCAGTACTTCCCGGATCTTGTTAGTCATCGTGGCAATAGTAAAGGGTTTTTGAATATAATACACCCCCCGATCCAAAACACCCTGATTTACAATCGCCTCCTCGGTATATCCGGACATGTAAAGTACTTTTATTCCGGGAAAATATTCGGAGACTTGTTCAAAAAGCTCTTTCCCGTTCATATCCGGCATAACCACGTCAGTAAGGAGAAGGTCCAATTTTTCCGTGAGTCCCTGCAATTTTTCAAGGCTCTCTCCACCGCTCTTGGCGGAAAACACAGTATAGCCCTGCTCTACAAGAATAGTTTCAGTAAGTTCCCGAACCATCTCGTTGTCTTCCACCACCATCACGACCTCGGAACCCTGACTGTATTCTCTCGCCTGAGAGACTGGCTCAGTGTTCTTTTCCTCATCCTGGGAGATTGGAAGGTAGATATTGAAAGTCGTTCCCTGTCCCGGCTCGCTGTATACAGTAACATGTCCCTCGTGCTGCTTAACTATCCCATAGACGGTTGCCAGTCCAAGTCCGGTTCCCTTGGCCTGTCCCTTGGTGGTAAAGAAGGGATCAAATACTTTTGTACGAATATCTTCGTCCATGCCCTCACCAGTATCGCTTACAGTCAATCTTATGTAATAGCCGGGAGACACCTCGTGATATTTCAGCGTATAGTCATTGTCCAAATAAGTCTCAGCAGTTTCGATGATTATATCACCGCCTTCGGGCATGGCATCCTGGGCATTCACCGCCATATTTATTAGCACTTGCTCCATCTGCCCTTCATCCGCTCTTACATTAGAGGTTAGCGAGGATAAATTCAAATGTATTTCTATATCTTCCCGTATGGTTTTGCGCATTAAATTATCCAAGTTCCGGATAACTTGATTGATATTCAAGTTTTTAATCTCCAGGGCCTGTTTTCTGCCAAATGCCAACAGCTGGCTCACCAGATCCTTGGCCCTCAAACTCGCGCTGTGTATGTGTTCCACCTGCTTTTTTCTCTTTCCCTCGAGATCACTTTCCTTCAAAAGCATCTCGGAATAATTGAGCATGGGGGTCAACAAGTTGTTCAAGTCGTGGGCCACCCCGCCGGCCAATCTGCCTATTGCCTGAATTTTCTGGGATTGCTGGTACTGTTCCTCTATCCTCTTTTTTTCCTGCCTCAACCTCATCTGTTCCGTAACGTCCCTGGATATAGCACAAATACTTATCACCTCACCCTGATCATCCTTGACCGGTGCCTTGATGGTATCGAAGATTATCTCCTCCCCAGCTACGGTTCTTTTATATGTATCCCTGATAATTTCCCCATTTTCACGCACCTTTTCATCTGCTTCCTGAATCTCTTTGGCATCGGTATCCAGGAACAATTCACCCTCTGTCCTTCCAATTATGTTATTTTGTGACATACCAAACAGCTTTTCCATGGCAAAATTGCAGTGCGTATACCTACCCTCAATGTCCTTGAGCAGCACTATATCCGGGATGGAATCAAATATCACCCTCAAACGGCCTTCGCTTTCCCGCAGCTCCTCTTCTGCCTTTTTCCGCTCGGTTACATCCAGGAGAGTTTCTATTGCTCCTATCATATTACCTTGTTCATCCCGCAATGAGGATGCGGTAAAATAGAGCCACTTCCCTTCCTGTCCCAGATGGGGAAAGAAATCTTCCACTGCATAGGTTTCATAAAAGATACTGGATTTTATATACCTATTACCGTAATAGGTAGCTATTTCCTGGTCCAGTGCTTCATCCACCACCAAATTCGCCATTACCGGACGCGGATGCTTATAAAATCCACGCCAGGCGTCCTTGCCGCCCTCTTTTTCACTCGCCGGAATCCCGGTCAATGTTGCACAGGCATTATTCCAATGGGTTATATAATGATCCTTATCTATCACAAAAGTGGCAACAGGCGTTCCCTCCAGGATTTGCGCCAATTCGTGCCTGCTCTTATGCAGTTCTCTCTCTGCTTCCTTTAAATCGCTAATATCTATCAGGGATGCCAAACTCCGGCTTGTTCCCGGTATAATATCTATATTCAAATATATGTTTATATATCGCCCGTACCTGTTAATGAGACGGAATTCATAGGCCTTGTATGCTGCATTAGGATCCTTTCTTCTCAAATAGTGCTGCTCGAGCATAAATTCCAGATCATCCGGATGTATTAACTGTGTCCAACTCATCTCGTTTTCAACTTCTTGCTTGGAATATCCGGTATAGACCTCAAACTGCCTGTTCACCATGACTACCGTAGTATCCTCTTCCATTATCAACAGCCCGGTGCCGGTACTCTCAAAAATCGCCTGGTAGTAATTCCTGCTCGCCCGCAGAACCTCCGTGGGTTCAATATCCTTGGTTACTTCTTCCATCAAATCATGTTCGCCTTCAAATAAAGCATATTGGTGTTCAGGGGCCTCGGACAAAGTAACCACGACATGTCTGAGCCTGCCATCCTGGTCGAAAAGGGGTTGGGCAGCTAGTAGCACCCAAACTATATTCCGGGTTGGAGCGGGTCTAATCCCCAGAAAAAGATGGTTCAGGGATTTTAACTGGTTTATTACACTATTAACAGGCAACTCTTCCTCCGGGATCCTACTGCCGTCCCGGTAAAAAAATTCAAAATTCCTACCCAGTTCATCGGTCAGATTGGAATGGTTTTCGCCCAGTCCCAACAACCGGCTTGCATATGAGTTGCTTTGAGCAATACTTAAATCCGGCCTGTAAACAAGCACCCCAGCCTGAATACTGTTTATCAAATCCAACAGGAAAGCATCATTCATCTTTTCTTGCATCTCAACTCCATAAAAAAAATCTCAAGCTTGCGATACTAATTTAATCCCGGCTCAATTTGTCAACAACAATACTTATTATGCCAGGGTGATTTTATTCTCAAACAAATAACAATTATTATCAATGAGTTAACTTCTCAGCCCAGCTTTTGCTTTGAACATCAAATAACAATTTAAACTCTTGATGTTGAATGTTTTATCAACTCTTTGATTTTATTGTCGAATTTCGAAATTCGAATTTCGAATTTTATATTAGTATGGATCAAAAAATCACATAGATACAGTAAATTGAACTCTAAAACAAAATAGCCCTGCTTATTATGCTATTTAATAACATTGTTTATTCTTCACGACAACACTTCTCACTTGGTCAATCAAGGCAAATTTGATAAAGAATTCTAAATAGTAAAATGTTATATCAATCTTATTCGAAAACGGGGCGGAAGGCACCTGTTTGAAAGTTAACAATTTGATTCAATTTGTATTTAACAGTAGGATAAAATAGCCGTACTTGGTCAATTCCAGAACCCAATTCGCTTCATTGTTTCAATTCAGAAAAAGGCTTTTGTATTCAGGGCTGAGCTCCTTCCAGGAAAACATATCCAAATTTGGAAGAGGCAGTTCCTTCTTGGACAAATTTTCTTTCAAAAAATTTGCCAAGGCTTCTGCACTCTGTCCGAAACGATACTCGCCCGGAAAGAATTCCGGATAGCTCAAACGGTCTGGTACAACAGGAATATTACCGGCCCGCACCGCCTCCATAAGAGCCACTCCCTGAAACTCGTGATAGGCTGTGGAGACCGTCCACTCACCCCTGCACAGCCAATACAGATAATCCTCTCTGCTCTGCTCTCCCCAAACCAGTATATGATCATCCAATTCCTGTCTTGCATAATCAAAATCCCCAGGATGCTGACGAAACTGCTGTCCCATAACAATAAGTTTAAATGGTATATCCCAGGATTTTAAAAGATAACAGGCTTGAAAGAAATCCCTCGGATTCTTGTCGTATTCCCAGCGGTGATTCCAGACCAGGCTATTTTGTATCCTTGGGTTGTCGGAAGAGTCGAGTTCAAAGTCCTGTATTGGAACAGGAATCACCCGGGATTTTTTCTCCACTTTTTTCATAATAGTATCCGGAAAACTGAAATCCGGCATACTTTTCAACAAATCCCTTGCCCCGCGCAAAAAAGTATCCTGGTTGAACTCGCTGTTGAACACTACTTTGTCCGCAGAAACAGCTGCATATAGATTCACCATCCTGGGTTCCACTGTTCCTCGTTTGGGTGATTTGGACAAAGGATAGGCAAACTGGTTCTCGTGGAAATAGACTATCTTACGTGCCCGGGCCAAATTTGGGTATATCCCGCACAGTGTAGCCAAGTCCACCATGGAAGTCGCAAGCACGATATCGTGGGAATCTTCCAGCTCCTGGCTGCAGGTGGCATACCAGCTTATGGGATTACCCCTGATCCTCCAGGGGAAATGTCTGGGTGGAAGGGTGAGATAATTCCAGTACAATTCCGGCAGGTGTTGTTGCAAGCCTTTGCACCAGTTGGAGTGGCTGGGAGTGTCGTAGGCGGAAAGCAGTAGTATGCGCATAGGGGATTGCCAAAAAAACTGTCGCTATACTGTTATTGTTGCAATATAAAATACTACCTGGCGTCTGACCGAAAATCGTGATTGGACGTAAACTTGCCTAGATACGAGGAGTAAAACATTTTGAAACCGCAGTGTATATTAATACATGAGGATTTCAAAATTTTGCAACGACGAAGTAGATGGGTAAGTTTACGTCCAATCATTACCTGGTTAGTTTGCGGTACTTGATCCGCTTGGGCTGATCCGCTTCCCTGCCCAGACGCTTCTTCTTGTCCTCCAGGTATTCGGTGAAATTCCCGTCGAACCAGATTACCTGACTGTCACCCTCAAATGCGAGTATATGAGTAGCAATCCGATCCAGAAACCAGCGGTCGTGGCTTATCACCATGGCGGATCCGGCAAAACCTAGCAGGGCCTCTTCCAGCGCTCGCATAGTGTTGACATCCAGATCATTGGTGGGTTCGTCCAAAAGCAGGAGATTGGCCCCCTGTTTCAGCATCATTGCCAGATGTACCCGGTTGCGCTCCCCGCCGGAGAGTTCTCCCACCTTTTTTTGCTGTTCCGAGCCGGTGAGATTGAAACGGGCAACATAAGCCCGGGAATTAACTTCCCGGTTGCCCAATTTTATAGTCTCACTACCCTCGCTTATCGCCTCCCAGACAGTATCCTCAGGGTTCAAACGCTCCCGGCTCTGTTCCACGTAAGCCATCTGCACACTGGGACCCAGCCGCAGAGTACCTGCATCTGGTTGCTCCTCTCCTGTAAGCATCCTGAACAATGTGGACTTGCCGGATCCGTTGGGTCCGACAATACCTACTATAGCACCGGGTGGTACCTGAAAGCTCAAATTATCCATGAGCAGGATGTCCTGAAATCCCTTGCGCACCGAGTCGGATTCCACCACCACGTCTCCCAGGCGCGGTCCGGGAGGTATAACTATCTCCTGTTCCTCTTCCCTCTTGTCCATCCCTTTTTGAAGAAGCTGATCGTAGTTGTTTATCCTGGACTTGCTTTTGGCGTGCCGATCCTGAGGGGTCATACCGATCCACTCCAGTTCTCTCTCCAGGGTCTTGCTCCACTTCTTATCAGCTCTTTTCTCCTTCTCCAACCTGGACTTTTTCTGATCCAGCCAGGATGAATAATTCCCCTTCCAGGGCACCCCGTAACCCTTGTCCAGTTCCAGTATCCAGCCAGCTACATTGTTCAGGAAATACCTGTCGTGAGTCACTGCAATTACAGTACCCTGGTAGGTGTGCAGGTGATGTTCCAACCAGGCCAGGGTTTCCGCGTCCAGGTGGTTGGTGGGCTCGTCCAGGAGCAAGATGTCCGGTTGCTGGATCAATAACCTGCAAAGGGCAACACGCCTTCGCTCTCCCCCGGAAATGACTTCTATGGGAGTATCTCCGGGAGGGCAGCGCAGGGACTCCATTGCCATTTCCAATTTGCTGTCGATCTCCCAGGCATCAGCTGCATCCAGCTTCTCCTGCACTTCAGACTGACGATCGATCAATTTCTGCATTTCATCATCTTCCATGGGCTCGGCAAACTTGGCGTTAATCCGCTCGAACTCGCTCAAGAGCTCAAAGGTCTCTGCCGCTCCTTCCGCAACCACGTCCCGGACGGTTTTGGACTCATCCAGTTCTGGCTCCTGTTCCAGGTATCCCACGCTGTATCCGGGTGTAACATGGATTTCACCCTCAAAATCCTGATCCGCCCCAGCCATAATCCGCAAAAGTGAACTTTTACCGGAACCGTTCAGACCGATGACTCCGATTTTGGCCCCGTAGAAATAGGAAAGGGAAATATCCTTGAGCACCGGCTGGTAGTTATAATATTTACTCACATTCACCATGGAATAGATGATCTTTTCTTGCTCCTGCTGACTCATAAAAACCTCTTTATTGTATATCTTCGAATACTATTGACTGTTTTCTTCCTGGCTATTGAATTGTATGGAGATTATCTCGTAGTCAATTCTGCCCTTGGGGGCATCTATCTCTGCCACATCTCCCACCTCCTTGTTCAAAAGACCCTGGGCCAAGGGAGAATAGACCGAAATGGTACCCTGTTTGAAATCAGCTTCGTCCGGACCGAGCAGGGTATAGCGTTTCACCTCTCCGCTGTCCAGGTCTTCGATTTCCACAGTCGCACCAAAGACAACCTTTTCTCCCTCCATCTCGCTGATATCTATCACATTGCACTTGGGCAGGCGGGATTCCAAATGGGAAATACGGGCTTCCAACATACTCTGGCGTTCCCGCGCGGCTTCATAACCAGCGTTCTCCCTTAAATCTCCTTCTTCCCTGGCCTCCTTGATAGCCTGAATAACTTCTGGTCTCTCCCTTTTGAGGTCATCCAACTCCTTTTTCAATTTTTCGAACCCATTCTTTGAAATAGGGATATTGTTTTCATCCATATATATCTTCCTTTTGATTAGATTTTAGCAATTCATTATTATTGGAATTTTCCAGTAAATCCGGGGGTAAGTACAGGTGTTGTCATCGCTTTTTAAGCGGAGACACAAAGGTTGTGGAATAAGTTAACCCGAACAGTGAAAATGTAGATCAAGAACAAAGATACTTATTATTTTTTGGCACAAATGTAAAGTTACAAATTGCAACATTACGGGTCAAAAAGCTATGATCCCGCACTTGAGCTTATGTGCGACCCTTCACAGGGGATCGATCCATCCAGGGCAGATTTTTTCTTAATAATTCGATATATCAAAATGTTATAACAAGTTATCTCAAAACGGCGATATAGCACATCAAATTGTTTAGTTTCAAACTGCTACAGCGGATGACTTCTATAGTGGAATTGATTTCAAAGTCACTCCGCAAACCGTACAACTATTAAAACAGGGTTGAATTGATTGTGCATACCGAAATAAAATAAACCAAGTAATTTCTTACTTGGTTTATTTTATTGATTTTAAAGGGTTGGGCCGAGCAACCACTTGAGATTAAAATTTTTTCGGTTTTTAGGGCAGTGAAATTCCTATGGCCCCGGTAAAAGCCATAGCTGTAAACACGAACGCATCTGCAAAGGCAGCTGCGCCGGCTATTTTGGCACCCATGGGCTTTTCCTTGTAATGAGCAATTCCGGCTCCCCAGAGGACGAATACCAGGAGTCCCAGTGCGATGGTCAGGAACACATGTCCGGTTGAAGCGGAATAAATCGTGAATAAAAGGAACAACAAACCTGTTAGCATATTTGCATGGATCATTACTTCCCGGTTGGTTCGGTTCAGCAAAAAGGCAATTCCCAGATACCAGAGGGCCAAAATAAATGCCGCTGCAATGGTAGCTTCGAAGGCCGCACCATTGGCCAATACAAAAACAAGGGCGATGGTTTCCAAAAAAGCACCTGCAACAAGTACTATTCCCAGGTCCCTGGGATCATTCTTGCCCCAACCCAGATCTACGCAACCGATACATATAGTCATGATTGCCGCTTCCCACAGCAGTGTATTCATGGATGCATGAACTATTTGTGAAGGATCTGCCATAATAATTACCTCCGTATTTATTGGTTTCGGATTGTATTAACCTTGCAACGGCCCAACCATTTTTCCGTAAGTTCAGTTCAATATCAGATCTCAAGATCCCACTTGATACTGACTAGCAGGTACTGCATTTTAGATTAATCTACCCCGGTTTTTGGCAGGGCCAAAAACCGGGGAGAACGCAAGCTATTTTTTGGAACTCAGTTCAGGAAAATCCTGGTAAAAATATTCAAATTCACCTTGTTCCTGCTTTTGCTCCTGCTTGTTGTTTTCCTTTTCCCTCAATTCCACCCGCCTGATTTTGCCACTGATAGTCTTGGGGAGTTCGGAGGTAAACTCTATAATTCTGGGTATCTTGAACTTGGCCAGTATGTCGATGCTGTGCTTGAACAGCTCCAATGCCAGATCCCTGGAAGGCTCATAGTCCTGACTCAATATCACATAAGCCTTTACCAGTTGATACCTTTGGGGATCCGGCACACCTACTACTGCCGACTCCGCTACAGCCGGATGTTCAACCATTACGCTCTCCACTTCGAACGGTCCTACCCTGAAGTCGGAAGATTTGATAACGTCGTCTGCTCTGCCCACGAACCACCAATAACCGTCCTCGTCGAAATACGCCCTGTCTCCGGTGTAGTAATAATCACCCACAAAGGATTGGGCCATTTTTTCAGGATTGCCGATATACTCTGTAAACAGTCCGATTGCCCTCCTTTTGTCCAACTTGACCACGATGTGGCCGGTTTCTTCGGTCTTGGTGATTTCCGTTCCCTGGTCGTCCACCACCCCCATATCGTACATGTAAGAGGGATATCCAAAGGAACCGTAGCGCATCCTGCCTTCCATCCAAGGGGGGTTGCCGATCATGGCAGTGGATTCGGTTTGACCGTAAAAATCCCTGATCTTGGTTCCGGTATGTTTCTCCCATTTCTCAATAGCTTCCGGATTCAACGGCTCTCCGGCACTGACCGCATACCGGATGGAAGAAAAATCGAATTTGCCCAGGTCCAATCCCACAAACAGTCTCCAGGCAGTGGGCGGGCCGCAAAAAGTATTAACATTGTATTTGGAGACATAGCTAAGGTACTTTTCCCCGTCCAGGGCCTTGAAGTAGAACCCGGCCACAGTCGCTCCCATGTTCAGGGGGGCGAAGAAACTGCTCCAGGCCCATTTTGCCCATCCCGGAGCACTGAGATTGTGGTGGATATCTCCCGGCTGGATCCCTATCATATTGGCTGTGGAGAGATGTCCCACCGGATAGGATATTGCAGTATGTCCGACTCGTTTGGGCATTCCTGTTGTCCCGGAGGTAAAAAAGCAAAATATGAGGTCGGTTTTGTGCAGTTTGGCAGGCTCCGCATCACCGGACTCGCTATCCAAACTCGTATAACTGGTCCATCCTTGCTTTTCTCCCAGAACTATCTTGACCTTGGGCTGGGTACCAGCATTTTCCAGGGCTTCATCAATGGTATCTACAGCAGATTGTTCCGCTATCATAACATCCGGAGGGTAGGTCTCGAACCTGAACTTGAGTTCCCTGACTGTCATGGAGGTGGCTGTGGGTACGGCTACCAATCCCCCCTTAACTCCGGCATAGTGTGCAAACCATGTCTCAGGCACAATCGGAGACATCAGATAGAGATTGTGACCCTTTTCGATGCCTTGCTTGCGTAAGTAATTCAAACACTTGTTCCCGTTTTCCGCAAATTCCTTGTAGGTATAGCTCTTTTCCTCCCCTGTTTCCATACTCGCCCAAATCAGGGCCTTTTGATCCCCCCTTTCCTTGACGTGCATACCCTCGAATATTTCTTCCGCCCAGTTGAAATATTCCGGAATATCGTCATTTTTTAACTCCCCCAACATTTCCTTGGACCTGTTTTTCTGCTCCTCCTTGTCTTGTAACCCATTGATTTCCATGACCTGTTTGTACAATTTTTGCATGTCTGTCATAAAACCTCCCCTTTGAATAAAAAATAGACATCTTTACCACCATTGATAATATATATAAACATTGTTTACATATCCTTGATTAACCGCAAAAACAACTACATTACTAATCTAAACACCCAAGGATTCAATCTTTATATTGTGCATAAATATCTTCAGCCAGGCTATAGGGATCAATGTCTTTACAAACCAACTGCTCCAGCATGGATTCAATCCTGCCAGAATCCTGCAATTCCTGCATCATAGGCGCCAACACCACCTTTTGCAGACAGGTCCTTAGTTTGACCATTGCTTTCCGCTTTTCCCTTCTCTCCAGTAGGCCCTTTTCCACCAGCACCTGGTAGTGCTCGTCTATCTTTTCCTTGATTTCCCCGATCTTGGTAAAGAACCGGTCCGAATCCTGGATGTTTTCCAAGAGCATTATCGGAGGCTTCCAGCCGGCTTCTGCAAAATCCGACATTTCCAAAAGCTTTTGCAGTTCCTGGTACAGTTTGGAACTCCCCTGCTGGTCCGCCTTGTTGATCACAAACAGATCAGCGATTTCCATGATACCTGCTTTTATGGTCTGCACTTCATCTCCCAGACCGGGAGTTAACAACAAGACCACCGTATGGGAGTTATTCATGATATCCACTTCAGATTGTCCGGTCCCCACGGTCTCCACCAGGATTACGTCCTTTCCCATGGCATCCAGGGCGTAAATCGCATCGTCGACAGCTTCAGCCAATCCTCCCAGGGCTCCCCTGGAGGCCAGACTGCGTATAAAAACCCCGGAATCCTGGGCATGTTTCTGCATCCGTATCCGATCACCCAGGATTGCTCCGCCGGTAAACGGGCTGGTGGGATCCACAGCCAAGACTCCTACTTGCAGCCCCTGGTTCCTGTAGTGGGTTATCAGGGAATCGGTAAAAGTGCTCTTTCCCGCTCCCGGAGCACCTGTTAATCCCACTATGCGCGCATTCCCGGTATAGGGATACAACTCCTTGATCACCTCCCTGACCTGGGGATTTTGATCCTCTATATTCCGGATCACCCTGGAAACGGCCCTTATATCTCCCGCCTTTATATTTTCCACAATTTTCATTTCTATTTGATCCTAGCTAAGTTCTTGGTCTCTGGGAGTTACATGATTATCGATCCAACTTACAATATCCTCCAGTGGAGTCCCCGGGGTAAACACTTCCTGCACTCCGGCCTTGTACAGCTTGTCAAAATCCTGCTCCGGTATGATTCCTCCACCGATTACAGTGATATCCTCTGCATTGTTTTCCTTCAACATCTCTATCACCCTGGGGAAGAGTATCTTGTGCGCACCGGACAAACAACTGAGTCCTATGCAATCGACATCCTCCTGGATAGCTGCAGATACTATGTCCTCGGGAGTTTGGTGACATCCGGTATACACAACCTCGTAACCCGCGTCCCTAAAAGCCCTGGCCAGGACCCTGGCTCCCCTGTCATGGCCGTCCAGTCCAGGCTTGGCCACCATTATTCTCAATTTGTTTTCGCTCATATACTTGCCTCCTGCAAAACGTGGTTCTTTTTTCTAAAACAACCCCGGATCCTTGTATTCGCCGTAGACCTCCCTGTACACGTCACATATCTCCTGCTCTGTCACCAGGTTCTTCACTGCCTCTATACAACGGGGCATTACATTCTCCCCTTTTTCACAGGCAGACTTCAAGTCTTTCAAGGAACTCTTCACAGCCTTGTCGTCCCGCCGCCTCTTAACCTCATTTAGCCGTTTCACCTGATTGCGTTCCACTTCCTCGTCTATATCCAGGATCGGACACTCTTCCTTTTCCTCGGTGACGTACTTGTTAACACCCACCAGTGCTCTCTCCCCGGATTCCAGCTGCTGCTGGTAATTAAACGCCGCGTCCGCTATCTCCATCTGGGGATACCCCTGCTCGATAGCAGAGAGCATACCCCCCATGTCCTCTATCTTTTCAATATATTCCCAGGCCTCTTGTTCCAACTCGTTGGTCAATTTCTCCACAAAATAGGAACCGGCCAAGGGATCCACGGTATTGGCCACACCGGTTTCCTCTGCGATAATCTGCTGCGTGCGCAAGGCTATCTGCACCGAGTGCTCCGTGGGCAGGCACCATACCTCGTCCAGGGAATTGGTATGCAGGGACTGGGTGCCGCCCAAAACAGCCGCCAAAGCCTCGGTTGCAGTGCGAATAACGTTGTTGTAGGGCTGCTGGGCTGTCAAGGAACACCCCGCGGTCTGGGTGTGGAACCTCATCCACATGGAACGCTCGTCCTTGGCATTGAACCTGTCCCGCATGATCTTGGCCCACATCCTTCTGGCGGCTCGCATTTTGCACAGTTCCTCGAAGAAGTCTATGTGGGAATTAAAGAAAAACGACAGCCTGGGCGCGAATTCGTCCGGGTGCATTCCCTTCCTTTTGATCACGTCCTCCACGTATTCGATACCGTCCCTCAGGGTAAAGGCGAGTTCCTGCACCGCAGTGGAACCTGCTTCCCGGATATGATATCCGCTTATACTGATGGGATTCCACTTGGGCGCATATTTGGCCCCGAACTCGATTGTATCGCTGATTAGCTTTATTGAGGGATCCGGGGGCAGCATGAAGGTCTTTTGGGCAATAAACTCCTTCAACATATCGTTTTGTGTCGTGCCTCCGATCTTGTCCAGTGGGACACCCTGCCTCTCGGCACTGGCGCAGTACATGGCCCACATCACCGTAGCAGGGGGATTAATAGTCATTGAGGTAGTCACTTCCCCCAGGGGGATCTTGTCCACCAGTATCTCGAAATCCTCCAGGGTGTCTATTGCCACCCCGCACCTGCCGCACTCACCCAGCGCCTTGGGGCTGTCAGTGTCAAAGCCCATGAGCGTCGGAAAGTCGAAAGCGGTGCTGAGCCCTGTCTGGCCTTGATCCAAAAGCATACGCCAACGATTGTTTGTATCCTCGGCAGTGCCCATCCCGGAAAACATGCGATAGGTCCAGAGCCTGCCCCGATAGGCAGTGGGATGGATACCCCGGGTAAAGGGAAATTCCCCAGGGAAACCAACATCCCTTTCAAAGTCCAGATCCTGGATATCCTCCGGGGTGTAGAGCCTGTTGATCTCCTTGTCAGAGACCGTAGTAAAGCGCTCTTTCCTCTCCCCTTTTTTCTCCAACACACTTCTTACCTTGTCTTCCCATTTTTTCCTGAGTTCACTACATTTATCCAAAAGTTCCTTGGCAAAATACATGCTAATCCTCCCCATATAATGCGGAATTTGTTCTTCGTTTTCTCGTTTTTTCGTTCTTCGTTCCTCGTTCTCGGTTCGAGGTTCGAAGTTCTACGTATTTTAAGTGTCAGGGTTTTCTCTCCCCGCCCCTGCCAAGACAAGAACGGAGTCGAAATTGCCGCCGCCAAAATTTTAAGGTTTTCTCCCTTCTTGCTCTAAGCTTTAAGCTTTCAGCTTCGTACTCTTCTCTTATCCAATTCTCAAATTCTCCAATTTTCTAACTTTCTAATTATCCAATTCTCTAGTCTCTAGTTTCCAGCCTCTAGTCTCTAGAATCTAGACCTTGATCAACATCGCATCCCCCTGAGCCAGGCCGGAGCATATTCCGCATACACCAATGCCGCCACCCCTGCGCCTTAGTTCGTAGCCCAGGGTCATGAGTATCCTGGCCCCAGTAGCACCTATGGGGTGCCCGTAAGCTATAGCTCCTCCGTTAACATTTACCTTGGCCTTCATCTCTTCCTTGGAAAGTCCCAGGATACTGCGCGCGCTTATCAGGGCCACTGCGGAAAAGGCCTCGTTTATCTCTATCAAATCCACATCCCGGACGCTCATATCGTTTTGCTCCAGCACCTTGCTGATAGCCAAGCCGGGTACAGTGGCAATATCCTTGGTGGGCTGGGATACTTCAGCATAATCCAGAATCCTGAACAAAGGGCTAACACCCAGATCATCCGCCTTCTCAGTACTCATGATCAGGCAAACATCACCTCCGTCGTTCACCCCGGGTGCATTTCCCGCAGTGATGCTACCCTGCTCTCCTGTTACGCTGCTTAAGTGATTAAAGACCGGGGGAAGCTTGCCCAGCCCTTCCATACTGGTATCCGGCCTGGGATTTTCGTCCCGTTCCACGACTTCGCTCTTTCTCCCTTTCCTGACTTCCACTGCAAACACCTCATCATCCAACCTACCCTGTTCTATAGCCTCGCAGGCAGACTGCTGGGAATGCAGGGCCCATTCGTCGTTGTCTTCCCGGGTGAATCCGAATTCGTCGCTGGTTTCCGAGCCGTGCACTGCCATGTGCCGGTTGTAAAAGGGATCCCACAGCCCGTCGTAAACCATCAGGTCGTACATCCTGGCATCAGGAAGGCCCATTTTCTTTCCCTCCCGCATTTCCGGAACCGAATAGGGGCAATTGGACATGCTCTCCTGTCCACCGGCAACAACCACTTCAGCCCTGCCCAACTGGATCATTTGGGCTCCCTGGTCCACGGTCTTGATCCCGGAGGAACAGACCTTGTTGACAGTAATACAGGGCACGCTCTCCGGAAGTCCGGCCAATATCGCTGCCTGCCTTCCGGGAATTTGCCCGCTACCGGCAGTTACCACCTGCCCCATGAATACGTAGTCCACATCCTCGGGCTTCAGGGTGTCGCCCATCCTGTCCATAATTTCCTTTATGGCAAGGGCTCCCAACTGCGGTGCATTATATGATTTGAGAACGCCTCCCACTCTTCCGTAGGGAGTCCTGCAGGCCTCAACACAGACAACTTCCCGATGGTTAGCATACTGATTACTTATGCTCTTACCCATTCCGCTGAAATCGACCTCGCGCTCCCCGAAACCGGAAATCTTTGCATCCTGGTAAAATCCGTCCCTGGTCAGTTCCAACTTCTGTGCCCTTTTTTCGGACATAAATTCTCTCCTATACTATTAAACAACGATTACAATAACATACAATGTTTATAAATTCAATTACTTTTAATAAAAAAACACCCAACAAAATAGCTTGCCTTTGGAACACTTATAGCAGTAAAATCAAGAGTAGATTCACACAAACACCTGGCTGCACATATCCCCGAAGCTGCCCAAATCTTCGCACACTTCTATTCCTCCCTTTCTCATGGCCTCTATCTTGGCCTGGGCGGTACCGCTGCCTCCGCTAATTATGGCTCCGGCGTGTCCCATTCTTTTACCCGGGGGAGCGGTCAATCCGGCTATAAATCCCACCACCGGCTTACTAACTTTGGTGTGCACATATTCCGCCGCCTTTTCTTCCGCGTCTCCGCCGATCTCTCCCACCATAACTATACCCCGGGTTTCGGGATCGTTTTCAAACGCGTGCAGGCAATCCAGATAGTTCACACCGGTTACCGGATCTCCGCCGATACCCAGACAGGTACTTTGCCCGATTCCCTGCTGGGTTAGCTGATAGACCACTTCGTAGGTAAGTGTCCCGGACCTGGAGATCACACCGATTTTGCCCCTTTGATGAATAGCCCCGGGCATTATTCCCACTTTCGCCTCCCCGGGGGTGATTATTCCCGGGCAGTTGGGACCGATCAAGACCACATCCGTACCCTGCAGGTAGTTCTTTACCTTGAGCATATCCATCACCGGTATACCTTCGGTAATAGTAACTATGGTCTTTATTCCCGCATCCACCGCCTCCAAAATGGCGTCTGCAGCAAACGGCGGCGGCACGAAGATAAGACTGCAATTGGCGCTGTATTCGCTAACAGCTTCCTGCACGGTATTTACCACCGGGACCCCTTCGATCTCCTGGCCACCTTTTCCAGGAGTACTTCCGGCCACTACATTGGTCCCGTAGGAAATACATTGGGCAGCGTGAAATTGGCCCTCCCTGCCGGTAATTCCCTGTACCACCACTCTAGTATCGTTATTCACGAAAATACTCATATATAAAACCTCTTTTTATCTATCCTGAAAGAGTAGTTAACTTGTTGAATAAATGGGCCCTCAACTCTTATTCTCACCTAAACTCATATCAACTTGTTTAATTGGCAAACTCGGATATCTTTTGACTGGCTTCGTTCAAGTCCTTGGCCAATCTGAAATCCAGTCCGGAATCAGCCAAAATCCTTCTGCCTTCCTCCACATTGGTTCCTTCCATCCTGATTACCACCGGAACGTTTAAGCCTGTCCTTTCCGCGGCCTGAACCACTCCGTTTGCCAAGACATCACAGCGCAGGATGCCACCGAAAATATTTACCAGTACACACTTGACGTTTTCATCCTGCAGGATAATCCTGAAGCCGTTTTCCACCATTTCCGCATTTGCACCGCCTCCTACATCCAGGAAATTCGCAGGGTTCGCCCCCACTTGCTTGATCATGTCCATAGTGGCCATGGCCAGGCCGGCACCGTTGACCATGTTCCCGACATTTCCCTCCATCTTGATATAGTTGAGCCCATATTTGTTCGCCTCAACTTCCAGGGGATGCTCTTGGGAAGTCTCTTGATATTCACTTAGTTCCTTCTGCCTGAACAGTGCGCTATCATCGAAATTCACCTTGGCGTCCATTGCCAGCAATTCTTCCTGCTTGGTCAAAACCAGGGGATTTATTTCCAGCAGGTTGCAATCCTTTTCCTGGTAGAACTTGTACAATTTGTTCAATATGGAGATAAGTTCCTTCCTCGCTCCTGAAGGCAGATCCAGGCCAAAGGCCACCTGCCTGGCGTGATAGGGCTGAATCCCCAACAAGGGATTGATCCTTACCTTGACTATCTTTTCCGGGTATTTCTCTGCAACCTCTTCAATATCCATTCCACCGGCCATGCTGGCTATAATCGCCACTTTGGAGGAACTGCGGTCAAAGACCAGGCTCAAGTACAACTCCTTGTCTATATCCACCCCCTGTTCCACCAGGACTTTTCCCACCCTCTCACCTTGTTTTTCAGTTTGCGGGGTAATCAAATTCATACCCAGGATCTGTTTAGTCTTCTCTTTAAACTCCTCCGAGGAATGTGCGATTTTGACTCCACCGCCTTTACCCCTGCCCCCGGCCAGAATCTGGGCCTTTATCGCCACCGGGAACCCCTTCATTTTCTCGGCTATGGAAACAGCTTCATCTATGCTTTCCGCTACCTTTCCCTCAGGGACTGGAACATCGTATGCAGAGAACAATTCCTTGGCTTGATACTCCTGTATTTTCATGGGATAACTCCTATTGGTCCTCTTGGGTGCAAAGTTCGGTCAAAACCCCGAAGGTGGACTTGGGATGCAGGAATGCCACCTTTTTTCCTCCTGCACCTGGTACTGGTTCCGGATTTATCAATTTGCACCCCGCTTCTTTTGCCTGGTTCAACTGACCGTCGATATCGTCGGTGTAATAGGCAACATGATGCAGTCCATCACCGTTTTTCTCCAAAAACTTGTTTATGGGGCTGTCTTCTGATGTTGGCTGCAAAAGTTCTATATGGGTCTCCCCCACTTCAAAGAATGCAGTACGTACCTGCTGGGACTGCACTTCCTCTATATGCTGGCACTGCAACCCCAGGGCATTTTCATAGAACTTCACCGCATCATCCAAAGATTTAACCGCAATCCCCAAATGATCGACTTTACTGAGCATAATACTCACCTCTTTTGGTTATTTGTTAATTGTTATTCGTTTTTTGGTTCTTGGTTCTTCGTTCTTGCCTTGCCCCCAGGGTTCTCACCCTGGGCTGTAATGAGCCACCCCTTCGGGGTTCTCAAGAAATCTCTTCTCTTACCCAATTCTCCAATTCTCTAATTATCCAATTCTCTCACCCCCAGGGTTCTCACCCTGGGCTGTAATGAGCCACCCCTTCGGGGTTCTCAAGGAATTTCTTCTCTTACCTAATTCTCCAATTGTCCAATTCTCTAATTCTCTTCTCTTCTCTTAACCAATTCTCCAATTATCTTCTCTTCTCTTAACCAATTCTCTAATTCTCCAATTATCTAGTCTCTAGTTTCCAGTCTCTAGTCTCTAGACTGGTATATTCCCGTGCTTCTTCGGCGACCTGGCCTCGCGCTTGGTTTTCAGGATCTCCAGCGCGGATATGAGCCTGGGCCTGGTTTCCTTGGGCCTAATCACCGCATCTATATATCCCCGATTTGCCGCCCTGTACGGATTGGAGAACAGTTCTTCGTACTCCTGGATCTTTTCCTTGCGCTTTTGTTCCGGATCCTCGGCAGATTTTATCTCCTTGCTGTGGATCACGTTTGCTGCCCCGCTTGCACCCATGACAGCGATTTCCGAACTAGGCCAGGCAAAGACCATGTCCGCACCCAGATCCTTGGAACACATGGCCAAGTACGCTCCGCCGTAGGACTTCCTGGTAACCAACAGCATCTTGGGTACCGTAGCCTCGGAGTAGCACCACAACAGCTTGGCCCCGTGCCTGATGATTCCGCCCCATTCCTGCTGGGTTCCGGGGAGGTAGCCGGGGACGTCCGCCATGGTGAGCAAGGGGATGTTAAAGGCATCGCAAAAACGGATGAACCGGGTAGCCTTGTCAGAGGCGTCTATATCCAGGCATCCGGCATAAACCTGCGGCTGGTTGGCTATTATTCCCACCGACATGCCGTTCAACCTGGCAAAGCCCACTATCATATTTGTGGCGTACATGGCGTGGGGCTCCAGGAACTCCCCGTCATCCACGATACTATATATAACCTTTTTCATGTCGTAGGCCTGATTGGGATTGTCCGGTACTATCTCTTCCAGTTCCTTGTCCTGCCTGTTTACGTAATCACTGGGCATCTGCGGCGGTGGATCCTCCATGTTGTTCAGCGGGAGGTAGGAAAGCAGCAATTTTATCTGATCCAATGCATCTTCATCGCTTTCACAGGCAAAATGGGCCACCCCACTCTTCTGGTTGTGCACTTCCGCACCACCCAGTTCCTCGAAAGTGACTTCCTCGCCGGTGACTGACTTGATCACTTCCGGTCCGGTGATAAACATGTGACTGGTTTTCTTGACCATAAACACCCAGTCAGTCATTGCCGGGGAATAAACCGCTCCACCGGCTGTGGGACCCATTATCGCGGAGATTTGGGGTATTACTCCGGATGCGTTGGAATTTCTAAAGAATATCTGCCCGTAACCGGAAAGCGCATCCACTCCTTCCTGGATCCTGGCGCCCCCGGAATCGTTCAGTCCCACAACCGGCACTCCGGATTTAAGTGCCAGATCCATTATCTTGCATATTTTCTTGGCGTGCATCTCACCCAGGGTTCCCGCCCTGGCGGTAAAGTCCTGGGAATAAGCGCATACGTGCCGTCCGTTGACCAGTCCGTGTCCGGTGACAACCCCTTCCGCGGGTATGTCCACATCCTCCATGCCGAAATTGTGGCAGCGATGCTTTACGAACATGTCCGTTTCCTGAAAGGTTCCCGGATCGAACAAATACTCCAGGCGCTCCCTGGCGGTTAGCTTGCCCTTCTCCTTCTGCTTGGAGATACCTTTCTCTCCGCCCATTTGCAGCATCTTGCCCTGATAGTCCTCTAGTTCCTTTATCTTATCCTGCATTGACATGATTAACTTCCTTTTTTATGTTATGAACTTATCTCCTTGTGCTCCCCGAATACATTCCGCAACACCTGGCAGATCTCACCTATTGTGGCGTATTCCTTTACCGCCTCCACTATGTAGGGCATGAGATTGGCATCAGTCTGCCCGGCTTGTTCCAATTGGTTAAGTACCGACTCCACCTTTTGATTGTCCCTGTTTTGCCGAACATCCTGCACCGTTTTCACCTGGGTCTTTTCAATCTCCGGATCTATCCGGAGCAGTGGAACCTTCATCTCCTCTTCGCTCTGGAACTCGTTTTCTCCCACCACGATGCGTTCTTTACTGTCTATCTTGTTCTGGTACTCATATGCGGAGTCCTCGATCTGCCTCTTTATGAAACCCTGCTCAATCGCGGGAATCACCCCGCCGAAGTCGTCTATTTTCTGCATCAATGCCCAGCTTTCCTGTTCAATCCTGTCAGTCAAATCCTCCAGCAGGTAGGAACCACCCAAAACATCTATGCTGTTGGCCACTCCGGATTCGTGGGCTATTACCTGCTGCGTCCTGAGGGCGGTGCGTACTGAATCCTCGGTGGGCAGGGTCAGGGCCTCGTCCTTGGAATTGGTATGCAGGGATTGCGTGCCTCCCAGCACGGCCGCCAGGGCCTGCAGGGTCACTCGCACTACATTGTTGTCTATCTGTTTTCCGCTCAGGGTATGCCCCGCTGTCTGGGTATGGAACCTGAGCATCCAGCTCCTCTCGTTCTGGGCCTGAAAGTGATCCCGCATAATCTTGGCCCACATCCTGCGGGCAGCACGGAATTTGGCAACTTCCTCCATAATATCCGTAGTGGCGTTAAAGAAAAAGGAGAGCCTCTTGCCGAACACGTCAATATCCAATCCAGCTTCCAGGGCTGCCCGGACGTATTCACACCCGTTGGCCAGGGTGAAGGCAACTTCCTGTACCGCGGTGGATCCCGCCTCCCGGATATGGTATCCGGATATGGATATGGTATTGAAGGAGGGTGTATTCTCGCTGCACCATTCAAAGATATTGGTTACCAGGCGCAGGCTGGGACGGGGAGGAAATATGAACGTGCCCCTGGCCACGTATTCCTTGAGTACGTCATTTTGGATGGTCCCCTTGACCTGCTGGGGATCAACACCCTGCTTTTCCGCCAGTGCCACGTACATTGCCAAAAGGACAGCTGCAGGGGAATTGATGGTCATGGAAGTGGAAACCTTGTCCAGGGGGATCTGATCGAAGAGCTTTTCCATGTCTGCGAGCGAATCTATTGCCACTCCCACTTTGCCCACTTCTCCTCGGCTCATGGAATGGTCCGAGTCGTATCCGATCTGGGTGGGCAGGTCAAAAGCCACGGAAAGCCCGGTTTGACCCTGATCCAAAAGATAGCGGTACCTTTTGTTCGTCTCCTCTGCAGTTGAGAACCCGGCATACTGCCGCATGGTCCAGAGCCGGGAGCGATACATGGTGGGCTGCACTCCCCGGGTGAAGGGATACATTCCGGGAAGGCCCAACTTTTCCAGATATTCCTGGTCCAACACCTTGGGCAACCCTATTCTGGGCAATTCCAAACCACCCACTGTATGAAAGTTCTCGCACCTTTCCGGGAACTTTTGAATAGTCTTGGCAAGAACCGTTTCTTCCCATTTTTGTAAATCCGGATGTTTTGATGTCATATATTTTTCCCTCTTGTTTTGAATTGTTTTCTTTATTCCCTATTGCCATGACCCTGCAAAAGGCTTTTGGTTATTTCATGGGCACATATCTTGGGATCCATACTCAGATCATCCCCTCTGGACTTGCACATTTCGCCTATATACGGTCGCAACATTTCAATGCTCCAATCCACTATCTCCCTTTGCCTGGCTAACTTTCTCCTCCTAGCGCTCTCTCCGGACTCCCTGTGAGTATCGAACAACTCCCGCATATAAGTAAACAAATCCTCGATTCCCTCTTTTTTCGCAGCCACGGTGCGGAAAACCCTTCGTCCCTTTTCATGGGCCACTTCTTCCAGTTCCATGGACAACAAGTCCGCACCCGGGCAATCCGCCTTGTTCACCACCATTATATCCGCGACTTCCAGCAAGCCTGCTTTCAGGGCCTGAATATCGTCACCCAAGCCGGGTGCAGACACCAGTGCGGTAATGTCAGAACTCTGGATTATGTCCATTTCAGATTGACCTACACCCACGGTCTCGATAAACACTGGATCACATCCGCCTGCAGCCATCACCCTAACAGCAGCTCCCGCAGAGGCACAGAGTCCTCCGAGCCGACCCCTGGTAGCCATGGAACGAACCACCACATCCTGATCCATGGCATGCTGCATCATCCGGATGCGGTCCCCGTGAATAGCACCTCCGGAAATAGGTGAAGAAGGATCAATAGCGACAACTCCCACTCTCTTGCCCAAATTGCGACAATGTTCCACAAGGCAGTTGGTAAGGGTGGACTTTCCCGCCCCCGGGGCTCCGGTAATGCCCACCACCATGGTGTTTTCAATCCTGGCAGTATCCAGGGAATCCAACAGGTCATCCGCTCCTGCGTCCGCGTCTTCCACAATGGATATAGCCCTTGCTATTGACCTGCTTTTTTCCTGGTGTATTCCTTGTACGATCTGATCGATATTATGCATGTGCACCTTTTTCGCAAATCTCGGTAAACGTGTTTATAATCTCCTGCATGGTAGTACCCGGAGTAAAAACCTTGGAAACCCCTTGTTCATTCAGGGTGGGCAGATCTTCCTCAGGGATGATTCCTCCACCGATAACGGGAATATCTTCCGCACCCTGCTTGCGCAGATTTTCCACTATTTCCGGGAACAAAACCAAATGGGCACCGGACAGGGAGGAGAGTCCAACTGCATCCACATCCTCCTGGACCGCGGCTGCAGCAATCTCTTCCGGGGTCCTCCTGATGCCGGTGTATATAACCTCAAAGCCCGCATCCCTGAGGGCCCTGGCTATACACTTGGCTCCCCGGTCGTGGCCGTCCAACCCCGGTTTGCCGATTAGTATCCTGTATTTCTTTTGACTCATATTCATCTCCTGTTCTTAAGTGATTATGTTTTAAGTGTTTATGTGGTTATGTGGTTAAGATTTACAAGTCAGCTCCCATGCCCTAACGTGCACAACGAAGCATGTGCAATAAATCAACTTGGACTTTTTTTCTTCCGTAACCACGTAAACACGTAATCACATAACCACATCTTTCATATTAACTCCCATGCCCTCGCGGGCACAACGAAGCATGAAAAGTTTTGGTAAAAGATCCTCTTACTTAAAACTTAAAACCCTAAAACTTAAAACTTTTTCATGTTAAATAACCTTATAACCTGAAGCTCTATAAAGAGACCTTTTGCACCAGTTCCTTGACCGCATCTACCGACTTGTTGAACTGTTCCTGTTCCTTGGGTTGAAGGTCGATTTCCATGACCTGCTCCACTCCGTTTGCCCCCAATTTGGCAGGTACACCCACGAAATGCCCGCCTACTGAATATTCCTTGTCGCAATAAGCGGCGCAGGGCAGGATCCTTTTCTTGTTCTTGAGCATGGCCTCGGTCATTTGTACCGCGGCAGAAGAAGGGGCGTAATATGCGCTTCCGGACTGGAGGAGTTCCACGATTTCGCCGCCTCCCTTCCTGGTGCGGTCCACCAGTTGTTCGATCCTTTCCTCGCTGAGAAGTTCGGGCAAGGGAATACCACCCACGCTGCTGTACCTGGGCAGGGGAACCATGGTATCCCCGTGACCTCCCAATACGAAGGCATTGACATCTTCCACCGAGACATCCAGTTCCATGGAGATAAAGGTCCTGAACCTGGCTGTATCCAGGACACCAGCCATTCCCAGGACGCGATTGGACGGGAACTGGCTTACCTGGTGGGCCACATAGACCATTACATCCAGGGGATTGGAGACAACCAGGAGTATGGAATCCGGAGAATACTTGACCACTTGCTCTGTTACCGATTTCACGATCTCTGTATTCTTGGCGATAAGATCGTCCCTGGTCATTCCAGGCTTCCTGGGAAGTCCGGCAGTAATGATCACTACATCGGAATCTGCTGTATCCGCATAATCGTTGGTCCCGAACACCTTGGAATCAAATCCCTCGATCGGGCCGGCCTGCCTGAGGTCCAGGCCTTTGCCCTGGGGCAGGCCCTCGACTATATCCACGATGCACACATCGGCCAATTCCTTGGATGCAGCCCACTGCGCTGCAGTAGCCCCCACAGAGCCCGCACCCACTACGGTTATCTTGTTCCTGTTGGCCATATATATCTCCTTTGATTTTTAGGTTATTTGATATTTTTTAGTATATATCAATACCGACACCTGCTACTGACGCACAGATTTCCTCCCCCTTACTTCTTTCTTCTGTCATCTGTCATCTGTCATCTGACACCTATTCTTCCGGTTCAACGACAGCAAGAACATCTCCTTTCTTCACGCTCTCGCCCTCCCTGGTCTTGAGCTCCTTCACCGTACCCGCTGCAGGCGCCATTATGGAGTTCTCCATTTTCATCGCCTCCAATATGAGCAGCACATCACCTTCCTGGACTCGATCACCTTCCTTAACCTCGTTCCTGATAATCATGCCCGGCATGGGAGATTCCACAACCTTTCCCTCGGCGCTTGCAGCTTTCTTTTCTTCACCGCCGGACTCTGCAGCCTTTTTCTCTTCCCCGCCTGAGGCTTTCTCCTGCTTGGGCTGCTGTGGTTTGGGTTGAGATTTGGGCTGAGCAGGGGCAGCGGGCTGTTGCATTGGCTGCTGGGCTCCGGCAGGTGGATACATGGGGGTTATTATGGGCTCTCCTTCCGCGGGATCCACTTCCACCTCAAAGTATTCATCGTCCACAAACACGTTGAATGTACGCATATTCTCGCTCTTTTCCGGGGGTTCCTTGTGCTGCTTTTCCACCAACTCGCCCCTCTTGGCCTTTTCGATAAGCTCCTGTTCCCTTTTCACCTCTTCCCAGGTTTTTGGTTTCACTTCTTCCGGCATGGGCTCGAACCCGTACTTCCATTTCAAGAATCTCTTGCCGGTGGTGGGATAGAGTGCATAGATGAGCACATCATCTATATCCTGGGCCAAACCTTCAGTATCCTGTTTGGCCTGCTCCAGCTCGGGTTCCAGTATATCGGCCGGCCTGCCGGTATAGGGTTTTTCTCCCCTGGGATATCCCTTGAGTGCCTTTTTGCGTACCTCCTTGGATATAGGAGCCGGTGTTTGTCCGTATAATCCGTAACACAGATCCTTTACCTGGGAGGTGATCATCTTGTATCTCTCGTCGGGGGTGTCAAAGAGCACGTTGTTTACTGTCTGGGTGCCCACGATCTGGCTGGTAGGGGTAACCAGGGGAACCTGTCCCAGTTCTTCCCTGACCCTGGGTAGTTCCCGGAAAACCTGGTCCAGCTTGTCTTCAGCCTCCATTTCCCGCAGTTGATTGACCAAATTGGAGAGCATCCCTCCAGGGGTCTGGTGCAACAGGACGTTGGTGTCTATGATGGACATCTTGTCGTCCAGAAGATGCCTGTACTTGGGTGATATCTGGTTAAAGTGCTCGGCGCACTGGGTAAGCTGCTTGAGATCGAAACCAGTGTCCCGGTTGGTTCCCTTCAAGGCCTCGGTAATGGGTTCCAATCCGGGATGAGAGGTCCTGTAAGCCCAAGGGGAAAGGCAGACATCTATAATATCCACTCCTGCCTCGACAGCCTTTAGCATGGCCATATCCGCCATTCCGGAAGTGAAATGGCTGTGCAGGTGAATGGGCACACCCACCTTTTCCTTGAGATTGGCTACCAGGGTATATGCGTCGTAAGGGGCGATCAATCCTGCCATGTCCTTGATGCAGATAGTATCCGCTCCCATATCTTCCAATTCCTTGGCCTTGTCCAGGTAGTATTGCAGATTGTAAACTTCTCCTCCCATCCGGCGCTCGGTAAGGGAAAAACAGATCGAACCCTGGAAGTGTTTGTCGTGTTCCTTGATAACCTTGACCACTGTCTCGAAGTTGCGGAAATCGTTCAGTGCATCAAAGACCCGGAAGACGTCTATTCCGTTCACGCAGCACCTGTCCACAAAGGCCCTGGCCACGTCATCAGCATAGTTGCGGTATCCCACCAGGTTCTGACCTCTTAGCAGCATGGAAAACGGTGTCTTGGTGATATACTGCTTCAAGGTCCTGATCCGCTCCCAGGGATCCTCGCCCAGAAACCTGTGCATGGCGTCGAAAGTAGCACCTCCCCATACTTCCAGGGCAAAAAATCCTATCTTGTCCATTTCTTCAGCTATGGGGATCAAATCCTCTGTCCTTCCCCTGGTGGCGAACAAGGACTGGTGACCGTCCCTTAAGGTTAGATCCTGAATTTGCAAAGGATTGTCCACTCTTGTCTTTTCATCCAAAGATCCCGACTCTAATTGGCCATGTTTTTCAGACATTTATTACTCCTTTGTCTTGAGGCTGTTGTCATTTTTTTGTTCGATGTTCGAAGTCCTATGTTCGACGTTCGAAGTTTTATGAGGCTTTTTCTGTCCTCTGGACTCTGTCATCTGAACACCTTCATCTGCATCTGGTATCTGCGATCCATGATTGCCTGTCTACCGGAAAGGGACCACGGACTTGCCACTGGGAACACCGGTGTCGGTTTCTGCTCATGCGCCGCCTGCATCTGCGAGGCACAGGCCACCTGTTCCATTTGTACATAGGACATCACCGCTGCACTTATAGCCGCTATCTTTTTCTTTTTATCCTGCATAAATCCCCTGAATTGTTAATCGTTAATTGTTGGAAAACACCGGGAAATAAATCTATCCAGTATCTTGTTTCCAGTCTCTTGTCTCTAGTTTCCAGCATCTAGTTTCTAGAAACTGTATAACTCATTCCCGTAAGCATCGTTTACCACAAGTGCGGGAAAATCCTCCACCTCCAGCATCCGGACTGCTTCCGGGCCCAATTCCTCAAAGGCTATTACCTCGCATTTTTTTATCCTCTTGGAGAGCAATGCCCCCGCTCCTCCGGTCGCTCCCAGATAAACCGCTTTGTGTTCCTGCAAGGCATCCTTTACTTCCTGATTCCTTTTCCCCTTGCCTATGGTGGCCTTGACACCCAAGCTGTGCAACCTGGGGGCGAAACTGTCCATGCGATAGCTGGTTGTAGGCCCTGCGGAACCTATTGCCCTGCCCGGAGGTGCGGGAGTTGGCCCCACGTAATATATGACCGCCCCTTCCAGGGGAAAGGGAAGCTCTCCTCCGCTGTCCAGGGTTTCCAGGAACTTCTTGTGCGCTGCATCCCTGGCAGTATATATTGTGCCGGTCAGCAAAACCGCATCACCGGCCTTTAATTGCAGGATCTCCTCCTGGATCAAGGGTGTTTGCAAAGAATAAGTTTGCATTAGAGGCTAACCTCCTTGTATCTCGATGAGTGGCACTGGATATTAACAGCCACGGGGAGGCTGGCTATATGACAGGGTGAAGTCTGAATTTTCACTCCCAGGCTGGTGGTCCTGCCTCCCAGTCCCATGGGACCGACACCCAGGGAATTTATCTCTTCCAACAACTCCTTTTCCCTGGAATCCAAATCCGGGTCCGGATTCGGGGTGTCCAGCGGCCGGAAAAGCCCTTTTTTTGCCAGTATGGGGGCCATATCAAAAGTTCCTCCTATACCCAGTCCGACTATGGTGGGAGGGCAGGGATTGGGTCCCGCCTCCTTGATCCTCTGCAGGACAAAGTCCTTTACACCCTGCCAACCTGCAGCAGGTGTAAGCATGGTGCACCTGGACATATTCTCGCTACCCCCGCCCTTGGCCATGAATTTTATAGTAAGGCCATCTCCGGGTACCAACTCTGTATGGACAAAGGCCGGTGTATTGTCCCCTGTATTCTTGCGGGTGAAGGGATCGCAGATGGATTTGCGCAGGTAGCCCTCGCTGTAGCCATCCACCGTTGCCCGGTTCAAAACCGACTTGAGGGATTCCCCTTGAACTCTGCAATCCTCGCCCATATCAACAAACAATACCGCGGCACCGGTATCCTGGCACAAGGGAAGGTCCTCGGTAGCTGCGATTTGCGCGTTTTCCAAAAGCTGCCCCAATACCTCCCTGGCCTGGGGATGGGTCTCGTTATCCAGGCTGTTTTGCAGACAATCCAAAACATCTCCGGGAAGGACCTTGGTCACGTGGGTGATCATCTCCTTTACCCGGGTATAGACTTCCTGGGCGGGTATATTTCTCATTTGTGCTCCATAACTGCTGATTTTTTATACCAATTAACTACAGCACCAGTTTTTTTCCAACACCCTGATGACTTGAACCCACTTAAGCCGCAGCCGGGTTGCCCACTGTGCGACTTGATTATCCAGGCCTCCCTTGGGCTGGATAAGCGCATAGAGCAAAAGTGGGCTACCCGGCAAGGCTTAAGTGTCGCTGTAGTATTAACTATTACCATCACTCTTGTTCGTTTTTGGCCAGGGACTTGATATATTCCCGGTTCAACCTGGCTATGAACTTGATATCAATATCCTTGGGGCACACCGCCTGGCACTCGTAGTGATTGGAACAATTGCCAAACCCTTCCTCGAACATGGTAGCAAGCATGTTCTGCACCCTTCTTGCTGCCTCGGGCTGGCCCTGGGGCAGCTTGGCAAGGTGCGCGACCTTGCCGCTTACAAACAACATGGGTGATCCATTGGGGCAGGCTGCTGCACAGGCACCGCATCCGATGCAGGTGGCAGCATCCATGGCTTCTTCCTGATCCGGCTTTTTTACCTGATGAGTATTGGCTTCTGGCTCTGATCCCACACGCACGGAAATAAATCCGCCTGACTGTATGATCCTGTCCAGGGAGGTGCGATCCACTATCAAGTCCTTGATAACCCGAAAGGGTTTTGCCCGGAATGGCTCTATGGTTATGGTCTGCCCGTCCTTGAAATGGCGCATGCGCAGTTCACAAGTAGTACTTCCCGGCTGGTCCCCGTGCGGAACACCGTTTATAACCAGGCCGCACATCCCGCAGATACCTTCCCTGCAATCGCTTTCAAAGGCTATGGGGTCCTCGCCGGACTCAACCAATTTCTGGTTCAGGGTATCCAACATTTCCAAAACTGACATATCCGGCTGGATATCCTTTACATGGTAATCCTTGAGCCCTCCCTTGTCCTCGGGCCCTTTTTGCCTCCAAACCCGCAATTCGAATTCCATTACTTGTAACTCCTTGTGGTTAACTCCACTTCCTCGAACTCAAGTGGTTCCTTGTGCATTACCGGCTCATTCTCCTGTCCCCGGTATTCCCAGGCAGCAACATAGGTAAACTCCTCGTCGTTGCGCTTTGCCTCTCCGTCCGGGGTCTGGTGTTCGACTCGGAAGTGACACCCGCAGGATTCGTCCCGGTGCAGGGCGTCGTGGACCATTACAAAGGCAAAATCTATGGACTCGGAAAGCCTCCAGGCGCTTTCCAACTGCTGATTCATTTCATTGTCCGATCCGGGCAACTTTAAGTTGTTCCAGAACTCTTCCCGAATGTTTTCAATGGAGGCAAGGGCCTTCTGCAGGCTCTGTTCGCTTCTGGCCATGCCCACATTGTCCCACATCACGTTGCCCAACTCGATACGAAAATCGTGGGCGGTCTTGGAACCGTTTATGGAAAGCAGCTCCTTGTTTTTGTCCTCCACTTCCTGTTTGGATTTACCAAATTCCGGATTGTCGGTGTTAACCTTGCCCGGGGTGCTCCTGGCCAGGTAATTGGTAATGGTGTAGGGAATTATGAAATACCCGTCAGCCAAACCCTGCATGAGCGCGCTGGCTCCCAGCCTGTTCGCCCCGTGATCGGAAAAATTGGCCTCTCCCAGCACGAAAAGTCCGGGGATATTGCTCTCCAGATTGTAGTCCACCCACAGGCCGCCCATGGTATAGTGGGGTGAAGGGTAGATGCACATCCTCTTTTCCTCGCGCACATCCACGTCAGTAATCATCTTGTACATATCGAACAGGTTGCCGTAGCGCTCCTCCATAATCCTGGAGCCAAACCTGTTGAATGCATCCTCGAAATCCAGATACACCGCATATCCGGTCTTTCCCACTCCCCGGCCCTCGTCGCAGACCTCCTTGGCAGCCCGGGAGGAAATATCCCTGGGTGCAAGATTGCCGAAGCTGGGGTATTTGCGCTCCAGGTAATAGTCCCGCTCCTGTTCCGGGATTTGTTCCGGTGGCCTGTTGTCGCCTTTGTTTTTGGGTACCCATACCCTGCCGTCGTTGCGCAGGGACTCGGACATCAGGGTAAGCTTGGATTGATAGTCTCCGGCAAAGGGGATGCATGTGGGATGTATCTGGGTGTAGCAGGGATTTGCAAAGAACGCCCCTTTCTTGTGCGCCCGCATGGCTGCGCCAACGTTGCTGCCGATTGCGTTGGTAGATAAATTGAAAACAGTGGAATATCCACCGGTTGCCAAGACTACACTGTCTGCAGCATAGGATTCCAGCTCACCGGTCACCAGGTTGCGCACCACTATTCCCTTGGCTTCACCCTCCACCATGACCAAATCCAGCATTTCCCTGCGGCCGTAGACTTGTACCTTTCCTTCCTGAATCTGGCGCTGCATTGACTGATATGCGCCCAAAAGTAGTTGCTGTCCTGTCTGCCCCCGGCTGTAGAACGTCCTGGATACCTGGGTTCCCCCGAAGGAGCGGTTGGCGAGCAGTCCGCTGTACTCCCGGCTGAACGGGATCCCCTGGGCCACGCAGATATCAATGATGGCAGTGCTGAGTTGGGCGAGGCGATAGACATTCGCTTCCCTTGACCGGAAATCCCCGCCTTTTATAGTGTCGTAGAACAGCCTGTATATACTGTCCCCGTCGTTTTGATAGTTCTTGGCAGCATTTATCCCGCCCTGAGCACCTACGCTGTGTGCCCGGCGCGGACTCTCCTGATAGCAGAAGGTGAGCACGTTGTAGCCGAGTTCCCCCAGGGAGGCACTGGCAGAGGCCCCAGCCAAACCGGTGCCTACTACAATAACGGTATATTTCCTCTTGTTTGCGGGATTGACCAGCTTCAGACTGTCAAACCTGTGCTTGTCCCACTTCTCTGAAATCGGGCCGCTGGGAGTCTTTCCGTCCAATATCATAATGTTTTCCCCTTAACTATCATGCCCTGCGGGCACAACGAAGCATGAAAAAATAAACAATGTTACTTCTTACTGACTACTGTTTTTCCCTTATCCGTTTAGAAGCGGAACTATATAGAACCTCAAGGGTATGCAGATCATTCCCAGGAAGATAAGCAGTGCCAAAGTCCTGCCACCTGTTTCCACCAGGGAAAGCACTGTATCCTTGTTCAGGCCCAAAGTCTGCAGGAAACTGCTTATACCGTGCCAGAGGTGCAGCAGTAGCGCCAGCAGGGCAATCACATAAGGCCCGGTATAGACGAGGCTTTCAAAACTGGTCTGGATCATGTGGTACACGTCGTGCCTGCCCTTTGCATCCAGTATTTCAGCTAATTCGGGGTTGAAAGTGTTCAATGTAAAGTGCAGGAGGTGGTAAATCACGAACACCAGGATGATGCCTCCTGTATAGATCATGGTCCTGGCTGAAAAGGTGCTCCTTAAATAGCGCTTCACCGCATAACCGCTGCTTCTGGCAGTATAATTCTCAATACTCAGCATTACACCCAGAAAGATGTGCAAAAGTGCAACCAGGATCATTACCCCTCTTTCCAGCCAAATCAGCCACCCCATGGCATGTATGTGCTCTGCGTAGGAATTGATATACCCTGCACCGAAAAACAAGCTTGAATTGCCCAGGGTATGTGCTATTACGAACAATAGCATAATCAGGCCGGTAACAGCCATTAACAACTTCTTTAGCAATGATTTTTGCTGAATGGATATCATCCCCACTCTCCCGGCTATAATCAGTTTAAAATAATCCAATTAGTGCTTGAACGAAAACTAACCCATCTACTTCGTCGCTTTAAGCCTTTGAAATCCTCATGTATTAATATACACTGCGTTTTCAAAATTTTTTTGCTCCTTGTATATGGGCAAGTTTACGTTCAATCACAGTTTTCGGTCAGGCACCAATTAACATTTGAAAACTATTTTATCTATTCTAGTGGACATATTAGAACTGACTTGCACAAAATACAATGCTGGAAAAGTGTGGATTTAATACTTAGATTTTCTAAGCACCAAGGGGAGGGAGGGTGGAAAAATCAGTTAATGCAGAAGATAATATTTTGATTTTCATTCAAATTGTCTTCTAAGTTTCTTTTTAGCTTCATCCCAGTCCAAGATTTCTTCCTGACCTGAGTCGAATTGATCTGCAGTTTCTTGTAAAACCTGTTTGTGCCATTCTGGAGACTCTACTTGCTCATCTGCCTGTGACAGATCTTCCCAAATAGCTTCCATAATCTGCAACTTTTCTTCACGGGAAAGATGTCTTATCTCTATATTGTTTTGCATAAAAACACCCTATTTTTTTGTTGGTTATACTGCCTATTTATATAATAGTAAGACATTTACGATAATTGCCAAACCAGAAAAAAATATTGATTTCTAGTACCAAAAAATCAATAAAACCACATTACCGCAGGGCCTCGACAAGATGCAACACCTGAATAGATGAATTTCTCTTTTTTGCCCCGCCCCTGAGTTGCATAATGCATCCCGGGCAATCCGTGACCACACTCTGGAAATTTTCCTGCTCCAAATAGTCCAGCTTGTAGTCCAGGATCTCCCTGGAGATTTCCGGGAACTTGGTGGAGTAGGTACCGCCCAGGCCGCAGCAGTTTTCCTCCTCCCGGTTTTGTTGATAGTTTACTCCCGCCTTTTGCAATAGCTCACGCGGGCCGGTTTTAACTCCCATCCCTCGGCACAAGTGGCAGGGGGCATGGTAAGCGGTCTTTTCCCGGGAGAAGTTAAGGGCCCTGTCTTGAAATCCCAGGACTGAATACAAAAGAGTGGCCAGATCTATCACCTTGGAGGTAAACTGCTCTGTTTTCACCTGGACCCCGGACTGTGCACCTATCAAACCGGGATAGTTCTCTTTGAGGTGTGAACCGCAGGAGGCGCACAGGGTAAGTATGTAGTCGTAATAGGCGGGATCAATGGCACTCAGGTTGTGCAGGGCCACTTCCCTGGAAGCCTCCCTTTCCCCGAGCATATGTGCGGGCAAACCGCAGCACCCCTGCTCCAGGGGAAGGTGTACCGCCACGTTGTGCTCTTGCAGGATCTGTACGCACTTTTCCAACTGTTCCGGATAGACAAAATCCTGCAAGCAACCGGTAAACAGGGCGATATTGTAGCTGGGATTTTCCGGGTTTTTCCCCAACTCCTTCCACTCGTCCCTGAACGGTTTGCTTGCCAGGGCGGGCAAGGCCTTGAAATCCTGGTCCCCGAGCAGGAAATGCGGCAGGTGCCGCAAGTAGGGACTGCCCCAGCTTACGGGTTGTTGCATGTATCTGGCAGTCCTGAGCAGGGAATGGAACATCCTGCGGTTCTTGAGCAGCCCGGCTACAAACCGATTAAACAAGGGATGCTTCTCCTGCTCCTGGATAAGGGCTTGCACTTCCTTTATAAGCGCGGGAAGATCTATCCCCGCGATGCAAACATCCTTGCAAGCCTGGCAATTCAGGCAGTTTTGCACCAAATTCTTGTCCATCTCCTTGCCGTGAAAGAAATAAGTAAGGATCAGACCAATCGCTCCTATATAGATGTGCCCGTACTTGTGTCCGCCCACCAGGCGATAGATGGGACAAACATTGGCGCAGGCACCGCAACGTACACAACGAAGCACCTGGGAAAATACAGGGTCCCTGGACAGGGCGAGCCTGCCGTTATCCAGGAATATTACATGCACAACCTTGTTTTGATCCGGTGCAACCTGGCATTCGTTTGCCCCGGTAATCCAGGTCACATAGGAAGTGATGGCCTGTCCGGTGGCGTTTTTGCTGAGCCCATTCAAGGTACTCAGTGCACCACCCAGGTTTGCGGTCAACTTGTCCACACCCAGTAGCACCACATGTACCCCGGGCAAGGTGGTGACCAGCCTGGCATTGCCCTCGTTGGTTACCAGTCCCAAGGTGCCGGACTCTGCAACTGCGAAGTTGGCACCGGTTATACCCATGTCCGCCTGCACGAATCTTTGCCTGAGTTCCCTGCGCGCCACCTTGACCAGATTTTCTATATCCCTGTCCTGTTGATTGCCGGTTACCTGGCTGAACAACTCCCTGACCTGATCCCTGGAGAGGTGGATCGCCGGCAAAACCATGTGCGAAGGACCTTCCTCCCGAAGCTGGATGATCCATTCCCCCAGGTCTGTCTCGGTAACTTCCAACCCGTGTTTTTCCAGGTAGTGGTTGAGCAGGGTCTCTTCTGCGGTCATGGACTTGGACTTGACTATTTTTTCACACCCCTTTTCCCTGGCTATACTCGCCACCAGGGAATTGGCTTCCCGGTCGGTTTTGGCGAAGTGCACGTGCATTCCCTTTTTCTCTGCCTGTTCCTTGAACTCGGTGTAGAGCTTTTCCAGATCACTTATGGATTCGTCCCTGGCTCTGGTTATATTCGATCTCAGGGTTTGGAAATCCTGGCGCGCGAACACATTGGGCCTTCCGGCCTTGTAGGAGACTGCAAACGAGTCCAGTGCCTTTCTTTGAAAGTCCTGCTTAAGTGCATTTTGCAGATCCTGCCTGTATTCCTTGAAATTCTTGGGTCCTTGCATAAATATACCTCGGTGGTTGATATGGTAAATTGTGTATGTGTAAGTGTATGTGACTGTTAAGACGAAAAGATTTCAGGGCCTAGGGCCCAGGTCCAAGGGCCGAGGAATAAAAAAAACCTTATTCCTGTATATCGTTGACTATTATTATATGCTGCGCTAGCGGCCCGTGCACTCCCAGGGTGAGCACCCTTTCTATATCCGCTGTCCTGCTGGGGCCGGTTATAAAAGCGGTATAATCGGCACCGGAGGAAAACTTTTTGGAAAGATATCCCTCTATTTCCGAAAAGTCGGACACAATACAGGATCTATACAATACCACTACGTGGATTTCCGGGATCATGGTGGCCAAACGCAAATCCTCCCCACTGGAATCGAGTACCACTGTACCGGTTTCCGCCACACCGTATTCAGCCAGGGTAAAACCTATGTCCATACCGCCCAGGTATTCCCGCAGACCCTGGGTTACCACTGAAATCCCCTGTTGTTTGCACAAATCCACCAAGGGCTGCAGGTCCGAGGAGGGAAACCCGGGTGCGGCAATCGTCTTCTCCGGGGCCTGGAGACTGCACAAATCTTCCGCGGGCTTGGATAGGGATTGTTCACAACCGGAGACCAGGATCTGGCAGGCCTCTTTCTCCGCACATACGCGCGCAGTATACTGGAACGCCTCCTGCAAATCATCTACATGTTCCACACCGGCGGATACCGCCTCCGCCCTTTCCTGGAAACACTCCACAATATCAGACATAGAAAAATCTCCCTACTATTTACTCCACACAAACAAGATTATATTACTTTGTAAATATCTATACTGCGAAAATTTTATATTAAGCCACCTGCTTAACTTGGAGCTATTTAAGCCGCAGCCGGGTGGTTCGCTGTGCGACTTGATTGGCTTGCAAAGCCAAGCACTCGGAGCAAAAGTGGGCCACCCGGCAAGGCTTAAAGTTGGATTATAGTGTTAATCAGCGAGTATCATCCACGTAAAGCTCCACAGGATGTTTTACCTGGATACCCCGTCCGGATTCGGACAACAAATCGATTAGCTGCACCATACAGGCCGGACAGCTGGTGGATACTATATCCGCATCAGTGTTCAAGATATTGTCCCGCTTTTTCTCCCCGATTTTCCGGGAAAGATCGTAGTGCTTCAGGTTAAAGCTTCCACCCATGCCGCAGCACCTTTCCGGCTCAGCCATTTCCTGCAATTCCAAGTCCGGATTCTTGGCTATAAGTTCCCGCGGCTGCCGGACAACACCCAGGGACTTTCGCAAATGGCAGGGATCGTGATAGGTAACCTTTTTTTGCTCCCCGCCCTTGCTTGGCAAGGAGGATACCCCCAGCTTGTCTACCAGGAACTGGTTCACGTCCAGGGTTTTTTGCGCCAGTTGATTTATCTTCGCATTTTCCTCTTCAGTGAACATATCCGCCATGAGCGGCCAGATCTCTCTTATGGTGGAGGTACAGGTAGCGCAGGAGGTTATCATGTAGTCAAATTCCCCCTGTTCGAAAATTTGCAGGTTCCTTTTAACCAGACGGACGAACGCCTTGCGGTCTCCGCCTGCCAAAGCCGGGATCCCGCAGCAAACCACATCCATGGGAGCAAAAACTCCTACTTGTTCGCGCCCCAACAAATCCAACACCTTCTCCCCCAGGTGGGGGAACAGTTTGTCCACCAGGCACCCGGTGAACATTGCAACCTTCAGTTGACTGGACCCCCTGGGGGTATCCAGGTTCTGCCTGCTCGAATGCAGGGGTGTTTTTGCAAGGGAGGGAAAATGCCGGTCCTTGAGAAAGGAAGTTTGGACCCTGGCACAGGAGGATCCCAATGCCCGGTTGGAGGATTTTACAAACGGTACCTGGAACTTGGCTGCTATTCTGCTCAAGGTATCGAACAACTTGGGCCTGGAGAGCATCCCCCTGAATATGAGCCTTTGCCAAAAGGGAAGTCCCAAATAGGAATTTATGATCAGCTTGGCCTTTATCAGGATCTGCATCACCTTGACCCCGCTTGGGCAGGCTGCTTGACAGGAACCACAAAGCAGACACCTGTCCAGTCTCCTTTGCACTCCAACCGGGTCATTCAATATTTCTTTGGATAGATCCTCCAGCAAAGCGATCTTTCCCCTGGCCACGTCCGCCTCTCTCCCGGTCTGGGCATACAGGGGACAAGCGGCCTGGCACATGCCGCACTTCATGCAGCAAACCATCTGCTCTTCAATCTCGCGAAGCATCTCTGCCAAACGATGTAGATCCTGCATATCTATTCTCCGATAATCTTGCCCGGATTCAATATATTTCCCGGATCCAAAGCTTTTTTGATCTTTTTGGAATACTCCAGGGTCCCCTGTCCCAGTTCCTGCTCCATAAACCTGGACTTGGCCAGCCCTATGCCGTGTTCACCTGACAAGGTTCCTCCCAGGGAGAGGGCAACTTCGAATATCTCGTCTATTGCCTTCTCCACCCGTGCATATTCCTCCTTGTCCCTTTTATCCGTCAATATGGTGGGATGAAGATTACCGTCCCCGGCGTGCCCGAAGGTTCCGATGGTCAAATCGTACTTCTTCCCGATATCCTGTATTGCCCCGGCCATATCCGGGATCTTGCTCCTGGGAACCGTGGCGTCCTCCAGGACAGTTGTGGGCTTCAACCTGGCCAAAGCCGGAAGCGCGTCCCGCCTGGCCTGCCATATCAGATCCCGCTGGGCTTCATCCTCTGCTATCTGCAAATCGGAAGCACCGTGCTCCTGGCATATCTGCCTGATCTTCTCCCCTTCCTCCTTTACAACCGCCTCGTGTCCGTCCACCTCTATAAGCAAAAGGGCTTCCGCATGTGTGGGCAATCCCGCCTGCCTGAACTCCTCGACTGCTCGAATGGTGAAATTGTCCAAGAACTCCAGTGTGCAGGGCAGGATCTTGTTGGCAATAATGGCGGAGACCGTCTGCGAGGCCCGGTCGATGGAATCGAATATTGCAAGCATGGACTGCCTGGTCTGGGGAGGAGGGATAAGTTTCAGGGTAATCTCGCTAAACACTCCCAATGTGCCTTCAGAAGAAATCATCAGATCCGAGAGGTTGAAGCCGGTAGCGCACTTCACAGTCCTGGATCCGGATTTGATCAACTCCCCGTTCACATCAAAAAAATCTATACCCTGCACGTAATTCTTGGTCACCCCGTACTTGAGTCCCCTCAGACCTCCGGCGTTTTCCGCCACGTTGCCAGCCAGGGTGGATATTGTCTGGCTGCCAGGATCGGGTGGGTAAAAGAGCCCCTTTTCCTGTACCGCCCGGGCGAACTGTGCAGTGATCACTCCGGGCTCGACCCGTGCGTAGAGGTCTTCGGTATTTATCTCCAGGATTTGGTTGAGTGAATTGGTCAACAGGACCACTCCGTCTTCCTTGCTGGGTATGGTCCCGCCGCTCAAGTTGGTTCCAGCACCACGAACGGTCAGGTTCAGACCGTTTTCATTGCACAGGCGGACCGCATTACCCAGGGATTGTTGATCTCCGGGGGCAAGCACCAGTTCCGGCACCACCGGTTCCAATACTGCGGAATCAAAGGAATAAGCGTGCCTGTCCGCGGCTTCGGTCATAACGTTTTCATTTCCCAGAATCCGCTTGAATTCATTGATTACAGATTTTGATAGCATAAATTCTCCCATCCATCTCCAGGGATTTTAGTTGCATAGCTACACTTAAGTATTTATAGCTTATTATAATTCACATTCTTTTTTCTGTGTAATTTCGTGTGTTTCATGGGCTATACTTTTTTCATGTTAACTCCCATGCCCTGGGTAGGCACAACGAATAATGAGCAATCTCGTCTACGAAGTAGCGAGAAAAATTCTTGTTCTTACACTTAAAACCTAAAACCCTAAAACTTAAAACTTTTTCATATTAACGGAAAAATCAAAACACACCCGGGAACAGGACATAGCTGAACACAAGCCCCATTATTCCCACAATCACTCCGTACAGTAGGAGCGGGATTACGTTTCGCCTCAGGATCACGCCTTCCAGCCCTACTAGCCCCACAGTAGCGGAAGCAGCTACAATGTTGTGGATGCAGACCATATTGCCCATGGCACCGCCTACTGCCTGCAGAGATACTATGATCTGCCGCGGCAATTCCAGTGTCTCTGCAATTCCGTATTGGAAATTGGCAAACAACAGATCGGAAACCGTATTGCTGCCGGTAATGAAAGAACCCAATGCCCCGATAAAGGCTGCGAAAAATGGCCAACTCGCACCTGCGAGCGCAGCCACGGACTTGGCCATGGCCAAGGGCATGGATGCATAATCCACCGGGTTCATGGAGGAATTCTTGAAGATCTGAACCAATGCCACTGCGAACAAAAGGGCTATAGTGGGATTTTTCATGCGCTTGAAGGCAGTGCTCCAGGCGCGTTTCACCTTGCCCGGATCCATGGAATGGATGAACACGGTAAGAACAGCCACCAGAATAAACGGAATCACACCCGGATTGTAGAGCGGGCGCAGGGAATAACTAATCCCCTCCTGTCCCAGGATATTGGGGACAGTTATCTCTATCGCTTTCACCCATTCCCCGAAGGGTAAGAATTTGACCCTGGTAACAACCAAGAGCAGACCGATCAGTACATAGGGCAGCCAAGCCTTGAACTGGCTCATTCGGCTTGTAAATTCGATCTTCTTGGCAGTACTGATCTCTCCGGTCCAGTAATCCTCCCACTCGGATTGGGGACCAAAATCCCACTCCTGATTCGGCAGAAACAGTTTTTTCCTGGCTATCCAGACCACTGCTCCGGTTCCGATAAGTCCTCCCAGGAGCGCGGGAAACTCCTCTCCGATAAGAAATGCGGAGCCCAGATAGGGTATGGCAAACACCAGTGAGGCTACCAGTGAGAATTTCCAGGCGGGTAAGCCTTCCCTCCAGGACCTGTTTTGGCCGAAGAAGCGGGTAAGGAAGCAAACCACAAACAGGGGCAGGACGAAAGCCATAACAGTATTGAACACAGCCGCCCACTTTCCGATAAGCATATAGAAGCCGTCAACATTGGAAAAGCCCAGTTCCTGTCCGGAGGAGGCTATCGCCTCCTGGACCTTGCCGTCCAAATTTTTCAGGCCGAACCAAATAGGCGTACCTACAGCACCAAAGGTCACTGGCACGGAATTGAGCACTACTGCCACTATCACTGCAGCCAGCGGCGGAAATCCCAGGCTCAAGAGCAGGGGAGCACCGATGGCTGCGGGAGTACCAAATCCCGCTGCCCCTTCCAGGAAGGCGGCGAATAAAAAGGCTATAATTATTGTCTGTACCCTTCTGTCCTTGGTAATCCCGTGGAAGCCGTTATTTATAGTCTCCATTCCTCCGCTTTCGGTCAGTGTATACAGGATGAGCAAAGCGCCAAACACGATTAAAAGCACCGTAACTGCACTCAAAAACCCCTGCAGGGTAGAAGCCAAAACCACCCCCAAATCCATGTTCCATACAAACAGCGCACACAGGGCTGCCACAAACCAGGCCAAGGGCATGGCCCTGGTAGCCGGCCAGCGAAATCCCACCATTAGAACCAGTGCCACCAATATGGGCAAAAAAGCAAAGAATCCTAGCATCCCTAAAAACATAACACCTCCTTATAAATGGGCCTTGCGTAGATTAACATTGTTTTCGACTCACAGATTAAAACACGGTTTTCCATAAACAACTGTGCAAACATAATAAAACGCTAATTAATGGTAAAACCATTTTCAACGTTCAAATATACATTGTCAATGGGTTTGTGTAAAAATGTATTTTATTAAAATCCTATCGAAATATCTGACCATAGCTTCAACAACCTTGACAAAAACCCAAAAAAAAGGTAAGTCCAATTTACCAATTTTAAAAATCCAGAGTGTGTTTATGAATGTTTCTTTGCACCCCATTCGGGCCAAGGGAATAACAGAACAAGTCTACGAGCAGTTAAGGGACCTGATATACCGAGGTCAATTCCGGCCAGGTGACAAGCTGCCGCCTGAAAGGGAGTTAGCGCAATCCCTCGGTGTCAGCCGACCCACTGTCAAAACAGCCATCGGCAAGCTGGTAAACAACGGATTAGTTGAACAAAAACAGGGACAAGGGTCTTTTGTTCGTTCCTATCAATCCCAATACCAGAACAACCCCCTGCTGGAGATCTTTGATGTACAAACCGTATCCCTGGTGGATCTTTTAGAGGTAAGAAGCGGATTGGAGGTGACAGCAGCCAGCCTGGCTGCACAAAGGGCTACACAAGATGATATTGATGCCTTGCAGTCCTGTTTGGACGAAATGCAGTCCAGGATTGAAAATGGAGAGGTGGGGGCAGAAGAGGATGTAACCTTCCATATGAATCTGGCCTACGCGACCAAGAACTCTGCTCAAATCTACCTAATGAAGCATTTTTATGATCTGTTATTCTATGGGATTAAACAAAGTCAATTCTATCTGATTGAAAGCGGTAATCTGCAGAAAATGAGTGACCATCACGCCAACATATTGGAATATATCAAAAACCGAGACATACAGGGGAGTCAAAGAGCCATGCAAAGACATATACAGTATGTCAGGGAATTTTGCCGGAGCCAGGACCTGTAAGCGGCTTAACACCAACTCCCGGCTCCAACCCTTAATCATAACAATTAGAAGCCTTGCTACTATCCATCCTTCCACAAGGGCAGGCCGGTTATTTCATCATAGTCCCGTTCCATGGCAGGACCATCGAAGACCTCAAGAACAAACTCGCACGCAAACACTTTTGTCCCCTGGGCCAAATGGCCACCAAAGGCCCTGCCTGCACTGTCTGCAAGTGTTATGTGGGCGTGCACCATGGACTGTCCATCCTTAACCGACACATTTCCCACCAGGTTGGTGATTTCCAGGCCCTGATCCAGTATAAAGAATTCATACTCCCGTGTATTCTGATCATAGTATCCCAATCTGGCCTGCCGGACCGCGCCCAATGCTTCTATCCTGCCCAGCCTGACCTGATTCTGACTGCACACTGCGGTGATCTCATCCAACAGATCCGAACCGTGTGGCAGTTTTCCCATGTACAAGCCCTTGGACTTAACTTCTTTTAGCATCGTCATCATATTTCTCCTTGAAGTAATGTAGTATTTCCATGTCTGGAGCCACAGACAAAAAACCTACTGTACCATAAAATATCTATTCCCGGGAATTATTCAAGCCTTGCTCCTCTGAATCCATGGCCAGCAGGTAAGTCCTTAAATTTACGTTCTTATTGTCTATTTCCAACTTCTTGCGGATATTGTGCCTGTGTGAATCCACTGTCCTCGTGGAAACCCCCAGCATATCAGCTATTTCCTTGGTCATCTTACCCTGTTTAATTAGTTCCAGCATCTGCATCTCCGTGGAAGTCAAACTGTATTTGCCGGAAAGGTTCCTGTTCAAGGGTGATATAACTTCCTCTATTTGGCCTTCGATAAGATCCAGATAATGTTTTTGGGACCCACTTAGTTCCGTGTCCTTCAACTTCTCCAAGCTAGGCTGAATAAGCTGTTTAACATTGAAAATCAGATTTTCTTCCAACTTCTTTTTATTCTCATCCTTTTTCTCCAAAAGGACATTCAAAGCGGTATTGGTCTGTTCGAGCTTCTGGTTGGCTTCGCTAAGCTCGGCGGTCCTCTCCTGAACCCTTTTCTCCAGGTCTTGATTCGCCCGGCGTAATTCTTCTTTGGTTTCCTGCAGTTGCAACTGCACCCGTATCCTGGCCAGGATTTCCTCCTGCTGAAAAGGCTTGGTAATATAATCCACAGCCCCGGCACGGAAGGCCTTGACCTTTTCTGCGGTATCGGTATGCACACTGATGAAAATGATGGGCAGTTCCGTTTTGTCCGGGTCTTTCTTGATGCGCTCGCATACCTCGTATCCATCCATTTGGGGCATCATTATATCCAAAAGCACAAGATCGGGCATTTTCTTTTCCAGAAAATTAAGCGCCTCAAACCCGTCTTGAGCCACTGCTGTGCGGTAATCATTCTCTCTTAGTATATTCCCCAGTACCTGAATATTGTAAGTATTATCATCCACTATCAGTATCAAGGACCTGTTGTCTTCACTCATGACCAAAAACCTTCCACCGCGAATTGTCCTTAATCCGAACCCAAAAATTCAGGAAATTTGGACAAGTTCCTTTTCAAATCTTCTATATCGTAGTGTCGAATATTTTTGTACAACCTATCGCTGAAATCTTGTATGGGAAAATAGGAATAAGTCTCTCCGGCTTCTTTCAAATCCCGTGCGAATTTTTCCACATCCTCAATGATCAGCAAGTCTTTAATTTCCCTCCATCTGGGTTCGAATTCTTTTTTAAGTATCCAATACAAATCCCGGGGACACTGTTCGTTCTCATGTTCTTGATCCTTTACTCCGGAGCTATGGCCTTTTTCCTCCAGATAGGAATCGCCATCAGTTGTCAGGAACTCGGCAAGCTCTTGTATCAAATCTTCCTTGTTAACCGGTTTGGATATGTACCCGTCAAAATACTCCAGCATACCTGCCCTCTCCTGTTTCATCACAGTAGCAGTAAACGCAAGGACCGGAATATCACTAAACATCTCCCGGATTCCAAACAAGGCCTCGTAGCCGTTTCTATCCGGCATTCGCAGGTCCATCAACACCAAATCCGGAGAGTGTTTTTTTGTCTTTTCCCAGGCTTCCTCCACACTGAGCGCCCCGATAGTCCAGATATTGGTATCCTCCAAATAGGCCTCGATCAAATCTATGTTCTCCTGTACATCGTCTGCTACCAAAACTTTTCCGGAACCAAGCTTTAAATGCCTGTTATCACTATCGGATTCAATTTTTTCCTTCTCCCCAATTTCCACTTGTCGAAGCACTACGGTAAAAACACTTCCTCTGTCAACTTCACTCTCCACTGAGATCTCCCCGTTCATCAAATCCACCAAGCGCTTGGTTATGGAAAGCCCCAGGCCACTACCACCGTATTCCCTGGTGTTCTGATTGTTGCGTTGACGGAAGTTTTCAAATATCACTTCCTGCTGGGACTCCGGGATCCCGATTCCGGTATCCTCTACTTGTAACACCAGATCCAATTTCTGCAGTTGCCGGTTTTTATTCCTGGCATAGGTATTTAACCTTACATGTCCACTCGGGGTAAATTTCAAGGCGTTTCCCACCAGATTGAGCAGGATCTGCCGCATTCTTACCTCGTCCAACTGCAGGACATCAGGCAGGGAGGAATCTATATCCACTATAAAATCGATTCCCTTTTCTTCGAACCTGTGATTGAATATTGCAGATATATCGCTAAGCAGGCGACCCGGATTTATATTCTCCGGCTGGATTTCCAGTCTACCCGCCTCTATCTTGGACAGATCCAGTATATCGTCTATTAAGCCAAGAAGCGTCTTCCCGCTGGAGAGTATGGTATTCAGATACTGCCGGTTTTGCTCCTCACCGGCCTTGTTAAGAAGGGCCTCGCTGAAACCCAGAATGGCGTTCATGGGAGTCCTGATCTCGTGGCTCATATTGGCCAGGAATTCGCTCTTGGCCTTATTCGCCATTTCGGCTTCCTCTTTGCTCTTTTGCAGGTCAGCCTGCACTTGCTTTATCTGGCTGAGATCCCGGGCCACACATACACTGCCTATATTCTTTTCCCCCTCTTTCAGTACGCTGATGGACATGCCAAAAGGAATTATATGGCCGTCCTTTCTCTTGATGGAGATTTCATAGTCGCGTACGTATCCGTCCTGTCTCAATTCCATAAGCATGCAGTCCAGATCCTGTTTATTAGCATAGAGATCAAACGCTGACTTTCCCTTGAGTTCCTCGAAACTATAGCCAAACAGCTCCTCGGCCCTTTTGTTCCAACGTATGAACCTTCCCTTGGAATCCACTATCCCGATGGCATCTGCCGAATTATCCAGTACATTCTTGAAATAGTCCCTCTCTTTTTTAAGCTCTTCCTCTGCCCTTTTAAGTTCTATCAAGTCCTGGGCCACATCGTACAGGTTCTTGCTGTCCCTGCTTGCATCCATGGCCCTCTTGCACTCAATCAACAGGTTTTCCAACTCCCGGTTTCTTTCCCTTAATTGTTTTATTTCCTCCAACAGTTCCTCGCGCTCGGGATTTTCCTTATCCAGGGCAAGTAAGTGCTTATTGTTCAAATCTGGCATAATTCGACCTTTATATTAACTCCCATGCCCTGGGCGGGCACAAGGAAGCATGAAAGAGCTGTTAAGCAAGAAGCAATTAAGAAGTTACGACTCATAATCTCTTTCTTCTTGCTCAAAAACTCAACAGCTTATGAGCTTAACAACTACTTTCATGTTAAATCGGAATATTGGATTTCAAAAATACAAACACACTAGTAGTATACACTTTTATTTATTATATCTGAATTTTGTCAAAATTCAAACACTTGTTGCATCAAATAATCCAACTCAAGATCTACTGCCGAAACAATTATCTTTGCCTTGATTTTCAAAATCCCCTTGCCAATATTCCAAGTTTTGCATATTGTACTAAAAATTTTTTTATTGAGAATATGGGAATTGATATCCGGCATTCTCGAAAGGAAGTTACATGGATAATCTAATTTAACAATTCAAACCCTATTCAAGGAGTATTGCCATGATGTCTGGACTAAACAAAGAGCAGGCCATGATTCAAAAAATGTCCAGGGAATTCGCGCAAAAAGAACTTGCCGAATATGCAGCTGAAAGGGATCAAAATCACGAATACCCGGCGGATAGCTTGAAAAAAATGGGTGAACTGGGGCTCTTGGGGATGTTGGTCCCGGACGAATACGAAGGGGAAAACATGGACACCATCTCCTATATCCTGGCCATGAGCGAAATAGCCTATGCTTGTGCCTCAACCGCGGTTATCATGTCTGTGCACAACTCCATATGCTGCGGCAGCCTTACCCGTTTCGGGACCGAGGAACAAAAACAAAAATACCTGATCCCCATGGCCAAAGGAGAGATAATCGCATCCTTCGCCTTGTCCGAACCCGAAGCTGGATCGGACCCGGCAGGAATGACCACGACCGCTCATTTCGACGGTGAAAATTACATCCTGAACGGTACCAAGCGCTGGATAACCGGGGGAGAAACTTCCGGAGTATTCGTCGTGCTGGCCAGGACCGATCCGGATAGCGGACACAAGGGTATTAGCGCCTTTCTGGTTACCAAGGACATGCCCGGATTCTCCACCGGGAGACTGGAGGACAAGATGGGGCAAAAGGCCTCGGACACAACTGACCTTATATTCCAAAACTGCCGCGTACCCAAGGACCACTTGCTGGGGCAGGAGGGAGAAGGTTTCAAAGTAGCCATGTCCGGCCTAGACGACGGCAGGATAGGAATAGCCGCCATGTCTGTAGGCATAGGACAGGCAGCCCTGGATTTAGCGACAACCCATACCAAGAACAGGGAGCAGTTCGGTAAGCCCATTTCTGACAATCAAGGTGTAAGGTGGATGATTGCGGATATGGCCACTGATGTGGAAGCAGCCAGGAACTTGTTGTTCAATGCGGCCAGCAAAAAAGACAGAGGGGAACAATGCAGTAAAGAGATCTCCATGGCCAAGCTTTATGCCTCGGAAATGGCCAACCGCGTAACCGCGGACTCCCTGCAGTTGCACGGAGGATATGGCTATACCAAGGAATTTGCCATTGAACGGCTCTATAGGGATGCCAGGGTATTGACCATATACGAGGGCACTTCCCAGATCCAGAAAATCGTAATTGCCAACGAAGTCCTCGGAGACAGCAAGAAAAAGAAAAAGTAATTTCATCCAAAAAAACACCTTTATATTCTCTGGTCAAGGTTTTATAAACCTGAAAGATTCGCTACCTGTTGTGGAACGCGCCTGCAAAAAAGTCGATTTGCAGGCGCAGAGGACAGAATACAGACAACAGAAAACAGAAAAATCAAGAAGTTATAAAACGTGACCTCTGACTAAAACCCAGGAATTTTTTGCAGTCGCGTCTTGTGGGAGAAAACGTAATGCCTTACAGATACTTGTTTATAGTGTTGTGCTTTTGTATGCTTGCAGGATGCGCCAAGCCGCGTATCAAGAATATGGAGGTAACCGCTTACTGTGGTTGCGGAGAGTGCTGCAACTGGGAAAGGGGAAGCTGGGACTACCTGAAACTGGATTTTTGGAACGAATACATAAGTTCCGGCCCCAGGGAAGGAGAGCCCTATTCCGGCCTTACCGCCAGCGGCACCAAACCCAACGAACCTCAACCCGGGCTTTTTTCCAGGGATAGCCTGAAACATCCCTGGATGATACCCTTCAGGATAGTCTTTCCATGGCTAATTCTTCCAGAGCCCGGTACGGTGGCCGCTGATACAGACTATTATCCATTCGGAACCGAAATCTTTGTCCCGGGATACGGCTACGGAGAGATTGAAGACAGGGGGTCGGCAATAAAAGGCCCCAGGAGACTGGATATCTACTACGACGACCACGACGAAGCCCTGGAGTGGGGCAGGGAGGACGTGGACGTGTATTTCTACGATTGAGGCCCCAAATTTATGTTTGCAAAAAGAACAAACTTGCTATAACTTTTTAATTGTAAGTAGTTTGATTATTGAAACAACAGTCTCAAACCATGTATTAAACAGGAGGTAGATTATGGAAAGATATGTATGCAACGTTTGCGGATATGTTTACGATCCTGCGGAAGGAGATCCGGATAACAACATACCTGCAGGAACCAAGTTCGAGGACCTTCCGGATGATTGGAGCTGCCCGGTTTGTGGGGCCAGCAAGGATGAATTCTCCAAGGAATAATACAAACAAGCAATAGTTGCTCCAATAAGAGAGGTTGGCACTGAAAAGTCCCAACCTCTCTTTGATATGAAAGATTTGGATTTAGGTTGCTTATGTGTTTTTACATATGACCTGATCATTTAGCCCACCTATAAAAATTGGAACAAACAAGAATGCAATCCAAATTCTCCTACAAACAACTAAAAAGACAAGTTTCCGAGATCCTGTCCTCGGACAGATGGGAATCCAGGTGGGAAGAACTGGCTGCAGTAAATCCCCAAAAGCTTATAGCCCCTTTGTTCAGTGCCCTTTACTCTTCCGACCCGCGCATCAAGTGGCATGCGGTTTCCTGTTTCGGCCGAACCACCAGTGAACTGGCTTCCTACAACATGGAAAAGGCAAGAATAGTCATGAGGAGATGCATTTGGAACTTGAACGACGAGTCCGGAGGTATTGGTTGGGGATCTCCCGAGGTTATGGCGGAAACAATGACTCATAACCGGCAGCTGGCAAATGAATACCACAAGATACTTTTCTCCTTTATCCAGGACAAGGAGGGAGCAGACAACTTTCTGGAATATCCGCCCTTGAGGAGTGGTGCCTACTGGGGTGTAGCCAGGTTGTCCCAGGTCCTTCCCGATTTTGTACAGGCATTTTCAGATGTTTTAACTAATAGCCTGAAACAGGAACAAAATGCTTATATCCTGGGTTGTACTGCCTTGAGTTTTAATTATATAAACTCGGAAGACAATGAGACAGATGCACTGCTTCGCGATCTTGTCCAGCGCAGCGACGAAATCACCCTGTACTGGAACAGGTCATTCCGGAGCACAAGTTTAAGCGAAATTTCGTCCCTGGCTCTTACAAAAAGAGAACAACCATAAGATCTGCCGGGCTGGCAAGCCTTAGCAGATGATCATTCCCTTTTCTGGTTTATCGTAGTACAGGTTTTACAACGGCTTCAGTCCAACGCTAAACAAAAGGAGAAGGATATGGATGTAGTTTGGTTATCAAGGCTCCAATTCGCCATGGCCACCATGTTCCACTTTATCTTTGTCCCTCTCACCCTGGGGCTCTCCATTCTGGTCGCAATCATGGAGACAAAATACGTACGTTCAGGTGCGGACATTTACAAGCGCATGACCCTATTCTGGGGAAAACTCCTGATAATCAATTTCGTGGTGGGAGTTGTAACCGGCATCACCCTGGAGTTCCAGTTCGGGACCAATTGGTCGGAATATTCAGCCTATGTGGGAGATATATTCGGCTCACTTCTGGCAATCGAAGCAACCGTAACCTTTTTTCTGGAATCCACTTTCCTGGGAGTCTGGATATTCGGCTGGAATCGCCTTTCTCCCAGGCTGCACGCCCTGGCTATCTGGCTGGTGGCTATCGCCTCCAATTTGTCCGCCCTCTGGATCATCCTGGCCAACGGTTTCATGCAGAATCCTGTGGGTTATGTCCTTAGAAACGGGAGAGTGGAATTGGAGAGCTTCTGGGAGGTCTTGACCAACAGTTTCGCCTGGCACCAGTATATCCACACCCTTGCCGCAGCCTTCGTACTCACAGGCTTCGTGGTCATGGCCATTTGCAGCTATCACCTGTTGCGCAAACAAAACACAGAATTCTTCCAAAGATCCTTTCGCTTTGGTCTGATGCTGGCACTCATCTTCTCTATTGTCTCAGTAGTCCAGGGACACATGCACGGTGCGGAAGTAGCCAAGGTGCAACCCACTAAGCTAGCGGCCATGGAATCCCATTGGGAAACCCAGACCAACGCCCCGCAATATCTTTTCCTTATCCCGGATCCGGAAAATGAAACCAACCTGGTGGAATTTCTGCCTATTCCCGGTGGACTTAGCCTTCTTGCCTATCATTCCACATCCGCCGAGGTGAAAGGACTAAAGGATTTCCCGGAGGATGAGAGACCTCCGGTGACCATCAATTTTCTGGCCTTTCGCATCATGGTCGGACTGGGATTCTTGTTCCCGATCCTTTGTATCTGGGCATGGTTCAAGCGTAACCAGCTCACCCGGAATCCACTGCTGTTAAAAGTATTCCTGTTTGCGTTTCCACTTCCCTACATAGCCACGGAACTGGGCTGGATGCTTGCAGAGGTGGGGCGACAGCCCTGGATTGTCTACGGATTGATGAAGACCTCGGAAGGTGCATCGCACTTGGCTGCCTCCCAGGTGAGTTTCTCCCTGGTGGTGCTGACCCTTTTGTATTTGATCCTGGGTTTTGCGGGGATCTTCCTGATAGTAAAGTTTGCCAGGAAGGACCCTTATGCATAAAGCAACTAACTGGTTTTCATCCGGAAACTGACCTTTCCATATCCGTAAATTAAGAATTTCCGGATGGGAACTAACTGGGATGATAACAAAAAAAGCAATGCTTTTAGGAGGTATTTACATGTTGGAATCTACATGGTTTATTCTCTGGGGACTACTCTGGATTGGATATTTCATACTGGACGGATTCGATTTGGGAGTGGGCATATTGATGCCCTTTATCAGCAGAAATGAACAGGAAAAACAAATAGTGATGCATTCCATAGGCCCTTTTTGGGACGGAAACGAGGTATGGTTAATAGCGGCAGGAGGTGTGACTTTCGCTGCTTTTCCAGCGGCTTATGCAGCACTTTTCAGCGGACTGTACACGGCACTGATGCTCCTTCTCTTTGGCCTGATAATTCGCGGTGTTTCGGTGGAATTCAGATCCCAACTGAACAACCGGACTTGGAGGTCAACCTGGGATGCAGGAATATTTATCGGCAGCTTTTTGCCTGCCCTCCTTCTGGGTGTAGCTTTTGCCAACATATTCAAGGGACTGCCAATTGATGCAAATGCGATCTACCAAGGGACGTTTTTGGGGCTGCTAAATATATACGGAATTTTGGGCGGGATATTGTTTATCTTGTTGTTTTTGACCCATGGCGCAATCTGGCTTTGTATCAAAACAAGCGGCGATTTGCAGGCAAGAAGCGCTTCACTGGCATCCAAACTGTGGGTGGCCTTGGTTGTTGCAGTGATCCTGTTCCTTTTGGCCTCGATTGTATATACCAACATCTTTTCCAATTATTTGCTCCATCCCTGGCTGTTCGTCATACTCCTTTTGGCTGTGGGAGGCATTCTGGGGATCAGGATGTATATCGCATCCCAAAGATGGTTTGCAGCTTGGATATCTTCCGCTCTCAGCATCGCAAGTGCAGCCATGCTGGGATTGGCAGGTATTTATCCGGCCATAATCCCATCCAGCCTTAATCCAGGCTACAGCCTGACAATTTCCAACTCCTCCTCCAGCACCTTGACACTGAGCATAATGCTGGGAGTGGCCCTGGTGTTCGTACCCATAGTAATCCTGTATCAACTCTGGAGCTACAAAAGATTTAGCCATACCGTAACAGCGGAAAGTATAGAACAGGACGAGGCATTTTATTGATAGGAACTGTTTGAAGAAATCAAACCAGAGATTTGGCTTAGATACAAAAAAGTCTGGTGCCAATGGCACCAGACTTTTTTAAAATTGAACCGGCAAGTTTCCGCTGTCTTGAAAAAAATCTTCCAGTATCCGGGTCTCCTGGATTAAAAGATCACTCTTTGAAAATCACCTCTTTTTCATGAATAATCTGGGGTTGATGGAATTCTTCAATTCCATCCAGGCCGTAATAAACAGCCATTTAAAACAAGTCTTCCAATCGTCGTAGCCCAGGGGGCACATGTGCTTCATAATCCTTACTCCTTTTTATATTAAATGTTCTCCGCCAATGATGGCAAAACTTACCTTGGCCAAAAGATTCTCAATATAGCTATTTCCCATCCGGGAATTCTTAATTTACGAATTGAAAACTCACCCATCTACTTCATCGCTTTAAGCCTTTGAAATCCTCATGTATTAATATACACTGCGGTTTCAAAATTTTCTCGCTACTCCGTAGTCGAGATTGCCCTTGCTCCTTGTATATGGGCAAGTTTACGTTCAATCACAGTTTTCGGTCAGGCACTAGCTAATCGTTGAAATTACAATTAGATGTAAATATACAGTTAATACAAATAAAATAATCAACGGGTTCCATACCCCGAAAACAAAAATACATTCAGTAAGCAACCTTGGACAGTTATCTGTCCAGGACCTCAAAATATACTCAGCATATTCCGAGTTTTTATTAACAGTTGTCGGTAATCCAAAACTACTCGGACTTGGTAGGAAAGTCCGATCTATTTGGAAGAGATCAATTCAGAGAACGGGGATGTTCAAGAGGTTTAAACACCGGATTACTTGGGACTGATAAATCAACTTTCTGATGCAGGTCTGGAAAGAACTATCTGATGTACATAGATAACAATTTTAATACCATAACCTTACCCAGCCCAGAAACAATCCCCTTTTACCGATATGCTACTTGTGGTGTGGCATATCCAGTGTCCATAAAAGACAACTTGTATGTAATCCATATAAAGACTCAAGTCAAGGGGGTTTAGATCTTTTTTTTCATTCTTTTGCTCAGTTTTAATAGCAGGTATTAACCAACCCGGAATAAAACCATTCTTTACAACCGAAAAAGTTTCTTTTACAATAAAAAATTTACAAGCATAACAGTTAAATAAAATAAAAAAATACTTTTGCTTTATTAAATTACAAGCTCCAAAAAGGGGGATACAGTTTGAATCTATATCTATTAACTAAATACCTAATGCGCGTTGCAGCCCATTTATACTTCGTGGATATTCAATCCTCGGGCAGAGAAAATCTGCCTGCAAAAGAACCTGTAATACTAGCTGCCAATCATCCGGCTTCCCTGCTGGATGGAATAATTCTGGGCACTCAGATACAGCGCAGAATTAGCTACCTGGCCAAAAGCGATCTCTTCCGTTTCCCAGTAATCGCTACCTTTTTTAACAATCTGGGATTCATACCTATATATCGGGCCGTTGAATCATCCAGATATTCCATTCAAAACACAGGGACTTTCGAACGAGTATACCAACTACTGGAAAAACGTGGCTGTATAGGAATATTCCCTGAAGGCCAAAACTCCCCGGAACGACAGGTTGCAGAAATACGTACCGGCACTGCGCGTATGGCCCTGGAAGCTGAAGCACGAAACAACTACGAACTGGGGCTAAAAATAGTACCAGTAGGCCTTAGCTTTGAAAACAGGGATTTACTCCTCTCTTCGGTCTTCCTGAATTTCCAGCGCCCCATAAGAATCTCGGACTACGCAGCTATGCACAAATCCGATCCCACTAAAGCTATCAAGTCCCTGACCTACGATCTGCAGCAGGCACTAAGAAGCCAGACCTTGCACATCGAGAACTACAAGGTCAGTGAACTGGTTTCGGATCTTAGTGAAATCTTGAGGCAGGGCCCCAATATAATCCCAGGGGAAGAAAGGGACTCCCAGACCTTTATTCCTGACAGGAAAGGGATAAAAAAATACTGGGACGGCCTGCTGGGGTGGTTCCGTCCCGCGGGTGAGACCCAAAGGGATCTGGAACACACCTTGAAAACGCGCCAGAAAATAAATACAGTCCTATCCACTGTTGAGGGAAAAGACCCGGACTCTTTTGAGCGGTTACGCAGGGATGTAGATCGCTACAAGGCTCACTTGTCCCAGGCCCGAATGAGAGAGTCCCTCAGCCACAGCTTTGACAAACCGGTCCAGGAACGCTTGATCCGTCTGCGCACCACCCTGTATGCATTTTTCATGGCCCCGTTTGCCCTTGTGGGATTTTTGCACAACATCATCCCCTATTTAATCACCTTTTATACCGCACGGTTTTTCCGGGAAGAAGCCATACGCAGCTTTGCCTACTTCATAATCGGTATTGCAGTATTCTCCTGCACCTATTTAATTTACGGAATAGGGTTCTGGTATTTCCTGAAGCCAAGTGTGCCCTGGTGCCTGCTCTACCTTGTGGCAGTACTCTGGACCGGATTTGCCAGCCTGCGCTACCGCAGGACAATTATGTTCTACAGGAACAAGATCTTGTTACGGGCATTTTTGCAGACTCAAGAACACTTGATACAGAGGCTGAGCCAGGAAAGGATGCAGATCATAGCCCAATTTCAAAATCTGAGTAAACAATATCCCTTGTAATGAGGAGGTACTACTCAGGTTTCAATCCGGAAACTAGTTTTTTTCGTTTCACAAGGAAATCAAGAAATTATGAAAAGGCGTATCTTAATACGTCGACGAATAATTTTGAAGTAAGTATTATTTTGCTTCAAACTTGATCAGCACTTCCAAGTTTGCGGTGCCGGGAAACATATCCAGAGGCAATATCCTGCTGGGCTTATATCCCCCCTTTTCCCACTCCCGGATAGAAGCGGGGATAAGATCTGTATTGCAATGAATATGCAGCACATTTTCCGGCTGCCTGTGGCACAAAACAGGAATCACGCCTTCCTTCGGCCCTTGCCTTGGCGGGTCGAGGATCAATGCTTCTTTCGATACCTCCCCAGGGGGCAAAAGTTCAGGCAGATTATTCCCTGTTACACGTCCAGATATAAATTGTACATCCCTGGAATCCGGATTGGACTTCTTATTGGCTATTGCCGCCTTTAGGGCCTCACCGTCCGCTTCCACCCCAACAACCTGATGGTAGTAAGGAGCCAAATAGTGGCTAAAAAGACCGTAACCACAATAAAGATCCAACAGCCGTTGCCCGGGACTGGGATCCAACAAATCCTGTACTGATTCCAGCATGGTCGGAAGTATGGATTCATTAACCTGGGAAAAGGATGTGGGGTGATACAAATAGCGGCATCCAGCTACATTCAACTCCAGTTGGTTTTTTCCGAAAAGTTTCTTGAACTTGACAATGTCCGAGGGCCGCTTTTCCTCCAAATAGTAATTGGACCCGCTCGGGTCCGGATAAATAAACGCTGCTCCGACCGGATCTGACAAGTTATGCAAATGCTGGGCCAGGATTTTGAGCTTGCGTATCAGGGGACCATTCATCTCGTCGACGTTGAATATTACTGCCTGTTCTTGATAACTTCCCCGAATAACAATGTAATTAAGGTGCTTGCCCACAACCTTGAAAGGGGATTCACTGATCTTGGATCGCAAGAACCTGTAAATACGTGCATGAGACTCGGGCTCAAGATTGGATTTTTCAAAGCTCTTTTGCTGCCTGGAAGGCTTCTTCCCCCCCATGAACAGATACAAGTCTGATCCCCGTAAAGCCGCCTTTCTATTGGAAGTAGTCCTGTAGTGGCGGGGG
>Ga0207414_1000037_pt1 | contig 60839 bp, 56 predicted proteins | sample PonA231FremontCA_2_FD_187269 | JGI IMG/M metagenome (GOLD analysis project Ga0207414, IMG submission 187269) | Marine sediment microbial community from Fremont, CA, USA - Pond A23 Sediment 1 (SPAdes) | ecosystem: Environmental > Aquatic > Marine > Unclassified | place: USA: Fremont, California...
GAGCGGCTCGAGCGCTACGGCGCCAACCGTCAGCGCCCGCCGGCGCGGCGCAGCGCGTTTCAGCGCCTGATCAGCCAGTTCCGCAATCTGCTGATCTACCTGCTGCTGGCGGCCGCGCTCATCACCGCGGCGCTGGGGCACTGGATTGATTCCGGGGTGATTGTGGCGGTGGTGCTGATCAACGCGGTGATCGGCTACATCCAGGAGGGCAAGGCCGAGAGTGCCATGGCGGCCATTCGTGGGCTGCTGGCGCCCGAGGCCACCGTTCGGCGTGACGGGCGGCGCCAGACTGTGGACGCCGCCGACGTGGTGCCGGGGGATCTGCTGATCCTCGAACCCGGCGCCAAGATCAGTGCCGATGTGCGCCTTGTCAGCACCCGCGGCCTTGCGGTCGACGAGTCGGCACTGACCGGTGAGTCGGTCCCCGTGGACAAGGCCCTGGAGCCGGTCGAGGCAAACGCCAGCCTGGGGGATCGGCGCTCAATGGCGTTTGCCGGCACCCTGGTGACCGCCGGCGAGGGTGAGGGTGTCGTGGTGGAGACGGCCGACCGGACCGAGCTGGGTCAGGTCACCGAAATGCTCTCGCGGGTCGAGACGCTAACCACTCCGCTGCTGCGTCATCTCGATCAGCTGGGTCGCCAGCTGGCCATCATTATCGTCGCGGCTGGAGCAGCGACCGCCGTGGCCGGCGTGCTACTGCACGGTTTCTCGCCGGTGGCCATGTTCATGGCGGCGGTCGGCCTTGCCGTGGCCGCCATCCCGGAAGGACTACCGGCGATTGTCACCATCACGCTGGCGCTGGGGGTGCGACGTCTGGCGAGCCGCAACGCGATCGTGCGACGCCTGCCGGCGGTGGAAACCCTGGGGGCGGTCACGGTGATCTGCTCGGACAAGACCGGTACGCTTACCCGCAACGAGATGACCGTTCAGGCATTGCTGCTGGCCGATGGGCTGCAGACGGTCGACCCCGAGCACAACCCGCCGCAGAGTGAGACCGCCCGATCGCTGGCCGAGGCGGTCGCCCTTTGCACTGATGCGACCATTGCCCCGGACAGCACCGGGGAAGCGCGCGTCAGTGGCGATCCCATGGAAGTCGCGCTGCTGCATCTTGCCGCGGCCAGCGATATCGACATCGAGGCCTGGCGGTCGCAACACCCCCGGGTCGATGGCATCCCGTTTGATGCCGGGCATCGTTACATGGCCACCCTGCACGGGCAGAGCGGCGCCCGCCGACTGGTGGTCAAGGGCGCGCCGGAGGCCGTCGTGCCGCGCTGTGATCGGGTGCGCAGCGGCGCCGGCACCGAACCGCTGGACGAATCGGCCTGGCATCGGCGGGCCGAAGAACTGGCCGCGCGCGGGCTGCGCCTACTGGCGGTAGCGGAGCGGCGCGATGACGACGCCAGCATCGATCTGCATCAGGACGCGGGTCCCAATGCGCTGGTGTTGATCGGCCTGGTCGGCATCATTGACCCGCCCCGACGCGAGGCGATCGATGCGGTGGCGGCGTCGCAGCGGGCCGGTATCCGCATCAAGATGATCACCGGCGACCATGCCGTGACCGCCGCCGCGATCGGCCGCCAGCTGGGCCTTGGCGACGAGACGCGGGGGGTTACCGGTGAGGCCCTCGAGGCCATGGACGATGACGAGTTCCAGCGCACCGCGGCCGAGCGCTCGGTGTTTGCACGGGTATCGCCGGCGCACAAGCTGCGCCTGGTGGAGGCACTCCAGGCCGATGGGCAGGTGGTGGCGATGACCGGTGATGGCGTCAATGACGCCCCGGCCCTCAAGCGCGCGGATGTGGGCGTGTCCATGGGTCAGGGCGGGACCGATGCCGCCCGCGAATCGTCTGAAATTGTCCTTGCCGACGACAATTTCGCGACCATCGAGGCCGCCATCCATGAAGGGCGGGTGGTCTATGACAATATCGTCAAGTCGATTCTGTTCATCCTGCCCACCAATGCCGCCCAGGCCCTGCTGCTGGTCGTGGCGGTGCTGGCGGGGTTTGTGCTTCCGGTCACGCCGGTGCAGATCCTCTGGGTCAACATGATCACCGCGGTAACCCTGGCGCTGGCGCTTGCCTTTGAGCCCGCCGAGGAAGCGGTCATGGAGCGGCCTCCACGCCCGGTTGATGCGTCGCTGATTCCGCCGGGCATGGGCATGCGACTGGCATGGGTGGCGCTGGTGATGCTGGGCGGCACGCTGGCGGTATTCCTCGGCGAGCAGGCCGCGGGGCGCGATCTCGCCGAAGTGCGCACCCTCACCATCAATACCCTGGTGCTATTCGAGGTCTGGTATCTGTTTTCGGCCCGTCGGCTGCATGCCAGCACGCTCAACCGCAGCGGCCTGCTCGGGAATCGCTACGTGCTGGGGTCCATCGGCGTGATCGTGCTCGCCCAGCTACTGTTCACTTATGCGCCGCCCATGCAGTTGCTGTTCGACACCCGTGGACTGGGTGTCGGGGACTGGCTGGTGGCGGTGCTCGTGAGCCTGCCCGTGGTCGCGGTGGTCGAGGGCCACAAGGCCTGGCAGCGGCGTCACCCGACGCAGGACAGGCGCGCCCATCGGGGTTAGCTTTTGCCGGCTGCGGCATGCCGGTATACTGCGCAATGACGTTTTACTGCGCGAAAGTGGCGGAACCGGTAGACGCGCTGGGTTTAGGTCCCAGTGGGGTACACCCCCGTGCGAGTTCGAGTCTCGCCTTTCGCACCAAAAATCCAGAGGTAGGCAATGCAAGTATCGGTGGAGTCGGGCGACGGCCTGGAGCGTACATTGAAAGTCCAGGTGCCCTCCGAGCAGGTGGACAGCAAGGTCGATGAAAAGCTGCGCGAGATGCGCGGTCAGGTCCGCCTGCAGGGGTTCCGGCCCGGCAAGGTGCCCATGAAGGTCGTGCAGAAGCGCTACGGGCCGCAGGTGCGTAGCGAGGTGCTCGATGAAGTGGTCCGGACAACCTATTCCGAGGCGCTCGAACAGGAGTCGCTGCGACCGGCCGGCACGCCCGATATTCAGCCGCTGACGGTGGAGCCGGGCAAGGACCTCGAGTACGAGGCCCGCTTCGAGGTCATCCCCGACATCGAGGTCGAGGGTGTCGAGTCCATTGAACTCGAGCGTCCGGCGGTGGATATCGAAGCGGCGGATGTGGATCGCATTCTCGAGCGACTGCGCCGCCAGCACGCCGAGTACCATCCCGTCGAGCGTGCCGCCGATGAGGGTGATCGCGTCAGTATCGATTTTGACGGCAAGGTCGACGGCGAGGACTTCGAGGGCAACCAGGGCGAGGATGTCGAAATCACGCTCGGCGAGGGCCAGATGCCCGCGCCCTTCGAGGAAGGGCTGACCGGCATGCAGGCCGGTGAGCAGAAGACCATCCGCTATACCTTCCCCGACGGCTTCCCGGATACCACGATCGCCGGCCGCGAGGCCGAGTTTGCGGTGACCATGAAAAAGGTCGAAGCCCCGGAGCTGCCCGAAGCGGACGAGGCCTTCGCCGAGACGCTGGGCATCGAGGGCGGTATCGAGGCGCTGCGCTCGCGCATCGCCGAGAGCCTCGAGCGGGAACGCGACCAGGCGGTTCGTAGTCGGATCAAGAACCAGGTGATGAACGCGCTGGTCGAGCGCCACGAGATGACGCTGCCGCGCACGCTGGTGGATCGGGAAATCGAGCAGGTTCGTGAGCAGACCCTTGAGCAGATGCGCCAGGCCGGTGCGGCCGGGGACGATCCCGACCTGCCGGCGGATCGCTTCGAAGAAGAGGCCCAGCGCCGCGTCAAGCTGGGACTGCTGGTCAACGAAGTGGTTCGGGCGAACAATATCGAGATCGATCCCGAGCGCATGCAGTCGGCGCTGCAGCAGATCGCGTCTGGCTACGAGCAGCCGCAGCAGGTCATGCAGCACTACCTGCAGAACCAGGAGGCCATGCAGAGCCTGCAGCTCCAGGTGATGGAGGATCAGGTGGTTGACTGGGTGCTCGAGCGGGCCAGTGTCGCGGAAAAACCCATGAGTCTCGACGCGCTTACCAGTGGCGTCGAGGATGAGGACAGTACCGAGACCGCAAACGGTCAGGAGTCAGAGTGAACATGAGCGAAGAGCGCCCCGACAACGGCCCGATGGCCACCGGCCTCGTGCCGATGGTGGTCGAGCAGACGGCACGCGGCGAGCGTGCATTTGATATCTATTCGCGCCTGCTCAAGGAGCGGGTGATCTTTCTGGTGGGGCCGGTGGAAGACCATCAGGCCAACCTGCTGATCGCTCAGCTGCTGTTCCTGGAGTCGGAGAATCCCGACAAGGACATCCACTTCTATATCAATAGCCCCGGCGGCATGGTCACCGCCGGCCTGGCGATCTACGACACGATGCAGTTCATCAAGCCCGACATCAGCACGGTCTGCATTGGCCAGGCGGCCAGCATGGGCTCGCTGCTGCTGGCTGCGGGTGCGGCGGGCAAGCGCTTTGCCCTGCCCAACTCGCGGGTGATGATCCATCAGCCGCTGGGCGGTTTTCAGGGTCAGGCAACGGATATCGATATCCATGCCCGCGAGATCCTCAACACCCGCGAGCGCCTGAACGGCATTCTGGCGCACCACACCGGTCAACCCATCGAGACCATCGCGCAGGATACCGAGCGGGACAATTTCATGGATCCCGAGCAGGCGCGTGAGTACGGTCTGGTGGATCAGGTCCTGACCGATCGCAGCAAGCTGCCGCTCGAGTAGTGGCATCTTGCGTGCCCGCGCAAAAGCGGGCATCGTCGAAATTGACTGTTTCTGGCATGCACAAAGGTAGCCCATGACTGACAAAAATGATGGCGGTCGCGGCGACGACAACGGCAAGCCGCTCCACTGCTCATTCTGCGGCAAGAGCCAGCACGAGGTACGCAAGCTGATTGCGGGGCCCTCTGTGTTTGTCTGCGATGAGTGCGTCGAGCTCTGCAATGACATCATCCGCGAGGAAATGGAAGAGGCCAGCGCCGAGAAGAGCGCCAGCCTGCCCAAGCCCCACGAGATCAACGCCGAGCTTGACGGGCACGTCATCGGACAGGACCACGCCAAGAAGGTCCTGTCGGTGGCGGTCTACAACCACTACAAGCGCATGCAGGCGCCCCAGGGCCGGGATGACGTCGAGCTCAACAAGAGCAATATCCTGCTCATTGGTCCCACGGGCTCGGGCAAGACCCTGCTCGCCGAGACGCTGGCCCGGCTCCTGGATGTGCCGTTTACCATCGCCGACGCCACCACGCTGACCGAAGCCGGTTATGTGGGCGAGGATGTCGAGAACATCATCCAGAAGCTGTTGCAGCGGTGTGACTACGACGTTGAAAAGGCGCAGCGCGGGATCGTCTACATCGACGAGATCGACAAGGTCACGCGCAAGGCGGACAACCCCTCGATCACCCGCGATGTCTCGGGCGAGGGCGTTCAGCAGGCACTGCTCAAGCTCATCGAGGGTACGACTGCGTCGGTGCCACCCCAGGGTGGGCGCAAGCACCCGCAGCAGGAGTTTCTGCAGGTCGACACCAGCAACATCCTGTTCATTTGCGGTGGTGCATTCTCCGGGCTGGAGAAGGTCATTCAGCAGCGTTCCGAGAAAGGCGGCATCGGCTTTTCCGCCGAAATCAAGGACGCCTCGCAGCAGAAGGCCGTGGGCGAGACCCTGCGTGATGTCGAGCCCGAGGACCTGATGCGCTACGGGCTGATCCCGGAGTTTGTCGGGCGGCTGCCGGTGGTGGCTACGCTCAACGAGCTTGACGAGGATGCGCTGGTGCAGATCCTCCGTGAGCCCAAGAACGCGCTGGTCAAGCAGTTCCATCGCCTCTTCGAGATGGAAAACGTCGAGCTCGAGTTTCGCGACGAGGCGCTCTACGAGGTGGCCCGCAAGGCCATTGCCCGTAACACCGGGGCGCGAGGGCTGCGCACGCTGGTCGAGCACGTCCTGCTGGACACCATGTACGAGCTCCCCTCGCTCGACAATGTCAGCAAGGTCGTCGTGGATGATGCGGTCATTCGCGGTGAGACGGCTCCCTATCTGATCTACGATGGCTCGGAGCATCAGCCTGCCGCGGCGTCGGACTGACCCGCGGCCGGGCAGCCCGGCCCCAAGAGGATTCCTATGACTCAGGAACTGACGCCCGCGAGCGGCGCCGCCATGGCGGTGTTGCCGCTGCGCGATGTCGTCGTCTACCCCCATATGGTCATCCCGCTGTTTGTCGGCCGCGAGAAGTCCATTCAGGCCCTCGAGCGGGCAATGACCGAGGACAAGCAGATACTGCTGGTGGCCCAGCACAGCGCCGAGGTGGATGACCCGGCGGCCGGTCACCTCTACGCCGTCGGCACCATTGCCAATATCCTGCAGATGCTCAAACTCCCTGACGGCACCGTCAAAGTGCTGGTGGAGGGGGTCGAGCGTGCCCAGGTGGCTGATCTTGACGATGCTGATGGTCATTTCGCCGCCAATGCGGTGTCGCTGCCGGATGAGTCGGTCGAGGGCAACGAAGAAGTGGATGTGATGATCCGCTCGCTGATGTCGCTGTTCGAGCAGTACGTCAAGCTCAACAAGAAGGTCCCGCCCGAGGTGCTCTCCTCGTTGCAGGGGATCGAAGAGCCCGGGCGGCTTGCCGATACCATTGCCGCGCACATGAGCCTGAAGATCGACGAAAAGCAGACCATCCTCGAGATGGAAAACCCCGCGCGTCGGCTCGAGCACCTGATGGGGCTGATCGAGGGCGAGCTCGACGTCCTGCAGGTTGAAAAGCGCATCCGTGGCCGCGTCAAGCAGCAGATGGAAAAGTCGCAGCGTGAGTACTACCTGAATGAGCAGATGAAGGCCATTCAGAAAGAACTCGGCGAAATGGAGGACGCCCCCAACGAGGTGGAGGATCTCGAGCAGAAGATCGAAGCCGCGGGGATGTCCAGCGAGGCGCGCGAGAAAGCGGACCAGGAGCTTGGCAAGCTCAAGATGATGTCGCCCATGTCCGCCGAGGCCACCGTGGTGCGCAGTTATCTCGAGTGGATGGTGGCGCTGCCCTGGAAAAAGCGCACCCGTGTTCGTCACGATCTGGGGCGTGCCGAGGCGATCCTCGATGCGGACCACTACGGGCTCGAGAAGGTCAAGGAGCGGATCCTCGAGTACCTGGCCGTGCAGCAGCGCGTGCGCAAGTTGAAGGGGCCCATTCTCTGCCTGGTGGGACCGCCCGGTGTTGGCAAGACCTCGTTAGGTGAATCGATCGCGCGCTCGATCAACCGCCGATTCGTGCGCATGTCGCTGGGCGGTGTTCGCGACGAGGCCGAAATCCGCGGGCATCGGCGCACCTACATCGGCTCGCTGCCGGGCAAGATCGTGCAAAAGCTCACCAAGGTCGGCAAGCGCAATCCGCTGTTCCTGCTCGATGAAGTCGACAAGATGGCGATGGACTTTCGCGGCGACCCGGCCTCGGCGCTGCTCGAGGTGCTCGACCCCGAGCAGAACGCCACTTTCAACGATCATTATCTGGAAGTGGACTTCGACCTCTCTGACGTGATGTTCGTGTGCACCGCGAATACGCTGGATATCCCCGGCCCGCTGCTCGATCGCATGGAGGTGATCCGGCTGTCGGGTTACACAGAGGAGGAAAAGGTCAATATCGCTCGGCAGTACCTGCTGCCCAAACAGATCAAGGCCAATGGTCTCAAGCCCGGCGAGCTCGAAGTCAGCGACAATGCGCTGCGCGACATCGCCCGCTATTACACCCGCGAGGCCGGCGTTCGTAATTTTGAGCGCGAGGTGGCCAAGATCGCCCGGCGGGTGGTCAAGGAAGTGCTGATCAAGCCGCGTGACAAGGCGGTACAGGTCAACACGCAAAACCTCGACAAGTACCTGGGGGTACGCCGCCATCGCTACGGTGTTGCCGAGACCAGCGATCAGGTGGGTCGGGTTACCGGCCTGGCCTGGACCGAAGTGGGCGGCGAGCTGCTCACCATCGAAAGCGCCGTGGTGCCGGGCAAGGGTCGCCTGCAGAATACGGGTCAGCTGGGCGACGTGATGAAGGAGTCGATCCACGCCGCGCAGACCGTCATGCGCAGCCGCTCGGCGTCGCTCGGCATCCCCGCGGACTTCCATGCCAATCACGATATCCATATCCATGTGCCCGAGGGTGCGATCCCCAAGGATGGGCCCAGCGCCGGCATCGGCATGTGCACGGCACTGATCTCTGCCGCCACGGGAATACCGGTCTCCGCGGCCGTGGCGATGACCGGCGAGATCACCCTGCGGGGCGAGGTACTGCCCATCGGTGGGCTCAAGGAGAAGCTGCTGGCGGCGCTGCGCGGTGGGATCCGCACGGTGCTGATCCCTGCAGACAATCGCAAGGATCTGGCCGATATCCCGCGTGACATCCAGTCGAAGCTGGATATCCGCACGGTGCGCTGGATGGACGAGGTGCTGGCCGCCGCGCTCGTCTCGCAGCCGGTGCCGCTCGCCGAGGCGGGCGAGGCACTGGCCGAAGCCGGCAGTGGTCCGGAGGCCCCGGCGACCACTCAGCGCCCGCACTGACAGGGTTGGTCGTTTGACAGCGGCCGGTTTTGCCATGCTTAATGAATCCGCGCTGAGCGGTTGTGGTGACACGGGCTCAGCGATAGCATTCAATACATCCGTCGAACGGGCGATCATTGATAGAATAATTTCGAAGGGGATCCATTCATGAACAAGTCTGAACTCATCGACGCCGTCGCCGAATCGGCCGACCTGTCCAAGGCCGACGCCACCAAGGCGGTTGATGCCTTTGCCGCCACCGTGACGGACGCGCTCAACCAGGGTGATCAGGTCACGCTGGTCGGCTTTGGCACCTTTACGGTGCGCGAGCGTGCGGCGCGGACCGGTCGCAACCCGCGGACCGGCGAGTCGATCAATATCGCGGCCTCGAAGGTGCCCGGCTTCAAGGCTGGCAAGGCGCTCAAGGATGCGGTAAACTAAGCGGCGCTTTATCGGGGTGGTTAGCTCAGTTGGGAGAGCGTCGCCCTTACAAGGCGAATGTCGGGGGTTCGAACCCCTCACCACCCACCAAGGTGAAAGAACGGAGCGGTAGTTCAGCAGGTTAGAATGCCGGCCTGTCACGCCGGAGGTCGCGGGTTCGAATCCCGTCCGCTCCGCCATACAATCCCATCCTCAGGAAGGCGCCCGAAGGCGCCTTTTTGTTATACGGAATCCAACCATGCTGCTCTCCATCAGAGATCGAACCAGCGGCTGGATCGCCTACGTCATCGTGGGCCTGCTGGTGATCCCCTTCGCCCTGTTCGGGCTGTATAACTACGTCGGCAATGGCGGCCCCCAGGTGGTGGCAACCGTCGGTGATGCCGAGATTACCCGCACCCAGCTCGATCAGGCCTATCAGCAGCGCCAGTCCGAGCTGCGCCGCATGCTGGGTGATCAGTACGATCCGGCGGTGTTCAGCACTGACGATCTGCGTCGCCAGGTCCTCGAGCAGCTGATTGATCGCCAGGTGCTGATCAATTACGCCCGCGACACACGCCTGCGCGCCAGCGATGGGGATGTCTCGCAGGCGGTGCGCAGCCAGTCCATGTTCCAGGTCGATGGCAGTTTTTCGTCGGAGCGGTATCAGACGCTCTTGCAGCAGAACAATCTGACGGCCGAGGCGTATGAGGCCCAGATCCGCCGGGATCTGTCGATTTCGCTGCTTCAGCGGGCGGTAGAATCCACCACCTTTACCTCGGATCAGGCCGTGGAACGGCTGATCGCGCTGCAGGGACAACAGCGGCGGCTCAGTTGGGCAGCCCTCGCGACCGAGGACTACCGCGACGCCATCGAGGTAACCGATGCCGATCTGCAGGCCTGGTATGACGACAATCGCGAGCGGTTTCGTGAGCCCGAACAGGTCCAGCTGAGCTACCTGATGCTGTCGGCAGACGGCATTGCGTCGACCATTGATGTTTCGGAGGACACGGTACGGGAGCGTTACGACGAGCGCGCCAGCGGCAGTGGCGAAGACGCGCCACGCACGGTTCGGCATATCCTGGCAGCGGTGCCCGAGGATGCCGACCCGGCGGCGGTGGAGTCGGCTCGTGAGGCCATCGAAGCCGCCCGCGAGCGGATTCGCTCGGGCGAGTCCTTCGCCGCCGTGGCCGAAGCGGTCTCGGATGATTCGGGATCGGCCGCGCAGGGTGGCTCGCTCGGGGTGATCGAGCAGGCCGACGTTGCCGATGCGTTCGCCGAGGCGGCCTGGTCGCTGCAGCCGGGCGAGTTGAGCCAGCCAGTGCGCACGCCCTTTGGCTGGCATCTTATCGAGGTAACGGATGTGCGCGTGGCGGATATGCCGCCCTTCGAGCAGATGCGCGCGTCCATTCGCGAGAGCATTGCCATGGAGCGCGCCGAGCGGCGTGTGACCGAGCATGCCAATACCCTCGAGACCCTGGCGTTCGAGAACCCGGGCACGCTGGAGCCTGCGGCGGAGGCGGTAGGCCTCAATGTTGGATCCACCGACTGGATTGATGCCGCGGCGGACGACACGGGTATTGCCGGCGATGCGGCGGTGCTCGAGACCGCATTCAGCGACGCCATGCTGGATAACCGCGAAAACAGCGATCTGATCGAGCTGGATGACGGCGGTTACGCCGTGGTCCGGGTCACCGATTATCGATCGGCCCGGATTCGGCCGCTGGATGAAGTCCGCGAGCAGGCGATTACAGCGTATCGGGATGAGAAGGCGACCGCGGCGGCGCGTGCCGACGCCGAGCGTATCGCCGAAGCCGTGAACGCCGGCGAATCGCTGGAAGCGGCGGCGGAGCGCATCGATGCGGCCCAGTATACCGCCCCCACGCTGGGCGGGCGTAATGATCGGTCACTGCCGGCGGGCGTGCGTGAGCGCGGCTTTCGCCTGAGCGGGCCGGATGGCAGCGGTGATCGGGCCGGCGTTGGTCGGCTGGCGAGCGGCTGGGCCGCCGTGGTGGTTGAGGCCGTTGAGCCCGGTGATCCGTCCGAGGTCGGTGCGGAGCAGCGCAATCAGCTCAGGCAGACCCTGAATGATCTTGATGGCCAGGCCAGCGTGCAGGCCGTGGTCGCGGCACTGCGCGACCAGGCGGATGTCGAGATTCGCGCGAGCAATCTCTGAGCGGTGACGGCGGGCGAGGGCGACTCAGCCCTCGTCGCCCATCGCGTTGCCGGCCAGCGCGACCGAGTGGAAGCCGCCGTCGACATGCACGATCTCGCCGGTGATGCCCGAGGCAAGATCCGAGCACAGGAAGGCACTGGTATTGCCGACTTCTTCGATGCTCACGTTGCGTCTCATGGGCGCCGCCGCCGCGTTGAAGTCCAGCATGCGCCGGAAGTCGCCGATACCGGATGCGGCCAGGGTGCGGATCGGACCGGCGGAAACGGCGTTCACGCGGATACCCTCGGCGCCCAGATCGCTTGCCATGTAGCGCACCGATGATTCCAGGCTGGCCTTGGCGGCACCCATGACATTGTAGTTGGGCAGCGCACGCTCACCGCCCAGATAGGTGAGCGTCAGCAGACTGCCATTGCGCCCCTGCATCAGCGGCCGGGCGCCGCGTGCCAGGGCGATGAAACTGTACGCACTGATGTCGTGGGCCATGCCAAAACCTTCGCGTGTCGTGTTCTCGACAAACGAGCCCTCCAGCTCGTCGCGCGGGGCAAAACCGACGGCATGGACGACGATGTCGAGATGCCCCCAGGTGTCGGCCAGTGTTTCGAAGACGGCATCGATCTGGGCGTCATCGGCAACGTCGAGGGGCAGCACCGGCCCGCCGCCGCAGGCCTCGGAGCATTGCTCGACGCGGCGCTTGAGTTTTTCGTTCTGGTAGGTGAGTGCAACCTCCGCGCCCTCGCGGTGCATGGCCTCGGCGATGCCCCAGGCGATGGAGCGGTTGCTGGCGACACCGGTGATCAGTGCCTTGCGATTGTCAAGAAAACCCATGGGAACCCCTTTGCCCCTGTCATAATCCTCGGTACGTTACTCAAAAGCGCTGTCGCGGCCAAGCGCCACCGCGAACGATTGCCATAAGGAGCCTTTCAATGCTGCCACTCGACGCCGTCCGACTCACCGTCCGGGCGATCGCGCTGGGATTGCTGATCGGCACGAGCCAGGCCCTTGCGGCCGAGGCCGAGCACGCCCTGGCACTGCATGGCGAGCCCAAATACGGCCCTGGGTTCGAGCACTTCGACTACGTCAATCCGCAGGCCCCGACGGGCGGCACGCTCAAACTCGCCAATGTGGCCGCCTCGACCTTCGACAGCCTGCACCCGTTCATCCTGCGCGGGACCCCGGCCGAGGGCATTGGCCGGGTTTTCGATACGCTGACCGTGCAGTCCCTCGATGAGCCGTTCACCCAGTACGGGCTGATCGCCGAGTCGATGGCGGTGGCCGACGACCACTCAAGTGTCACCTTCAATCTGCGCGAGGCGGCCCGGTTCCATGACGGCGAGCCGATCACCGCCGATGACGTGGCCTGGACCTTCCGGCGGCTGCGCGAGGATGGTCATCCGCGTTATCGGGCCTACTATGCCGATGTCGACCGCGTTGAGGTGGTCGACCCGCAGACGGTGGTGTTTCACTTTGCCACCACCGACAACGCCGAGCTGCCCCTGATCCTCGGCCAGCTCCCGGTGCTGCCGGCCCACGACTGGGCGGATCGGGACTTTACCGCCACTACGCTGACGCCGCCGCTCGGCAGCGGGCCGTACCGCGTAGCCTCGGTGGAGCAGGGCCGGCGCGTTGTCTACGAACGCGTTAAGGACTACTGGGCGGCGGATCTGCCGGTCAACCGCGGCCGTCACAATATCGACCGGATCAGTTACGACTACTACCGCGACGGCACCGTTGCGCTGCAGGCGCTCAAGGCCGGCGAGTATCACCTGCGCCGCGAGAACGTCGCCCGCAACTGGGCCACCGCCTACGATACGCCGGCGGTGGAATCGGGCCTGCTCAAGCGCGTCGAGATTCCCCATGATCGGCCCGCGGGCATGCAGGGGTTTTTCTTTAATACCCGACGCGCCATCTTCGAGGATCCGCAGGTACGCGAGGCGCTCGCCTATGCCTTTGACTTTGAATGGACCAACGAAAACCTCTTCTACGGGGCCTATCAGCGCACCCGCAGCTATTTCCAGAATTCCGAACTGGCGGCCACGGGCCTGCCCTCGGAGGCCGAACTCGACATTCTCGAGCCCTATCGCGATCAGCTCCCCGAGCGCGTGTTCACCGAGGCCTACGATCCGCCGGCAACGGCTGGGGGCTCACGACGGGCCAACCTGCGCCGGGCGCTCGCGCTGTTGCGCGAGGCCGGCTGGGCGGTCCGCGATGGGACGCTGACGCACGTCGAAACGGGTCGGACCATGGCCTTTGAGATCCTGCTGGTCTCGCCATCGTTCGAGCGCGTGGTCCTGCCCTTCAAGCGCAATCTCGAGCGCCTGGGGGCCGAGGTGAGCGTGCGCACCGTTGACCCCACGCAGTATCAAAACCGCATGGAGCAGTTCGATTTCGACATGACGGTGCATGTCGCCCCGCAGTCGCTGTCGCCGGGCAACGAGCAGCGGGACTTCTGGAGCTGTGAGGCCGCTGAGGTCAGCGGCAGTCGCAACGTCGCCGGGGTCTGCGACCCGGTCATCGATGCGTTGGTGGCCAAAGTCATTGACGCGCCCGATCGCGAGGCGCTGGTCACCCGCACCCGGGCGCTGGACCGTGTCCTGCAGTGGCATTTCTACGCCATTCCCAACTGGTCTATCGATCGCTTTCGGCTGGCCTACTGGGATCGCTTCGGCCGGCCGCCCGAGAACCCTCCCTACGGTCTGGCGCTGGACAGCTGGTGGGTGGACCCCGAGCGGGCGGCCCGGGTTGATAACCGCTAGCCCCGGTCGGCGGAGTCGCTGAGCGTGTACGCCTATATCGCGCGCCGGTTGCTGTTGATGATCCCGACGTTGATCGGTGTGCTGCTGATCAACTTTGTCATCGTGCAGTTCGCACCCGGCGGGCCCATCGAGCAGGTTATGGCGCAGGTCCAGGGCACGGCGGATCTGTCCACCAGCCGGTTCTCGGGGGTTGCCGCCGATGAGGTCTCGGGGGAGAGTCGCGGCGGTCGCGGGCTGGATCCGGCCTATATCGCGGAGCTTGAGGCGCAGTTCGGCTTTGATCGGCCGGCCCACGAGCGCTTTGGCAAGATGCTGCTCGACTACGCACAGTTTGATCTGGGCGAGAGCTTTTACCGCGACCAGTCGGTGCTCTCGCTGATCGCCGACAAACTACCGGTGTCGGTGTCGCTGGGGGTTTGGACGCTGCTGCTGACCTATCTGATCTCGATCCCGCTCGGCATTCGCAAGGCGGTGCGTGATGGCTCGGGATTCGATGTCTGGACCAGCGCCGTGGTGATTGTCGGTTATGCGATTCCGGGGTTTTTGTTCGCGATCCTGTTGATCGTGGTCTTCGCCGGTGGCAGCTACCTCGACTGGTTTCCGCTGCGCGGCCTGGTCTCCGATAACTGGGAACAGCTCGCCTGGCCGGCGCGGATTCTCGACTACCTCTGGCACCTGGTACTGCCGGTGCTGGCGATGGTGATCGGTGGCTTTGCCGGCCTGACCATGCTCACCAAAAACTCGTTTCTCGAGGAAATCAACAAGCAGTACGTGATGACCGCCCGCGCCAAGGGCGTGAGCGAGCGTCGCGTGCTCTACGGCCATGTCTTTCGCAATGCCATGCTCATTGTCATCGCCGGCTTTCCGGCGGCCTTCGTGGGCGTACTGTTTACTGGCGCGCTGTTGATTGAGGTGATCTTCTCGCTGGACGGACTGGGCCTGCTGGGGTTCGAGTCGGTGGTCAACCGGGATTATCCGGTGGTCTTTGGCAGCCTTTTCATCTTTACGCTGATCGGCCTGGTGCTCAATCTTCTGGGTGACTTGATGTACGTGCTCGTGGACCCGCGCATCGACTTCGAGGCCCGCGAGGGGTGATGAAGGCACCTCGTCTCAACCCCATCAACCAGCGTCGCTGGGCGCAGTTCCGGGCCAATCGCCGCGGTTGGTGGTCGCTGTGGCTGTTTCTGGTGCTGTTTGGCCTGTCGCTGGGCGCGGAGCTCATTGCCAATGACCGGCCGCTGCTCGTGCACTACGATGGCGACTGGTATTTTCCGGTGTTGGTGAGCTACCCCGAAACCACCTTCGGCGGAGACTTTCCCACCGAGACGGCCTACCGCGATCCCTATGTCGCCGAGCTGATCAACGCCCAGGGCTGGATGCTCTGGCCGCCGATCCCCTATCACTACGACACCATCAATTACGCCAGCGAATCCGCGGCGCCTGCGCCGCCCTCGGCCGCCAACTGGCTGGGCACCGACGATCAGGCGCGGGATGTGCTGGCGCGGCTGATCTACGGCTTTCGTCTGTCGGTGCTATTCGGCCTGGCCCTAACGCTGGCAAGTTCGGTGATCGGCGTGGCGGTGGGCGCCGTCCAGGGCTATTTCGGCGGGCGCACGGATCTGCTGGGACAGCGCTTCATCGAGATCTGGGCCGGCCTGCCGGTGCTTTATCTGCTGATCATCATGGCGGGGTTTGTGCAGCCCAATTTCTGGTGGCTGCTGGGGATCATGCTGCTGTTCAGCTGGACGCAACTGGTGGGCGTGGTGCGCGCGGAATTCCTGCGGGTGCGCAACTTCGACTACGTCAAGGCCGCCCGAGCGCTGGGCGTGGCCGATCGGGTCATCATTGTCCGTCATGCCCTGCCCAATGCGATGGTGGCCACGGTGACCTTTATGCCGTTCATCCTGACCGGCTCGATCACCACCCTCACCTCGCTGGACTTTCTGGGCTTCGGCCTGCCGCCGGGCTCCCCCTCCCTGGGTGAGCTCCTCGCCCAGGGCAAGAACAATCTGCAGGCACCCTGGCTGGGGCTGACGGCGTTTTTCACGCTGGCGATCATGCTCTCGCTGCTGGTGTTCATCGGCGAGGCGGCGCGGGATGCCTTTGATCCGCGCAAGACCTTTGGCGGCGGGGGCTCGGCATGAGCGCGCTGCTGCAGATCGAGGATCTGTCCATTGCGTTCGGCCGGGGCGGGCGACAAACCCCGGTCGTTCAGGGCGTCAATCTGACCCTGAACGCGCGCGAGACGCTGGCGCTGGTCGGCGAGAGCGGCTCGGGTAAATCCATCACCGCATTGTCGGTTCCCCAGCTGCTGCCGTACCCGTTGGCGAGTCACCCCACCGGCCGCATCACGCTCGAGGGCGAGTCACTGCTGGGTGCCAGCACGGCAACCCTGCGGCGTTTCCGCGGTGGCGCGCTGGGCATGGTCTTCCAGGAGCCCATGACCTCGCTCAACCCCGTCCATACCCTCGAAAAGCAGATCGGCGAGACCCTGCGCATCCATCAGGGACTGGGTGCCGCCGCTGCCCGGGACCGCATTGTCGAGTTGCTCGAAATGGTGCGCTTGCCCGAGGCCTCGGCGCGTCTGGGGGCCTTTCCCCACCAGCTCTCGGGCGGGCAGCGCCAGCGGGTGATGATCGCGATGGCGATTGCCAACAATCCGCGGCTGCTGATTGCCGATGAGCCCACCACCGCGCTCGACGTCACGATTCAGGCCGAAATCCTCGAGCTGCTTGCCGATCTTAAACAGCGCCTGGACATGGCCATGCTGCTGATCAGCCATGACCTGAACGTGGTCCGCCGGGTGGCTGACCGCGTTGCCGTCATGCAGCAGGGCCGGGTGGTTGAACAGGGTGAGGCCGAGCGCGTGTTCGATCAGCCCCGCAATGAGTACACCCGGGCGCTGATCGCCGCCGAGCCCAGTGGCCGGCCGCGGCCCGTGGCGAATACCCAGACGCTACTCGAAGCCCGGGACCTGCGTGTGTGGTTTCCGCGCCGGGGCGGGTTGCTGAAACGCGTGACGGGTTATCTCAAGGCGGTGGACGGGATTGATCTGCAGGTCGGCGCCGGGGAAACACTGGGGGTGGTGGGCGAGAGCGGATCCGGCAAGACCACATTGGGGATGGCGCTGCTGCGGCTGCAGGCCGCCACCGGCGAGATCCGGTTCGAGGGGCGCGATATCAGTCGCCTTGGCAAGGGCGCGTTGCGGCCTCTGCGTCGCCGGCTGCAGGTGGTTTTTCAGGACCCCTACGGCAGTCTCAGCCCGCGGATGTCCGTCGAGCAGATCATTGGCGAGGGGCTGGCCGTGCATCGCATCGGGGCTGATGCCGCCGAGCGCGGTGCCCTGGCCCGCGAGGCCCTTGCCGAAGTCGGCCTCGACCCGGCACTGGCGGAGCGCTTTCCCCACGAACTCTCCGGCGGCCAGCGCCAGCGCGTGGCGGTGGCCCGCGCCATTGTCCTGAAGCCGGCCGTGGTGGTGCTGGATGAGCCCACCTCGGCGCTGGATCGAAGTGTTCAGACCCAGCTCGTCGAGCTGCTGCGAACGCTGCAGGCCCGGCACGGCCTGGCCTATGTGTTTATCAGTCACGACCTGAAGATCGTGCGCGCCATGAGCCATCGCATGCTGGTCATGCAGGACGGGAAGGTGGTGGAGGCGGGGCCGGCGGAACGGATTTTTACCGACCCGCAGGCCGCGTACACGCAACGCTTGCTGGCGGCGGCGCTGTGAACGCCGATTGCCACCCCGACGGGGCTTGCCGACTGCTATCATGAGGCAATGGAGCAACCGGTAATCGCCCTGGTGGGGCGGCCCAATGTGGGCAAATCCACCCTTTTTAACCGACTCACGCGGACGCGGGACGCCCTGGTGGCCGACTTCCCGGGGCTCACGCGTGATCGCCAGTATGGCGTCGGCCGTCTTGGGCCCGCGCCCTACGTGGTGGTGGACACCGGCGGCCTCGGCGAGCCGGATGATGTCACCTATCACCACATGCAGCGTCAGGCGCTGCGCGCGCTGGACGAGGCCGATGTCATCCTGTTTCTGGTCGACGCGCGGGTTGGCGTTACCCCCGGCGACGAGACCCTGACCCGCGATCTGCGCCGGCGCGGCAAACGCGTCTGGCTGGTCATGAACAAGATCGACGGGGTTGATGCGGACGTCGCTGGCGCCGAATTCCACTCGCTGGGGATGGATTCGCCCTGGCCGATCGCAGCGGTGCAGGGGCGCGGGGTCACGCAGCTGATGAGTGCGGTGCTTGAGGATTGTCTGGGGGAGGCCTGGGCCGCTCCAGACTCCCTCGATTCAGCCGACGCCGATCGCGTTACCGAGTCGCCCGACCCGCCCGATGCGCCCATTGATGTGGCCATCATCGGCCGCCCCAATGTTGGCAAGTCCACGCTGGTGAACCGTCTCATCGGCGAGGAGCGGGTGCTGGTCTATGACATGCCCGGGACCACACGGGATTCGATCCGGGTGCCGTTCGAGCGCGATGGTCGCCCCTTCACCCTGATCGATACCGCCGGTGTGCGGCGCCGGAGCCGGGTCAGTGATGGCGTGGAGAAATTCAGTGTCATCAAGACCCTGCAGGCCATCGAAGCGGCCCAGGTGGTGATCATGGTGCTCGATGCCCAGCAGGAGATCTCCGAGCAGGATGCCCACCTCATCGGTCATGCCATCAACGCCGGTCGCGGACTGGTCCTGGCGGTCAATAAGTGGGATGGGCTGATCACCGAAAACCGCGAGCGCATCCGCCGCGAGCTCGACGTCAAGCTGGGGTTTCTCGACTTTACCCGACCCCGATTCATCTCGGCGCTGCATGGCACGGGCGTGGGCCGGCTGCTCGAGGAGGTGGCGCATGTGCATGCAGCGGCGCGCCGCGAATTGCCGACACCGGCGCTCAATCGGGTGCTCGAAGAGGCGATCAGCGTCCATCAGCCGCCGCTTGTCCGCGGTCGGCGCATCAAGCTGCGCTACGCCCATCAAGGGGGTAAAAACCCACCCACCATCGTGGTCCACGGCAACCAGACCCGTGATTTGCCCGATGCCTATCGGCGATTTCTGATCAACCGCTTCCGCAAGGCCTTCCAGCTCCACGGGACCCCCATTCGGCTGGAACTGCGCACCGGCGACAACCCCTATGCCGGCCGCCGCAATACGCTGACGCCGCGTCAGCGCAAAAAGCGCGAGCGAATCGTGCGTCGCAATCGCCGTTAGAAAGATAGAATGGCTGAGCTGTCCCTGCCCCGTGCCAATCGTATTCGAATGACTTACTCCGCGCTTGAGGATCGTCTTGGGCTGATGTTGACCATGGCCTCGGGCGAGGGCCGGGGGGCGTGGTTGTCCCGGCGGGCGCTGCGCGGGCTCATGCAGCCGATCAATAACACACTCAAACGCTCCCACCCGGCGGCCGAGGGCGAATCCGCCCATGACGCGGTGATGGCCCTGGAGCACATCGGTGCGCGCTCGCAGGTCGCCGCCCAGCGTCATCAGGATGAATCCGGCGCGGCCGAGACGCCGCCTGCGCCGACGCAGTGGACGCACTGGCTGGTCACGGAGGCCCGGGTCGAGAGTCAACAGGAGCAGATCGTGATTGCGCTACTCGGCCAGCCGCTGCCGGGCATGCCGGATGAGCGCCTCGAACCGGCTGCCATTGCCGGGCTGTCCCTGACACGCAGCCACGCCCACGAGGTACTCCGTCTGATGCACGCGCATGCCGAGCAGGCGCAGTGGTCGCTCGATGCGTCAATCGGCTGGATAACGGCCGGGCCGTGAGCGGGTGAGTGGCGCCCCGAGCAGGATTCGAACCTGCGACCTATCGCTTAGGAGGCGATTGCTCTATCCAGCTGAGCTATCGGGGCGTATACACTGAGTTTACAGTCACTAAGCGATGATGCGAATGGATTCTGCAACCGCCCGCGTTCGTTTATGGATGGTGGGGGAGACGACCCGCCCGGATTGGCTTAGCGACGCCTATACCGTTGCCGATGGTCCCGAGCAGGCTGATGTGGCGGTGCTCATGCCCGGCACTCCGGTCGAGGCGCTGGACGCAACCCCGCTCACCGCGCACGGGGCATTGATGCCCGTGATCAATGCCTCGGGCCATTCAGTGTCAGGGGCGCTATACAGTGTCCCCAGCCTGCAGCCGGCGGCGCTCGCCGAGGCGATTGGCGTTGCCCGACCCGTGCTGGAGCGACTCGCGCAACTCCCGGACATCGATGCATTGGCCGATACCGAGGCGTTGATCGCGCTCGCCATGGCCTACTCGCGACAGGCCCCTCTCCATGCCTCCTGGGATTTCACCCGCCCGATGGTCGTCCGGTACGCCGCTTTGCGGGGCATCGAGAACCCTCGGGCGCTGCTCGAGGAGTTGGCCGCGACGGAATTGCTGGCCCGGGAGCGATTCGACTGCATCCACTACTGCCCGGCGTGCGGGGGCTCGCGTCTGAATGTCCGCGAGGAGTGCACCGAATGCCGCAGTAGCGATCTGAAACCCGCCGCTCTCGTCCACCACTACCGCTGTGCCTACCAGGGGCCGGAGTCCGAGTTTCTGCGTGGGCATTCGCTGGAGTGCCCCAAGTGTCAGCGCCTGCTGCGCCATTACGGCGTGGATTACGATAAACCGGGCATGGTCTTTGTCTGTGGTTCTTGCGGCACCGAAAACAGCGACCCGGCCGTTGGTTTTCTATGCACTGATTGCGATCGGCATACCGACAGCGAGCAGATGGACACGCGGACCTGGTGGCATTACGCCATCACCCCGGGCGGGGTCGCGGCGCTGCATCGCGGCATTCTGCCGCATTTGAGTCTCGAGGCGAGCGTAGCCCGCGGCTCGGTGGGTTACTGGGTGAGGGATTTCATTACTTTACTGCGTTTCCAGCAGGCTCAGGCCCGGCGTTACGAGCGCCCATTGTCGTTACTGGTCGTGCGCGTGCAAAACATCGACGCGATCAGCGATACGCTGGGGGGCCGGGGTCTCTCGCAGGTCTTTGCCCATCTGGTGGATGTGCTGTCTGAATGCCTGCGCCAAACCGATGCCGTCACAGCCCGTGGCCAGATCGTCTACGTGCTCTTGCCCGAGACCCCTATCGCCGAAACCGAGGCCATTGCACGGCGTCTGCGGCATACCACTGAGGCGGTGGTGGCCGGACCGATGGAAATCACCATCGAGCGCACCGAGGGGGTGGATGCCGCCGCTGCGGTGCTCGAGGCACTGACCGGCTGATGGAAAGCTCTATTGCCCTGCTCAGTCAGCTCGATCTGCAGGGGTTTGTCTACCTGTTCTGGCACTACGTCATCTTTGATCTGTCGCGCTACGGCCTGAGCGTTCTCGCCATTCTGATGGCAGCGCCCTGGGAACGGCGCGTACCGGACTGCCATCATCGCCCCGCGGTCAGCGTTTTGCTGGTCGGGTTCAATGAGGGCGAGGCCCTGCAGCGCACCGTTCGATCGCTCACCGAGCAGACCCACCAAAAGCTGGAGCTGATTCTGGTGGATGACGGATCGGTTGACCGCATGCGCGAGATTGGCTGGGCGCTGCGGCGTCGAGGCGAGCTCGACCGGGTGGTGTCCACTGGCATCCGGGGTGGCAAATCCAGTGCCATCAACATGGGTCTGGGGTACGCCCGCCATGATCTGGTGAGCATCGTGGATATTGATACCACCTTCGATCGCGATGCCTTCGAGCAGTTGATTGCCCCGATGGCCGATCCCCAGGTGGGGGCGGTAGCGGGCAATCTGGCCGTGCGTAATGCCGGGACTACCCTGATGGCGCGCTTTCAGGCGATTGAGTATATAACCAGTATCGCCCTTGGACGCCGATTCACCGCCGCGCTGGGGATCCTGTCGATTGTCTCGGGGGCCTTTGGCGTGTTCCGAAAGCAGGCCCTCAGGCAGGCGGGGGGCTGGGATGTCGGACCCGGCGAGGATGCCGATATTACCGACAAGCTGCGGCGGGCCGGATGGGCGGTCGCGTTTGCGCCGCATGCCTGGTCGATGACCGATGTGCCCGGGACGCTGAGCGGGTTCACCCGTCAGCGGCTGCGCTGGAATCGCAGCGTTATCCGGTTTCGGCTGCGCAAATACGGCGCGGCTTTCGACCCGTTCTGGCGGGGCTTTCGTTGGGAGAATGCCCTCGCAATGGCGAATATTCTGTTCTATCAGGTGGTTCTGTCGATCAGTTTCTACGTCTATATCGTCTGGCTGTTCTGGACACTGGGGCCGCACGGCGCCATGACGGTGCTGGGCGCGACCCTGCTCATCTACATCCTCCAGGGCCTGCTGGTCTATGGTGTCGCCCGGGTCATGAGCGGCTCGCGTGCGCCGCTCGGGTATCTTTTGTATGTGCCCGGTCAGATTCTGTTCTCGACGTTTGTGCAGCGAGGGATTCGCATGATCGCCTATCTGGATGAATGGGTGTTTCGCCGCTCCTATGCCGATCCGTACGTGCCATCAAAAGTCCGCGACGCGGCGGATCGGTTCTGATGCATCGTCTGCGCCGACCCCCTCGTGTCGATCGTTTGCAGACCGAGCAGCGCACTCACCGAGGGCGTATCGGGCGGTGGATCTATCTGTTGCTGCTGCTGGCGCTGGTGGTGTGGCTGCTGGATATCTTTTTCGGGGATCGCGTCTATCTGTCGGCGCCGGGGATGGTGACCCAGGATCAGGTGTCGGTGAGTGTCAGCTATTCGGGGCGGGTGACGGCGCTGCATGTCAGGGAAGGCGACCGCGTGCAGGCCGGGCAGCTGTTGGCCGAGCTGGAATCGATGCCGGTGCAGCGTGACATCGCCAATCTCGCGGCGCAGCGGGCGGAATGGCGACGTCGGCGGGCCGCGCTGGCGGCTGAGCGCTATACCATTGCTCGCATGCTGCCGGTCGCCCGCGACCAGGCGGTGACTATCGCCGAGTTGCTTGGTCTGCGCGAAAAGGCCTACGAAGAAGGGCTGAGTACGAATCTGACCCTGCATGAGCTGGTGATGGCCGATTACCGCAGCACCCTGCAGGCGACCGAGTTCGAGGCCCGGGAGGAGGGATTAGCGCGCGAGATCGACACGCTTGATGACATCGTCGCGCGGTTCGGGCGCAGTCTTGATGATCTGCGCGAGCAATTTGACGGCGGACAGGTCCGCGCCGAGCACGATGGCGTCGTCATGGATCGTCAAGTCAAGGCAGGCGGGCATACCGGCGAGTCGGGTAACCTGATGACCCTGGTGGTGGGCGAGCCTTATGTCCTGGCCTATACCCCACCCGGCGCGCTCTATTCAGTGGCCGAAGGCGACCGGGTCAGAATCCGTTACGGGTTCCAGCGTATCGAAGGCACAATCGAAGCCGTGCGACCACTATCCGTGCGTCTGCCCGAGGAATTCCAGCGCGCTTTCCAGCCGCGTCGGCGTTCACAGATCGTGCGGATAAGCCTGGATGGCGAAAACGTCCCACCCGCGTTCACGACCGTCGAGGTCAGTGCAGCAGGACGCGACTGGGTGAGTCGATTCGGGGATTGGTGGAGCCGAGGGGGATCGAACCCCTGACCTTCGCGTTGCGAACGCGACGCTCTCCCGGCTGAGCTACGGCCCCTTCTCAAGATTGAAATCTTATCATTGCTGCGCTGAAGGATGCCACAGGTGTCGAGGCGCTTGTTATGATGCGCTGATATTAACCACCGCGGGAGTCACCGATCATGGCCGCAGGCAATCTCAAACGACTGGCAGTGTTGCTGTGCCTCAGTCTGACACTCATTCTGGCCACCGGCTGCAATACCCTTGAGGGCCTTGGCAAGGATGTCCAGAAGGCGGGTGATGCGCTCGAGAAGAGCGCCGACGGCGACGATTGATCCCCACAACCGGGGTTCTGGTGCCGGGGGCGGGGCTCGAACCCGCACTCTCTCGCGAGAACCGGATTTTGAGTCCGGCGCGTCTACCAGTTCCGCCACCCCGGCTTTAACGACAAGTATAACAGCACTGCATGCAAGTCAGCGATTTCAATTACGAGCTCCCGACGCATCTGATTGCCTCGGAACCACTCCCCAACCGCACCGACAGTCGCCTGTTGGTCCTCGATCCCGCAACCGGCAGGGTTATCGACCGCCAGTTCCCGGCGATCCGCGACTATCTGCAGCCCGGCGATCTACTGGTGGTCAACGACACCCGCGTGCTGCCCGCGCGGCTCTACGGACACAAGGCCACCGGCGGCCATGTCGAGATACTGCTCGAACGGCTGACCGGTGGTCGCGAGGCCCTGGCTCAGGTGCGTGCCAACAAGCCACCGGCTATTCCCACGCTCATCACCCTCGAAGGGGGCCTGGAGGTTGAGGTCACCGGCCGCGAAGACGATTTCTTTCGCCTGCGCTTTGCCGGCGACGAACCGCTGCCGGCTCTGCTCGAGCGCCATGGACACATGCCGCTGCCGCCGTACATCAAGCGCGCTGACCGCCCGGATGATCGCCAGCGCTACCAGACCGTGTTTGCCGAGCGGCCCGGCGCTGTCGCCGCGCCGACAGCCGGTCTGCACTTTGATCAACCCCTGCTCGCGGCACTGGCCGAGGATGGCGTCGAAACCGCTACGCTGACGCTGCATGTCGGCGCCGGGACCTTTCAACCGATTCGCACCGACAGCCTCGAGGATCACCGCATGCATGCCGAGTGGCTGTCGGTGCCGGACAGCGTCTGCCAGGCCGTGGCACGCACGCGGGCCCGCGGCGGACGCGTGGTAGCGGTGGGGACCACCGTGGTGCGCGCCCTCGAGTCGGCGGCGCAGACCGGCGAGCTCCAGCCCTTCGAGGGCGAGACCGAGATTTTCATCTACCCGGGCTTCCGGTTTCAGGTCATCGACGGGCTGATCACCAATTTCCATCTGCCTGGCTCGACACTGGTCATGCTGGTCAGTGCGCTGGCGGGGCGTGAGTCGATCCTGGCCGCCTATCGGCATGCGGTGGAATCGGAGTATCGGTTTTTCAGCTACGGCGATGCCATGCTGATCATGGCCGGCACCGGGGAGGTGCGATCGTGAGTCTGCGGTTAACGCTGTCGGCCACCGATGGCTGGGCTCGCCGCGGCCGGCTCGAGTTTGCCCGGGGCGCCATCGATACGCCGGCGTTCATGCCGGTGGGTACCTACGGCACGGTCAAGGGCATGACGCCTGAGGAGGTGTCCGGCACCGGTGCGCAGATCCTGCTGGGCAACACCTTCCATCTGATGCTGCGCCCGGGCACGGAGATCATCGCCGCGCACGGCGATCTCCACGATTTCATGCACTGGCCGTCTCCCATCCTGACCGACTCGGGGGGCTTTCAGGTATTCAGTCTCGCCGAAGGACGACGGCTGACCGAGGCGGGTGTCGAATTTCGCTCGCCGGTGGACGGATCCCGGGTGTTCCTTGATGCCGAGCGCTCCATGGCCGTCCAGCGTGCGCTGGGCAGCGACATTGTCATGATCTTCGATGAATGCACGGCCTGGCCCGCGGAATGGTCCGAGGCCAAGCGCTCGATGGAGCGCTCACTGCGCTGGGCCGAGCGCAGCCGTGTGGCCCACGGCAACAGTGACGCCGCGTTGTTCGGAATCGTCCAGGGCGGGATGTACGACGATCTACGCGCCGCTTCTCTGGCCGGGCTCGAGTCCATCGGCTTTGACGGCATGGCCGTCGGCGGCCTGTCGGTGGGTGAGCCGCCGGCCGAGCGGTTGCGGGTGCTCGATTCGCTGGCCCCGCAACTGCCCACGGACAAGCCTCGTTATCTGATGGGTGTCGGCCGGCCCGAGGATCTGGTCGACTGCGTGGCCCGCGGCATCGACATGTTCGATTGCGTTCTGCCCACCCGCAATGCCCGCAACGGGTATCTGTTTACCGATACCGGCACCCTGCGACTGCGCAATGCCCGGTTTGCCCACGACACCCGCCCGATCGAGGTGGATTGCGACTGCTATACCTGCCAGCACTACAGCCGTGCCTATCTGCGCCATCTCGACCGCTGCGGCGAGATGCTGGGCGGCCGTCTCAACACGATTCATAACCTGCGCTACTTTCAGCGCCTCATGCAGGCGATCCGCGAGGCCATCGAGGCGCAGGCGTTCGACGAATTCGCCCGGGCATTCCATGCCCGACGTGCGGATATGACATAATCCCGACCTTTAATTCGAGGGAGACTTCCATGGATTTCTTTATCAACGATGCCCTGGCCCAGTCCGGTGGCCAGCCCGGTGCCGGCCTGACCGGTCTGATCTTTCCCATTGCACTGATCGTGATCTTCTACTTTCTGCTCATCCGCCCGCAGCAGAAACGCGCCAAGGAGCACAAGAAGCTCGTCCAGAATCTCTCCAAGGGCGATGAGGTGCTCACCAATGGCGGGCTGGTCGGTCGTATCAGCGACGTTGGCGATACCTATGCCAACGTGAGCCTTACCGAAGGCGTCGAGGTGCGGCTGCAGAAAAGCGCGGTGGCGCAGGTCCTGCCGAAGGGCGCGATGAAGGCGGGCCTGGACAAGGCCGACGCGGTCGCCAAGGACGACACCGGCAAGAGCGACTCGTCGAAGTAGGTATGATGAATCGCTATCCGCTCTGGAAGTATCTGCTGGTGGTGGCCGTGATTGCGGCTGGCTGCCTCTACGCGTTGCCCAATCTATTCGGCCAGGACCCGGCCCTGCAGATCAGCAGTGCGTCAGGGGGAGCCCCCACGGCGGATGTACGGGAGCGGATCAGCGAGCAACTGAGCGCGGATGGCATCCGCGTGCAGGGGCGGGAACTGACCGACGACCACCTGCTGCTGCGCCTCGGCAGCGCCGAGGCCCAGGTGCGGGCAGCGGATGAGCTGGCCCTCGCGCTGGGCGGGGATTACACCGTCGCACTCAACCTGGCGCCGGCCACCCCCGACTGGCTTCAGGGGCTGGGCGGGCGGCCCATGTATCTGGGCCTGGATCTGCGCGGCGGTGTGCACTTTCTCATGGATGTCGACGTCGAGGCCGTGCTGGATCAGACCATGACCGGCTACCGCGACGAGTTTCGTCGTCAGCTGCGCGAGGCCGATATCCGCTACCGTGACGCCAGTGTCCAGGGCACCACGGTGCGGCTCGCCTTTGCCGACGGCGAGGCCCGCGATGCGGCGCGCTCGACGCTGAGCCCCGACTACCTTGACCTTGGTTTTGAGGCCGGGGCGAGCGAGGACGATCAGCCATTGCTGACCGCCACGCTGAGCGAGGAAAAGCAGCGCGAGGTGCGCAACGCGGCGGTCGAGCAGAACATGACCACGCTGCGAAATCGGGTCAACGAGCTCGGTGTGGCCGAGCCGGTGATTCAGCGGCAGGGCCTGAGCCGCATTGTCGTCCAGCTGCCCGGGGTGCAGGACACGGCCCGCGCCAAGGAGATTATCGGTGCCACCGCCACCCTCGAGTTTCGGATGGTGGACTCGGCGAACTTCCCCTACCGCGGCGATGCCGATGATCCGGTGCCGCCGGGTACCGAGCGTTATCCCGAGCGCGATGGCGGCTATGTGCTGCTCGAGCGCGAGGTCATCATCACCGGCGAGGCCATTACCGACGCCTCCTCGGGCATCGACACCCAGAATGGGCAGCCCCAGGTCAATATTCGCCTCAGTGGCAGTGGCGGCAGCATCATGAACCGGACAACCGCCGACCGGGTGGGTGATCACATGGCGGTCCTGTTCAAGGAGACCCAGATCGAGCCGCGTCGTGTCGACGGTGAGGTGGTGCGCCAGCAGGTCGAGACCCAGGAGGTGATCAACATCGCGCGCATCCAGGAGCAGCTCGGCAGCCGCTTCCGTATTTCCGGTCTCGAGAGCTCGCGGGAGGCGCGCAACCTCGCCCTGTTGCTGCGCGCCGGCTCCCTGGCCGCTCCCATGCAGATCGTCGAGGAGCGCACCATCGGTCCCAGCCTGGGTCAGGAGAACATCAATCAGGGACTGGCCGCGGTGGTAGCGGGCTTTCTGCTGGTGGTCGCGTTCATGGCCATTTACTACAAGGTGTTCGGGCTGATCGCCAATGGGGCGCTGCTGGCCAACCTGATCCTCATCGTGGCAGTGCTATCGCTATTGCAGGCCACGCTGACGCTGCCGGGTATCGCCGGGATCGTGCTCACGGTGGGCATGGCGGTGGATGCCAATGTGCTGATCTACGAGCGCATCCGCGAGGAACTGCGCGGTGGCAGCAGCACCCAGCAGGCCATTGAGGCCGGCTATGGCAAGGCCTTCTCGACCATTGCCGACGCCAACGTCACCACCCTGATCGCCGCGGTGGTGCTGTTCGCCTTCGGCAGCGGGCCGGTGAAGGGGTTTGCGGTCACCCTGTCGATCGGCATTGTCAGCTCGATGTTCACGGCGATCCTTGGCACGCGCGCGGTCGTCAATCTGATCTACGGCGGGCGTCGCGGCGCTCGTCTGGCTATCTGAGGAGACGCTTGTGGATTTCTTCAAGCGCGAGCCCGACATCGCTTTCATGGCCTACCGCCGGCGCCTGGCGCTGCTGACGGCGGTGCTGCTTGTGGCCGCCATCGGCTTTCTGGGCGTGCGCGGCCTCAACCTGGGGCTGGACTTTACGGGCGGCACACTGGTCGAAGTGGGCTATCCCCAGGCCGTGGAGCTCACCGAGGTGCGCGAGGTGCTCGCGCAGGACGGCTACGAGGATGCCGTGGTGCAGACCTTTGGCACTGCCCGCGACATCCTGATCCGCCTGGCACCGGATGCGGGGCAGGGGGATGCGCTCAGCAATGCGGTCCTCGAGACCCTGCGCGGGGATAATCCCGACGCCGAACTGCGCCGGGTCGAGTTCGTCGGCCCGCAGGTGGGCGACGAACTGGCCGAAAAAGGCGGGCTCGCACTGCTCTACGCACTGGGCGGGATCCTGCTGTATGTGGCGTTTCGCTTTGAATACCGCTTTGCCATTGGGGCGGTGGCCGCGGTGGTGCATGACGTGGTGGTTACGCTGGGTCTCTTTGCCGCTATCGGCATGACCTTTGACTTGACCGTACTGGCGGCGCTGCTGGCGGTGATCGGCTACTCACTCAACGACACCATCGTGGTGTTCGATCGCATCCGCGAGAACTTCCTGCGGATTCGCAAGGGCACTTCCGAGTCCATCACCAACCGCTCCATCAACCAGATGCTGCCGCGTACGCTGGTGACGAGTCTGACCACGCTGCTGGTGCTGTTCGCGCTGGCGCTGTTCGGCGGTGAGTTGATCCGCGGCTTTGCCGTCACGCTCATCGTCGGCGTGCTGGTGGGGACCTATTCATCCATTTATGTCGCGAGCGCGGCGGCGCTGGCGCTGGGCGTCAGCAAAGAGGATCTGGTGCCGCCGCCGAAGGAAGGCGAGGATGCCGATGACGAGCAGCCCTGAGCCCGATCCGCAACCGCGTCACGAGACGGTCATAAACCCCGATTACGATGCCCCGCAGATGGGCAACGGGGACGACAAGACCATGCCGGACGTCGAAATGCTCAGGCCGCTCCGCTACCGGAGTGTGTTCATCTCCGACACGCATCTCGGGTTCAGTGGGGCTCAGGCCGAGTTTCTGCTGGATTTTCTGCAGTCCATCGAATGCGACACCCTGTATCTGGTGGGCGACATCCTCGACATCTGGGAGATGCGCCGGCGGCGCTTCAACTGGCCGGACAGCCACAACGCCGTGGTCCAGACCATCCTCGAGCGCGCCCGCCAGGGCACACGGGTGGTCTACATCCCGGGCAATCATGACGAAATGATGCGCGACTATGCCGGGATGTCCATCGAGGGCATCAGCATCAAGCTGCGCGACACCCATGAGTGCGCCGACGGCCGGCGGCTGCTGGTGCTGCACGGCGACGAATTTGACACGGTGGTTCAGTACAGTCGTCTGGTGGCGGTGCTCGGCAGCCGTATGTATGCCTGGCTGATTCGCGCCAATCACTGGGTCAACCGCATCCGGCAGGCGCTGAACCGGCCCTACTGGTCGCTGGCCGCCCATCTCAAGCAGCGCACCAAGAATGTCATGCGCTACATCGCCAGCTACGAAGAGGCGCTTTTGCACGAGGCGCGCGAGGCAGAAGTGGACGGTCTGGTCTGCGGGCACATCCACCATGCCGAGATCCTCGATCAGCAGGGGGTGCTGTACTGCAACGACGGCGACTGGGTGGAGAGCTGCACGGCGCTGGTTGAATCCTACGCCGGCGAGCTGTCATTGCTGCGCTGGAGCGAAGTGCGCGAGACGCTCAAGACCGCCGAACAGGTCCCCGCCCGGCAAAGCGTGGCCTGATCGGTTCTCAGGCGCGAATCCCCTCGACGCGATGCGGAGCGATGGTGCGGACCATATCGGCAAACAATTTGGGACTGCCCGCGACAATGTTGCCGGTATCCAGATAGCCATCGCCGCCGGCGAAGTCGCCGACGATGCCGCCGGCCTCGCGAATCATCAAAGCCCCCGCTGCCATGTCCCAGGGTTTGAGGCCGATCTCCCAGAAGCCGTCAAGCCGGCCGCAGGCCACATAGGCCAGATCCAGGGCGGCCGAGCCACCACGGCGCAGATCGCCGGCCCGCCGGAAGATATCGCCAAACATCCCCAGATAGGCATCGTGGTAGGCCTGCAGGCGTAGCGGAAAACCGGTCCCGATCAGGGCATTGTCAAGGGATGGACGCGGCTGGATGCGCATCCGGCGTCCCTCGAACGTGCAGCCGCCACCGCGCTTTGCCGTCCACAGCTCCTGACGGATCGGGTCATAGATCACCCCGGCTTCCAGCGCTCCGCGGTATTTCAGCGCGATGGAGACGGCAAAATGCGGCACCCCACGCAGGTAGTTGAGCGTGCCATCCAGTGGGTCCACCACCCAGACGTAGTCGGCATCTTCCGCGCCGCCGCGCTCCTCACCCACCACCGCATGATCGGGATAGGCCTGCTTGAGGCTGGCGCGAATCTCGTCCTCGGCCATGCGATCGACGTCGCTGACGAAATCGTTTTCGCCCTTGGCCTCGACATTGATGCGGTCAAGCCGGTTGATATGGTGGACAATGATGTTGCCGGCGCTGCGTGCGGCGCGCACCGCAACGTTGATCATCGGTTGCATGAATCGGTCCTGAAATCGGGCTGGTGACGGCGAGCGATGCCGCAAAACTCTGCGTAATCCGCAATGATAACAGCAAACCGGGGAGTCCGTGTCTTGAACAATCCCAATGCCCCAGACTGCCGCTTCGTGCTGGTGGGGACTTCACATTCCGGCAATCTCGGCGCCACGGCGCGGGCGATGCTGACCATGGCGCTGGATCAGCTGGTGCTGGTCGAACCGCAGTGCGCGGTGGATGATCAGGCCATCGCAATGGCCGCGCATGCCGCTCCGGTGCTGACCGGCGCGTGTCACCATGACGCGCTTGCCCCCGCCGTGGCCGACACCGAGCTGTGTCTGGGGCTGACGGCGCGTCCACGCCGGGATGGCGTCCCGGCGCTGACACCGCGCGAGGCCGCTGCCACCATTGCCGCCGAATCAGGCCCGGTGGCGGTGCTGTTCGGGCGCGAGCGCACCGGGCTGACCAATGCCGAGCTCGCCTGCTGTCACCGGCTGGTGCACATCCCCGCCAATCCCGACTACCCGGCGCTCAATCTGGCCGCGGCGGTGCAGCTGATGGCCTACGAGATTTTCGTTGCCCGCGGCGCTGTGCCGGGTGGCTCGGTGCCCAGCCCCGAACCCGCAACCGCGCTGGCCACCGGTGCCCACCTCGAGGGCCTGCATGGCCAGCTCGAGGCCCTTGCCGATGCCAGTGGCTACACCCGTCGCGGGCCCCGCGAGGTCATGCTCCGGCGGCTGCGCCACTTCATCAATCGCGCGCGACCCAGCGTTGACGAGGTGGATCTGCTGCGCGGCCTGCTCAAGCGGCTGCGGCCATGACGACCCGGCTGGCTGGCGGTGACGACACCCGAGTATACTCCCGGTATGTTTAAACGGCTTCGTGAAGACATTAACTGCGTCTTCGACCGCGACCCTGCGGCGCGCAATCACTTCGAGGTTCTGATCAGCTATCCGGGTGTCCATGCCCTGATCCTGCATCGGATGAATCATTGGCTGTGGCGACACCGCCTGGGCGGCGTTGCGCGCTTTCTGGCGTTGATCGCGCGGCTTTTGACCGGCATCGAGATCCACCCCGGTGCGCGGATCGGCCGGCGCTTTTTCATCGATCACGGCCTGGGCGTGGTCATTGGCGAGACGGCCGAGGTGGGTGATGACTGCACGCTCTACCAGGGGGTGACCCTGGGTGGCACCTCGTGGCGGGCCGGCAAGCGCCATCCCACGCTGGGCAATGATGTGGTGGTGGGCGCGGGCGCCAAGGTACTCGGACCGCTGGATGTCGGCGCGGGGGCGCGGATCGGGTCCAACGCCGTGGTGGTCAAGGACGTGCCGGCGCATGCCACGATGGTGGGCATCCCGGCCCGCGTGGCGCGGATCGGCAGCGAGGCGCCAGCGCGCTCCGAGGCCGAGCAGCGGCGCGTCGAAACCGCCCGCCGGATCGGGTTTGACGCCTATGGCGCGACCCAGGACATGCCCGATCCGGTTGCCAATGCCATCAATGCCATCCTTGATCATGTCCATCACACCGATGAACGCCTCCAGGAGATGTGCCATGCGCTGCGCGCGCTGGGCGGCGAGGTCAATGACAGCGATATCCCCGACATCGATGACTGCGGCATGCAGGACCGCTCGAAAAACGAGGGATCATGACCCGCGCGTATCTGGACTACGCGGCGACCACACCGCTTGACCCGCGGGTGGCGGCCACCATGGCCGCACTTCAGGGCCCCGACGGCGTGTTCGCCAACCCGTCCAGCAGCCATCCCCATGGCCGTCGGGCGGCGGCGGTGATCGAGACAGCGCAGGAGCGGGTGCTGGAAACCCTCGGGGATCGCGACTTTCAGGTCATCTGGACCAGTGGCGCGACCGAGGCGGATAACCTTGCAATCCTCGGCCTGGCGCGGGCGATTGATCAGCGCGGCGGCGAGCGGCGCCGGATATTGATCAGCGAGACAGAGCACTCCGCCGTCCTTGCCGCCGCCGACGCCGCCCGCGAGGCGGGCCTGCAGGTCGAGCGGCTGCCCGTCGAAGCGGACGGCCGGCTGAGCCCGGAGACCCTCGAGGCCGCGCTGGACCGCGACGTCGCGCTGGTCTCGCTGGCGCCGGTCAACAATGAAACCGGCGTCATCCAGCCCATCGACCAGTTGGCACCGCGGGTGAAGGCGGTGGGGGCGCGGCTGCATCTGGATGCCGCCCAGGCGGTGGGTCGAGTGCCCGAGCCGGGGCCCTACCACCATGCCGATCTGGTCTCGCTGTCCGCTCACAAGTGCTGTGGGCCGAAGGGTATCGGGGCGCTTTGTGTGCGCCCCGACGTGCGCCTGGCGCCGCTGATGCACGGCGGCGGGCAGCAGTCGGGACTGCGCTCCGGGACGCTGCCGGTGGGCTTGATTGGGGGAATGGGCGATGCCCTGCGCCACCGCGATGATGCCATCGAACAGGCGCGTCAGCGCGCACTGCGCGGGCGCCTTGTCGATGCCCTGCGAGGGCTGGGCAGCGTTGTGATCAACGGTCGGGGGGACGGCGCGCCGGCCATTCTGAATGCCTCGTTTCCGGGGGTGCACGGGGGTGCCCTGCGCGCGGCGCTCGGTCACCTGTCGGTGGGGTTCGGCTCGGCCTGCAGCCGGCGTGATGGTCCCTCCCACGTGTTGCGCGCCATGGGACGACCGGATGCGCTGGCCTATGCCTCGGTGCGCATCAGCGTCGGCCGGTTTACCGACGCCGCCGAAGTCGACGTCGCGGGCGCCGAGGTCGCGGCCGCCGTGACCGGGCTGCGTGGCATTTCGCCGCTCTGGCGTGAGATCGAAGAGGGGCGTCGGACGGTGGATTCTGCGTACGGCGTCACAACCGCGCTGGAAATGGCTTGAATCCATGCCCGCGGATCGGAGATCGTGGGATGACGCAAGGCTGGGCGCGCCACGCGAGCGCAGCCGCTGGCAGCATGGCACCGCCGGCCGAATCGATGAGGGCTGCCGGGTGGACTGCTGGCTTTGCGGCGATTCGAGGGTCATCCGCGAGGCCCGCTTCGAGGTATTCGGCGATGCCGATATCATCGGCGCGGCAGGCTGGCTCGCCGGCTGGCTTGAGGGCCGGACACCGGCGGTGGCGCGAACGGTGACCGGCCGCTGGCTCGCCGAGACCACTGGCCTGGCGGACGAAGCGCGCACCGGGGCGCTGACTATTGAAGACGCCATGCGGTCGGCGTTGACTGCGTGGCCGCATGAGGCAAATGGAGCAAGCGATGAGCATTGAACTGACCGAACGGGCGGCGAACCATATCCGGGATTCGCTGGTTCGCCACGAAAAAGGCATGGGACTGCGTCTGGGCGTGCGCACCTCGGGCTGCTCGGGGTTCATGTATACCGTCGATTACGCCGAGGCGCCGGGCGATAATGATCTGGTGGTCGAGCAGCATGGCGTCTCGGTGGTCATTGACCGCAAGAGCCTGCCGTTTCTCGAGGGCATGGAGGTCGACTTTGTGCGTGAAGGCCTCAACGAGCGGTTCAGCTTTCGCAACCCCAACGTCTCGGCGGCCTGCGGCTGCGGCGAGAGCTTTGCCGTCGAGTGATTGTCGCTGAGCGAGCCGCTGGGTAGACTGCCCGGCTCGTCTTTATCAACACGCACAGGAGCCCATTGCATGGCCGTTGAACGCACCCTCTCCATCGTCAAGCCGGATGCCGTCGCCCACAACAATATCGGCGAGATCTATCGTCGCTTCGAAATGGCCGGTCTGCAGATCATCGCCGCGCGCATGACGCATCTCACCCAGGCCCAGGCCGAGTCCTTCTACGCGGTGCATCGCGAGCGCCCGTTCTTTACCGCTCTGGTCAACTTCATGACGTCAGGCCCGGTGATGGTCCAGGTGCTCGAGGGCCACGACGCCATCCGCAAGAACCGCGAGGTGATGGGCGCCACCAACCCGGCCGAGGCCGCTGCCGGAACGATTCGCCACGATCTGGCCGAAACCGTCGACGCGAACGCCGCCCACGGCTCTGACTCGCCCGAGACGGCGCGCGAAGAGATCGCCTTCTTCTTTGGTGAAGATGACCTCCACAGCCGCGGCTGACGGTCAGCCCCGTACCGAGTCCGGACGGCTCAACCTGCTCGGCCTGGATGCGGCCGGGCTGGACGGGCTGCTGCGTGAACTCGACGAAAAGCCATTCCGTGGCAAGCAGCTGCGGCAATGGCTGCATCAGCGCCGGGTATTCGACTTTGATGCGATGACCGATCTGGCCAAGGGGTTTCGGCGCAAGCTCGTCGATGTGGCCGAGCTGCAGGTCCCCCGGGCCATTTTCGATCGCGAGTCAGAAGACGGCACGCGGAAATGGCTGCTGGCGCTCGAAAGCGGCCAGGCGGTGGAGACGGTCTACATCCCCGAGCGGGGACGCGGCACGCTGTGCGTGTCCTCGCAGGTGGGTTGCGCCCTCGACTGCGGGTTCTGCTCCACGGGCAAGCAGGGCTTCAACCGCAATCTCTCCGCAGCGGAAATCATCGGCCAGCTCCACTATGCCACCCAGGCCCTCGAGGACGAGGGACGCGGCCGGCGGGTCACCAACGTGGTGATGATGGGCATGGGCGAGCCGCTCGCCAACTTCCGCAATGTCATCGCGGCCACCAACCTGATGGTCGACCCCTATGCCTGGGGACTTTCCCGGCGACGGGTCACGCTCTCGACCGTGGGGTTGGTGCCGGCACTCTATCGGCTGGCGGACGTGAGTAACATCAGTCTGGCGGTCTCGCTGCATGCCCCGAATGACGCGCTGCGTGACGAGATCGTGCCGATCAATCGCAAGTATCCGCTGCGCGAGCTGCTCCCGGCCTGCGAGCATTATCTGGGTAATACGCCGCATCACTGCATTTACTGGGAGTACGTGATGCTCGATGGCGTCAATGACAGCGATGCACAGGCTCGCGAGCTCGCGCGGCTGCTCCGGCATATCCCGTCCAAGATCAACCTGATTCCGTTCAATCCCTTCCCCGGCACGCGCTACGAGGCCTCGCCGCGGGCGCGGATCCAGCGATTCTCGGAGATTCTCCAGAACGCGGGGTTTATCACCACCACCCGGCGCACCCGAGGGCAGGACATCGACGGCGCCTGCGGCCAGCTGGTGGGGCAGGTGATCAACCGCCGCAACCAGGGCAAGCGCGGATCGGCATCGGCCAACGCCTGATGCGCAGTCTGGCGGCGGTCCTGCTCATGCTGACGGTTGTCGGATGCACGACTCAGCAGACCGGGCCGGCCACCCGCGAGCAGGCATCGATGGCTGCCAGCGCCAACACCGAAATCGCCAGCTACCACCTGAGCAACGGCGCGCTTGACACCGCTCTCGCCAAGGTCCGGCAGGCGTTGTCCCAGGACGACACCCTGGTGGACGCCCATCTGGTGGCCGCCGAGATCCAGGATCGGCTGGCGGATCCCGTTCGGGCTGAACGCCATTATCGCCGAGCGTTGTCGCTCAGTGGGCGAAGCGGGCCGGCACTGAATAACTACGCGGGTTTTCTTTGCCGCGCGGGGCAGACCGTGGCCGCCATCGAGCACTGGGAGCAAGCCGCCGCGCTGCGCCGCTACGATGGTCGTGCAATGGCGCTCAGCAATGCCGCGCACTGCCTGACCCGGGACGAATCCGCCGGACTGGCGCCGCGCGCCGACCGCTACTGGCGCCGCGCCCTGCGCATCGAGCCCGATTATGCGCCGGCCCTGCGGGGGCTGGCCGAGTGGAGTCTTGCCCGTGACGAGGTCAATGCCGCAGGTGCATGGTATTCACGCTACACTGCGGCGGTAGAAGACAATCCTGCGGGGCTCTGGCTGGGGATCAGGATTGCCAGAGCCGGTGATCAGGCGGTGCGTCAGAGGAAGCTGACGGCGAGGCTCAGGGACCAGTTTCCTGCGTCCGAGCAGGCCGCACGACTGACGGAGTAACGGGTTGATGACGCATAACGATGAATCGGGTGAGACAACCCGAACCGAGCGGTCCCGGACCGGTCCGGGCCGCGCGCTGCGCGATGAGCGCCTGCGCCAGGACAAGGACACCGCCGGGGTGGCGGATGGGCTGCACCTCAATCGCCGCACCATCGAGGCGCTCGAGGCAGACGATGTCGACAACCTGCCGCCGCTCGCGTACGTCCGGGGCTATGTGCGCAGCTACGCGCAGCTCCTCGGCCTCGATCCCGAGCCGCTGATCCGGCAGCTCGCCGATGCCCGGGGCGGCGGCGAGCGCCAGGCACTGAACCCCCACGTCGGTGAGGAGACCCGCAAGCGGCGGGCCCGGTCGGCAGCGCGCCGCGGCACTGGGGTGATCGGGGTGGCCCTGGGCCTGGCACTGATCATTGGTGGCGTGGTCGCCGGCGGCTGGTGGTTGTCACGCTCGGAATTGAACCTGCCGTTTCCGGCCACGCCCACCGCTGAGGATGACGCCCCCGCCGAGACACTGAGTGCGGACACGGCCGAGTCATCCGCAGCGCCGACCGAACCCGAGCCGGAGGCCGAGCCGGAGCCCGAGCCGGAACCCGAGCCGGAACCCGAGCCGATCACTCAACCCGATGACTCCTCAATGGAACCCGAACTCGACCGCCAGGCGATTGCGGATGCGGTCATGGGTGAGTCCGGGGAGAGCGACGCCACTCGCGAGCCCACCGAGCCCGATGGGGCAGGAGAGAACGAGTCAGCGGCGCTGGTTCTGCGCTTTAGTGGCGAATCGTGGATGGAGGTGACCGATGCCAGTGGCGAACGGCTTTTGTTCGGTATCGCCGAGTCCGGGGACGAGCGGCTCGATGGCGAGGCGCCGTTCGACATCGTCGTGGGGGATGTCACCAATGTTGAGATCGAATACGAGGGAGAGCCCGTGAATCTGGCCGAGTACGCGCGGGGTAGCGTGGCCCGCCTGACCGTGGGGGGCAATGGTGAGTAAGGCCATCCAGAACGTTCGTGGTTTTGGCGACGTGCTGCCGGCGGAAGGGCCGGCCTGGCAATTCGTCGAGGCGACATTCCGCCGCGAGCTCGAGCGTTATGGCTACGCGGGGATTCGCCTGCCCATTGTCGAGAAAACCGAGCTTTTCTCGCGCGCCATCGGTGAGGTGACCGACATCGTCGAAAAAGAGATGTACACCTTCACCGACCGCAATGGCGACAGCCTGACCCTGCGGCCCGAGGGCACTGCCGGCTGTGTCCGTGCGGCGCTGCAGCGCGGGCTGCTGCATAACGCCCAGCCGCGGCTCTGGTACAGCGGGCCGATGTTTCGCCATGAGCGTCCGCAGAAAGGGCGTTATCGCCAGTTTCATCAGGTGGGCGCGGAAGCGTTCGGCGTGCCGGGCCCCGACATTGATGCCGAACTGATCCTGCTGTCGGGGCGCATCCTGCGCGCACTGGGCATCAGCGACCTGCGCCTCGAGCTCAACAGCCTCGGCACATCCGCAGACCGGGGACGCTATCGGGCGGCGCTGATCGAGCATTTCGAGGCCCATGCCGATGCCCTCGATGACGACGCCCGGCGGCGTCTTCACAGCAACCCGCTGCGAGTGCTCGACAGCAAGAACCCCGCCATGGCGCCGGTCATCGCCACGGCACCGGACTTGACCGACTATCTGGATGACGAGTCTCGGGCGCATTTCGATACCCTGTGCCGCATGCTCGATCAGGCCGGGCAACCGTATCAGGTCAATTCACGGCTCGTGCGCGGGCTCGATTACTATGGCGGGACGGTGTTTGAGTGGATCAGCGCCGATCTGGGGGCTCAGGGCACGGTGCTGGCTGGCGGACGCTATGATGTGCTGGTGGAGATGATCGGCGGCCGGCCGACGCCCGCCATCGGCTTCGCGGCCGGCCTCGAACGGCTGGTTTCGCTGGTCGAGGCGGCTGGCACGGCGCCGCCGGCGCCGACGCCCCATGCCGCGCTGGTGGTGGGCGCCCCCGACCTGCAGGTCGATACCCTGGCGCTCGCCGAGCGCCTCCGCGACGAGCTCCCATGGCTGCATCTGGAGATGCCGCTGGGCGGGGGATCCATGAAAAGCCAGCTGCGCCGTGCGGATCGCAGCGGCGCAGCGGTGGCGCTGATCCGCGGTGCCGAGGAAGCCGCCGCCGACACCCTCACCGTGAAGTATCTGCGTGACGATCTCGATCAGATCACGGTGGCCATCGGACAGCTCCCGGAGATACTCTCCGCGCTGCAGACCCACTGAAAGGATATTGGAAAGCCGTGGCATACGACGACGAAGAACAACTCGAGGCAATCCGCGACTGGTGGCACCGCTACGGGCGCCTGGTGATCATCGCCGCCATTGCGGTGCTGGCCGCGGTGCTGGGCTGGCAGCAGTGGACGGCCTGGCAGGAGCGGCAGGCGGCGGAAGCCTCGGCGGACTACGCCGCGATCCTGCAGTCGCTCAACAATGATGATCGCGAGGCGGCGGGCAATCGGTTGCGCTCACTGCGCGAGGCCCACGCGGACAGTCCCTATGTGGCGATGGCGACCTTTGCCGTGGCGACCGCAGAACTCGACGCGGACAACCCGGGCAGCGCCGCTGATGCCCTGGGTTGGGTGACCGCGGAGCAGGCCGATAGCCCGCTGGCAGTGGTCGCGCGCATGCGCCAGGCCGAAGCGCTGCGCGTTGAAGGCGACCGCAGTGCGGCGCTGGCGGTGCTCGAGCCACTGCCTGACGGCGCGCTGCGCGGTCGGTTCCTCGAACTGCAGGGTGATCTGCAGGTTGCGCAGGGCAATACCGAGGCCGCCATCGATGCCTACCAGCAGGCACTGCAGGCAATATCCGGACAACGCCGCTCGCTGGTGGAGATCAAGCTCTTCGATCTGGGCGGGGCCCCGGCATCATGAAGACCGCTACCCTCAGGATCACCATTGGGCTGACGCTCGCCGGTATGCTGGCGGGCTGCGGCGGACCATCGCTCATCAAGGCGGAGGATCCGCCGGCACTCGAGACGCCGCCGGCTGAGCCAGCGGTCACCGAGCACTGGTCGGTCTCTCTGGGCGCCGACACACCACCGGGGTATCGGATCGAGCCGGCGCTGATGGGCGAGCGGGCCTTTGCCGCCGCCGCCAACGGCACCGTGGCGGCCTTTAACGCGGAGAGTGGCGAAAGGCTCTGGCGTCAGGACCTCGATGTCACCATCACGGGCGCTGTTGGCATCGGTGAGTCCGGCGTCGCGGTGGGCACGGCCGATGCCGAGGTCATCCTGCTGGATCCGGACAGCGGCGACGTGCAGTGGCGGCAGCGGGTGAGCAGCGAGGTGCTCGCGCCACCGGCAGTGGGGCAGGGCAGCGTCGTCGTGCGCACCGGCGATGGCGGCGTGTTTGCACTCGAGGCGGATAGCGGTGAGCAGCGCTGGTTGTACCGCAGCGGCGTCCCGGCCCTGAGTCTGCGCGGGCATGCCTCGCCGGTCCTGGTGAATGGCGGCGTCATCGTCGGCTTTGACAACGGCCGCCTCGGGGCGCTCGATCTGGGCAACGGCGATGTCGCCTGGGAGGCCAGCGTCGCCGTGCCCGACGGGCGCAGCGATCTCGAGCGTATGGTCGACCTGGATGCCGACCCGGCAGTGGCCGGCGGTGACGTATTCGCCGGGACCTATCAGGGCCGGGTGGCCGGCATTGCGCTTTCCAGCGGGCAGATCGCCTGGACGCGGGACGTCTCGGTGCTGGGCGGCATCAGTGTCGACGACAGCAATGTCTATGTGACCGACGAACGCGGGCGCCTGTGGGCCTTCGACCGCCGCAACGGCGCCTCGGTGTGGCGCCTTGACGCGCTCGAGGGGCTGTCGCTGACCGCACCGCGGCGCTATCGTGACGGGCTGATCGTGGCCGGCAGTGACGGTTACCTGAACTGGATCGGGCTGCGGGACGGCGCCCTCGAGGCCCGCTATGCCGTCGACAATGCCCGGGTTTCGGCGGCGCCGCGGGTGGACGGCGAGCGTATCCTCCTGCTGGATCGCCGGGGCCAGCTTCGCTCGATCAGCGTGAATCAACAATAAAGCGAGGAGAGCACCATGAGGATGATACTGCTCGGGCCCCCGGGGGCCGGCAAAGGCACGCAGGCGGCAGGATTGTGTGAAGCCTACGGCATTCCGCAGATTTCCACCGGTGACATGCTGCGAGCCGCCGTCAAGGCGGGCACCGAGCTGGGCGTTCAGGCTAAGGCCGTGATGGATGCCGGCGAGCTGGTCTCCGACGACATCATCATTGGTCTGGTCCGCGAGCGGATCGCCGAGCCGGACTGTGCCAACGGTTTCCTGTTTGACGGCTTCCCGCGCACCATTGCCCAGGCCGATGCGCTGAAAGACGCCGGTATCCCCATCGATGCGGTGGTCGAAATCCGTGTCGAGGACGAGTCCATCGTCTCGCGCATGGTCGGCCGTCGGGTGCATCCCGGATCGGGTCGGGTCTATCACGTCGACAATGCCCCGCCGGCCACGGCGGGCCAGGATGACGAGACCGGTGAGCCGCTCGTGCAGCGCGAGGACGACCAGCCCGCGACGGTGCGTCAGCGCCTTGCGGTCTATCACGACCAGACCCGCCCACTGGTGGATTACTATCAGTCATGGGCGCAATCCGGCGACGCGGCTGCACCGCGCTACGTCTGTGTTGAGGGCGAAGGCGATATCGATGCGGTGCGCCAGCGGATCATCGACGCCCTCGCCGACTGACCCGGGAACCGGGGCGCGCGTCATGCGTTCTGACAATGCATGATGCGTGCTCTGTTGATCGCCCTGTTGCTTGCGCTTGCCGGCTCGGCGGCCGGGGAGTCCGTCCACCGGCTCAGTATTAATGGCAGCATCGGGCCGGCGACGGCACAGTATGTCGCTGACGGCCTCGAGGACGCCCGTGAGGCCTCGGCCACCGCCGTCCTGCTGAGCATTGATACGCCGGGCGGCCTCGACTCGGCCATGCGCGACATCGTCCAGTCCATTCTTGACTCGCCGGTGCCGGTCCTCGGCTATGTCGCGCCCTCGGGGGCCCGCGCCGCCAGCGCCGGCACGTATATCCTCTACGCGACGCACTGGGCGGCAATGGCGCCGGGGACCAATCTTGGGGCCGCGACGCCGGTGCGGGTGGGGCCGGGCGGCGGAGCCGTGGAGGATGACGGGGATGACACCGAAGGCGACGCCTCCACCATGGAGCGCAAGCGCATCAACGATGCCGTGGCCTATATCCGGTCGCTGGCCGAACTGCGCGGGCGCAATGCCGACTGGGCCGAGCAGGCGGTGCGCGAATCGGTCAGCCTTTCAGCCCGCAGCGCGCTGGAGGAAAACGTCATCAATCAGGTCGCACCCGACCGCCGCGCCGTGCTCACGGCCGTTGACGGGCAGCAACTGATGGACCGTGTTGATGCCGTCCCCCTCGACGTCGCCGATCGGCGCATCGAGGATCGTCTGCCGGAATGGTCAGACGAGTTTCTTGCGGTGATCACTCATCCGAACGTGGCCTATATCCTGCTGCTGGTCGGGCTCTACGGGCTGATCTTTGAACTGGCCAACCCCGGCGCCATCGTCCCTGGCGTGATCGGCGGGACGTCGCTGCTGCTGGGGCTGTTCGCGATCCAGCTTCTGCCGGTGAACTACGCCGGTCTTGCGCTGATCCTGCTGGGCGCTGCCTTCATGGTGGGCGAAGCGCTGGTGCCGTCGTTCGGCGCGCTGGGCGTGGGCGGCGTGCTGGCCTTCGGGTTGGGGTCGGTGCTGCTCTTCGATACGCAGGGGCCGGGCTATGAGCTCTCGCTCCTATTGGTCGCCGGTGTCTCCGCCGCCAGTCTGGTCATCTTCATGGGCACGGCCTGGCTGGCCCTGCGGGCGTTCCGCCGACGCGGTGTGGCGGGCCGAGCCCATATGCAGGGCCTGACGGGCACGGTCACCGCCACCCGGCCACAACTGCGGGTGCGTGTTGAGGGCGAGCGCTGGCGGGCGGTCGGTGATCCATCGCTGGAAGTCGGTGATAGGGTTCGCGTAACGGCGGTGGACGGGCTCACCGTCACGGTTGAGCCCATGGGTCAATAATCGGGAAGGACGACGCAATGACACTCTATGAGACCGCCATCGAGCGGTTCGGCGAATGGCTCGAGACGGCCCGCGAGACACCGGACGTGGTTGAGCCGACGGCGATGACACTGGCCACGGCCCGCGCCGACGGTCAGCCGGGCGTGCGCACGGTGCTGCTCAAGCATTTTGATCACGAGGGGTTTGTGTTCTACACCAACACCCTGAGCAAAAAGGGCACACAGCTGGCGGAGAACCCGCAGGTGGCCTTGAAATTCTTCTGGGCGGCGCTTGCCCGGCAGGTCATCGTCGAGGGCCGTGTCGAGTTTGTGAGCGATGCCGAGGCCGATGCCTATTTCGCCAGCCGTCCGCGGTTGAGCCAGCTGGGTGCCTGGGCTTCGCACCAGTCGCAGGTGCTCGCCGATCGCGATGAGTTTGAGGCACGACTCGCCGAGGTCGAGGCGCGGTTTGCCGATGCGCCGGTCACGCGGCCGCCGCACTGGACCGGCTATCGCGTCCGGCCCGCGATGATCGAGTTCTGGCAGGGCCGCGAGGGCCGGCTCCATGACCGCGAGCGCTACACCCGCGGTGCTGACCAGGAGTGGACCTGGAGCCTGCTCAATCCCTAGGCACTGCCCTGGGTATCGAGCCACGGCTGGAGACCGGCCGGATGTCCGGCGGCCACGATCTGCCCCGGCCGCTCCAGCTGCCATTGCGCCCCGAGTGCCTCGGCACGCGCTTGCCAGTGCGCAATCACCGCCTGCATCCCCGCCGGCTGGATTGGATAGTCATGGACCAGGCTGAGAAGCTGGCCATCCGCCGCCTGCACCAGCGCCGTATAGGCGATGGGGCCCAGCTGCGGGTCGGCCTGCTCGGTCAGCGTCACCAGCGCCGCCTGCGTCAGGGCTGGATCCTCGGTGATGATCTCGCGATACCAGGGTTGCTGTGAGTCGATGACATGGGCCTGGGCCACCGCCAGGGCAACCTCGGGATCCTCCGACTCCACGCCTTTGGTGGGCGCGACGGCATGCACGGCAATCCCGTGGCTTTCGAGGCCGGACATGTACTGGCGCTGATGGCGTACCCACTCGCCATAGCCGCGGATCGCCTCCTCGGCGGTCGCCTCGTGGCGTTCTGCCCAGGCATCAAGGCTCAGCCATGGTGTCCACACATCGCCCCCCGTGCCCAACAATCGATTGCCGCTCTCCAATTGGCAGTCCTCGATGCTGTCGGGACGGTAAAGGGCGGCCTCGATCAATCGCCAGAGATCCCCGAATTGGGCGTGCTCGAGCTGCACTTTCATAAGCGCGGAAAGATCGTGGAATGTGGCATAACTGAGATTAATCGGCGCAATGCCCATCAGCTGGCGCAGAGCGCGATCCGTTGCGAGTCCCGCGCGGCCTTTTTCCAGTAGCACGTTTTCGAGTTTTCGGCGTAACGGGTCGAGCTGTTCGCCCGGCGCCACCAGCGCGAAAGGAATCGCCAGAAGCGGCCCCGATCCGGGGCGTCGCAACGGTGCGATGGCCGACTCGGGAAAGCGTCCCGCATTACTCCCGAGGGCGAGCAATTGCGGAATGAAGGGGCCGCCGCGCAGGCTCCCGCGATAGACGTCGAGGAGCGCCTCGACCATGGGCAGACCCGGCCGCAGCAGTTCAGTGAGATCGTAGAGCGCCGCCGGCATGACAAATCCCGACTCGGCGATCTCCTCGCCGACAATGCGGCGCAGATCATCGGCAATGGGCGCGGCCAGCACTTCGGCATTGTCGCGACTCAGCGGCTCGGGCGGGCGCTGGCGCATGATCTGTTCGGGATCGAGTTCAACCGTGAGAACGGCGGGTGTTGCGGAAAGGGCGGACGGCATTTCTGCCTCCCTCGATTGGAAAACTCCGAGTATACCATTGGCCTGCGCAAGGCGTTGCATTGATGGGGCTGTTTTCAAATGCCGAATGGATTATATTATGCGGTGTTATCACCACTGGACCACTCAAAAAAGGGGAATACATGGATCTTTCAAACTACACCACCGAGCAGCTGAATCAGTTGAAAAAGGATATCGACGTCGAAATCCAGAGCCGACGCAAGGAAGATGCGAAAAAGGCCCAGCAGGAAATGAAGCAGGTCGCCGAGCGTTATGGGTTTACGCTCAATGATCTGGTCAGTGGCCAGCCGGCCAAGACCCGGGCAAAGGGCAAGGTGCGCTTCCAGCATCCGTCCGATGCCGGCAAGACCTGGTCGGGCCGCGGCCGCAAGCCGGTGTGGATCAAGGAGTGGGAGGCCGGGGGCCGCTCGCTCGACGAGCTGCGGGTCGACTGATCACCCTCTACCCCGCAATCCCCGAGGCCTAGGACTCGGGGGTTGTCTGCGCCAGCAGCTGTTCGAGCTCCGCTGAGAGCGTCACGGGATACTCGGCGGGCTCGCGCAGCGCCCGGACCCCTTCGGGCAGGGCAGAGAGCTGGCTCTGACAGTGCGCCCGGGTATCGGCCAGCGAGGCGTGAGCAGCGGGCAGCCGCCGGCCATTCTCCATGACGGTTTCGAGCAGGCCCTCGGCGGGGGTCGCCGTTTCCATCAAGCCCAGCGTATCGCCCTTCATCATGCCGCCTTCGTCATAGTCCCGATAGACCTGCTTGCGGCCGGGTAGATCGGTCTTGCCCGAGGAGTGCTTGCTGCGCGGCTTGCCCCGAAAGTAGTGGAGCTTGTAGGCCGAATCCAGAAAGGGCTGGTCGGCTGACGTGTTGACGTTGGAGCCCACGCCGACCCCGTCGATCGGGGCGCCCTCCGCCAACAGGCTTTCGAGGCGGTATTCATCGAGTCCCCCGCTGACCAGAATCCGGGTGTCCTCGAGACCACCGGCGTCAAGGATAGCCCGGGTCATACGGGCGTTGCGGGCAAGGTCGCCACTGTCGATACGCACCCCCTTGACCGGAATCGAATCCCGGGCAAGGCGCTCCGCCACCTCCACCACATGCTCGGCCCCGCGGCGCACGTCATGGGTGTCGATCAGCAGCACCACATTGTCCGGGTGATTGCGCGCAAAGCGCTCGAACGCCTCCACCTCGCTGTCGTGGGCCAGGATGAAGGCATGCGCCATGGTGCCCGTGGGCGGGATGCCGTAACGCGCGCTGCCCAGGCAGGTCGCGGTTGCCTCGAAGCCGGCCATGTAGCAGGCCCGCGATGCCCAGGTGCCGGCCTCGCCGCCGTGGGCCCGGCGCATGCCGAAGTCGATCACCGGCGTGTCCCCGGCCACCAGTCGGCAGCGCGCCGCCTTGGAGGCGATCAGCGTCTGGTAATGGAGGATGTTCATCAGCCGCGATTCGATCAGCTGGGCCTCGGGCAGCGGGGCAACGATCTGCACCAGCGGCTCTTCGGCAAAGAATACCGTGCCTTCGGGCAGGGCATTGACCCGGCCGCTGAAGCGGAACCCCGCCATGGTCTCGATGAACGTATCGGAGAAAAGCCCCGAGGCGCGCATCCACTCGAGTTCCGCATCGCCAAAGGCCAGGGTCTCGAGCCATTCCAGGCCCTGTTCAAGCCCGGCCGCCACAAAAAAGCCGCGATGGCTCGACTGGCGCATGAAAAGCTCGAATACCGCCTCTTCGGTCATGCCATGCGCATAATAGGTCTGCAGCATGGTCAGCTCGTAGAGATCGGTGAGAAGCGGGGTGCGCTCCAGATCCATGGGCGTCGTTGTTGCCATCAGCTGCGCAGACCGGTGCCGCGGTTGAGCAGCCAGAGGCTCAGTGTTGTCCCCGCGGCGATGAATCCGAGGATCAGGGTGTAGGCAATGACGATGGGCACATCGGAACTCCCCAGCACGCCATAGCGGAAGGCATTGACCATGTAGAAGATCGGGTTAATCAGCGAGACATGCTGCCAGAATTCGGGCAGCAGCGAGATTGAATAGAACACGCCGCCCAGATAGGTCATTGGCGTGAGAATGAACGTGGGCACAATCGAGATATCGTCGAATTTCTTGGCGAATACCCCGTTGATGAACCCGCCCAGCGAGAAAAGCACGGCGGTGAGGAATACCACCGAGATCGTCACTGCCAGATTGTGGATATTCAGATCGGCAAAGAAACTGGCGATAATCGTGACAATCAGCCCCGTGCACAGGCCGCGCCCGACGCCCCCGGCGACATAGCCGGCCAGAATGACATAGTTGGGGGTGGGCGAAACCAGCAACTCTTCGATATGGCGCTGGAACTTGGCGCCAAAAAATGACGAGACCACATTGGTATAGGAGTTGGTGATCACCGACATCATGATGATCCCCGGGGCGATGAACTCCATGAAGCTGTATCCCTCCATGGGCCCGACCCGCGAGCCGATCAGCCCGCCGAAGATGACAAAGTAGAGCGTCATCGTGATGGCCGGCGGCAGCAGGGTCTGCACCCAGATCCGCATGTAGCGGTGGGTTTCCTTGCTGGCGAGGGTCTGCAGCGCGGTCAGCGTCTGGCGGGGGTACGCAGGATAGAGTCCGGCCATGATCACGCAGTCTCCGACTGGGGTTCGGGGTTGCCGGTGCCGAGCATGCGAACGAACAGTTCCTCGAGCCGGTTGGACTTGTTTTTCATGCTGGTGACCTCGACCCCCGCGGCATTGAGTGCACTGAACAACTCCGTGAGGGTCTGCTCGCCACGCACCTCCACCTCGATGGTGCGCTCGTCGAGCGGCAGCACGCCAAAATCCGGCAGGGCGGGGAGCGCATTGACCGGCGTCGTCACATCAAGGACAAAACTCTGGGATTTGAGTTTCGTCAAAAGCGACCGCACATCGGTATCCTCGATGATGCGCCCGCCATCGATAATGCCGATCCCGCGGCACAGCGATTCAGCTTCCTCGAGGTAGTGCGTGGTCAGGATGATGGTGGTGCCACGCTCGTTCATGCGCCGCAGAAAGTCCCACATCGAGCGGCGCAGCTCGATATCCACACCGGCGGTGGGTTCGTCGAGAATCAGCAGCCGCGGTTCGTGGACCAGGGCGCGGGCGATCATCAGCCGGCGTTTCATGCCGCCGGACAACTGCCGCGAAGGGGCGTCGCGCTTGCCCCACAGGTCGAGCTCGCGCAGGTACTTTTCCGCCCGCTCGCGGGCGGTCGTCCGGTCGATGCCGTAGAACCCCGCCTGATTGGTGACGATCTGGGCGACGGTCTCGAACTGATTGAAATTGAATTCCTGCGGGACCAGGCCGATGTTGGACTTGGCCTCCCAGGGATCCCTGAGGATGTCGTGGCCGAAGACCTCGACATTGCCCGAGGTGGGACGCACCAGGGATGCCACTGTGCCGATAATCGTGGTCTTGCCGGCACCATTCGGCCCGAGAAGGCCATAGAAGTCGCCGGGGCGGACTTCGAGATTGATATCGCGAAGGGCCGTGACGCCGCCAGGATACGTCTTGTTCAACTGACGAAGAGAAAGCGCGTTCATGCTGATCTGGACCGGATTGATGGGCCGCGGAGCCGCGGCAGAAAGACGGCAAGGCTAGCCCCTTTCGCGCCGCCGGTGCAAGCAATTCGAGCGGTGTCGTGATTGGACAGTCAAGCCGCCGACGGCGTAAACTTTACGGCTGAAACAGTGGACGGGAGGGCTTCCGCGGAACCCTCCCGTTTTTGCGAGCAGACGGGGTACAGGCGTGACTCAATTGGCGATTCTGGGGCTGGAAGACGGCTCGATTTTCAGGGGGACGGCACTGGGTGCCACCGGTCAGACGGCGGGCGAGGTCTGCTTCAACACGGCAATGACCGGTTACCAGGAAATCTGCACCGATCCGTCCTACTACGGACAGATGGTGACGCTGACCTACCCCCACATCGGCAACACCGGCGCGACTCCCCTTGATGAAGAGTCCGCGGGCCCGCAGCTGGCGGGCCTGATCATTCGCGACGCGCCAGTGCGCCTGAGCAACTGGCGCTCGCGCATGCCGCTGCCCGAATACCTCGCCGAACACGGCATCGTCGGGATCTGTGATATCGACACCCGGCGGCTGACGCGCTTGCTGCGCGAAAAGGGCGCTCAGAACGGCTGCATCATCGCCGGCGATGCGCCCGATCCGGCCGCCGCCGTCGCCGCCGCCCGGGCGCATCCGTCACTCACGGGTCGCGATCTGGTGCGCTCTGTGACCACGGCCGAGCGCTATGAATGGCGGCTCGGCAGTTGGTCGCTCGCGCGCGGCGAGCGCGAGGGCGATGCGATGGCCGATTCCGACCTCCCGTGGCATGTCGTGGCCTATGATTTCGGGATCAAGCGCAACATCCTCCGGCGCCTGGTTGACAGCGGCTGCCGGGTCACGGTGGTGCCGGCCGATACGCCGGCCGCGACGGTGCTGGCCCAAGCGCCGGATGGCGTTTTCCTGTCCAACGGCCCGGGTGACCCCGAGCCGCTGGATTACGCCATCGAGGCGACCCGGCAGTTTCTTGCCGCCGGCATGCCGGTGTTCGGCATCTGCCTGGGGCATCAGCTGCTGGGTCTGGCCGCCGGTGCCGGCAGTGTCAAGATGAAGTTCGGCCATCACGGCGCCAACCACCCGGTGGTGGATGCCGACACCCAGCGCGTCATGATCTCGAGCCAGAACCATGGGTTTGCCGTGGACGCCGATTCGTTGCCCGGCAACGTGCGCGTGATCAACCGTTCGCTGTTCGACGGCACGCTGCAGGGCATCGAGCTGACCGACACGCCGGCCTTCAGCTTTCAGGGCCACCCCGAAGCCAGCCCCGGCCCGCATGACGTGTCTCCGCTTTTTGCCCGCTTTGTCGATTTGATGGCCGCCCGGCAGGCGGCCCGTTCCACCAGGTAGACCTTTCCCTATGCCCAAGCGCACCGACATCCAAAGCATTCTGATCATCGGGGCAGGGCCGATCGTTATCGGCCAGGCCTGCGAATTCGATTACTCCGGCGCCCAGGCCTGCAAGGCCCTGCGCGAGGAGGGCTATCGAGTCATTCTGGTCAACTCGAACCCGGCGACCATCATGACCGATCCGGAAATGGCCGACGCCGTGTACATCGAGCCCATCCAGCCCCAGGTGGTGGCCAGCATCATCCGGCGCGAACGCCCCGATGCGGTGCTACCCACCATGGGCGGACAGACGGCACTGAACTGCGCGCTCGAGCTGGACCGCCGCGGGGTACTCGAGGAATACGGGGTCGAGATGATCGGTGCCACCAAGTCCGCCATCGACCAGGCCGAAGACCGCGAGGCCTTCCGCCAGGCCATGGCGCGGATCAATCTGGATACGCCCACGGCGCGCATCGCCCAGTCCATGGAAGAGGCCAACGAGGCGCAACGCGCCATCGGGTTTCCCACCATCATTCGCCCGTCCTTCACCCTCGGCGGCAGCGGCGGCGGCATCGCCTACAACGCTGAGGAGTTCGCCGAGATCTGTGAGCGCGGGCTTGATCTGTCACCGACCAACGAACTGCTCATCGAGGAGTCGGTGCTGGGCTGGAAAGAGTTCGAGATGGAGGTGGTGCGCGATCACAGCGATAACGCCATCATCATCTGCGCCATCGAAAACCTCGACCCCATGGGCGTGCACACGGGGGATTCGATCACCGTGGCCCCGGCGCAGACGCTGACCGACAAGGAATACCAGATCATGCGCGACGCCTCGCTGGCGGTGCTGCGCGAGATCGGTGTCGAGACCGGCGGCTCCAACGTCCAGTTTGCGGTCAACCCCGATGACGGCCGTCTGGTGGTCATCGAGATGAACCCCCGCGTGTCGCGGTCCTCGGCGCTGGCCTCCAAGGCCACCGGCTTTCCCATCGCCAAGGTGGCGGCCAAGCTGGCGGTGGGTTACTCGCTGGACGAGTTGCGCAACGAGATTACCGGCGGGCGCACGCCGGCGTCGTTCGAACCCAGCATCGACTATGTCGTCACCAAGATCCCGCGCTTTACGTTCGAGAAGTTCATGCGCACCAAGCCCGTGCTGACCACGCAGATGAAGTCGGTGGGCGAAGTCATGGCAATGGGGCGGAATTTCCAGGAATCGCTGCAGAAGGCGTTGCGCGGGCTTGAAAATGGTCTCGAGGGACTCGACCCGCGGGTTGAGCCCAGCGACACGGCGCTGGACCGGGTGGTCCAGGAAGTGCGCCAGCCAGGTCCCGAGCGGTTGCTGTGGGTGGCCGACGGCTTTCGCGCGGGGCTGAGTCTCGAGCAGCTGTTCGAGCACACCTGGATCGACCCGTGGTTTCTGGCGCAGGTGGGCGATCTGATCGAGCGCGAAACAGCGCTCGCCACCACCGAGCTGGAACAACTCGATGCCGACGCCCTGCGGCGGCTCAAGCGCAGCGGCTTTTCCGATGCCCGCATGGCACGCGTACTGGGTGCCAGCGAGGCCGAGGTCCGCGGCCGTCGGCACGCGCTGGGCGTGCGGCCGGTGTACAAGCGCGTTGACTCCTGCGCCGCGGAGTTTGCCACCGCGACGGCTTACCTCTACTCGAGCTACGACGAAGAGGACGAGGCCGAGCCGAGCGACCGCGAAAAGATCATGATCCTGGGCGGCGGGCCCAACCGCATCGGACAGGGGATCGAGTTCGACTACTGCTGCGTTCACGCCGCGCTCGCCCTGCGCGAGGACGGCTACGAGACCATCATGGTCAACTGCAACCCCGAGACGGTATCCACCGATTACGACACATCGGATCGGCTGTACTTCGAGCCGCTGACCCTCGAGGACGTGCTCGAAGTCGTCGAGGTCGAAAAACCGGCCGGCATTGTCATCCAGTACGGGGGGCAGACACCGCTCAAGCTGGCCCGCGATCTCGAGGCCTGCGGTGCGCCCATCGTCGGGACGACGCCGGATTGCATCGATCTGGCCGAGGATCGCGAGCGCTTCCAGGGGCTGATCACCGAAGCCGGACTGCAGCAGCCGCCCAATCGCACGGCGAGCAGCGCTGACGAGGCGTTCCGGCTGGCCGAGGAGATCGGCTACCCGCTGGTGGTGCGGCCATCCTACGTCCTCGGCGGTCGGGCGATGGAGATCGTCTATCAGGAGTCCGAGCTCGCCCAGTACATGAACGAGGCGGTGCGGGTTTCCAACGCATCCCCGGTGCTCCTTGACCGGTTTCTGGACGACGCCATCGAAGTCGATGTTGATGCCATCTGCGACGGTGAGGATGTCCTGATCGGCGGTGTCATGGAGCATATTGAGCAGGCCGGCGTGCATTCCGGCGATTCAGCCTGCTCGTTGCCGCCCTATAGCCTGGCGCCCCAGGTGGTGGACCGGCTTCGCGAGCAGATGCGGGCAATGGCGCTGCGGCTGAATGTGGTGGGCCTCATGAATGCCCAGTTTGCTATTAAGGGTGACGAGGTCTTCGTGCTTGAGGTCAACCCGCGGGCGTCGCGCACGGTGCCGTTTGTCTCCAAGGCTACCGGCCTGCCGCTTGCCAAGATCGCCGCGCGCTGCATGGTGGGCCGGAGCCTGGCGGATCAGGGCTGTACCCGCGAGCGGATCCCGCCGATCTACTCGGTCAAGGAGGCGGTGTTCCCGTTCATCAAGTTCCCCGGTGTCGATCCGATCCTGGGCCCGGAGATGAAGTCCACCGGTGAGGTCATGGGCATCGGTCCGGTATTCGGCGAGGCCTATGCCAAGTCCCAGCATGCCGCCGGCGTCGAGCTGCCGCGCAGTGGCCGGGTATTTATCAGTGTCCGGGATGCCGACAAGCCGGTGATCGCGCCGATTGCGCGGGATCTGGTGCGCAAGGGTTTCGAGCTCGTCGCCACCCACGGCACCGGCGATGTCCTCGATCAGGCCGGCATTGCCTGCGAGCGCATCAACAAGGTCGCCGAGGGACGCCCGCATATCGTCGATGCCATTAAAAACGGCGATATCCAGCTGATCATCAACACCACCGAAGGCCGGCAGGCGATCGCTGATTCCTTCTCGATCCGCCGCGAGGCACTGCAGCACAAGGTCTGCTACACCACGACCATTGCCGGTGCGCGGGCGACCGGTCAGGCCTTGGGGTATCTTGAATCCGACGACGTGCGTTCACTCCAGGATCTGCACAGGGAGGCCAGAGCATGAGTAAGACACCGCTCACCGTGCGCGGTGCCGAGCTGCTTCGTGACGAGCTCAACCGGCTCAAGACCGAAGACCGTCCGCGGGTGATCAACGCGATTTCCGAGGCGCGGGCCCACGGCGATCTCAAGGAAAATGCCGAGTACCATGCCGCCCGCGAGCAGCAGGGCTTCATCGAAGGGCGGATTGCCGACATCGAGTCCAAGCTGGCCAATGCCCAGATCATCGATGTGACGACGCTGCCGGCGAACGGCAAGGTCGTGTTTGGTGTCACCGTGGTGCTGGCTGACGAAGAGGATGGCTCGGAGAAGACCTACCAGATCGTCGGTGAGGATGAGGCCGATATCAAGAACGGTCGCATTTCGGTTCAATCACCCATCGCCCGCGCGCTGATCGGCAAGGAGGAAGGCGATGTCGTCGACGTGCAGACACCGGGAGGCCACCGAGCCTATGAAATCGTCGAGGTCCGATACGAATAGCGGCCTGTCGCGGCTGGACGCCATCAAGCTTGAGCTCGCCGTGGTGGTCGGACTGCTGGTGGGGGTGCTGATCGTCATCTGGCGGGTCGAAATGAGCGACTGGGCGGATTTGTCCCTGCTGGCGCTCAGCGGTTTCGGCGCGGGTGGCTGGATCGCCTGGCGCACTCGTGGCGTATTGCGGGACCATCAGCGTGGCACGTAGCAGCGGCAGCCGGCGCTGGCTCGACGAACACTTCAACGATCCGTACGTCCGCGAGGCCCAGCGTCGCGGCCTGCGCTCCCGGGCTGCCTTCAAGCTCGAGGCCATCGACCAGCGCGATCAGCTGCTCAAGCCGCGCCAGTGCGTGGTCGATCTGGGGGCGGCACCGGGCGGATGGAGTGAATACGCCGCGCACCGCGTTGGCCCGAGCGGCTGCGTGATCGCCGTGGACCGGCTCGAAATGACGCCTCCGCCCGGGGTGACCTTCGTTCATGACGACTTTGATACCGACGCCGGGCTGGCTGCGGTGGACGTGGCGCTCGCCGGCCGCCCGGTCGACCTTGTAATCTCGGACATGGCCCCCAACTTCGCTGGACAGAAGGCGATTGATCAGCCCGCGGCCATGCGGTTGGCCGAGCTTGCCCTCGACTTCTGTGGCGATCGCCTGAAACCTGAGGGTGGGCTGCTGGTCAAAACGTTTCAGGGACAGGGCTTTGATGATTTGCTCAAGGCAATGCGCCAGGCATTCCGCCGGGTTCAAAGCCGCAAACCCCCGGCCTCGCGGGGCCGGAGCCGAGAGGTCTATCTGCTGGCCCGTGGCTTTCGGGCAGTGTAGGCTGCTGAATTATTCGATGTGTAGAGGTGGGCCGTCTTGAACGACATGGCGAAGAATTTGCTCCTCTGGGTGGTCATCGCCGTGGTGCTGATGTCCGTTTTCAGCAATTTCCAGGGGCAGGGGACCACCGCCCAGGAGATCCCGTACTCGCAGTTCCTGACCGAGGTCGAGAACAGTCGGGTGGACTCGGTCACCATGAAGGGGCCGGTGATTCGCGGTACGCGCGCCGACGGGTCGAATTTCACGACCTACAGTCCCGAGACTGACAACAGCGCCCTGGTGGGCCAGCTGATGGACGGCGGGGTCAATATCAGTGCCGAAGAGCCTGAGGGCCGCAGCATGCTGCTGCAGATCCTCATCTCGTGGTTCCCCTTCCTGCTGCTGATCGGCGTCTGGATCTATTTCATGCGTCAGATGCAGGGCGGCGGTGGCGGCCGGGGTGCCATGTCGTTTGGCAAGAGCCGCGCCAAAATGATGTCCGAGGAGCAGGTCAAGGTGACCTTCAAGGACGTCGCCGGGGTGGAAGAGGCCAAGCAGGACGTGGTCGAACTGGTGGAGTTTCTCAGCGACCCGTCCAAGTTCCAGCGGCTCGGCGGCAATATCCCCCGCGGGGTGATGATGGTCGGCCCGCCGGGAACGGGTAAGACGCTGCTCGCCAAGGCGATTGCCGGCGAGGCGAAGGTGCCGTTCTTCAGCATCTCGGGCTCGGACTTTGTCGAGATGTTCGTTGGCGTGGGCGCGTCGCGTGTGCGCGATATGTTCGAGCAGGCCAAAAAGCAGGCGCCCTGCATCATCTTTATCGATGAGCTGGATGCCGTCGGCCGCCAGCGGGGTGCCGGCATGGGCGGTGGCAACGATGAGCGCGAGCAGACCCTCAACCAGATGCTCGTCGAGATGGACGGGTTCGAGGGCAATGAGGGCGTGATCGTGATTGCCGCGACCAACCGTCCCGATGTGCTCGACCCGGCGCTGCTGCGGCCGGGGCGTTTTGACCGCCAGGTGGTGGTGCCACTGCCGGACGTGCGGGGGCGCGAGCAGATTCTGAACGTGCACATGAACAAGACGCCACTGGCGACCGACGTCAACGCCCGTACGATTGCCCGGGGCTGCCCCGGCTTTTCGGGCGCGGATCTGGCCAACCTGGTCAACGAGGCGGCCCTGTTCGCCGCCCGGCGTAACAAGCGGGTGGTGGATCAGAACGATTTCGAGGACGCCAAGGACAAGATCATCATGGGTGCCGAGCGCAAGTCCATGGTGATGGGCGAGGACGAAAAGCGCCTGACCGCCTACCACGAGGCAGGGCATGCAATCGTCGGGCTCAACGTGCCGGACCATGACCCGGTCCACAAGGTGACCATCATCCCGCGGGGCCGGGCGCTGGGTGTCACCATGTTCCTGCCCGAGGAAGACCGCTACAGCTACACCAAGCAGCGGTTGAACAGCTCCATCTGCGGCCTGTTCGGCGGTCGCATCGCCGAGGAGCTGATCTTTGGGGCCGAGCGGGTCACCACGGGCGCCCAGAATGACATCGAGCGGGTCACTGAAATTGCCCGCAACATGGTCACCAAGTGGGGGCTGTCGAGCAAAATGGGGCCGCTTGCCTATGGCGAGGATGAAAGCCAGAACGCCATGGGGCTGCCTATGGGGCAGAAGAACATCTCCGACGAAACGGCGCATTCCATCGACGAAGAGGTGCGCCGTATTGTCGAGGAGAACTATGCCGAAGCGACCCGTGTGCTCAAGGAACACGACGATAAGCTCCACGCCATGGCCGATGCGCTCATGAAGTATGAAACCATCGATCGCGATCAGATCGATGACATCATGAACGGCCGGCCGCCACGTCCGCCCAAGGAAAGCGAGGGCCCGTCAGGCACTGCGCCGGGGGGTGGCACCGCCGACGAGGGCGACGGTGAAGTGGCTGATGATGGCGTCGGCGTCGGCAAGCCCGCCAGTGAACACTAGCCTGCCGTGACAGGGTCGCTGGATTGCGGGGGGCGCGAGCTGTCGCTGCGCCACCCCCGGGTGATGGGCATTCTCAACGTGACCCCCGATTCCTTCTCGGACGGGGGTCGATTCGTTGGCGAGCAAGCGGCCATTGATCATGCCCGCGCCATGCAGGCTGCGGGCGCGGCGATCATCGATGTCGGCGGCGAGTCCAGCCGCCCTGGATCCACCGGGGTGTCGGAGCAGGAAGAGCTCGACCGCGTCATCCCGGTGCTTGAGGCACTCCGCGATGCCGTCGACGTGCCCCTGTCCGTGGATACCACCAAGCCGGTGGTCATGAGGGCGGCGGCGGCCGCCGGTGCCGGGCTGATCAATGACATCAAGGCCCTGCGTGGCCCCGGGGCGCTGGAGGCGGCCCGCGAGACCGGGCTGCCGGTCTGCCTGATGCACATGCAGGGCACACCCGCCACCATGCAGGACAATCCCGCCTATACCGATGTGCTCGGCGAAGTCACGACATTCCTGCGCGAGCGGCTGGATGCGGCCGAGGCGGCGGGCATTCCCCGGTCACGATTGCTGGTGGACCCCGGCTTCGGGTTCGGCAAGCAGGATCCCCATAACGCGCGTCTGCTCGCGCAGCTGCCGGCCCTGACAGAACTGGGCGTGCCGGTGCTGGCCGGGCTGTCGCGCAAATCGCTGGTGGGTCGGGTGCTGGGGCGTGAACTGCCGGATCGTCTGGCCGGCAGCGTGGCCGCCGCGGCCCTGGCCGCGTGGCACGGGGCATCCATCATCCGGGCTCATGACGTGGCCGAGACGCTGGATGCAGTGAATCTGATGGAATATGTCCGCCGACAGGGAGGGGGGAACGCATGACGCGCAAGTATTTCGGGACCGATGGCATCCGTGGCCGGGTGGGCGAGTCACCGATCACCGCCGACTTCGTACTCAAGCTGGGATGGGCGGTGGGCCGCGTCATTGCCGCGCGCCACGGCGCCGGGGAAGTGCTGATTGGCAAGGACACGCGGCTGTCCAACTATATGTTCGAGTCGGCGCTCGAGTCGGGGCTGTCGGCCGCCGGGATCAACATCCGCCTGCTGGGTCCCATGCCGACACCGGGGATTGCCTATCTGACCCGCACACTGGGGGCCAGCGCCGGTATTGTGATCAGCGCCTCGCACAATGGGCATGAGGACAACGGCATCAAGTTCTTTTCGGCGGACGGGTTCAAGCTTGACGACGAAGCCGAGCTGGCCATTGAGGCGCAACTCGACCAGCCTCTCGCCACCGTCGAGTCGGCGCAGCTCGGCAAGGCCACCCGGTTGATGGATGCGCCCGGGCGATACATTGAATTCTGCAAGGCCGCGCGTCCGAGGGGGCTGGATCTGCGCGGGCTCAAGCTGGTCGTCGACTGCGCCAACGGAGCGGGCTACCAGGTGGGCCCCGCGGTGTTCGAGGAGCTGGGCGCAACCGTGATTCGTCGTGGTACCCATCCGGACGGGCTCAATATCAATGTCGACTGCGGCTCGACGCATCCGGCCGGACTGCAGGCGGCAGTCCTCGAGCAGGGCGCCGACGCCGGTATCGCCCTCGATGGAGACGGCGACCGGGTGATCATGGTGGATCATCACGGCGAGGTCCTCGACGGTGACCAGCTGCTGTGGATCATCGCGGCCGAGCGCGCCCGCCGCGGCGTGCTGCGGGGGCCGGTGGTGGGTACCCAGATGAGCAACCTCGGGCTTGAGCGGGCGTTGCGCACCCTGGGTATCGATTTTCATCGCGCCCGCGTCGGTGACCGCTATGTGCTGGAAATGCTCCGAGAGCATGATGGCACCCTGGGCGGCGAATCGTCGGGGCATATCGTCTGCCTGGACTGCACCACCACCGGTGATGGCACGGTATCGGCGCTGCAGGTGCTGGGGGCGATGGTCCGATCCGGTCGGCCCCTTGCGGAACTGCTCGACGGCATGACCTGCACGCCCCAGCATCGCGTCGATGTGCCCATCGAGCGGGGCAGTCGGCCCATGAGCGATGCCCGGATCACCCGCGCGGTGGAGGCGCTCGAGGCCGAGCTTGGCGAGCGCGGACGGGTGCTGCTGCGCGCCTCGGGCACCGAGCCGCTGCTGCGGGTGATGGTCGAGGGTGAAGAGGCCGCACAGGTCGAGGCCAGGGCCCGTGCCCTGGCCGCCGAGGTGCAGGCCTTGTGTGGCGTGTCTGAGCCGGCCGGCGCCAACGCGAATTGATTCGACGCGGCTCGATGAGTAACCTTTCCGGTTTTTGAGCAGGGGACTGCCATGCGCACGCCGCTGATTGCCGGTAACTGGAAAATGAACGGACTGGGCGACGATGCCCGCCATCTCGCCACCGCGGTGGCGCAGGGCGTCGCGGGTCTGGACGGCGTCGAAACGGTGGTGTGCCCGCCGTTTGTCCACCTCGAGGCGGTCCGCGAGCGCGTCGGGCAGGCCGTGGCAGTGGGGGCGCAGAATTGCGCCGATGCCGCCGAAGGCGCCCGCACCGGCGAGGTCTCGGCGGCAATGCTGGCTGATCTGGGTGCACGTTACGTCATCCTCGGTCACTCTGAGCGGCGCCAGTACTATGGCGAGGATGAGGCCCTGATCGCCGCGCGCTACGCCCAGGCGCTCGACCAGGGGCTGCGGCCCATCCTCTGCGTGGGCGAGACCCTTGAGGAACGCGAGGCCGACCGCACCGAATCGGTGGTCGCCGGTCAGCTCAACGGCGTCATCGACCGGCTTGATGCCGGCACCGGGCTCGGCGACGGAGTCATTGCCTACGAACCGGTCTGGGCGATCGGCACCGGCCACACCGCCACGGCGCAGCAGGCCCAGGCCATGCACGCGTTCATCCGCCAGACCCTGGCGGCGCGCGATGCCGGGCTTGCCGAACGGATGCAGCTGCTCTATGGCGGCAGCATGAAGGCGGCGAACGCGGGCGAGTTACTGGCCGAGCCGGACATCGATGGCGGTCTGATTGGCGGCGCATCGCTCAAGGCCGATGATTTTGTGGCCATCTGTGCCACGGCAGCGCGGGGCTGACCCCCGTAGACAAACGGAATCGACTGACTGATGTACACGATTGTTCTGGCCATCCATCTCGGGCTCGCACTGGTGCTGATCGGCGTCGTGCTGCTGCAGCACGGCAAGGGGGCTGATGCCGGCGCCGCCTTTGGCAGCGGCGCTTCCAACACGGTCTTCGGCGCCCGCGGGTCGGCGTCATTTCTGGGGCGTCTGACCGGCGTTCTGGGTGTGGGATTTTTCGCTACCAGCCTGACACTGGCGATCATGGCCGGCACCTTCAGCTCCGGTGGCAGCGTGGTGGATGGCTCGGCCTCCAGCACCCCGTCCAGCGAGAGCGCACCGGCGCCGGCTGCCGGCGATGAGGGCAACGGCGAGGGCACCTCGGCCCCGGCACCCGCCCCCGATTGAGCCCTCCGCGCCGCCCCGTGCGGATTGCCCGCACCGGGCTGCGCTGTTAGTATCATTCCCGTTCAAGGCCACCGTGCCGCGGATGTGGTGGAACAGGTAGACACGCTGTCTTGAGGGGGCAGTGGCGCAAGCCGTGCCGGTTCGAGTCCGGCCATCCGCACCATCTTGGTCCTACCAACCTTTTTCGACTGAAAGGTGGCATTCGCCTATGATCGAGAGCTATCTGCCCGTCCTCGTGTTCATCGCCATCGCCATGGGGATTGGCATCGCGCCTCTCGCCGCGGGCTTCATCCTTGCACCCCGACGACCGGATCACGAAAAGCTGTCGCCGTACGAGTGCGGGTTCGAGGCGTTCGAGGACTCGCGCATGCAGTTTGACGTGCGCTACTACCTCGTGGCCATCCTGTTTATCATTTTCGATCTGGAGATCGCCTTTCTGTTTCCGTGGGCCATCGTGCTCGACGAGATCGGGCTGTTCGGTTATGGCGCCATGGCGATATTCATTGGTGTTCTTCTGGTCGGTTTCCTCTACGAGTGGAAGAAGGGGGCTCTGGAATGGGAATAGAAGGCGCTCTCGACAAGGGCTTCGTGACAACCTCGGCGGACAAGCTCATCAATTGGGCCCGCACCGGCTCGTTGTGGCCGATGACCTTCGGTCTGGCCTGCTGTGCGGTCGAAATGATGCATGCGGGCGCGGCCCGTTATGACATGGACCGCCTGGGGCTCATCTTTCGGCCGTCACCGCGGCAGTCCGACGTAATGATCGTCGCCGGCACGCTGGTCAACAAGATGGCGCCGGCGCTGCGCCGGGTCTATGACCAGATGCCCGATCCCAAGTGGGTGATCTCGATGGGCTCCTGCGCCAACGGTGGTGGCTACTATCACTACTCCTACTCGGTGACACGGGGCTGCGACCGGATCGTGCCGGTGGACATCTATGTACCCGGCTGCCCGCCCACCGCCGAGGCGCTGCTCTACGGCGTGGTTCAGCTGCAGAACAAGATCCACCGCACGAACACCATTGCACGCTAGGGAGAATTGCCATGGCCCTGACGGCTGAAAAGGTGCTCGAAAAAGTCCAGTCATCGCTGGGCGATCGCGTCGTCGCCAGCCGCTGCGAATACCGCGAGGCGGAAATCGAGGTGGCTCCGGGCGATCTCTACGCCGCCATGCAGACCCTGCGCGACGACTCGGCGCTGGCCTTCAGCCAGCTGCTCGATATCGCGGGCGTCGACTATGCGGCCTATGGTCAGGATGAGTGGATCACCGAAGAGGCCACCAATACGGGCTTCAGTCGCGGTGTGGACGGC